>Ga0302325_10020106_pt1 | contig 14007 bp, 14 predicted proteins | sample Palsa_T0_2_FD_201948 | JGI IMG/M metagenome (GOLD analysis project Ga0302325, IMG submission 201948) | Peat permafrost microbial communities from Stordalen Mire near Abisko, Sweden - Palsa_T0_2 | ecosystem: Environmental > Terrestrial > Soil > Palsa > Peat permafrost | place: Sweden: Abisko... | reverse complement strand
TCGCACCACGTCAAAGCCATCGACGCCGGGTAGGCCGATGTCCAGAATGACCAAATCGGCAGCGTGACGCGCGCTGCGCAGCGCCGCCTGGCCGTCACTGACAGCGACGACGCTAAAGCCCTCGCGCTCTAAATGATGCGCGAGGAGCTCGCGGATTGCACTGTCGTCTTCGGCGACCACGATCGTGGGGGCGGCCATATGCTGGCCAGTGCCCTCCGGGCGCGTTACAAGGACAGAATTCCCGAGAGAGCCGTATCGTGAGCAGCTTTTTCACGAAGCACCGTATAGATCGTGGAGGCTGCAAATCCCAAACGCTCGAGCCGGCGTGCCGCGGAGGGATAACTCGGCGCCGCGCTGCGAAGGAGCGCATCGAGCGCACGCATGCAGCGCGAACGCTCGCCCTCCTCGAGCGCATCGACCGCGGCCTGCGCATCGTCGCGATCGATACCCTTGCGGATCAACTCGCCGACTAGACGCATATCGCCCAGCGCCTTGCGCGTGCGTTCAACGTAGAGTTGCGCGAAGAGACGATCGTCCAGAAAACGCTCGGCCTTGCAACGAGCGACGACACCGGTAATGGTGTCGTCGTCGAAGCCTTTGCGCTCGAGGCGCTCCCAAAGTTGCGCCTGCGTCAACCGCCTCCGCGCCAGCATCCCGAGAGCGCACGAATATGCGCTTGCCATGAGTTATTCTTCTGTGACGGCGACGACGGCGCCGATGCTGTGTCCATTCTTTGAAACGGCACCTGCAAGTGCTTCACGGATCTTCGCTTCGATCTCGCCGGCCATATCGAGATGCTCTTCGAGAAACGCTTTGGCGTTCTCGCGTCCCTGTCCGATACGTTGCTCGCCGTAGGTGTACCACGATCCGCTCTTGCCGACGATGTTCTGTTCGAGCGCGACATCGAGGATCGAGCCCATCTTCGAGATCCCGCGACCGTAGGTGATGTCGAATTCGGCCTGGCGAAACGGCGGCGCCACCTTGTTCTTGACGACCTTGGCGCGCGTGCGTGAGCCGACGACATCTTGCCCGACTTTGATTTGTTCGAGCTTGCGCACGTCGACGCGAATCGACGCATAGAATTTGAGCGCGCGGCCGCCCGAGGTCGTCTCGGGGCTACCGAACATCACGCCGACCTTCTCGCGAAGCTGGTTGATAAAGATCATGACCGCCTTGCTGCGCGAGATCGCGGCGGTGAGCTTGCGCAGGGCCTGCGACATCAAGCGCGCCTGCAGGCCGACGTGCGCATCGCCCATGTCGCCCTCAAGTTCAGCCTTGGTTACGAGCGCCGCCACTGAGTCGACGACGATCACATCGACCGCGTTGCTGCGCGTGAGCATTTCGGCGATCTCGAGCGCCTGTTCGCCCGTATCGGGCTGCGAGACGAGCAAATTGTCGAGATCGACACCGAGCGCGGCGGCATAATTCGGATCGAGTGCGTGCTCGACGTCGATGAACGCGGCGGTGCCGCCATTCTTCTGTGCCTCGGCGATTGCGTGCAGCGCGAGCGTCGTCTTTCCGCTCGACTCGGGACCATAGATCTCGACGATACGGCCGCGCGGATATCCGCCGACCCCGAGCGCGAGATCGAGTGCGATCGATCCGCTCGGCACGACCTCGAACGCCATGCGTTCCTGAAAGTCGCCCATTTTCATGATCGATCCCTTACCGAATTGCCGTTCGATCTGGGCGAGGGCATTGCCCAGGGCGATTGCTCGTTCGTCTTGCGCTGCCATTGCGGTCCTCTCTCCTACTCGTTTAATCGTTGCGTTCATATACCATCACGTTGTCACCCCGCGGTGACAAGGGCATGGCACTACACTTTCACGGAATCCGGGGCCTCGTCGAAGACGGCTTGGGTGAACTCTGCGGCGACGAATGGGCGCAGCGCATCCGCGCTCTCGCCCAGGCCGATGAACTTGATCGGAATCTCCAGCGTGTCGACGATGGCCACGAGCACGCCGCCCTTTGCGGTCGAATCGAGTTTGGTGACCACGACGCCGGTGAGCTGCGTCGTCTCATTAAAGAGCCGCGCTTGCGAAATCGCGTTCTGCCCGGTTGTGCCGTCGAGCACGAGCAACGTTTCATCCGGCGGGCGGCCGAGCTCGCGCTCGATCACGCGACGAACTTTTTTGAGCTCTTCCATGAGATTAGCTTTGGTTTGCAAACGCCCGGCGGTGTCGACCAAGATCACATCGACGCCACGCGCTTTTCCGGCTTTGATGCCGTCGAAGATCACCGACGCCGGGTCGGCGCCTTCGGCGCCGCGCACGATCTCACTCTTGGAGCGTTCCGCCCAAATCGCCAACTGTTCTACCGCCGCCGCGCGGAAGGTATCGCCGGCGACCAACAGCACGCGTTTGCCTTCGCCGCGCAGACGCGCTGCGAGTTTGCCGATCGTCGTCGTTTTGCCGCTACCGTTTACACCAACAACGAGAACCACCGACGGCGGATCGCTGCTCAGTTGTAACTCTGCGCCCGGAATCGTCAGGAACTTTTCGACGTCGCGGTGGAATCGCGCGACCGCCTGATCCGTCGTGGCCCAGGCTTCCTGTTTGGCGACCGTTTTGAGGCCCTCGATGATTTTGGCGGTCGTCGGGACCCCGAAGTCGCCCATGATGAGCAGCTCCTCGAGGTCTTCCCAAAACTCCGGCGTAAGCGGCTTGCGCGCGAGGCCGAGGTTCTGCACCGCGGCGAAGGTGTCGCGGGCCTTGCCTAAGGATGCCTTGAGTCGTTGAAACCAGCTCACGGACCCCTTCCTTCACGAGGCAAGCAGCGAACTCCTGTTCGTATTTTAGGCAACGGGGTCGAGGCCTGAGATCGTCGAGGCTTCCATTTTCACCCACTGCGGGGCCGCGCCGTCGACCCGCACCGGATACTCGAAGGTGACGTTGGGTTTCCCGATTTGATCGCGCATGATATCGGCTAGCCGTCCTTCGATGAACACGCGCCGGCCGGCGCCGAACGGCGCATGGCCCGGCACGAAGTGAATCTCGAAAACCGCAGCCGAGGGCGCAAAGGCGTGCACGCTTGCGCCGAAACAGTCGTGCACCGCCATCTTGAGCGCGGCGACGATCTGGGAGAAAAGCGTGTCGTCGACGCGCGCGTGGCGTTCGTCGAAACAGCGCTCGCGATCGATCACGTAGCGTGTCGGATCGACGCCGTCGATAAATTCAACGCGAAACTCACGACCCGAGATGTGCATCTCGAGGTTCCCGCCCATTTTGGTCAAGCGCACTTCGCGGATCCAATCCTTGTGATCGCGCATCGTCTTCGAAAGCCAGTTCTTCTTCCACACAGCTATCCGGCGCGCTCCCGAAACGCGGCATCGACACGATAGACATAGGCGAGCACTTCGGCAACCACGCTATATAGTTCGCGCGGAATGCTGTCAGTCACGTTCAAACGCGCCAGTGCTTCGACCAGTCCCGCGTCTTCGTAGAGCGGAATACCCCGCTCTTTGGCGATACGCACGATCGTTTCAGCCGTGATCCCACGCCCGACCGCAACGACCTCCGGCGGATCGGAGCCGAGCGGATCCCACTTCAGCGCAGCCGCCGCCGGCCGTTTGAACACCGATTTGCGAAAATCGAAGAAGCGGTTCACGCGCGTGTATCCCAGAACGATTTTCGTTCGGCGGGAGCGGATGATTGCGCGGATTCCGAGGCCGGCGCGACATCGCCCGACGGCGGCGCAACGCCCGCGCCGATCGAGGAGATGCGGTAACGAAGGCCTTCCAGGCGCGAACGCAGGTCGTTCAACGTCGAGCGAAAACGGTCGGCGGCCGGCGTCGCTTGCGTTTTCACATCCACGCTCACCGCACGGCCGACGGTCTGGAGGTCGATTGCGACGGTTCCGAGCGACTTCGTATCGAGAATGAAGGCGATGTGAAAATTGTCGGCATCCATCGCGTTCTTGCCGTTGGGCGCATCGCGTGAAATGCGCAGTTGCACGGGTTCGCCGCCCTCGTAGAAATAGGCCGGGAGCGGAATGGCAATCGTTCGAGGATCGCTGCTCTGCGATGAGAGCACGTTGAGCTGCAGCGCGGTCGTTGCGGTAAGTGCGTCGCGCAACGCGCCGGCGATCTGCGGCGAGGCGTCACGCGACGCTGACGCAATCATCGCAAGGATCGCCGATTTCACGTCATACTCCATGGCCGCAGCGCGCTCGGCGGCTTGCGCCGCAGCGTTGACCGCAACCGGCGTCGCCGGCTGCGTAGTCTGCGCCTGCGCTTGTGCCTGCAGTTGCGCGGGTGTCTGTGCGGGAGCGTCCACGGACGGCTCGGTTTGCGCGAGCGTATCCCATGCAGCGACGCTCTGCACGATTTTCGCTTCGGCACCGTCGAGCACGTCGGAAACAAAGGTTGCAATCTGCTCGGGCAGCGCACGGGAGTTGCGCAGATCAAAGCGCGCGACGAAGGCCAGCATCGAACGCAGCGCTCCCGCGCTTTCCGGTGCAATTCGTGCGAGTAGTCCTTCGAGCCGCTCGTACGCTGTGGTGACGCTTTGCGTCGCCGTGTTGACGGAACGCGCTGCCGCGAGCGTGGCCGGCGTAACCGGCACGCCCAGACGCGCGAGCAATTCGCCTTCGGGCGTCGACGGCACGCCTTGACGCGGCATCGCCGCGGGAACTGGGGGTGCTTGCGGCGAGCCGGAGAGGTTCGAGGCCGGTTGAACGATCGGCGGCGCGACTGGGAATCGGGAGCTCGGCGGCGCAGCACTCGGCGGCGCAGCACTCGGCGGTGCAGCATTCGGCGCTGTCGGCGGCGGCGACACACCGCGCTGGGTTGCGGGAGCCGCCTGCGCCGACGGTCCGGCAGGCGGCGCCGGCGCGCTCGCGCGGTTCGCCGCAAGACGCGCCTCGACATCGTTGCTTGCAACGGCCTCTTCGATTTGCGCTGCCAGAGCGCGTGCACTGGCTGCCAAGTTCGGGAGTACCGACGCGGCAACGAATACCGCGCGCGGCGGCGCAACGTTCGCGGGTGTTCCCGCGGGAGGCGCAGTTCCCGCGGACGGCGGGGGAACGACGGGCGGAAGCGCTGTCGGCACGCTCGCGCTCGGCACGGCCGCGCTTTGCACGGGCACCGCTGGACTGGGTTCCGGTGCGCTCGGCGCCGGCGCGACTTGCGTGCTGAGCACCGCAGTTTGCGGACCGTCGGTTACAGGCGGAGTTAGATCCGGGTTGACGGTTGGAATCGGGTTCTCGGGATCGATGGTTCCCAGATTGCGAACCGTGACGGTTGAGTTGGTAAAGCCCGTCACTTGTAAGAGCAACGTTTCGCCGGGATCGATACCGGGCGGAATCTGCGCCGCGACGGTTTGCCCCAGGAACGAAAGCAGATCGGTGCCGGCTTGCGGCGGCAGGACGGTGGCAGCGATCACGTCGCCGACGTTGACTTGGGCCTGGAGGGTCGCGACATCGGCTCCGAGGCTAAGCGTTGCCGCGTCGATCGCGGCTTGCGCGTTGACGACCGCCTGAGCAGCGAGTGCGGCGAGCGGATCGAGCCCCGACATTGGTTAGCCTCTACGCGGTGAAGTCGATGAAGTGCTCGCCTTCGCCGGAGAGTCCGAGCGGCGAATCCTGCGCTCCATCGTCGTGTTGGCCGTTGCGCCGCTGACCGGGCGTGTAGCCCCCGCCGTTATTGCTGCCGTCGGGATTGGTGCGCAGCGACGTGCGTTCGCCGTGTTCGGTCTGTTTGACTATTTCTTCGCGCTGCTGTACTTGCGCGGCAAACGTCGCCTGGGCGGCCGCTTGAGCCGCCTGCGGGGCCTGCTGGGCGGCGCTAACCTGGGCCGCGTTTTGCGGGGCGGCCAGGTATGCCAGTTGCAGATCCGCGGGACGAATCGCCATGCTCCGGTATTTCCCCTCGCAGCGTCCGTTCTACTTTATTTTCGGCAGCTTCGGGGCTCGGCGCGGGTCGCCGCAAATATTTCTGTTTGACGGTGGGGTCGTCTTCGCGGTAGCCGAGGTCCGCGCGCAGCTCGCGGAGCCGTTGGCGCAAGTGGATTACGGCCTGGGCGTGGATCTGCGAGACTCGCGATTCCGAGACCCCGAGGGCGCCCTTGATTTCTTTGAGCGTCTGCCCCTCGAAGTAGTAGAGCGTGATGACCGTGCGCTCTTGCGGCGGGAGATTCTCGACCGCGCGCACCAGCTCGGCGTGCACTTCGCGCGACTCTACTTCGCTCATGACGTCGTTGCCGTCGTCGCGGAGCGTGTCGACCAGCGGAATCTCATACCCCTTTTCGTTGGGTAGAAATTCCTCGAGCGAGAGCACGGCGGTCCCGCGTACGCGCTGGATGAGCTGATCGAACTCTTTCTTCGAAAGGCCGAGCCGCTGGCCGACCTCGGCTTCGGTCGGCGCGCGACCCAGCTCGACTTCTAATTCTTGATAGGTGCGCTCGAGCTCGCGGGCGCGCTGGCGAACGGCGCGCGGAACCCAATCGAGCGAACGCAGGGCGTCCAAAATAGCCCCGTTGATGCGAGTGATTGCGTAGGTTTCGAACTTCACTCCGCGCGCGTCGTCGTATTTTTCGATGGCGTCGATCAAACCTAAGATCCCGTCGTTGATGAGATCGTTGATCTCGACGTTCGGCGGGAGATTAACGGAGATTCGACCGGCCACATACTTCACTAAGTGTAAGTATTTGTGGACGATCTCTTCTCGTGAGAGTTCGACGCCGCCGATAACGTAGCTGCGTGGACTACGGCTCAGCTTCATGCAACCTCGTGGACGAGCATATCACGCGTCCGAGCTTCCGTATTCAGAGTCTCCAATCGCTATCCTACTCCGCCATGTCAGCGTTTTGCCTATTCTTGGTCAGCGTTCTGCATCCAATAGGTTAAGGCTTTGCGGCGCCCGCGAGGCTAACCAAGATCGGCGAGATATCGTCTAACGGGACCTCGCGGTCGACCAGGCCCTCCTTGGCGGCAGCCCGCGGCATGCCGTAGACGACGCACGTCGCTTCATCTTGACCCAACACGTAACCGCCTCGTTCTTTAAGTTTGCGTAAACCGCGGACGCCGTCTTGACCCATGCCGGTGAGAATCACGCCGATCGCCGCGCGTCCGTAGGCTTGCGCAACCTGCGCGGTCATAAAATCGACGCTCGGGACATGCACCGAGGAACCGTCGTCATCGACCAGTCGCACCTCGGTCTCGCCCGTCCCACGGCGATGCAATTCCGCTTGCTTGCCGCTCGGTACGACGAGTGCCGTGCCGGCCTCGAGAAGCATTCCGTTGACTGCCTCGTGCACGGCGATTTTGCTCAACGCATTGAGTCGGTCGGCAAGCGGACGCGTGAAGCCCATCGGCATGTGCTGGACGATGAGCACCGGCAATGGAAAGTTCCCGGGGAGCATGGGCACGACGTGGGAGAGTGCGACCGGACCCCCAGTCGATGTACCGATCGCGACGACCTCATATTGACCGGTCGAGCGCACTCGAGCAACCGGCGGCGGCGCGATGATCCGGGGAGGTTGCTCGATCGGCGGCGGCGCGTGCACGATCGGTTGCGCCGGCTGGCCGCCCTGCCGCGAGACTGCGCGGATCTTGGCGACCAGGTCGCGTGCCACGTCCGTGATGTTGACGTACGCGGCATCGGGCTTGGAAATGAAGTCGACGGCGCCCAGCTCGAGTGCGCGGAAGGTCGTCTCCGCGCCTTCGCGCGTGAGCGAGCTGCACATGATGATCGGGATGCGGTGATCGGCGACGATTTGCCGTACCGCTTCGAGCCCGCCCATTCCCGGCATCTCGACGTCCATCGTGATGACGTCGGGATTGAGCTGCAGGGCTTTGGTAATCGCCTCTTCGCCGCTACGCGCGGTCGCGATCACCCCCATATCGGCTTCGTTCTCGATTATGGTCGAGATCGCTCGGCGCATGAACGCCGAGTCGTCGACCACCAGTACGTTGATCTTTCCCACGTTTACATCACTTCCGTCGGTAGTAAATCGCTTTTGGGGTTACGACGGGTTCGTATTTGTCGGTCACGCGCATGATCGATTCCGCATGCCCAAGGAAAAGAAATCCTCCCGGGCGCAGTGCTCGCGCGAAGGCCTCGACGACGCGCTTCTGCGTCGGCTTCTCGAAATAGATCAAGACATTGCGGCAAAAGATCGCGTCGAATGTACCGATCGATGCGACCGCGTGTTCGTCCATGAGGTTCAAGCGTGAAAACTGCACCATGTGCTTGATCTCGTCATTGATGAAAAAACCGCCTTCAAAGGGGCGGAAGTACTTCTGGACCATTTCCGGCGGTGTCGCGCGGAAGGAAAGTTCTCGATAGAACCCGGTCGAAGCGCGTTCCAGCGCGCGCGGCGAAAGATCGGTTGCGCGCAACACGACGCCCGAGGGTGCGACGCGATGCGTCTGCATCAGCATCATCGCGATCGTGTAGGGCTCTTCACCGGTCGATGACGCCGACGACCACACCCGCAGCGGTGTGCCGGCACGCTGCGACTCCTCGAGGACTTCGGTGACGAGCACCTCGAGCTGGGCGCGCTCGCGAAAAAAATAGGTTTCGTTGTTGGAAAGGACCGAAGCCAGTTCGCTCCACTCGCTCTCCCGGTCGGGTGACGTCGTCAAGAAACGTTGGTAGCCTGCGAAATCGGCGACGCGGCACTTGAGCAGGCGCGTCTGAAGCCGGCTTTGCAGCAAAAACAGCTTGGTATCGTCGTAATAGATACCAAAGCGCTCGCGGATCAAATCGCGCAACGTTTGAAATTCGTGTTCCGATATAGCAATAGTTGACAAGCGATCGTATCCGTACTAGGCCGGGGTTCGCCATCTAGACAAAAGATGCCCGCGTCGCGAAGCGTAGTGCGTTCAAAGCGAGCGTGAGCCGGTCGAACGGCGTCCGCTGCGCGTCTTCCTTTTGAAGTGCGTCGGCAAATTGCGTGCTCCCCGCGAGCTGATCGAACAGCAGGCCGTAGCGCGCGGGCCGCGCCTCGAGGTAGCGCATCAGCCGTACACGGTGTTCGAGCCGGCGCGTAAATCGGCCGCGAAGCCGCTGTGCGTAGAGTTGCGCGGCGTTTTGGGGGCTTGCACGACGTTCGCGCACCGCTGCGGCGGCAAGGCGCCCGCTCATCGCGGCTTCGAAGATGCCCTCGCCGTTGGTCGCATCCACCAGACCGGCAGCCGTGCCGCCAACCATGGCCGCGCCGGCGGCGTATCGTACGCGCGGCCAGCCTCCGTAGAGGAGATGTCCTTCTTCCTTAATCCGCTTAACGTTCGCATTCGCATAGAGCCGCTCGCGCGTGCGCGCGGTAAACGCATCGAGTTCTTCGCGCAGGCGCTTTCCGTCGAGCTTGCCCACGAGACCCAAGCCGATCGCCAAATGATCGCGCTTGGGGAACATCCAGGCAACGATTTGGCGCCCATCGTGGGCCGGAAAATAATGAAGCTCCAGCGTGCGATAGGCCGCCGGTATCGCCGGACGATCCAGGTACACGCGATATTGTAGCGTCGTCATCAGGCCGTCGTTCCAACGCGGATCCGAAAATGCGCGATCGAAGCGCGCAGTCGCTCCCTGCGCAAAGAAAACGTTGCGCGCGCGAAGGCGCCGTCGTTCACCCGAATGTAAATCGGCGTACTCGACGATCGACCCATCCCCGTCACGTTCGAAGGAACGCCAAAGCGACTGAGTGCGGATGACCGCGCCTTCCTGGACTGCCAGGCGCGCAATCTCGCCGTCGAGTTCCTCGCGCGTCGTAGTATGACCGGGTCCAAAGAAGATTTCGTGTTCGCGCCCACTGGGGTCAAAGAGCGCAAGGCGCGGTGTGTCGCAGTGAACGAGTTCGCGCGGCAGATCGAACGTATTGCAGAAGCCGGGACGCAATCCCGCGGCGCAGACGCGCTTCGCCCCGACAACCGCATCCTTTTCAAGCACGACGGTCTCAACACCGGATCGCGCGGCCTCGCGAGCGGCTGTTGCGCCTGCCGGCCCGGCGCCGACAACGAGAAACTCGGTCTCCTCCAGCATGTCGAGGTCCTTGGTTGAGCTTGCGAGAACACCCTGCGCCTCATGAGCCTACCGGATCCCCGTAATTACTTACTCCTGCCGCTTGGGGAGCGCCAGCCCGACGAAATCAACGTCGTGGTCGAGATTCCGGAGGGTTCGCGAAACAAGTACGAATACGACAAGTCGCTCGATATATTTCGCCTCGATCGCGCATTGCATTCGGCGATTCATTATCCGGGCGATTACGGGTTTGCGCCACAGACGCTCGCGCTCGACGGCGATCCGCTCGACGTGCTCGTGCTCGCAATCGAGCCGACGTTCCCAGGTTGCCTGGTCGCGGCACGTCCGATCGGCTTACTCGAGATGGTGGACGGCGACAAACAGGACGACAAGATTCTCGCCGTGCCGGTCGGCGAACCGCTCTTCGACGAAGTCCACAACTACTCGCAGATTTTCCCGCATCAACTGCGCAAGATTTCGCACTTCTTCGAGACCTACAAAGCGCTCGAGGGCAAGGAGACGCGCGTCGGCTCGTGGCGCGATGCCGCGTCGGCGCGCCGTGAGATCACCGAGTCCTACCAGCGCTTCACCGAGAAGGACTAGGCGGGCCACCGCAGTACCGCCCTAGATTAAGCGGCGCCCCTTGGGCGCCGCACTGCTGCTTCCTCAAGGACCTAAAAGTTACATGACGGCACAATACGCAATTTGGGCCGGGCTAATCGGTGGTGTGCTGGCGGTGCTCTACGGCATCGCGCTCACCTTCTGGGTGCTCGGTCAACCGGACGGCAACGCCCGCATGAAGGAGATCGCTGCGGCGATCCAAGAGGGCGCCATGGCCTTCCTCAAACGCCAGTATGGAACGATCGCAATAGTCGCGGTCGTCCTGGCGATTCTCATCTTCATCGCCCCAGCGCCGCTGGGCTGGGAATCGGCGGTCGGCTTCCTGATCGGTGCGATCCTCTCGGGCGCTGCCGGCTTCATCGGCATGATCGTTTCGGTCCGCGCCAACGTGCGCACCGCCGAGGCGGCGCGCGGAGGCCTCGGGCCGGCGCTCAACGTTGCCTTCCGGGGGGGCACCGTGACCGGCATGCTGGTCGTGGGCCTTGGCCTCATGGCCGTTTCGGGCTACTTTGCAATCCTCCAAAATATCAACGCGGATGACACCACTAAGACGCTCGGCGCAATGGTGGGTCTTGCGTTCGGATGCTCATTGATCTCCGTCTTCGCGCGTTTGGGCGGCGGCATCTACACCAAGGCCGCCGACGTCGGCGCCGATCTCGTCGGCAAAGTGGAAGCCGGCATCCCTGAAGACGATCCGCGCAATCCGGCGGTTATCGCCGACAACGTCGGCGATAACGTCGGCGACTGCGCCGGTATGGCCGCCGATCTGTTTGAAACCTATTGCGTCACGACGGTCGCCGCGATGTTGCTCGGCAACCTGCTCTTCGGTGATAAGCTCCCGGGCGCGACGACCTTCCCGCTCGTGCTCGGCGCGATTTCAATCGTTGCTTCGATCATCGGCTCGTGGGTCGTGGGTCTGGGCAAGGTCTCCAAGACGCGCATCATGGCCTCGCTCTACAACGGCATGATCGTCGCGGGTGTGCTCGCACTGATCGGCTTTTGGTTTGCGACGCAACAAGAGTTCGCGGGTGCCACCCTCGTGAACCCGACGAGCATCTTCTTATGCGGGGTGGTCGGCGTCGTGATCACCGGCCTCATCACCGTCATCACTGAATACTATACCGGCACGCAGTTCGCGCCGGTACGAAGCATCGCGCAAGCCTCGGTCACCGGACACGCGACCAACATCATCGCGGGTCTGGCCGTCTCGATGCAGGGCACCGCGCTTCCGGCCATCGTGATCGTGCTCGGCATCCTCGTGAGCTACGGCCTGGCCGGCATTTACGGCGTCGGCATCGCGGTCATGGCGATGCTTTCACTCGCCGGCATCGTGGTCGCGATCGACTCCTTCGGCCCGATCACCGATAACGCGGGCGGCATCGCTGAGATGGCCGAGATGCCCGAAGACGTGCGCAACGTGACCGATCCGCTCGACGCAGTCGGCAACACCACCAAAGCCGTCACCAAAGGCTACGCGATCGGTTCGGCAGCCCTTGCCGCAGTCGTGCTCTTCGCGTCGTTCTTGCAAGAGCTGATCAAGGCGAAGTGCGGTGCGGCCGGCGGCGCTACGTGCGCGGAAGGCGTCACCAATCTCTTTGCGATCGGCAATCCCTACGTGCTCTCGGGTCTCTTCATCGGCGGTTTGCTGCCGTATCTTTTCAGCTCGCTCTCCATGCAAGCGGTCGGACGCGCAGCAGGCGCGGTGGTCGAAGAAGTCCGCCGTCAATTCCGCGAGATTCCCGGCATCATGGAGGGAACCGCAAAACCGAACTATGCGACGACGGTGAGCATTGTTACCGCGGCCGCACTCAAAGAGATGATCGTCCCGGCGCTCATTCCAGTCGGCGTGCCGATCATCGTCGTCCTGCTCGCGGTCTTCAGTATCCTCAAGGGCGACACCGCGGCGCAACTTATGGGCGGCATCCTCGTCGGGTCGATCGTCACGGGACTCTTCCTCGCAATCTCGATGACGACCGGCGGCGGCGCATGGGATAACGCCAAGAAGTACATCGAGGACGGACACCTCGGCGGCAAAGGCTCGATTGCGCATCAGGCCGCGGTCACCGGCGATACCGTCGGCGATCCCTACAAAGACACGGCGGGCCCCGCGATCAATCCGATGATCAAGGTGCTCAACATCGTCGCGCTGCTCTTGGTGGGATTCCTGATACACTAGGATCAACGCTGCGCGTTGATCCGTTACGTTCGGCGCACTACCGTGCGCCGATCCGTGGCTAATATGCGAGTATCCACCATTGGATGCTCGCTTCTTTTTACCAAAGATTGCCCTCGGCGACGAGACAGTACAGAATCGGGCCGAGTCCCCAGACGATGCTGACGATGAACCATATGACTTTCTTGCCGCCCGACATATCGGCGCGCGCCGCCAGATTGATCCACATCAAGATCATCGCTATCGGGTGCAGAATGATCGATAGCAAAATTTCGAGAAGGAGCTTCATCTCCTTACCTTATTCCGCAACGGGCATTTCGGCAACCGTTTCACGGCTCGGTGAGCCAGTTGGCCGCCTTGAACCACAGCTCCATCGCCGCGTTGACGCGTGAGCGTTCCTCCGTGGCGCAGTAATCCATCATCGCACCACGATACACCGCGAGCGACAGCGTCGCAAAGGCTTCGGCGCGATCGTTCGGAACGCCGCGACGCTCGAGCGCCTCTTTGAGCAGGCCCAGCCAGTCGTTAATGCCGTGCAAAAAGTCACCGTAGTGCTCGTCGCGCAGCGCAAGACCGTAGGCTTCAAAGAAAAGGCGCGACTCACTCGCGGTCTCGACGTAAAAGTCCCACATCATGCGACGGAACTCATCAGGCGGGAGCGAATGGTCGAGGCTCGCAAATTTGGTGCGCAGTCGAATGCGATTGCGCGCGATGAGCGCTGCGATTAAATCTTCCTTGGCCGGGAAAAAGTCTTCTAGCCTGTCGGCCGGCAGCCCCAGTGCATCTGCCGCATTGTCGAGCGTGAGCGCGCACAGACCGACCTCGTCGACATACGGACGCAGCCGATCCAAGAGACCGTCACGTTCGCGCAGCTCGGCGGTCGGGTCCATCAACCACTCGCCGGAGTCGCATGATCGAGTTGCTCATATTTGCGGTACACCGCGTAATACGTCGCGCCGATGATCCCGATAGCAAAGAAAATCAGCCCGTCGCTAACGACGTTGCCAACCGCACTCGTTGGCGGCAACACCAGCCGAACGGCGAAGCGCCCGCCGAATGCGGCGAGGTAAATCAGCGCCGTAATCCAAGATGCACCGAGGCGCATCACCCCGTGACGCTCGGTCGCGCTAACTTGCGTGTGGTGCCCGCGCAGCAGGCCCAGCGGCACGCCGAGTACCAGCCCAAGGACGGCGGAGACGACGATCTCCCACGGCGCCGGGTGAAACATGACCGCGCTTCCGTACACGGCGAAGGC
>Ga0302325_10020104_pt1 | contig 14008 bp, 14 predicted proteins | sample Palsa_T0_2_FD_201948 | JGI IMG/M metagenome (GOLD analysis project Ga0302325, IMG submission 201948) | Peat permafrost microbial communities from Stordalen Mire near Abisko, Sweden - Palsa_T0_2 | ecosystem: Environmental > Terrestrial > Soil > Palsa > Peat permafrost | place: Sweden: Abisko... | reverse complement strand
GCATCCCTCTTTCCCGCCGCAGACACTGAGGCAGGGGATGCCCGCAGAGCCCCGGCAGGGAAGCCGGAATTCTGGCTGGCGTGCTCGAGGCAACAGCATGTGACCCGTCAAAGCCGAAGCCCACGCGCCAGACTACATAGCAGGCTCACGGGCCCAATTTCCACACCCCCTCGGCGTCCCCGCAGTGGATACAAGGGGACTACATGACATTGCGAGTACACCAGTGCTGCCGGGACAATGCGGAAAGCGCACCGCCGGTGAGGGCTATGCAAAAACTCCCATGAAGATGGTCAGGAAGCTCTCTGACCTGGGGAGACATGCTGCATACGGCGCGGCTTCGGAGGGTTTTGCATAACCCTCGATATACCGCTTTTGCCAAATCAAGCATTTGACCCGTCGTGGATCTGCCTGGGCTCTCTGACCTATTTTTTTGCTGACATGAAGTTGGACGCGGGCTGTATAGCAGAGTAGAGTCAATACTGGAAGCTTCGGAATTAGCTATTGCCCCAGACTTCGCCTAGCTGCTCGATCGGCAGGGTGACCCAATCTTTAATGTGATGTCTTTAACGCGTGAATTCAATGGCCGCTGGCCAGGGCCTTTCGTGCCGAGGCCGCAACCAGCCTCGCCTAACGGCGTGCCGAGGCCGCGACCAGCCCCGCCTAGCGGCGTGCCGAGGCCGCGACCAGCCCCGCCTGGCGGCAGGAACTCATCAGCCGCCTGCTGCACGACGACACCCTCAACCTCACCGACCAGGCCGCCATGGCTGGGGCCGCGGTCACCACCGGCGCGGTTCACCATTCCGACGCGGGGTCGCAGTACACCTCGGTCCGGTTCACCGAGACCGGATCGACCGGGACGGCCGGGGACGCCCACGACAACGCGCTGGCCGAAACCACCGTGACTCTACAAATCCGGCCGTCCCGGAATGGGCACCCTGACGGGTCACCGTTCCGGGACGGTGAACCCCATGTCAAGCCCGGCTCACGCGGCAGGGAGCCGGGCTTGACATGGGGGGCGCGCGGCCCCCCCCGGGCCGCGCGCGGCGCGGATCCCGTCGAAGTGCGGTCGCGGGTCGGCGGCCGCGGCCGCCAGGCTTGCTCCTGGCGGGCGCGCTCAGCGTCGCACCGCGCCGTGATCGGCGGCAGCGGCGTGCCGTCCGGGCCAGTCCACCGCGCGAGGCGGACCGGCCCGGGCGGCTCGTCCCGGCCCGGGTCACCGGCCGCGCGCACGCCGGGCCCGCGCAGCGGGTGTCGACGCCGGTCATGGCCGGGCCGCTTTCGTAACGCGGCCGAGGCCTCGATCGAGGCGCCCCGGCGCGTGACGGAACACCGGCCCGCGGGCACCCGTTCCGTAACGCGTCCGGCTGCGGCCGCGCCCGGGCGGTGACGAAACCCGCCAGGGCGGGGGGTCGTTCACGCGGATCCGGTAGCTCGAGCTTGGCCGCCGTTACGGACATCGCGGTTCTCGGTGCATTCCTCGCGGTGCTGTTCGTCTGGCAGCGCGCCGCAGCCGAGGCAGCGGACGCCAGGGCCGGGCGGCTCAGAGGCTAGGGGCCGGGGGCAGGTGCCGGTAGACCGACGCTCGGCTGACGCCGAGCGCCTTAGCGATCTGGGTAGGGCTCTCGCCGCTGGCGCGGCGGGCCGCCGCGGCGGCGAGCCTGTCACCGTCCATGACGGTCGGCCGGCCACCGCGGCGGCCTTGCGCCCGGGCGGCCGCGAGCCCGGCCATGGTCCGCTCGTGGATGATGTCGCGCTCGAGCTCGGCGAACGCGGCCATCATCGTGAAGAAGAACTTGCCCTCACCGGACGGGGTGTAGGTCCCGGCCAGCTTGCCCGTGAGGATCCGGACGCCGATCCCGCGCCCGTGAAGGTCGTCCGCGATGATCAGGACGTCCTTGACGGACCTGCCGAGCCGGTCGAGCTTCCACACGGCCAGCGTGTCGCCGGGCCGCAGGTAATCGAGCGCGGCCGCCAGCCCAGGGCGGTCTGCCTTGCGGGCAGAGACCGTCTCCTCGAAGATCCGGACGCACCCGGCCGCGGTGAGCGCGTCGCGCTGCAGCTGCGCGTCCTGGCCGCCGGTCGACACCCGGGCCAGGCCCACGAGATTGCCGTTCGCTGTCATAACCCCACCGTCTCAAAACTCATCTCAGAAAGTCAAGCGATTCCGCCACGTTCTGCGACGGGTTCCGGACGCCGGGCGGCCTGGCGGGCATGCCGGTCTCCGGCCGTCGCGGAATCGGTCGTTTCCGAGACGCCCCGCCCCGGGGGAGGCATCACGCCGTGGCCAGGCCGGTTAGCCGGGCCCACTCCGCGGCGACGGCCGGGGATACGGCGACTGCGCGGGCCACGCGGTCAGGCCGCCACTCGGTTAGCAGCCGGTCATGCTTGCCGGAGTTGCACGACTTGCAGGCTGGGACCAAGTTTGATTCGTGCTCCCAGCCGCCGCGGGCCAGCGGCCGGACGTGGTCGACCTCGGTGGCCGGGCTTCCGCAGTAGACGCACGGGCCCGATGCCACCACCGTGGCGTACACCGTGCGCGAGACTGGCCCAGCCACCTCAGCGACCACCTGGCGGGCGCGGCGGTTGTTGTTCTTCTGCCGGGCGCGGGCGGCGCGCTCGCCTGGCGGAAGCGCCGCAACCCGGCACGATGCGCAATAGCGCTGGTGGCTCGTGAACTGCTGTCCGCAGCCTTCGCAGGTCCGCTCCGTCGCGCGGCAGGCCGCGCAGCTGCGCTCGTTTCCCTTGAACGGCCGCCCGCATTCACAGACCCGCCCGGTCGCGCGGCAGACCGCGCAATGACGGTGCGTGCCTTTGAACGGCCGCCCGCATTCACAGACCCGCCCGGCGGCCTTGCACACCGGGCAGTGACGGTGCGTGCCTTTGAAATCCCGGCCGCAGCCTTCGCAGACCCGCTCCGGTATCCGGCACGCCTGGCAGCGTGCCTGGTTCCCAGTGAATACGCGGCCGCAGCTCGTGCAGACCCGGCTGGTCACCCGGCAGGCCGGGCAAGCCCGTTCGCTGCCCTTGAACGTCTTGCCGCACTCGGTGCAGGTCCGTTCGGTCCTCCGGCAGGCGTCGCAGCGGGTGTTGCCTGCCGACTTGAACGTCTTGCCGCACTCGGTGCAGGTCCGCTCGGTGGCGCGGCAGGCGGAGCAGCGGGTGTTGCCTCCCGACCTGAACGTCTTGCCGCACTCGGTGCAGATCTGGTCCCTGGTGCCCACTGGTCAGGCTCCGCTCAGCCGGGTGACGGCCACCGTGTGAGCCGGCCAGCCGTGCCGGGCCCGGACCTCGTTCGCGTACGCGGCCGGGTCGGCGGCGCGCTGCGCGGCGGCGGCCCGGCGCTGCTCACGGGAGCGCTCTTGGTCGGCAAGCTTCCGCTCGCGGGCGGAAGCGCGCTGCGCCGAGCGCGGCGGCAGCGGCGTCCCGTCTGGCCCCGTCCACCGGGCCAGGCGCCGGGCCAGCCATCCAGCCGGGTGCCGCACGGCGTCCTCGCAGGTGATCGGGGCGCCGTCGCGCTCGTGCTCGGCGTGCCAGATGACATCCTCCGGGGTCCATCCGGCCGCGAAGTAGCGCCGCAGGACCGACCGGAGTTTATGTACTGACGGGCCTGTCAGCACCGGGTAGGCAGCCTGCAGCGACCTCGCGGCAGCAAGCACTTGCGGCCGTCGCCGCGGGTTTCGCTCTAGCGGCCACATTGGCGCCTGCGGGACCATGGACGGCCGGGGAAGTGAGCCCGGCGCGGAGCGCCGGTCATTCTGCCCTTGACCTTCGCGTTGCCTGCGGCGCCGGAGGTGGCGGGGTGCTCGTTCTCGCGCCCGCGTAGGGGGGTTTCGATCTAGAACAACAGGGTCCGAACCACTGCAGGAAACAGAACCATAGGGGTGCCCCCTAGGTACACAGGCACCCTCGGCGCGGTCCTGCCCGGGGGGGGTCAGCCGCCACTCGCGCGCCAGTTTGCGCCGCTGGCTGTCCCGCAGGATGCCGGGCCGGAACCGCGGAGTCGTGCCCGGTTCCGTCACCTCTACGAGCGGGGTCGACTCGATCCAGCGCAGCCAGCGCTGCACCGAGCGCTCCGACCGGCCCGTGACCTTCATGAGCCGGTCGATCGTCGGCCGGGTCAGCATCGTCTCCGGGTCGACCGCCCATGCCATCGCGCGCAGGATCGTCAGCAGGGTCTCGCGGTGATCGCGGCGCAGCGTGGGCCACTCGGCGTCAGCCCGTTCCTCCATGGCGCGCAGCCAAGCCCAGCGCGCCGCGCCCATGCCCGCCGGGCGCGCTGGCGCGGGCGGTATGGCTCGCTCGGCTAGCCCTAGATGACGTCGCGGCGTGTCGGACCGCGGGCGTGGTGGGCTAGCCAGGGGTCGGGGTGCTATCTTGACTCCTGGTTGATGCAGGGCCCTGTAGCGGCGCCGGCCAAAGCAACGGCTACGAGGTCCCAGTCGGATTCAGATGTGGATGCGCTCCCCAGTCGGGGGGCGCTGCTTTGTCTCTGCGGTCTGATTGCCTCCTGCGGGCTGGCAAAGGTCGGCCCTATGTTCCCGTACGGGTCCGGCGGTTCCCACGTGGCGCGCCGGCTCAGGACCGACCCATTCCATGCCCGGAGCGCGGCCAGTGCCGGGGCGTCCGGGCCGATGCCAGCGGCGTACAGCCTGCCCGCGGCCTGATTAGCCGGGACCAGTGGAACGGCATCATCCGGGGATCGGCCGGTCACCTGTGGCTTTACGGCATGGCCGAGTTCGGCTACGCCACCGACGACGAAGTGCCCGTCATCGTCGCCGAGGCCGCCACCCAGGGCTGTCAGGTCCGGGTGCTGCTGCTAAGCCCTGACTATGAGGGGATCCCAGACCTCGACGCCAGCGAGGGCAGTCCCCCCGGCACCCTCGGCGCGAGGATCCGGGCGGCACTGGCCCGCTTCAGCCAGATGCGGCAGGCCTGCTCAGGCGATATGCAGCTACGGGTCTACGACACGCACCCCACAGTCAGTGTGGTCCGGGGCGACGCCGACATGCTGGTCACCCCCTACCTGCGTTACTTCATCGGAAGCAACTCGCCGACCCTCGGCCTCGCGGAAGAATCAGCGCCGAAGATGTTCGGCCGCTACGCCCGGCACTTCGACGGCATGTGGAACCTCGCCACGGAATGGACGCCATGACAGCGAGCAATGGCACGCCCGGCATGCAGGACGCCCGGCTGACCGAAATGGAAGTCTTCGTAGCCGCACCGAAACGGTTCGTCCGCGAGCATCTGGTCATGCCGGACGGCTACGAGCTGGACTGGTACTTCGTCGATACTCCGCCCAGCTTCCTGGTGGTGCCGGTGACCGGCAGCGGCAGCCTGGTCATGGTCCGCCAGTACCGTCACAACCTAAAGCGCCACGTGCTGGAATTCCCGGCCGGGAACGCGACCCAGGACGAGGACCTGGAGCTGGCCGCCGCCCGGGAGCTGAGCGAAGAGACCGGCTACGTTCTCGCCCCGGACGCCAGGATGCGCCCTCTCGGCGCCTTCTATTCGCTGCCATCCGAGACGAACAAGTACACCCACGTATTCCTCGCCAGCCCCGTTACGGCGGACGGTCCCGCTAGCGGGGACACCGAGATCGAGAAGTACTTCGACATGAGCGTTACCACGCTGCCGCTGAGCACGGCGCTGGACGCCGTTGGTGATGCCATAGCTGGGACCGAGACCATTACCGCGCTCATGCTCGCGCGGGCCGCACTGAGAGGTGACCCCGAGGTCACCGCGTTGCATGCGGCGGTCAACGGCTGAGTTACCGCAGCCCCAGGGACTTACGCAGGCCGTCCTCGGTTGTCCCGGTCAGGTCTGCGGACCGGCTTAGCAAGAGTGCCACGGCTACCCGGATCAGGGTGTTCTCGGTGATGCGCTCACCTTCCCCACCGCGGCGGCGGTTCAGCATCCGGCGCATCACGGATAGCTCGCCGAGCTGGTCGGGCCATAGCAGCACGTCTTTGCGTTCTAGCCGCTTGTACTTCGGTAGTCCCGGAGTCCGGACCTCCGAAGTTGGTACGTCCGGAGTCCGGACCTCCGGAGTTCCCCTCGGCGCCCGCGCCCTCCGGTCGGCCGATGCCACGGCGGCAGCGGCAGCAGGGGCCTCCCGGTCCGCTGCCTGATGCGGCGCCGCGGGCATCGGCGGGGCCTCTCCCTGCTCAGGCATGAGCCCGGCCAGCGAGCCGCGCTTTCTCGTCGTCATGCGGTCCTCCCGTTGGTGCTCACCAGGCGGCCTAGCTCGAGCAGCAATTCCACCTGGACGCGGCGCACGTCATCGAGGGCGGCACGCCATGACCGGTCCCCCCGGTAGGCAGTGATTGGAACGCCGTCCAGCTGCGCCTGCGGATGCGCAACGTACCGGCGGATGAAACTACCGAAGTACGGAAGTCCGGCACTGTCTAGCAGTTCGCGGGCCTGCTCTACCGGCCCGGCACCACGCAGCGGGTCGACCTGGTTGAACAGGACCCTGTACGGCAGGCCGGCCATCGCGATAATCCGGGCGGTCCGCTGAGTCGGCGCCACGGCCGCGCGCTCGGGAACGAACGGGACGATGCCGAAGTCACTGCCCGCCAGGACCTCAGCCAGGACTGGCGTGTCATCCAGGTTGCCCGGCAGGTCCAGCAACACCGTGTCAAAGCCCCGGATCTCGCCAATGGTTGCCAGCTCGGCGGGGGAGAGGGCCGACCGCACCTCGAACGGCAGCGAGCCCGCGTGGGCAATCTCGGCGGCGCTCTGCTGCGGGTCAGCGTCCAGCAGCAGCACCGAGCCCGATGAATCGCTGATCGCGGCAGCGAGATTGAGCGCCACGGTCGTCTTTCCAACCCCGCCTTTCTGGTTGGCGATAGCGATCTTCCACGGCCGCGAGCCTGGCATCTCGGTCATGGTCCGCATCGTAACGCCTGGAAGCCCGGACTTCCGGAGTTCGGACTTCCGGAGTCCGGCACATTACGTAGGCGACGCGCTCCCCGGTTCGTGCCAGGGGCGGTACCAGACCGAGCGGCATCCGGGGGCCTCGCACGAGACCATGAGGTGCCCGCTGCCCCGCTCGCGTTCGGCGCGGGCCGGGGGGCAGTCGCATGGCATCCAGGAGACGATCACGCGGCCCGGTCCCCACGGATGCCCGTCCGGGCATTCGTGGGGGTAATCCCACCAGTCCCGCAGCGGCGGGCTGGGCATCTAGCGGGCGGGCCCGTAGCGCCGCCAGGCGGCTTGCCGGCTCATGCCCGCGGCGGCGGCCACGGCGGGGTGGCTGGCGCCGTCCTCGAGGGCCTGGCGCGCGGCGGCGCGGTCGGCGGCGTCCAGGGCTGCGTGCAGCCGCCGGGCGGCTGACAGCCGGGCCAGCTGCAGATCCCGGGCCCCGAACGGGCCGGGCACGCCCGGGCCGCCGGCCGCCAGGGCGCGGGGCTGGCCGGTGACGGCCTCGGCGTAGCGCCACAGCGCGGCGTCGACGGCGGCCTCGAGCTCGTGCCACGCGGCGGTCTCATCCATGCCGGTCAGGGTAGGTACCGCGCCCGGTGCCGCGTCACCCTAGGGTGACGTAAAGGGGTGCTTAGACATATCTTGCTTTCCCCAGCCAGCCCGCGCGGCTGACGGCGCCTGCCACGCACACGGCCCCCGGTCCCGGCCGGCCAACCCGGCCGCCCCCCGGGTATACCTACGCATTACTAATTGATCATGGGGGGTTTCGTGCCGCGGCTGGTACCAGACCGACCGGCAGCCGAGTGCCTGGCAGGCCACCGTGAGGTGCCCGCTGCCCCCGCTCGCGGCCGGCGCGCGCCGGAGCACAAGAGCACGGTCGCCAGGAGACGATCACTAGTTCCGGGCCCCACGGGTGCCCATGCTGGCACCGCCGAGGGTAAGCCCACCACGCGGGCAGAATCCCAGACGTCATGACGCCTAGACGTCCCCGGCGTCTGGCACGTTATCGGATTACACGGCGCGACCTCATCGCCTCGCGCGCCCGGTGCCATTCCGGCGGGGGAGCGCTGCCCGGTTGACGGCCTGGTGCTCGCGCTCGTGCTGCGCGGGCGGCCTCGGCCCGCTCGGCCAGTTCGGCTGAGTGCGGCGGGTGACCATCCCACAGGGCCAGCCGGTAGGCCAGCCACGCACGCGGATACCGGATCGCCTCGCCATGCAAGTGCAGACGGCCGGGCGGGAAGTGATCGAGCGCGTACAGCACATCGGCCGGAATCCAGGGCCTGCCGGCGTCGAACACGCCGCGTAGCAGGCTGGCCAGAGCGTAGTTACTGCCATGACCCCAGCCGGGCGAGGATCTCGGTTTCCCGGTACCTGCGGTGACCCCCGAGTGTGCGGATGGGGGTCAGCTTCCCGTCTCGCGCCCACCTGGTGACGGTCTTCGGGTCGACTCGGAACATCGCCGCGACTTCTCCTGGTGTGAGAAGCGGCTGGCTGAGCGGTGCGCGCATATTAAGTTGTCCTCTCGTAGGTGAGTCATGTGACCCACAGTGATTATTACCCAACTCTAAGTGGCGAGTAAACCATTGCCGGGGGGTGTCTCACGTTTTTGTCAGGCCGTTGGCTTGGCGTCTTAACCAGTACCGGAGGTACCGGAGGTTGCTGCTGGTCCCGGCGTTTCCAGAGGTATGCCTTAAACCTGGGTTCCACCGTTTAACGTGCTCGCTAGTCCACGAATACGTGGTCTGACCTGCGAGAATGCGTGATTGCCTAGCACGGGGTGTGCCGCCGGTTACCCGGCGGCGGCCCCGTCAGTGCGGTGGGCGGCTGCTGTGAACGTGACGGCGTGCAGGCGGCTGGCCTCAGTGCGGATCCGCTGCCAGGTCCATCCGGAGGTGTTCCCGGCGATTCGCGTTCGCAGACGATCGCGGGCCGCGCACCGGGCACCGCCTCCTTCCCGTCGCAGACACTGAGGCGGGATGCCCGCAGAGCCCCGGCAGGGGAAGCAGGAATTCTGGCTGGCGTGCTCGAGGCAACAGCATGTGACCCGTCAAAGCCGAAGCCCACGCGCCAGACTACATAGCAGGGCTCACGGGCCCAATTTCCACGTTCGCGGCGTCCCCGCAGGGGATACAAGGGGACTACATGACATTGCGAGTACACCAATGTCGAGACAATGCGGAAAGCGCACCGCCGGTGAGGGCTACGCAAAACTCCCATGAAGATGATCAAGAAACTCTCTGAGCTGGGAAGACATGCTGCAATGGTGCGCTTCGGAGGGTTTTGCATAACTCTCCGGTATATCGCTTTTGCCAAATTAAGCATTTGATCCGTCGTGGATCTGCCTGGGTCCTCTGACCTATTTCTTTGCTGACATGAGTTGGACGCGGGCGGGATAGCGGAGTAGGGTCAGCTGGAAGCTTCGAATTAGCTGTTGGGCCCAGACCCCGCCTAGCTGCTCGATGGCAGGGGTGCCCAATCTTTAATGTGATGTCTTTAACGCGTGGATTCAATGGCCGCTGCCCGGGGCCTTTCGTGCCGGGCCCGCGACCAGCCCCGCCCAGCGGCGGTAACTCATCAGCCGCCTGCTGCATGGCACCCTCACGCTCGCCGGGCTGCCCGGACCGATCGGGACGGCCGGGGACGCCTACGGCAACACACAGGCCGAAACCGGCGCCTACGACAACGCACAGGCCGAAACCACCGAAACCACCCGTAGGACTCTTCAAATCGGGCCGTTCCGTGACGGGTCACCGTGACAGATCACCGTTCCGGGGACGGCACCGGGGTCGCCGGGCTTGACATGGGTCCCCCGCGCGCGGCTTCCCCCGAGGCCGCGCGCCCCCCATGTCAAGCCCGGGTCCCCGCCGTGGTGCCTGGCGACCATGTCCGCCCTGAACCCTGCGGACATGGTCGCCGGCATCACGGCAGAGGTCGCGGCGGGCTTCCTCGATGGCCTGGCTGCGGGGCATTCATCGCGGCGTGCAGCTCGTCCCGCTCGCGTGCGTCGAGCCGGCCGGATAGCGCCTCGCGCGGGACCTGGCGGTCTTGTTCTTGCGCGAGACGGCGCTTGGTGGTTGCGGGGTGCGCGGCTAGCGACTTCGGGAACCGAGGCGTCGGCGTTCGGTCAGCGCCTCCGCCAGGGCCGGACGACCCCGCACCGGCGTCCGTCAGGGGATCGGCTTGCGAAACTGCCGTTCTCAGCCGATGCCGACGGTCTGTCGTCCGGGCTCGATGACGGCCACGGCGCGCTCTTGTCCTCGGGGATAGGGCGCGCCGGTGTACTTCGTGGCCAGCTGGCCGAATCAGCCACCCCGAGCTGCGCTGCGGCATAGTCCAGCACACCAGCGGCACATCCAGCGGATCGCCCAGGAACGCCCCCCACATGACGAACCGTGACCAGCTGCAGCGCGAACCCCAGCCGGTTGTGGTCACCACGGCCGCTTCGCGACAAGATCCCGGTCCGCGTCGTCGAGGGAGAAGAACCGCTCCAGCACCGCCTGATCTGGAGGCCCCGCCGCGTACCGGCCATACGTCGCGAGTTGCTCATCCGTCAGGAATCTGGCCGGCACGAGCGATCAACGTACGGCACATTCACCCGCTAGCGCCGGATTTCCGGCCGTCGGTCCTCACGGGCCGGTAAGCCGGGCGGCCGTGTCGATCGCGTCCCGGTAGCCGACCGCCAGCCCTTCGAGCTGGCCGGCCACCGTGCGGAGCCGGTACAGCACGTCGGCCAGCCCGGCACGGGTGTCGGCCGGGCCGGAGGCGTACGCGACCACGGCCGCCTCCGCCTCGGCCCGGGCCAGCTGCGCGGCGCGGTCCCGCTCGGCGCCGGCCTGGCGGACACGCTCCCGGTAGTCGGACTGGCGGCAGTTGCTGCCGCAGTACCGGGCCGGCCGCCCGGTGGCCGGGCGCTCGACTAACCGCCCGCACAGCGGCCACGCGCACCGCTGCGAGTCTTCCGCTGCCATAACGCATCTGCCTTTCGTGACATACACCGCGGCGCCAGATCTGGATCTGGATCAGGACGCGTTACGGAACTCCGGTCAGCGTAGGACCGGCGCACCCGCGTGGCCCCCCTCTATCTCATACATGGAGGGGCCACAGTTACATAACGCGGATCCGGGCAGCTCGAGCGCGACGCGCGGCCACGGCGCATAACGAAACCCCGCCACCTAATGCAGGTGACGGGGGCTCTCGCACGTCAGCCGTCAGCCGAGGTCGGCCCTGCCCAGCCCGGGCACGGGACCGCCCCCGCTGAACGGGCACGCCGCTCACCGGGCGCCTTCCGTCCAGGTGCGGGATTTGCCGAGAGCGATCACGTCAGCCGGCGCGACGTCGCGCAGGTACCGGTCGGTGACCGCCAGGCTTGAGTGCCCGAGCTGATCGCCGATCACGTTGATGGGGACGCCCTCGCGGACCAGCTCGGCGGCGTGAGTGTGGCGCAGGCCGTGCGGATGGACGCGTTTCTCAAGCCCGGCCCTGGCCTTGAGCCGCTTGAGCATGTCCCGGACGTACCCGGCCGACACGGGGCCGCCCGCCAGAGTGCAGAACAGCGGGCCGCCCCGGATCCCGTACTCACGGCGCCGGTCGGTCCACCGGGCGACGGCATCCATGGCGCCCGGATCGAGGCCGAGCTGGTACAGCCGCAGCGCGAGCCCGGCGAGAGTGGCCTGCGCAAGGCCGGCGTGCGGGACTCCGCCGAGCAGGCCCGCGCGTACCTGGCCCACGTCAGCGCAGCCGTTGTGCTGACGAGGAACAGGTCAGCTACCAGGCATCTCGGCGCGCAATCCGGGCGCCCCCCGTTTAACCGTCCCAACGTTGAGCGGAACCGGGCATGTTCTGCGGTGGGAAGATTCGAGCGGGCCGGGCGTGTCGCCGGGCTCACGGAGCGGGTGGTCTGACAATCAGGAGTTTCGCCAGCCGGGCGTCGACCGCGTCAATGATCGTTTTGGCGGCGTCGGTCATCGGGATGACCGCCAGGTGCTCCTCCAGCTCGGAGGTGTCCAGCCAGCCGGTCGCGATGTCGACCACGGCGAAGGTGGCATCCACGTAGCCGGCCAGCATCCGGATGACGCCCGGAGGTAAGTCGAGGCTGCGGATCGTCGCCAGGGCGTTCCGCCGCTCAGCGTCCTCGATCGTGTATGTGGTGGCTGGCGGCCGGGCGCCAGCCAGCTGCTGGATCTCGGCGTCGGTCATTTCGCTGACGCGCTTGTCGGTCATGATGGTTCCTCTCGGTGTCGCTATCGGGAGTCTGCCGGGGCGGCGTCGCCCATGGCCGCGTGCGACCTGGCGGCAGCGTTTCGAGCACGTCTCCGCGTCCCGGCGGGCCGCGGGAATCGGTTCCGAGCACCAGTCGCACACCCGTCGCGGACCACCACGGCGCGACGCGTCGGCGCTGGATCCGCGCGACGCGTCGCCTCCGGGCCCGGGCGACGCGCCGGCGCCGGTGATTCGCGCCGCGTCGCCTCGAGGCGGGCGCGGCGCGTTGGCCCAGGCCTGAAACGACACGTCGCGCGCCGCGGCCGCCGACGCGTCGCATGCGGCCGGAAGCGACGGCATACCGGGCATAACGCCGTGGCCCGGCGCTCGGCCGGCGCCGGCCCGCGGCGCCAGCCGAGCGCGGCGCGGATCGCGTCGGCGTGCGCGCCGGCCCGGGTGCTGCGCGCCTCGGCGAGCCGCTGCGCCTCGGCGAGCCGCTGCGCCTGCTCCTGGCGGTCGCGTTCGCGGGCCGCGGCGCGGACCTGGGACGGCGACGGCACCGGCCCCCCGTCCGGGCCGATCCAGCGGGCCAGCCGCCAGCGCAGCCACCCGGCCGGGTGGCGCACGTCACGGCTGTAGCGATGCTGGCGGCCGCCGGGTCCGTAGTCGACCGCGCCGAGCACCTCGGCGGCCGTCCATCCGGCCGCGAACAGCGGGCGGCACAGATGCCGGATCATCGCGGGGGACAGCCGCGCCAGCTCACGGGACTGATCCCGCAGGACCTCAGCGGCCGCCAGGCCCTCGCTGCGGGTTTGCGGGCAGCCGCGCAGCAGGCCGTTCTGGCCGCGCGGCAGCATAAGCAGTCCGCGCGCAGCGCGGGCCGTTATGGTCTTGACCTTTGGTCTCGCCTCGCGCGCACGAGGGGCTTTATCTGGATCACTACGTGACCCAGATAGGTCCGCAAATCTCTGCCTACCAGCACCGGGCCGGGGGAGTGGTGTTCGCTTGCGCGGGACGGCCAGGACGTAGACCGCGGCCAGGTTGCCGGTCCCGGCGTACAGCACGCCGGCGCGGAGCTCGGCCGTCGTGCCGGGGGAGACCAGGCCGAGGAGACCGCGGTCCTGAAGCCAGGCCACGCACCGGGCCACGGTGTCAGCCGAGACGCCCGCGGATGCGGCGATGTTCTCGTGGCCGGGCCTGGACGTGCGGAGCCGCCAGTCCATGGACAGGGCCAGGCCGCGGCAGATCGCCGCGTAGTGCGCCGCCCTGTTGGCGTACCAGCCCTGCGCCTCGACCTCGGCCAGGGCGCCGTGGAGCCACTCGCGCTGGCTGCGGCACCGGCGTGAGCCGCCGGGGATGGCAGCGAAGATTTCCGCCTTGCCCGGTGCGGCAGGTGGGGGAGTGCGGCGGCCAGCCGACACGCCCGTCCGGGGAATAGCTGGCCCACCGGCTGGCGACTGCTGTATCGTCGTCTCCGTCGCGGTGTGGCTCGGCTAGCGCGTGCTTGGTGGCTGGCAGCTAGCGGGCCCTGGTGAATGTGAAGTTGTGACTAGCTCCCCTTCATGGGGAGCTTTTATTTTGCCTGACGTCCTCCTGGACGATTCCGGCGCAGACCCGCGCCCATGTTCCCGCACCATGGCCGGTGACTGCCCGTACCTGACCAGAGCCGGCGTGTCGGCGCCGCCGCAGCATTCCAGCAGCGCCGCCGAGGTCGGGCGGTCTGCGCTCCAGGCACGCGGCGACGCGCTTTGGAACGGTCAGTCACGGTAAGGAAGCTCAACTCAGCCGCTTGCCGTGACCGGCTGTTCCGTTGGTCCCCGAGGGCCTACACCCAAGACCCCAGCCGGGCGCGGACCTCGGCTTCCCGGAACCTCCGGTGACCCCC
>Ga0302325_10020103_pt1 | contig 14009 bp, 9 predicted proteins | sample Palsa_T0_2_FD_201948 | JGI IMG/M metagenome (GOLD analysis project Ga0302325, IMG submission 201948) | Peat permafrost microbial communities from Stordalen Mire near Abisko, Sweden - Palsa_T0_2 | ecosystem: Environmental > Terrestrial > Soil > Palsa > Peat permafrost | place: Sweden: Abisko... | reverse complement strand
ACTGGAATTACGCCACGCAGCCCGCGGTGCTGGATGAGTTCTGGCGCACGGGGATTCGGGAACGCAAGGATTTCGAAAACATCTACACCATGGGACTGCGCGGCGAGAATGACTCGGCCATGGTGCGGACCGCGGCCGAGGGTGTGGCGTTGACGGAGAAGATTGTCACGGCGCAGCGCAAGATGCTGGCGGAAGAAGTGAATCCGGACGTCACGAAAGTGCCGCAATTGTGGGCGCTGTATAAAGAGGTCCAGCAGTATTACGAAGGCGGGCTGCGCGTGCCCGATGACATCACGCTGCTGTGGGCCGAAGACAATTGGGGCAACTTGCGGCGGGTGCCGACTCCGGAAGAGCGCAAGCGGTCGGGCGGCGCGGGGATCTATTATCATTTCGACTATCACGGGGGTCCGCGCAGCTATCAGTGGGTGAATACCAGCCCCTTGCCGAAGATCTGGGAGCAGATGTCGCTCGCCAAACAATACGGCGCGGACCGCATCTGGATCGTCAACGTGGGCCATTTCAAGGGCTACGAACTGCCCACGGAATACTTTCTGAGCCTGGGTTGGAATACGGCGCAGTGGCAGGGCGACAAGGTCAACGAATTCACGCGCGAGTGGGCGGCGCGCGAGTTCGGAGCGCAGTACGCCTCCGAGGCCGCGGCGATTGTGGACGCGTACACGAATTACAACGCGCGCCGGAAGCCGGAATTGCTGGAGCCGGGCACTTATAGCCTGGTGCAATATCGCGAGGCCGAGCGCGTGGTGGAGGATTACAACGCTCTGGCGGCGCGCGCGGAGGCTCTCTACGCGAAAATTCCGGCAGCCAAACGCGATGCCTTCTTCCAGTTAGTTGTGTTTCCCACGAAGGCGTCGGCGAATTTGAACGAGATGTACGTGGCGGCGGGGAAGAATGCTCTGTACGCTACGCAAGGGCGGGCGAGCGCCAATGAGTGGGCCGCAAAAGTCAAGACGCTGTTCGATAACGACGCGGCTTTGACGAAGCAGTACCACGAACTGGGCGGCGGCAAGTGGGATCACTTCATGCAGCAGCCGCACATCGGCTACAGAACCTGGGCCGACCCACCGGCGAATACGCTGGCGGCGATTAAACTGGCGAGCGTGGATGCACCGGCGGGAGCCTCGATGGGCGTGTCCACCGACGGCGGGCAGGCGACGCTGCCGGCATTCGATTCGCTGAATCAACAACGCAGTTACATCGACGTCTTCAACAAAGGCCGCGAGCCGTTCGACTACACCGCGACGGCGACCTCTCCCTGGATCATGCTGAGCAAGCCCACGGGACGCGTGGGCGACGATACGCGGGTTTGGGTGAGCATCGATTGGGCGAAGGCTCCGGCGGGAGCGGCGCAAGGAGTGGTCAAGATTGCTGGCGCGGGGCGCGAAGAGGCGATTAACGTGAGCATTCGCAAGCCTGCGGACCTGACGCGCGCAACGGTGAAAGGATTCGTCGAAAGCGCGGGTTATGTGGCGATGGACGCGGACCATTTCACGGCGAAGACGGATGTGGGGCCGGCCGGTTTCCGCGTAGTGGAACAATATGGCATGCGCACGGATGGTCCGGTGGACATACAGGGACTCACGATCAGGCCGCACCTGGACTATCGGATGTACCTGTTCACATCGGGCGAGGCGACGGCCCGTCTGACGTTGGGACCGGCACTGAATTTCGCGCCGGACCGCCCGGTGCGCATTGCGGTGTCGATGGATGACGAGGCGGCTCAGGTGTTGACGATTGTTCCGCAAGGGTACAACGCGGCGAACGGGAATCGCGATTGGGAGCAATCGGTGAAAGACAACGCGCGATACGTAAGCAGCACGCATCCCATCGCGGCGGCGGGCTATCACACGTTCAAGGTGTGGATGGTGGATCCGGGGGTGGTGCTGGAGAAAATCGTGGTGGATACGCCGGCTTCGGCGAAGGGCGCCAGCTATTTGGGGCCGCCGGAGAGTTCCACGGAACGAAGTGACGGAAAAAACTTACTCACCACAGAGACACAGAGACACAGAGTTTAAGAAAGAAAAGCAAGGTCAAAACCGGAGTTCACAGAGGGAACAGAGATCACAGAGGTGAGCCGTTCCCTGGCGTGAACTCAGCCTGGGTCTTTAGCTGAGAATCCATCGGCCGGTGATTCTCGGATTATGCAAGTTGCCGAACTTCACCACCCGTGCCGGCAGCACGGCCAGCCAGGCGGATGGTTGGCGTGCGCGGGCGAGCGGAATTTCGATAAGCTGATTCGAGACGCGCACCGGGCGCGTCCTGTCCGCGGAAAGGGCTGTGGCCACCTGTGAGTTCTTGAAGCTGCCTCGTCGACGATCCTCTTTCGCCTGTTATGCGGACCATGCACACGAAGGAGGCTGTCTTGAATCCGGAATAACAAAAGAAACAGGCTCGCGAAACTCTTGCGGGCGGTGCGGTCCGGAAGCACGTACGCGCTCACGCGGCTGCGCACTCAGCATTTCCGCTGAGTCGACGTGGAGGATGCCACGGTGCGGCAGGAAATGGCCTTGCACGATGCGTAGTATGTGGTCGCACGGGAGCAAGGGTTTGCCAGTTGGACCAAACTGAAGGCCTATGCGGAACGATCCCCGCAGGCACTGCATACGCGGCTGTTTGTGGCCGACATGCCGTGGATCGCGGAGCGGGTTCATGGGCTCATGCGCACTCGCGGGTCGGCAGGTCCGGCCGCTCTGGAACAGATTCGCGAATGGCACTCGGCGGGTGAACCTGCTGGCAGCGGATGCGAGCGCGGCGGCATCGGAACCTTTTCTGCTGGCATTTCGGGCTTTGGAGGTTGGGGCTGTTGCGGTGCTCGCGGCATTGTTGCGGCGTGACCCGCGGCTGGCAAAAGAACGCGGAGCCAATGGGAATACGTTGTTGAATCTCGCGGTGAGTGTCGCGGCCAAGGCGGAATTGGATGTGGGTTCGGCATCGGTGGATGCGGTTCGACGCCGCTGCATCAGGCAGCCTACTCCAAGCAATGCGCCATTGCCGCAACCTTGATCGAAAATGGCGCGGATCTGGATGCGGAAGCGCACGGCTCGGGAGGGACGCCGCTAATCTCTGCGTTGTTCTGGGGCCATCGCGAGGTAGCCGATTTGTTGGGCCGGCATTCGGTAGCGCCGCGGAACTTGCGCGCTGCCGCGGGACTGGGCAATCGGGAACTGATGGAGGAGTGCTTCGCTGGAGACTGGACGCTGACCTCCGAGGCTTGCGCGGCGCGCGGATTTTACCGGCCGCATAGCGAGTTCCCAGATGGGCAACCGTCGGCCGATCCGCAAGAGGCTTGGACGAAGCGCTGGTTTGGGCGTGCAAGAGCGGGCGCATTGCGGTGCTGCCGCGGCTTCTACGGGCCGGGGCCCGGCTGGACGCCGACCCGTATCGAGGGACTCCGCTGATCTGGGCCGCGTATGAAATCGCGTGGAAACGGCCGCTTGGCTGATCGATCGGGACGCGGCGAGGGCTGAGCGCTATTACTGCCGCAATGTCCGGATCGGGTCGAGACAAGCCGCGCGGTATGCAGGCAAACCGCTCGCGGCAAGGCCTGCGATCAGCAGTAGAGCGGCGGTTAGAGCGAAGGTGAGCGGATCGGTGGGCTGAATGTGAAACAACATTTCCGAAATGAAACGAGTGATGACGATCGAAGCTGCCAGACCTGCGGCGATACCAACGAGAGTCAGAAACAGACCGCGCCGGACAATCATGCGTAGAACATCGGACCGCTGCGCGCCAAGGGCCATCCGTAAACCGATTTCGGATCTGCGTTGGACGACTACGTATGAAAGCAAGCCGTACAGCCCGATCGCCGAAAGAATCAGGCCGATCGCGGCGAAGCAGGCCAGCAGAAGCGCCTGAAACCTTGGCTGCGCCGCCGAATTAGAGATGTACTGTTCCGCGGTGGAAGCTTCGTAGACCGGCACACTCTTATCGAGCTCGTGAACCACCGTGCCGATGGCATGTTGTATCGCTGCCGGGTCACCGTTGGCGCGAACGACAAGGAAGGGGTTCGTAATCACCGCTTGGGCGTAGGGTAAGTAGAACTGGGGATCTGCCTCCGCTGTCAATTCTTTGCGTTTAATGCTGCCCACTACTCCGACGATTTCGCGCACGGGCGACTCGAAGACGTCATCCCCAAGGCGAACCTGCATGTGCTGGCCGACCGGGTTTTGGTTGGGGAAGTATTTCGCGGCGAAGGCCTGATCGATCACTATGGTAGGCCTACCGGCAACACCGTCCCGCTCGCCAAAAGTGCGTCCGGCCATAAGCGGGATCCGCATGGTTTCAAAGTAGCCGGGCATGGCGAGGCCCAGCGCCTCACTGGGTTCGTCTCCTTTCGCGACGGGCCGCCCCAAGATATTAAAGGATATCGTGGCGGAACTGTTGCTCATCGGGACCGGCCACCCCGCCGACGCAGACTGCACGCCAGGTAGGGCTGAGATGCGGGAAAGGAGACGCTCAAAAAAGAGGAAATGTTGATCGTGCGTTAGCGAGTCAAACGACGCTGCAACGCGAGTGGTGGAAAGATGAGTCGGATCGAAACCCGGGTCGACATTCATCATCTGAAGGAAACTGCGCATCAACAGGCCGGAGCCGATCAGCAGCACCACTCCGATGGCGGTCTGCGCAATCACCAATCCAGTGTGAAGGCGATGCTGCCCATGGGTTCCCGACACAGCACGGGAACCTTCGCGGAGCCCACCCTGCGGCGCCGATCGCGACACGCGCCATGCGGGAAATGCCCCGAAAACAAGTCCCGTGACCAGAGAAACGATGAGCACAAACAGAAGCACCCGGGCATCCACGGCGGCCATTTCGACGCGCGGAATTTCAACAGGCATGAGTTTCGGCGCAGCGTGCACCAGGCCGGCGGCGAGCGCCAGGCCGGCGGCGCCGCCACAGAGAAAGAGAGTGACTGACTCTACCAACACCTGGCGAATAATGACGGCCCTGCCCGCGCCAATTGCTGCACGGACGGCGAACTCACCACTGCGCGAGGAGCCACGGGCGAGCAAGAGGCCGGCGACGTTGGCGCAAACAAGCAGCAATACCATTGTCACTGCCCCGAATAACAAGCGCATCGCGGGCCTGACGCTGCCAGTCATGGATTCGAGCTGCGGCTTGACCAAAGCGGAATAGTATTGCTTGTTGTCGTCGGGATATTGGCGGGCAAGATTCGCCGCGATCACGCTGAGGTCGGCCTTGGCCTGTTCTTGAGTTGCTTCAGGTTTGAGCCGCCCAATCACGTGTAAGACATCGAACCCGCGCTGCCCCGTCTTGGGATCTTTCCCTTCGGCATCTTCGGCAAGAGACTTCCATAGCGCAGGCGCAGGATGTCCCAGCGGAAATTGGAATCCCCTGGGCATCACTCCCGCCACTGTATAGTTCGTCCCGTCAAGGTTGATCGAGGATCCGGCGACCTCCCTCGACGAACCGAACTCCGATTGCCAGAGCGCATAGCTCAACATTGCGGCGCGGTTGCCCGGCTTTTCGTCGTCCGGGCGGAAATTTCTGCCCACTATCGGAGAGGCGCCGAGCACGTCGAAGAAACTCGACGAGACGGTTGCGGCGTCCAACCGCCGCGACTCCTCCCTGGTCCGCAGAATGGCTCCGCTGCTGACGTAAGATGCCATTCCACTGAGAGTATGGTTCTGCGCCCTCCAGTCAAAGTAATCCGGATAGCTGAGAGCCTCTGCCGCCACACCTGGAAGCGAGTGGTCCTGTTGACTAAGCCACATCAGTCGTTCCGATTCGGGAAACGGCAAGGGCCGCAAAAGCACAGCGTTCACCAGGCTAAACACGGCAGTAGTCGTCCCGATTCCTAACGCAAGCGTCAGGATCGCGGTGAACGCATAACCGGGATTCTTCCGAAGCTGGCGGATGGCGTATATGAAATCGGCCCACAGGCCTTCGAGGAAAGGGCACATCCAGGGTTCACGGCTGCGTTCCTCCAGACGAGTTACATTTCCAAACTGCCGCCTGGCTGCGCGGTCCGCCTCTTCGCGGCTCATTCCGTCCGCCATCAACGCTTCCGCCTTCTCGTCGAGATGCTGCCGGATCTCTTCTGTCAAATCGCTATAAATCCTGCGGCGCATCCAGAGGTGTTTGAGCCACATAACGCGTCTCTCCTATCCTATGATTCCGCCGGTGAAATCACCCGCGTGATCCCTTCGAACATTCGTTCAAAACTAGATACCTGCCGCTCCAGATGCTTCTTACCGGCGGGCGTAATCCGATAGGTGCGAACTCTTCGATTCGATGGCGAGATTTCCCATTCGGCTTTCAATAGCCCGTCTTTGAGCAGTCTCTGCAGGGCTGGGTAAAGCGAGCCTTCCTCCACCTGCAGAAGGTCGTTGGACCTTTGCTTAATATGTTGCACGAGTGCATAGCCGTGCATGGGCTGGCGTAGAACCGAGCGAAGAATCATCATTTCCAACGCCCCCGGAAACAAATCGCGCTGCTCTGTGTTTTTCGACGACGCCATAGGCATATTCCGAACATACCTAGAGTAAACAGGGATACGAGAAATGTCAATAGACTAGCCGCACGGCGGCTCCATCCGTGTGATCTTGCTATTTACGATACACAAATGTGGCGTATTTCTATGGCGCGCGTGAATGAACTGGCGGACGTTGTAATCGCCGGCGAGGGACCGACCGGACTGAGGCTAGCGTGCGAACTTGGCCTCGCCGGGTTACGGGCGACTGTGCTGGAGAAACTTCCATCTCCTGCGGGCTATCGAAAGCGTTCCGGTTGCAGGCGAGGTCAATGGAGACGCTCGATCAACGTTGACTGCTTGAGCGGTTCGGTTCCGCGCGCCGCTATCCTCCCTTCTGCCGTGCGCCACGGCATCGGCGGTTTGCTTTTCGGCGATTCGATTAAGCTCCTCACGCTCGGGGCTTGGATTCGGCATTTGCCGCCAAGGTCAGAGCACTGATGACGCGGCGCCGTGGGAGGCTATTTTGACGAACCCGGACTTGCGGTGGCACGAACTGCTATTGGCGCGTCAGGATTTGCGGCGTGGAACGAAGTTCAAGGATGCGGAGTTCATGCAATAGCGCAGGTGAGTGGGCGGCGGTCCGTCGTCGAAGACATGGCCCAGGTGCGCGTCGCATCGAGCGCAGAGCACTTCGTCCCGTGCCATGCCGGCCGAGGTGTCGCGGTGGGTGGTGACGTTTTCCTTAGCGATGGGCTGCCAGAAGCTGGGCCAGCCAGTGCCGGATTCGAACTTGGTTTTGGAGTCGAAGAGGACGGTATCGCAACAGATGCAGTGGTAGAGGCCGTCGTCATGATTTTCGGCGTATTTGCCGCTGCCGGGGCGCTCGGTGCCGGCCTGGCGGGTGATGGCGAATTGCTCGGGGGAGAGCTGCTTTTGCCATTCGGCTTCCGACTTTTCAATCTTCTCGACTTCGACGAGCCTGGTCCGCGCACCAGCAGCGTTGAACTCGACGATGCGGACGGCTTTCTTGCCGGCGGCCCATGCTTGCCCTATGAATATGGCGGGAACGCCGGTTCCCAGGAATTTCAAGAATCGGCGGCGGGCCGTTGGCCGCGAATGAAGAATCGTCATGAGTGCCTCCTCAAAAGTCCGGGGAATCCTGTGTACATCGTAAGGTGGAACGGTCGTGCTAATGCAGGGGAATGCGAAAGAGATTTCCCACGAATTCCGATTTTACAAAGACATAGGTCCGCGGGTCGAGGCCAAGCCGTACCGAGCCTTGATTGATGCTGTCGGGCCCCGGCTGGGCGGCGACGTCAGTCGGGACCAAACCCGCGGCAGGCAAGACCGGCAGGTCCGCGCCGGGAGGAACGGCGAACACTTTGGTGAGGCCTGAGTTCGACGCATCGGGGTTGACGGTGACGTAAAAATAGGCTCCGTTGCCGGACCAACCGGCCAGGCAAAGGCCCTGGCAAATGATTCTATGGCTTTGGTCCTTCAACGAAACCGCGACCGTGGCCTTCTGCCAAAACCCACCCCCACCCGATACGATCACCCATTTACCATCCGCCGACACCTGTTGGAAATCAACAATGGCGGGTTCGAGGACGCGTTCCAGTCCGCTGCCATCGATTTTGATGCGGGCGAGATGATTCGCCTGGGAGCCTAGCTGACGGAAGAGCAGAGTTCCAGGGCTTTCGAACTTAAGCTCGTCTCCGCCGGGCACGACCAACCGTGGCGGCCCGCTGCCATCCAGTGGCGCTACGAAGATTTGCGCTTGGAGACCGCTCCCGGCGGAGAATGCCACCTGCTGCCCATTCGGGGAGACCTGGAAATCCGCCATGGCGACGCCGGGCAGAGCGGCGTCGGACTTACCGGCGGCGTCGGTGGACCACATCTCCCTCACTCCGGAACTCGTCTTATACAACAAATAGTAGACGCGTTTGCCGTCGCCGGAAAGTTGGGGAAAGTCCGCCGAACCTTCGGGTGAGATTTGGCGTTCGCCGCTTGAATCGTGCAACCACACCGCGCTCTTGCGAATGCCGACGGAGGAGATCACGAACTTTCCGTCGGGCGACATGGCTAACCCTTGTTCCTCGGAGGGTCCGAAAGTGATCTGTTCCGGTTTGCCATCGGGAAATCTCTGGCGCCACAGATGGGTTGCTCCGCGATCTGCTGCGTTGAAGTACATCCACTTGCCATCGGGGGACCAGGCGGCCGCGGTGCAGGCTCCCGGCGGGCCCACCTGAGGGCCTTTGCCGCCGCCAGCCATGGGAAGCAGGCGGCACGGCAGCCAGGCGGTGGCGCCATCCATCTCGACCACTAACAGGGATTTTTCATCGTGTGAGGGGTACGAATAGTGCGCCATGGCGCGCTCATGGTCCGGAAAGTAGATGCTGCGCTCCCCCGTGCGGCTCTCCTGCGCAGTTACAATTCCCATGTGGAGAGCGGTACCGCTCATGATTTCGGAGAATAGTATGGCGCCACTGCGCGTCCAGCTTAGACCTGCGGCATTTCGCATGAGCCGGGTTGGTGAACCCCCGGTGACCGGCACGGTCCAGGTGTCCCAGGAACTCGCCGGCCGATCTATCGCAGTGTAAGCGATGCGCGATCCATCGGGTGTGAAAACGGGGTTGTACTTGGGAAGTTCATCGTTAGTAAGTTGCGTAGACTGGCCGTTCGGAAGCACCTTGACATAGAGCTGCGACTTAGTCAGGAACTGCTTGCCGCCGCGGAAAAACGCTACCATCCGGCCATCCGGAGAGATTGCCGGAGCGCTCGCGGAGTCGCTGAAGTCAGTAAGTTGCACATACTCGGAGGTCGATGTTACTGGCGTCTTATGGGCGGTGAGTAACCAGATAGCGCCTAGAACGAGGAGCGCGGCGGCTGCTGCGGTCTTCCCGTAGCGCGAAGCACGCGGCAGTCCGATCGGCGAGGCGGTTTGCGGGTCCACCAACTGCTGCGCGCGCAACAGGTCGGCCCGCATACCGGCGGCGCTTTGATACCGCTGGGCGGGATCTTTCCGGAGTGCCCGGTAGACCACGCGCTCAATTTCGGGCAATAGATCCGGCCGCAATTCGCGCGGGGGCCGAGGTGCGCGGTTCAGTAAGGCATCCACCGTCGCGGCCCAGCTGTCGCCGGCAAATGGTAGCGATCCGGTGGCCATCTGATACATCATCACTCCGCAGGAGAATAAGTCCGACCGGGCATCCACATTCTGTCCTCGGGCCTGTTCGGGCGCCATGTAGGAAATCGTTCCCATGGTGGTTCCCGGAGTGGTGAGGGTGTCGGTCAAAGCGGAGCGATCGGCGGTGGATTTCGCGAGCCCGAAATCGAGAATCTTGACTACTCCCCGTTGGGTGATGAAGATATTGGCCGGCTTAATATCGCGATGGATTATGCCGGCGGCGTGCGCCGCCTCAAGGGCTTCGAGGATGGGAAGGATCAGGCCGAGCAACTGGCTGTTGGAAATAGGGCCCGCGGCGATACGGTCTTTGAGGGTTTGTCCCTCCATCAGTTCCATCACCAGATAGGGCCGGCCGGACTGCTCTCCGATGTCATAAACCGTGCAGACATTGGGATGGTTCAGCGTGGAGATGGCCTGTGCCTCCCGCCGAAAGCGCTCCAGAACGGCAATATTGGCGGCCAGAGTATCGGACAGAAATTTCAGAGCCACCGGGCGTCCGAGGCGCGTGTCGCGCGCGCGAAAGACCTCGCCCATGCCGCCTTTTCCAAGCAGTCCCTCGATCTGGTACGGTCCTACGGCGGTTCCCGGAACGGCCATGGATTCGGTGGGAAACTCGCCGGCTACCTGGTTCAGAAGCGACCGGACTTCCTGTCCCAGGTTGGGAGCGAGCATCGGCTGGTTGGGGCCCTGGGTCCCGGTCTCTTGATTGAGAAGAGACTGGACTTTCTGGCGCAGCCCGGTGTCACTCTGGCAGCGGTCAGCCAAGAAGGAATCGCGATCCGCGGCGGGCAACTGGAGCGCCGCATGAAAGAGTTCCTCGATTTGATCCCACCGCTGGCGATCCATGACGCAGCCTACTCCAGTCTCCACTCAGTATAGACAGGTTCCTTACTGAATCGTGACACTTCCCGTACGGAAAGAGGTTCTGGGGCGTGTACAATCGGGATATCATGATGCCACCGGGAGAGTGGCTGAAACCACCGCGCAGTCTGTTACTCATCCTCTTTCTGGTGACGCTTGTCTCGGTGTCGGCACTGGCCTGGTTCGGCTGGAAGGTGCTGTACCAGGAGCGGATGATCGACGCGCAACGGGCGCAGGAACGGCTGGAACAGGCGGCCGGCGGCGTCGCAGCGACAGTCAAGGGAGTTTTGTTGGAGACCGGGGAGAAAGTGGGAACCTGGCTGCTTTCGCCGCCGGCCGATGGAAAGCCGGAAGAAGGGCTGTTGCTGCTGGTGGGTCCGAACGAACTTTCCGCCAGACCGGTGAACCGTCTGCTGTACCGTCCGTTACCGCCTCCCGATGAAGACATTTTGCGCGGCGCTTTCTCCGATGGCGAAGCTCTGGAATTTCAGGGAGGCGAAAGCGATCAGGCCGTCGAATGGTACCGGCGGCGCCTGGCGGCGTCGAAGGACGAGGCGATGCGGGCAGGCGCTTTGGTGCGGCTGGCGCGAGCGTTGCGCAAGGCGGGGCGTTTACAGGAAGCTCGCGCGGCTTACACCCAACTGGCGACGGTAAGCGGAGCGAGCGTGGCAGGCGTGCCGGCGGAACTGGTGGCGCGCCACGCGCTGTGCGAACTTTCCGGGGATCGGGAAGAGGCCACGGCGTTGCAGAACGACCTGGCGCGAGCTCGCTGGCAGCTCGACCGCGGGCAGTTCGCGTTCTACTGGTCGGAGGCAGCGCGGCTGGCGGGAAATCAGAAGGCTGTGCCGGACGACCTGGCGGCGTTGGCGGAGGCTGCCGCGCAGGCGTGGGATGAACTGGCGAGCGATCAAAATTTGACCGGCCAGAATACTCTGTGGGTGGATGGCCAGCCGTTTTTCCTGATCTGGCGGGGCGGCGCTGGCCATCGGGCGGCGCTGCTGACGCGGCCGGAGGCGATGCTGCGGCCCATCCTGGCCAGTGGCGGGGTATCCTGGGCGGCAGCGGACGCCGAGGACCGGGTGGTGGTGGGACGCAAGACGGCCGGACACGCGGTGGTGCGCACTACCGCAGAAACGCACTTGCCGTGGACGCTGTATTTCACCGCCGCGCAAGGGACTACGGATGCGGGGACGGTGGCGCGGCAGCGTTTCCTGGTGCTGGTAACGGTGCTGACGGTGTTGTTCCTGATTGCGGGCGCTTACTTCATTGGACGAGCGGTGCGCCGCGACCTGGAAGTATCGCGCATGCAATCGGACTTCGTGGCGGCGGTGTCGCACGAGTTTCGCTCGCCGCTGACGTCCATCCGCCAGTTGTCGGAACTGCTGGCCGAGGGGCGTGTGCCGGGGCAGGATCGGCGGCAGATGTATTACGACACGCTGGTCCGCGAGACTACACGCCTGCAACGGCTGGTGGAAGCGCTGCTGAACTTCGGCCGCATGGAAGCCGGAGTGCGCAAGTATCGCTTCGAAGAACTGGACGCCGCCAGCCTGGTGGAGCGGGTGGTGGCCGAATTCGCGCCGCAGATGGAAAGCTCGGGACGGCATATCGAGCTCGAAGCGTCGCCGGCCTTATGCCCCATCGATGCCGACCCGGAGGCATTGTCGGTGGCGCTGCGCAATCTGGTGGATAACGCCCTGAAATATTCGCCGGGGCGCCCCACGGTGTGGGTGCAATGGGCGGCGGAGAATGCTCACGTGGCGATTCGGGTGCGCGATCGTGGGGTGGGAATTCCACAATCGGAGCGGCGCGCCATCTTCCGCAAGTTCTTCCGTGGGACGGCGGCGGCTGCGGCGAATGTCAAGGGCTCGGGCGTAGGATTGGCGATGGTCCGGCATATTGTGGCGGCGCATGGAGGCGAGATTTCGGTGGTGAGCGAACCGGGGGAAGGCAGCACGTTCACGATTCTGCTGCCGGCGGGAGAAGAAAAATGACGCGCATTCTGGTGGTGGAGGACGAGCCCGGGATCGCGCTCGGGCTGGAGGACGATCTCAAGCTGGAAGGCTACGACGTGGAGGTGATTGCCGACGGCGCGGTGGCTTCGCAGCGCGCGCGGGTGGGCCAGTTCGACCTGATTCTGCTGGATGTGATGCTGCCTGGAAAGGACGGGTTCGACATCTGCCGGGAACTGCGGCGGGCTGGAATGCGGGTGCCGATTTTGATGCTGACGGCGAAAACTCAGGAGGCCGAAAAGGTGATGGGGCTGGAGCTTGGGGCCGACGATTACGTCACCAAGCCTTTCGGCACGCGCGAATTGCGGGCGCGCATCAAGGCGCTGCTGCGGCGCGCCGCAGGTGGGGCGGAAAGCGAACTGGAACGTTACCGCTTCGGCGATGTGGAAGTGGATTTCCGGCGCGGCGAACTGCGGCGCGGGGGAATTGCGGTGGAGCTGACGCCTATCGAATTCAAGCTGCTGAGTCTGTTTCTGCGCGCGCCGGGTCGGGTGATGAGCCGCGACCGGCTGCTGGAGGGAGCGTGGGGCGCCGATACTTTCGCGTCCGATCGGATCGTCGACAACCATATTGCCAATTTACGGAGGAAGATCGAGCCCGACCCGGCGGAGCCGCGCTATCTGCGGAATGTTCGTGGGATGGGTTACCGGTTTGACGGTTGAAATGTTACTGAAACCTGACACTATCGGGGCGGCGTCCGCACACTACTTGCGTAAGCTGGTGGTGTCGATATTGGCGCTGCTGACGGCGGCGGGGCTGTTGTGGGGCGCGGTTCGCGAGGTCGATCTGGAAAAGGAACTGGAGGCGGCGGTTCATCGCGAGATCGTGCTGGGAGATTTGGGTGGAGCGATGCGGCAGTATCGCGACATTCTGGCAGAGTCGGGGAGGGCGCGGCCGGTGGCGGCGCGGGCGCTGCTGCAGATCGGAAGTTGTCTGGAAAAATTGGGGCAGGGAAAAGAAGCGTACAACACATACCGCAAGGTGTTGAACGAATATCGCGATCAGGCCGCCATTGTGGTTTTGGCCAACCGGCGGCTGGAGGCATGGATCGGTCCGCGGAATCTCAAGTTCGAAGAAGGGGCGCCGTTGCAGGCGCCTCCGGGATGGAAAGAGGCTAACAATCTGGCGGAACTCAGGCGCAAAGAATGCCGTAGCGATGTGGGCTGCGTGACGTTGGTGGGGCCGGTGAATGTGCCGGGGCCGGGCAATCTGATGCAAAGTTTCAACGCCACAGCGTTTCGGGGCAAGACCGTGCGGCTGCGGGCGTGGCTACGGCTGGCGCGCCGGTTCGATTTCATCATTCTCACGCCGGAGGATTACTGCCAGTTGTGGCTGCGTGTGGTGCGCGCGAACCGGCGGTTTACCGATATGGAGGATCAGCCGGTGCGGGCTTTGGACTGGGTGAGCTCGGAGATTGTCGGCGAGATCGATGAAGATGCGCAGGGGATTAATTTCGGAGTGATGTCGTATGGGAGCGGGGGGAGAGTGTGGATCGACG
>Ga0302325_10020101_pt1 | contig 14009 bp, 10 predicted proteins | sample Palsa_T0_2_FD_201948 | JGI IMG/M metagenome (GOLD analysis project Ga0302325, IMG submission 201948) | Peat permafrost microbial communities from Stordalen Mire near Abisko, Sweden - Palsa_T0_2 | ecosystem: Environmental > Terrestrial > Soil > Palsa > Peat permafrost | place: Sweden: Abisko... | reverse complement strand
ACGTGCCGTTGAAGCGTTCTCCGAAAAAGTACCCAGAGCCCTTGGCACTTTTGTCGTAGTCCCCGAGAGCCAAACAATCTGACGCGCTCAAGCAAGTGACTGAGTCCATCACCGCCCACATCGACCCGGCGGGGCTCGGCGCAGAGGAGCCCGACCACGACTTGCCGTCCCAGTGGTCTATGAGGACGTGGGCGGTGCTCGAGGAAGTCTGTCGGTTCCCCACGGCCACGCAGTCGGTGCTGGAGCTACAGGCCACGCCATTGAAGGTCGCACCTGAGGGCGACGGAACCGAAGAGGGTGACCAGGAGACGCCGTCATAGTGCTCGATCACCGCCACGTACTGGTTGCCCAACTTGCCCACCAACTGGCCTCCCACCGCGAAGCAGCTATTCGCTGCCGGACAGGCATTGGCGACCAATATCGCCGAGCCGGATATGGGCGCCTTCTCGAAGCTCCAGCTCTTACCGTCCCAACGCCACAACAGTGGGTGATAAAGGAAACTAGGTGCCTTCTGGGGGTAACTGTCGGCCGCGGGGTTGGCCAGCTGGTCGTAACCCGAAGCCAAACAGTCGGCAGTGGAAAGACAGGAGATATTACCGATCGAGACCGATCCCTCGCCGACGGCCCATGGGGGCGGTTGCACCGAGGCCATCGACCAATCCACGGCGGGCGCCGCCTCGGCAGGGGAAAGTGCCACTGAGGGTACGAGCGTCAATATTGCCACGCCAACTAACGCGGTCAGCTTGCCAATTGACTTACGAGGTACGTCTGCCACAGCGCCCTCCAAGGTCTAGCGCAGGCGAGGATAACACATGGCTATTTGTTACGCGTCAGGCGCCGTCGGGGTAGCCCCCTCGGTGCAGGATCATCGGAAAATGGGGGAGCGTTTCAGGAGCCTTGACCCAGGACCGCCAGCAGCCCTCCGGTGCTTTGACAAGCTGCGCCAAGGGGGAGCGGGTGAGGGTCGGGTCGACTACCACTTGTTCCAGCGCCGAGCGCAGGCGACCTGTCACGTCCCCCTGGAACCGCTTGGCCCATGACTGCTCTACCGTTCGCGCCAGCGTCTCGTAGTCCGTCTTGGCGCTGCGGCCCGCGGCTGTGAGCAACAGGGTTCTCGGTGTGCTCTCGACGCTCAGGCGTGGGCGTTGGCGCCAGCCGGTGAGGAACCCCATCGCCTCTTTGGAGATCCCGGAGCGCCGCACGAGGTCGGCCGCCCGGGTCCCCTCGTCGTCGATCACTCTGACTAGATTGGCGGCCATCGTGAGGGGTACTTCAGAAGCGCTCTCGTGCTCGAGGGTGTATAGCAGGAGTGTTTGGGCCAAGCGGTCAACCAGCTTGAGGTCGCCGATCGTCTCCTCGCGGGGTGCCGAAGGGCCCCACCGAGTCCACATCAGGTTGTCGGCCAGTGGCAAGTAATGAGGCAGTTCCTGGTCGACCTGGGATAGCAGGTCCCCTAGTACTTCTTTCAGTTGGTGCACCTCGCCGGCGCCGAGATGGTCAGCCCACTTGGCCTCGACGAGGTCTGGGAGACAAGGGAAGACCGTCTCCGAGGCTTCGCGCAGGTCTTTGGTCGGCCTCACGACCCCGCCGCTCAATGTCACATACCCCCAGCGGATGAGCCCCGGGCTCTTGCCGCCGAGCTGTCGTTCCGAGACCCCCGGACAGGCACGGAGGTCTTGCAAGGAGATGCCCTCCGGAGGTACAAAACGCAGCAGGTTCGCCCAGGAAGACCACGACACGAGCCACGGGCCCTGCGCCGGAAGGCCTCGCTTCAGCCCCAGGGTGGTGGTATGCCCCATCCGCTGCTCGAGTTCGTTGTCCAATCCGATCGTCATTGCTACGAGCGCGTGCGATAACAATGTCGGGAGCGGGAGCCGCCGGCGGTCCACAACAATTGACTACCAGACAGGCACCCCCCCGGCAACTGAAACTCGATAAAGCTACTAGGAGGGAGAGGGCTGGCGAATGACGAGTAACCCGTTGCAGGTGCTCCTTATCGGCGGGACCGGCACCATAAGCGCTTCGTGTGCCAGGTCCGCGGTTGCTCGGGGGATGGAGGTGACGGTGTTCAATCGCGCCCGGTCCGGGCTTCGCCCGCTGCCGCCCGAGGTGGCGCAGTTGACGGGAGACATTAAAGACCCGCCGTCTCTCGAGGCTGCGATCGACGGGCGCGACTTCGACGTCGTTGTCAATTTTCTGTGTTACTCAGCGGACGACGCGCGCAGCGCGTTGGGAACGTTCCGAGGGCGTACCGGCCACTACCTACACATCAGCACCGCAATGCTTTACCAAAAGCCACCTCGGGGAATGCCCTACCGCGAGTCGACGGAGCGGCGGAACCCCTTCTCGGAGTACGCCCGAGACAAGATCGCCGCCGAGGACGTGTTGACCGAGGCTTACGCTTCAGAGTCGTTCCCGGTAACGATCGTGCGGCCATCACACACCTATGACGAAGTTCAGCCGCCGGTACCCGGGGACTGGACTGTCATCGACCGGTTAGCGCGTGGCGATGAGGTGGTCGTCCCTGGGGACGGGACCTCACTTTGGACCCTGACGCACGCGTTGGATTTCGCCCAGGGCCTATTGGGCCTTTTCGCCAACTCAGCCGCGGTCGGGGAGGCCTTCCACATCACTTCGGACGATGTCTACACCTGGGACGAAATCTACGAGCTGTTGGCATCGGCGTTGGGCGTAGAAGCACGGCTCGTCCATGTCCCGTCCGAGTTCTTCCCACTTGCCGCGCCTGACTGGAACTGGACCGGCGGCGTCCTCGGCGACCTCCGTTACAGCGTGCTCCTGGACAATTCCAAGATCCGGCGTTATGTCCCGAATTTTGTACCCGCTGTCGCGTTCCGCGACGCCGTCTCTGAGTTTGTCCATTGGCGGCAGGGCCACCCGGTCGAGACTGCTCCTGATCCCACCGCTGAAGGCATCATCGATCGCCTTGTCACCGGCTACCACCTCGCAGCAAGCGCTTTCGCCTCGCTAGGCCCAGCGCACTCCACGAGTGCTTGAGGTGGGACCCTTACTCGTCCTAATATGTGAGCGCTCACACAAGTCCGATGCTCAGCCCGCTCGAGCCCGGTGGTAGTCCCATCCAGTACCGAAAGAATTGCGAGGCCACATTGACCGTTTCGTCTAAGACCGCCAGCAGCCATGAAATATGGTTCCTGACTGGGAGCCAGGAGCTCTACGGAGATGAGACGCTCCGTCAAGTGGCCGCGCAGTCCAGGGAGGTCGTCGCATTGCTGAACGGCGGCCCCGAGATCGGCGTCAACATCAACTGGAAGCCGGTGCTCATCAGCGCGGGGCAAATCCGCCGGGCGTGCATAGATGCCAACAGCGCCGACGCCTGCATAGGCGTGGTGGCTTGGATGCACACCTTCTCGCCGGCCAAGGAGTGGATCGCGGGGCTGGATGTGCTGCGCAAACCCCTTTTGCACCTGCACACCCAGGCCAATCTCTCGTTGCCCTGGGCCACCATCGACATGGACTTCATGAACCTCAACCAGGCCGCGCACGGCGACCGCGAGTTCGGCTACGTACAGACCCGTCTTGCGGTGCGGCGAAAGACCGTTGCAGGCCACGCCAGCGACCCGGCTGTCCGCGCCAGGATTGGCTCGTGGGCGCGTGCCGCGACGGGCCACCATGCGACGACCGAGATGCGCCTCGTCCGCTTCGGCGACAACATGCGCGGCGTCGCGGTGACTGAGGGCGACAAGGTGGAGGCTCAGCTCCGCTTCGGGGCCTCGGTCAACACCTATGGTGTCAACGACCTTGTCGCGTCCGTTGACGGCGTGCCGGGCAATGCGGTCGACGAACTCGTGTCGGAATACCAGGAAAGCTATGAGGTTGTCCCTGAGCTCGCCACGGGCGGGGCGCGCCACGGGTCGTTGCGCTATGCCGCCCAGTTAGAGGCGGGCCTGCGGTCGTTCCTTACCGACGGGGGTTTCACCGCCTTCACGACCAATTTCGAGGATCTGGGCGGGCTGCGCCAGCTGCCGGGGATCGCCGTCCAGCGCCTCATGGCTGATGGCTACGGCTTCGGCGCCGAGGGCGACTGGAAGACCTCCGTGCTCTTGCGGGCCCTCAAGGTCATGGCCGGCGACCGGGCCGGGGGCACCTCGTTCATGGAGGACTACACCTATCACTTCGGCCCTGGCGAACCCAAGATCCTCGGTGCCCACATGCTCGAGGTTTGCCCGAGCATCGCATTAGGCAAACCAAGGTGCGAGATCCATGCCTTGAGCATCGGGGGCCGCGAGGACCCTGTCCGTCTCGTCTTCGACGCAGCGCCGGCCAAAGGCTTCGTCGTAGGCTTGGTCGACCTCGGGGACCGGTTCCGTCTCGTGGCGAACGACATCGAAGTTGTCCCACCCGACGCACCTCTCCCGAAGCTGCCGGTGGCGCGTGCCGTGTGGAAGCCAGCGCCGAGCCTGTCGACGTCAGCAGAGTCCTGGCTGAGCGCGGGTGGTCCCCACCACACCGTGCTCAGCACCGCTGTCGACATCGAAACGCTCGAGGATTACGCCGTGATCACTGGCGTCGAGCTGGTCCGCATCGACGCGTCTACGACCACGGCGAACTTCCAGCGCGAGCTGCGCTGGAACCAGGCTTACTACCGCCTGGCACACGGCCTCGCCCGCGGGTAACCGGCTCGGGTAGCGCGAACGCTGCCGGTCGTGGCGCTAGGTAGGAGGCGCTATCCTGGCGCGACTTATGCAAAAGCTGATCAACGATCCCAAGGACTTCGTCGACGAGGTCCTCCAAGGCATTCTGAAGGCGCACGGGACAGACCTCAAACTTGCGGGAGGCCCGCGGGGCATTGTGCGCGCTGATGCCCCCGTCAAAGGGAAAGTGGCGATCGTAACCGGCGGGGGTTCGGGGCACCTCCCGGTGTTCATGGGTTATGTAGGACGCGGTCTCGCAGATGGCGCTGCTATCGGCAATGTCTTCGCGTCTCCCAGCGCAGAGCAGATGTTGTCAGTTGTGAAGGCCGTCGACGGTGGCCGGGGAGTCCTTTTCCTCTATGGCAACTACGGAGGCGATGTGCTCAACTTCGGGCTCGCTGCCGAGCTGGCGGAAGCGGAGGGCATCCCCACCGAGACGGTAACTGCGGCTGACGATATCGCCTCGGCCCCCAAGGGAGAGGAAAGCCGCCGCCGCGGGATCGCCGGGATCTTCTTGCTTTACAAGGTCGCTGGGGCAAGTGCGGAGGAGGGGAGCGACCTCGACGCCGTGAAGGCGGTTACCGAGCACGCTGCGGTGAACCTCCGCAGCTTTGGCGTCGCTCTGGCTCCGTGCATTATCCCGGCTGTCGGCCACCCCAACTTTGAACTGCCACCTGGCCAGATGGAGATCGGGATGGGGATCCATGGCGAACCCGGCGTTCGGCGGGGCCCTCTGGAGACTGCCGACGCCATAACCGACCATCTAATGACGGCTCTCCTTGATGACCTGCCACATGACAAAGGTGACCGCTTTGACATCTTGGTAAACGGTCTCGGTGCTACGCCTCCCGAAGAGCTGTACATCGTCTGCAACCGGGTGTTCACCAGGCTCGAGGAGCGAGGACTTCGCGCCCGCCGGGCGTGGGTTGGTGAGTACGCCACTTCGTTGGAGATGGCGGGGATGTCCTTGTCTCTTCTGCGGTTAGACGATGAGCTGGTCCGGCTGCTCGATGCGCCGGCCTACTCGCCTTTCCTGGTGCGTCGATGAGCAGCTTGGTCGATGTTTTGGGAGTTGTCGCGGCCTCGTTGAAAGACAGGGCTGACGAATTGAACCGCCTCGACGCCGCGGCCGGCGATGGCGACCTCGGCGTTACCGTGACCACCGCCGGCGAAGCGGTGAACCGCCTACTGCCGAGCTTGGAAGGCAAGGTGCTCTCCGATGTGCTCAACGCCTGCGGCGTTGCCATTTCAAAAGAGGCCCCATCGACTTCGGGGACTTTGCTCGCGACCGGGCTAATGGGAGCTGCAAGAGCGGCTAGCGAGAGCTCGTCGTCCGGGGCCGAGGAGCTGGCGGAGCTGCTCGCTGCGTCACAAGCAGCGATCGCCAAACGCGGCAAAGCCGAGCTGGGATGGAAGACAATGTTGGACGCTTTGGCGCCGGCGGCACAGGCTGCGACGACCAGCGCGCAGGAGGGTGCCACGCTTGTCGAGGCCCTCGATGCCGCTGCAGAGGCTGCGGACCGCGGCGCGCAAGCGACCCGGAGTATGGTCCCTCGGCTCGGTCGTGCGGGGTGGCTCGCCGAGAGGTCAGCCGGGCATGAGGACGCCGGCGCCCGCATGGTGGCAATCATCCTCGGATCGGCCGCGGACGCGAACCGATCGCCCGGGAATGCCGGGTAGTTACCGCTCAAGCTTCCGGGCGCTTTGCTAGCGGTCCCGTAAGCGTCGAGCCCGCACCACGCCCTAGGGTGGCCGACTCGCCGGCCGCCGCTAACGGTAATATCCCGATTAGCAAGAACGCGATGAGGAAGGGCCCGCGCCCAGAGCTCGCTACGCCAAAAGCCTTATCGATCGGCGTGGCCGCGTAGAGAGCAATGGCACCGACGGCGACCCCGAGACCCATCGTAAGTTGCTGGATTGTGCTGGCGAGCGTATTGGCGTTGTTCATCTCGTCGCGAGCGATGTCAGCGAGATAGAGCGTGTTGTAGGCGGTGAAACCGATCGAGCGGAACATCCCCACCGGGAGGAGCACGAGCACGACGAGCACGAGCGGCGTGTGCGCCCTGAAGGTCGCGCACAGCATCAATGCCAGACCGGACGCCAGATTGCTCACGATTAGCGTCGTTTTGAAACCGAACTTTCGCATCAGCCGCGTCGTGAAGGGCTTGATGCCGATGTTCGCCACAAAGATCGGGATTATGACCAAACCAGCGCGCAGGGGGCTCCATCCGAACGCCTCCTGGAACAGTAGGGGCAACAGGAACGGAGCGGCGGCGTTAGCCATCCGGAACAACGAACCCCCAAGCACCATCACGCGGAAGGTCAGGATCCGCAGCACTTGTAGCTGAACGAGCGGCTGAGCGGTACGAAGTAGGTGACGGACGGCAAACGACAGGAGCGCACCGCCGACGACGAGCGCCCCAAGCGTCCGCCAGAGCGCCGAACTGCCTCCGGTGACGCTCTCCAGGCCACCGACGAACACGAGAATGCCGAGCCCGGTCAGGCAAAAACCGGCCCAGTCCAACCGCCTCCGTTTCGCCGCCCGCACATCCGGGACGATCCGCAGCGCCGCAACCATCGCGACGGCTCCAAGCGGGAGGTTGATCACAAAGATCCAACGCCACGAAAGAAAAGTTGTGATCGCGCCGCCAATTGCGGGCGCGATCACCGGGGCTGCGAGCGCCGGCCAGGTGAGGTAGGCGACCGCGTTGATGACATCGGACCGGTCGACAGCACTGAGCACGACGAGCCTCCCGACCGGCACCATCATCGCGCCGCCCGCCCCCTGCAGCACTCTCATAGCCGTAAGGAGATCGAGGGAGCTGCTCACCGCGCACAGTCCGGAGCTAACGGTGAACACAAGGACCGCCCATGCAAAGGTCCGCCGTGCGCCGAAGCGGTCAGCTAGCCAGCCGCTTACCGGGATGAGGGCACCCAAGACAAGTAAGTAAGCAGCGACTGGCACATTGAGGTCTACGGGAGGCACGTGGAACGATTGCGCCATCCGTCGGGTCGCGGTAACGACGATGGTGCCGTCGAGGTTCTCCATGAAAAAGGCACCCGCGACCAACAGGGCTAGGGGTTTCCATGACGCGCGGGGAGCACTTGTGGCCATCGTTAGCGCAGTAGCGGTCAATGCCTACTCAATCGGGCTACTCAATCGCGACACGATAGCGGTGGCAAACAGTCGGGGCAACACGCATATCCACGGTTTCTACCTCTCCAACAGGTAGCGTGCCGATAAGTGGTTCGCGGCGCAGTGTGGGACCTGGGGAGCAGTTCGTTCCAGGTATTGGCCTGCAAACTGGGGCCCTCGCAGACCTTGCTGCCGGTGCTGAAGAGGCGGTCTTTGCTCAACCTGGGCCTTGAGGTGGGCAGTACAGGCATGATCTCGCCCGAACGGGTAAGGGCGTCGGTCACCGCAGCCAAGCGCCTGCGCCGGGCGATCGACACGGTCGACCCGGACATCGTCGTGGCGTTGGCCACCGCAGCCTTGCGCGACGCGGCCAATGGCCCGGAGGTCGTCGGCCGTCTCGAAAAGGTGATAGGTACTCCTATTCGCGTCCTCGAGGGCGAGCAGGAAGCTCGGCTGTGCTTCTTGGGCCAAAGAGCGGGCACCTACGTCGGTGACGAGCCAACCTTGAGCATCGACCTGGGCGGAGGGAGCTTCGAGCTGGTCGTCGGTGACCGCTTCGATATTTACCTAGCGGGCAGTGCACCTCTCGGCCCCACCCGGCTCAAGGGTGAGTTGGGGAGCGGGCTGGTCCTCGGCCGAGAGGACCGCAAGGAGGTACGCGAGCGCGTACGCGAAGCGTTGGGAACTTTCAGCCTTGACCTCGCCGAGTACCCCAATGTCGCCGCGAGAACTGTGGTAAGCGGCGGGACGGCACGTGCCCTGGCTCGTCTGGCCATCGCCAAAACGTGCCGCCACGTCGGCGGGTCGGACTGGGTGGTAAACCAGGTGGACTTACCCGTAGCCCAGGTGGCCGAGCTTGCCGACGTGCTCGCGCGCATGGATCTCGACGAGCGAAAGGCCCTCCCCGGAATGCCCGCCCGGCGGGCGGCAGTGTTGCCGTTGGGCGCCTGCATCCTCGAGGCGATCGCCGAGGAGCTCGGTGTTGAGCACTACGTCGTAAGCGAATGGGGCTTACGGGAGGGCGCGTTGCTCGACGCCTTCGCGGCCCACGGGGACGTGACCTAGCAATGGAGGCGGCCTGCGCTGAAAACCGCAAACGTGGGCCCCGTATGGCCCGATCGGGCACCGAAACGGCCATTTTTTTGCACCAGCGTCATTGATGTGCACTTTTCGCGACCAGATCGGTCACCGCCATGAAAAAGTTGGTGGGCGAGGCGGCTCACCGCTTCATTGGTGGCTCAGGGGTTCGGCCGCTTCGCCCGTGCCGGCCGCTTCGCCCGTGCCGGCCGCTTCGGCTCCCGACGCACGGACGGGCGAGCCCGCGCTGCCGGCCGCGGTGCCCGCTCCCCCCCGGAGAACGATCGGGTCGATGAGCAGGCCCTCGCCTCCCGGAGTCGCCGGCGCCTGGTCCCCGTCGTAGAAGTGCAGGATGCGCAACCGGTACCAGATCGCCATGGTGTCCAGCAGGGAACGGTAGACCGATCGCCACGAGACCGTGCTCTTGAACTGGTGACGCAGACGGATCGGGGCTTCCAGGAACCTCTTGTAGCCGAGCCGCCGAGCGATCACGAAGAGCTCCAGGTCGAAAGCGAAGCGTTTTTCCACCATGCGGGGAAGCACGGCGGACAGGACGTCGCGCCTGATGAGCTTGATCCCCGTCTGGGTGTCGCGGATGTTGAGCCGGAAGCCGATACGCACGACCTGCTGGTAACCCCACGAGTACACGCGCCTGAGGAACGGGTAATCGACTTCGGAAAGCGGGTGGCGCTTGGACCCCAGGATTATGTCGGGGCTATAGAGGCCGACCATCGTCTGGAACGAATCGAGCAGGATCGGGTCCAGGTCCCCATCGGCGTCGATGAAGCCGAGGTAGCGACCCCGGCCCTTAGCGAGCCCTACCCGCAGCGCAGCTCCTTTGCCCTGGTTGTGAGCTAGGACCACATTCGTGAACTGGGGCCGGCCTGGCAGTGCCTCGTCGAGTTCCCGGTCGCTCCCGTCGGTTGAGCCGTCCGAGACGGCGATCACCTCGTAGGTGGCCCCAGAGGCATCGAGCACGGACAGGAGCCGCTCGATGGTGGGCACCAGGAGCTTGCCGGGGTTGTAGTACGGGACGACCACGGTTAGGTCCAGGTCGGCATCGAGCAGGGCCAGGTTGGCCCGTTCGACGAGGCCAGCCCGGGAACCCTCGGTGTGCCCCCAGGCCACCACGAGCATCCCCGCGCACACAGACGAAGTCCCTACGACCATGACGATGGCGATCTCGGTCATGGAGCGGTGCCAGATGCTTGTCCCGACGATCACGATGACCATCGCGGGCCAGCAGAGGTTGACGGTGACCCGGCCGCCACGGTTCAGGTGGTAGTGGAGGAGGACCGTGACCAGGCCCAACAGTGCGCTGCTGAAGCTGAGAAGGCCGACGACGCTCGCCGCCGGCGAATAGCGCAGCCCGAACAGCGCCCTCACGGTCCCGTGTGCGAGAACACACACCACAACGGCTGCAACGAAACCCGTAAGCGCAACGGCCGCCGAACCGAGGGCGAACATCAGCCGCTGGTTGGGCCGGCTGTCGGGCCCTACCAGGCGCGGTATGTCTGAGCCCACTAGCCGTGGGAAAGTCAGCGCCGCAATGGCCCCGGGCGCGAGCAGCGCTATCTGCGCAATGGTTGCCGCCGCCGAGTACCAACCCGAGACCTCTCGCCCGAGCCAGTGCCGCGCGAGGACGACGTCGATCGTCGTAAGGATCCAGTAGCCAGTGAACGCCGCGCCGGCCAATCTGGCATGGCCCCATACGAGGCGGGTCGATCCTGAGCCGCCCGCCACCGCCGCGCCTGCGTCACCCGCCCCCGCCGCGCCTGCGGCACCCGCCACCGCCGCGCTTGCGGCACCCGCCACCCCCGCGCTTGCGTCGCCCCGGGCCTGCGAAGAGAGCCCGGTAGCGCTCGGAGCGGGGCTGGCGGTCGCGGTGCCCAGGCCACTGACCGGCGCTTCGGGGTGCCTGAGCATCTCGCGGAGGCCGATCAGGACTATGACGGCGGTGACCACTTCGCCCCAGACCATGGCCACGAAGGCGCCCTCGAGACCTCCGTTGTGGCGGACAACGAGGACGCCCACAACGATCCGGACCACCATCCCTGCGATCAGGCCCGTTGCCAGCAACTGCAGCCGCCCCTGGCCGACCAGCACGCCCTTGGGCACCACGCTGATCCCCACGGGCAGGGCGTAAGCCGCGAGCAGGAGGGCGCTCGTGATCGAGGGCAGGTGGAGGAACCTCTCGACAAGGGGCGACAGGGCGAGCAGGACGGCGCAGACCCCCGCGCCCAAGAGGCATGCGTCGACGAGCAACGCCCCGGCCGCGACCGGCGCCACACGCCCGTCTGGCCCGTGGGCTACTGCACGGCCGAGGGCCACCTGCAAAGCATTGGCCGGCACTTCGAACAGCAGCGCTATCCCGGCGAGTGCCGCGAGGGCGCCGAAGATAGCCGGGCTTGCCGAGCGCGCTATGAGCACGAGGTAGAGGAAGCTCCCGAGGTTGACTGCCAGGGTTACTGCAGCAACCGTCCAGCGACGACGCTGCTGGCGGTCCGTGGCCTGCTCAGCGTTACCTGTCATGCTTCTAACCGGAGAGTACCCTCTCCGACGAGCGCTTTATGACACCCTCCTTGCCCCCGCCCCCGGTCCAGTTGGAGGGCCGCCTGGCGGTCCCCGTCGACATACACCAGGTGACAGCATCGGTGCGCTTGGACGTGGCCTCTCAGACGGCTGAGGTCTCTGCGACCGTCGAGCTGACCGTTGACGGCCCCACCGGCTGCCCGGTGTTCGACCTGCGCCAGCACATCGACGCTGCCATGCTCGACGGGAGGCCGCTCCCGCCCGAAGCCCTTGGCTATGAGGACATGGGAGCAGGTCACGACGCCCGCATGAGGGTAGTCGACGTTGCTTGCGAAGGGGGCAGCACGCACGTCCTGAGCCTGCGCTACCGGCTGGGCACCCCCGAGGCGACGGGTGCTGTCCCGATCGTCTGGTCGCCACCCGGCGACGGCGTGTCCTGGGATCTTTTCATGGCGGACCTGGAACCCGGCCGGTACCTCGAGATGTGGCTGCCGGCCAACCTTTGCCACGACCAGCTTTCCGTCCATCTCGAAGTCGAGGTCGCCGGTACAGCCCGGCCGCATGTGCTGCTCGTGAATGGGACCGCTGTCGAGCACACGCCGGGGTATGGCTGGAGCGTTCGTTACCCGGCCACATTCACGTCCCTTTCGCCTTTGCTGGTCCTGGCGCCCTCAGACCAGGTCAGAGCGCAGCAGACGGTGGTGCAGGTTGGAGGCAAGGAGACCCGGGTGAGGGTCGCCCGTGTCGATGGGGCTGGGACTGGTCTTCACGACATCACCGTCGACATCGCGGCATGGCTGTCCTACTTCACGGAGCGCTACGGCGCGTGGGCGCACGGCGACGATTTCCTAGCCGTCATCTGGGACCTGCCGAGAGGGATGGAGTACGACGGCGCGACGACAACGTGCGAGCCTGCGATCGAGCACGAGGTGTTCCACAGTTGGTTCGGCAGAGGCGTGAAGCCGGCGTGCGCGGCCGACGGTTGGGTGGACGAGGCGATGGCGACCTGGGCGACCGCGTCGCGGCGCGCGACCTCGGCGCGCTTTGCGGTCGAAGAGCTTGGCCTGGACGAGCCCCCGAGCCTGCTCTACCCGGCTCATCCATGGAGCCGCCACACCCCCCGGGAAGCCTACGCAGCCGGTGGACGCCTCCTGTCGGGCCTGGCGCACATGGCGGGCGGCGCAGCGCAGCTACGTTCTGCCCTCGCTGCCTGGCACAAGGCTCATTCGGGCGGTCCGGCCAGCACTGGCCAACTGGCCGCCCACCTCGAGAGCTGGTGCGGCCGGGACCTGACCCCGTGGTGGGACCGTTACGTCCACGGAGCCACTGAAGCCGGCAGTTGAAACGTGCCCTAGTTAAGCAGTAATCGAAAAGAGCAGCCGCGGTTTGCACAGTGCGTGAGGCTGGCTATACTGGCCGAGCCGTCTAACAGACGTCCATGGTCGCCCGCCTGTCGTTGGCAGCGGGGACGCCATGGCAGAACGTGAAACGAGCTCCGCCCGGGGTTATCCCGAGCGGAGCGTGCCGCGTAAGAGGACGAGGATGCCCGCGAAGGCCCCAAAAAGAGCGATTGTCGGCGAAAAAGTCGGTATGACCCAGATCTGGGACGAGAGCCAACGCTCCGTCGCGGTCACGGTTGTCCGGGTGACGCCGGTCCGCGTTGTCCAAGTTAAGACCGATGACTCTGACGGTTACTCCGCGCTCCAGGTGACCTACGGCTCCAGGCGGCCTAGCTCGATCAACAAGCCTTTGACCGGCCATTATGCGAAAGCCAGGGTTGACCCGGGGCGGGCTTTGGTAGAGCTCAGGGTCGACGACATTTCTTCGTACACCGTCGGCCAGGAGCTGGGTGTAGATATCTATGCGGCCGGGGACAAGGTCGATGTCACCGCGACCAGCAAGGGCAGGGGCTTCGCCGGCGCCATGGAACGCCATAATTTCAAGGGCCAGGGGGCCAGCCACGGTAACCATAAGCACCACAGGGCCCCCGGCTCCGTAGGTGCCTGCGCAACACCTGCACGCGTTTTCAAGGGCACCCGAATGGCGGGGCGCCTCGGCAACGAACGGGTCACAACTCTCAACCTCGAGGTCGTCTCGGCGGACGCCGAACGCAACCTGCTCCTGCTCAAGGGCGCTGTCCCTGGTCCGAGAGGCGGCCTGGTAATGATCAGGGACGCTGTCAAGGGGACCAAATGACCGCCGCTGTCGAGGTCCGCTCGCAAGACGGGACCGTTACCGGGACGGTGGAGCTCGACCCGGAATTTTTCGCTGTGCAGCCCAACGTGCCTCTCATGCACCAGGTGGTGCTGGCCCAGTTAGCGGCCGCCCGCCGCGGTACGCAGAGCACCAAGACCAGGGCCGAGGTCTCCGGTGGTGGCGCCAAGCCCTTCAAGCAGAAGGGGACAGGCCGAGCTCGCCAAGGCAGCACGCGCTCGCCCCATTATTCGGGAGGCGGCGTCGCCCTTGGGCCTAAGCCGCGCAGCTACCGCCAGCGCACTCCCCGAAAGATGGTCCAACTCGCCCTCAAGGGGGCTCTTTCCGATCGCGCGGGCTCTGGACAGGTCGCCGTCGTGGAGGCCTGGAACTGGGAGGTA
>Ga0302325_10020100_pt1 | contig 14009 bp, 20 predicted proteins | sample Palsa_T0_2_FD_201948 | JGI IMG/M metagenome (GOLD analysis project Ga0302325, IMG submission 201948) | Peat permafrost microbial communities from Stordalen Mire near Abisko, Sweden - Palsa_T0_2 | ecosystem: Environmental > Terrestrial > Soil > Palsa > Peat permafrost | place: Sweden: Abisko... | reverse complement strand
GAACGGGTCGGAATCGCGGCGGGCCCCGACGCTGACCTGCACATCGATGGGCTCGACGCCGCGGCCGATGTCTGGCAACGAGTGACCAGAGCAGCGCGACGTCGATAACCGACTCAGAGTTCCGACCGGGAAACGTCTGGACCGGCTCCGGAAGGAGCCTCGTCGACGGGGCGACGTCAGCCGCGGGCAGAAAAATGCCATGACCGCTTTCAGGCCGCTGAGAAGCTTTCGATAACCGTGACGACCTCGCCCGCTCCGACGAGGTGGCGGTCGGGGCGCTGGCGAGAGCTATAGCGCATGGATCGTCGTAGTGACCAGGGGCAGGACTGGCCTGGGCTCAAGAGGCAAGGAGGCCCGTGACGGCGGAGGGGTGATCGATAATCATCTGACTTCCGGACGCTTGCAGTTCCTCGTTGTTGCCGTATCCCCATGAGACACCTACCGGGAACAGTCCGTGGTGGACGGCGGCACGCATGTCGTCGCCGCGGTCTCCCACCAGGGCGGCTGACCCGGGCTGTGGCCAACCGAGCGACTCCAAGGCGAAGGCGACTATGTCGGCCTTATTGATCCGGGACCCGTCTCGGGCGGCTCCCGCGATCACTTCGAAGTGCTCGGCGATCGCGAACTGAGCGACGATCTGCTCGGCGAAGTCCACGAGCTTGGAGGTTGCCAAACCGAGAGTGACCCCGGCCCGGTCCAGCTCAGCGAGCATCGCGGGCACTCCGTCGTAGAGACGATTCCGGTGGATGCCGATCTCCGCGAAGTAGGCGCGGTACCTATCAATGGCGGCCGGTACCTGAGCCGCTGGCACCCCTAGAGCGGCGAAACCGTCCTGGAGCGGTGGGCCTATCCAGGCTTTGATGGACGCATCATCAGCGTCGATCCCAAAGGCGGCCAGGGCATGCTGGTAAGACGAGACGATTCCGTCTTGGGAATCAGTCAGGGTGCCGTCCAGGTCGAAGAGCACGGTCGAGAAGCGCACGGCCCCGATCCTAGAAGTAACCCGTCAACGTGGTTCTGTCCGCCACGAGGCCGGCCGACTCCACTCGGAAAGTCGCGACATCCTGCCGCCCCCTCGCTCCGCCTTGATGAACCCGGCGGGCCCACGCCGGATCGATTTGGGCACGCTCTGGCCGTCGGATCATCGAGCGCTTCGGCAGTCGCTTACCCCTTGGCTGAGGAGGTGTCTAGTGATGAAAGTCGATCGTCGGCAAGTCCGCCACGTCACTCTTCGATATCTTCAGCCTGATGCCTTGTTCGTCAACGCTGGCCACGGCGCTGATAGGGATAGCGACTTCCTTGCGGCCCCACAGGTGTCCCTCTTGAAGCAGAATGTGGGATAGGTGATGATTGCTCGGATCGATCAGGAGCGCTTGAACCCGGCCGATGTCGCCGTCCGTAGCGTGGACCTGGTCGCCTCGTTGTACGGCCACTTCCCCTAGGGGGAGAGTGTCGTGGACTACTGGTAGAGCGGAATTGCCAACCCCCACTCCGCCGCCGATCACGTTTCCCAGCATGCCCCCGGCGAGGCCGTAGTACGGCCAGACGAATGTCTGGCCGGCTGAGTATCCGCCGTAATCGCCGATCCCGCCTGGCAGGAACTGGGTCTCTTCGGCATGATCGAGTTTCTCGAACTCCGCCATTGTGCAGCGAAGCCGGATGTCGTCGGTCGTGTCATCGACGAGATCAAGCGGGACAAGCCGGCCGAGCCCGCTGCGGTGCTTCGGCTCGACGACCAGATGGGTGACCACCCGCGCTACAGGATCGATCACTATCTGGCGTATCTCGCCACAAACGCCGTCGGTGCAGGTCGCCTCGGCGCCAATCGTGAACTGCGTCGCTTCTGCCATAACTACGTCCTCATTGCCGTGGACCTTGCGGCTCGTGTCCGCGCTCGGCGACGCCGAGTCCAACCCATCGTATCCAAGAGACCTCCCCGCCAGAGCGGCAGCGCCAGACGTGGCCCAGATCGTCCGCGGGTTCTGCGGCTACGACCTCCCTCGACTAGTGCGCAGCTGATTTGTTCCGGCGCGCCATCCGGGTTAAGGCCGGGTCATCCTCAAGCACCGAGCGCCGACTTCGGGCACGTCGACGGGGGTGAGGAGTACGATTCCTGGCCGTGTACAACTGACCACCCCTCCGGCCCCGGTAGTCACGTAGCGTTCTTCCGAAGGTCAATCTTCGGCCGGTCAGTCCTGGCCGACATGGTAGGCAAGTCCTTGATCAGGCGGTCCGAACTCGCTCAGTCGTTTGCTTGTCGGTTCACGGGATGACTGGCGCCAAGGGGTCGGATCGGTCGAGCCTTGCTCAGCCAGACCCCGAGAGCCGTCGCTCCTCCTCGGTGTATCCGAGTGTGTGGTCGCTTCCGCTTCGGACGCGCCTGATTGATGCCGAGAGTGACGACATTGCGCCGCTGACACCCTCCGGCGTGGCGGAGTAGGTCATGGCTGCGGCTGCTCCTACACCGAGGTTGCCGCCCTCTTGGATGGCGTCCTGGTTGGCGCCGAGGAAGCTGAAGTTCCACCCGGCGTCGGAGCAGTCCTTCACGGCTGCCATCACCTTGTCCTTGGACCACTCGCGGCTCGAGTTCTCCTCTCCGTCGGTCACCACCGCGAAGACGACCTGCGCGGGCCGAGAGTCTCCGGGCAACTGCGCTATCCATCCCTTCACCTCGCCGATGGTGCGGCCGATGGCGTCCAAAAGAGCGGTACCGCCCCTGGGAATGAGCCGGTAGCTGGCGACCTCGGCGACCGGTATGGCCTGGAACAGCAGCTCGTACTCGGTGTCGAACTGAGCCAAGGTCACCGAGCAGCTTCCCGGCTCCTGTACCTGCTCCTCGAGCAGGGTCTTGATGCCGCCCTCCATGTCGGAGCGTATGGACTCCATCGACCCGCTTCGATCCACGACTAGCACCAACAGGGTGGTGCCGACACCCTTGGTTCGATCCTTCTTGTCGGTCATTTCTTCCTGCCTTTCTGGCGGCTCGTCCGCCTCTTCTTGCCTTCGGGAGCCGCCGGCTCCCTGGATTTCGCTTCTTGAAGCAGCTGGTAGGCCCTCTGGCGGCTCACCCCGAAGCGCCGGGCCACCGAACTAACCGAGTCCTCCTCGGAGGCGTCGGCCACAGCTCCTGCCCGCAGCGCGGATAGGCGGCTGACCATCTCCTGGTATTCCTCTAACCTCGAGGTGGCAATGCTGTAGCGCCGCTCAGGATCGGGCACCGTCTCCAGCCAGGCCAGGAAAGCCTCGTTGTCGCCCGGAGCGGGCGGCTTCTCATCACGTCCGGGTGACATATGTCAAGGGGGACTTTACACCTGACGGCACCGAATTGTCAAACCCCCCTTGACGGGCTCGTACTCCTGCGAAGTTCGACAGGTTCAGACGTTCAGTTGCCTAGCAGGACTGACTGGCGCATAGCTACGAGAATACGCTCACATGTCTGATGTCCTTCCGGGAACCCCTGCGGCGCGGAGTCGGCTATTCGGGCGTCGCAGTCTCTCGATGGCGGGGTCCCTTGGATGCGGTCGGTGGTGGTACTAGGACGTCTTCTTATGAATGCCGTCGTATCAGAGAGTCCACTGAGCGCCGCCTTGAAAGCGTCCTGAACCCTCCGTTGAGTGTGGCCGATGACTGTAGGCTCTCGAAGTGCCGGCCTGGGGGTCGATCGGTTCTTGGAGGGGGTGGACGTGTTTGACTACACGAATGTCTCGTTTCTCGGACTGGTCATCGGCGTGATCGTCACTATCGCTGTCCTGGTAGTTGTTGTGGTGATCGTGTCGGCCGCGCTGGCGGGTCGGAACGGAACGACAAGGTCAATAGGTCCGGTCGCAGTGTTTCTATTCGGTTTCAGCTTGGTCACTCTGGCCGTCGGTTTGGCCACCACGGGTATAGCGGTCCACGCGCTCAGCCAGCTCGTCGGTCCGTCCCCACAGAGCTTCCCGGGTCCGGATGCGTTTCCACCCTGTTCGGTTCTTCCCGCGAGCACTTCGATCGCAACCACCACGACGATCCCCGTCGATGGCTCAGCCTTCGGCTCGTCGCTGCAATCCGGCATCCCGTGCATCAACGTTTCGGGGCAGGTGACGATCGACGGCACCAACTCCAACCCAGCTTATGTCGATCAGTTCTTGGGCATCGATGACACCAACAACCACTACATATCCGAAGCCGTGGCCGCCGGACTCTTTGCTCTGACCGCATTGGTGGGTTACCTGTGGGCTTGGAGGCGAGCGAAACGGCTTACCGAGGAGACTGGGCTGGGGCAACCACCGGTCGGGCGGCTTCCGATCGGCTATGCCTACCTCGTTGTCGGGCTTGCCGCTGTGGCCTTACTCGTCCTAGTACCTCTCGCCGCGGACAGCGTCTTCCGAGCGATCGCGCCCGGCCTGAACGAGACATCGGGCCACGCGGACGGACTACGTAACCTCGTCACATTCGTCACCGTGTCCGCACTTTCGGCCTGGGTTGCGAGCTACTACCTCCGGTATGCCAACTCGCTTCGGTCCGCACTGCCACCGCCAACTGAAGACAGCGCCCCGATACCGGGGTAGAAAAGCAGTAGGGCACTGGCCCAGAGCGTTCCGTCTTGGGATTCCCGCAGTGCCTATGCGGCCTTGAGTTGGCGCCCACACCGCTCACAAGATCTTTGCCAAAAGGACTGACCTCGCTCATCAAGATCAGAACCACCTTCACCCTCACCAGACCACCAGGTTCGATTATCGCCGCAACGACAGAACACTCCAGCTCGCGCTGGGGGACCGTAAGAGCGGCAAACCTCCCGCCGCTCCATACTCGTTAGGCGCCCTCGCCGGAAGCGAGCTGCTGGATTCGATCGGCAATCGTGTGCCGAGCCTCGCGAGCCTCGCGTCGTGAGGGAAAGATGTAGGAATACACGACTCGGCCATCGACCATGATGATCCGACCCCTGACCCGGCGCTCATAGACCTCGACCGCCCACTGGCCTCGATAGAAGAGCCCGTGCAAGATCCAGGTGAATGGCCAGATAAGCCAATCGCGGGGGTCTCCGTAACCCATGATGCGGAGTACGCCACGGGCTCTGAGCTTCACCTGAAGGATGTGATGGTCGTCGGCCGTCAGCCACGCATCAGCCAGCTCATCCGCCGGAATACCGGTGTGCGGCCTCTTGAAATGCTGGCCCCCGTCGCGGTTGTGGCCGATGTCGCCCCAGAGTGATCCTGTCAGAGCAACCAGGAACTGATCGACATCATCCATGGAGTATCCCCGCGTGGTTCGAGGCAACGGGGTGGCCGCCTGAATGGTGGGTTGGAAGGGCTGGCCCGCTTCGATCTGCCTGGCGACGCGCTCTAGGAGGGAGTCCACGGCTCCAGGGCTGTAGCCACGAAATGCCTCGCCGAACGTGGCACCGCGCACCTCCTCCGGCGTCATAAGGCAATGGTAGAGACACAACGACGCAGAACATTCGCTCACGCGCCCATGGCGGACTTAGACGTGCCGCCGTTCCGCAGCGCGGAGTCGGCATTCCGCGCTGGGCGCTAGAGCGCTCTCCTGTCGTCCGACGCTCCAGCGCTTCTCGACGACGTCTCCTTATGGGTGTCTACGTCGCTGTGGCTCGCCTGATCACTGGGAAGTGCCATTCGGCCCTGCCGCCGGAAGGTTGAGCACGACAGACTCTGTCAAAGTAGTCGGCGGAACTTGGAACTTCTAGCTGCCATCGGGAGTGGGAGTAAGTGTGAACACCACAGACGGCAGAGCGAGACCATCGGTGCGGACCTCGCTGGTGGCAGGACTGTCCATTGCAGTGTTGCTGGCGCTGGTGGGCTGTAATGGTTCCTCGAAGTCAGCGGCCCCCAAGACCACCACGACGGTCTTGCCGACGACGACGATCGGAGCACCACTGCCTGGTACCTCTAAAGCCTCGCCGACCACGGAGACATCTACGTCGTCCACGTGCCGACCTTCAGCTCTTACTGTCACGTTTGTCGGTTGGAGCGGTGCGGCGGGAACTGGCTACTACAGCTTCAATGTTGTCAACCATGGGACGCCCTGCCAGATCGGAGGGTGGTTTGGGGCTGCTGTCTACTCGACCCGCGGTCAAGAACTGTCGGGAACTGCCACTCGGGAGGTGAATCCCTCCAACGGGCAGCCAGCTGAACCTCTGTCTCTGGCAACTGGGGCAACTGCCTCTTTCGGATTGACCGTGAACGAAAATAGCCCTACGCCGTGTCCATCCATCGGCGCTTTCCATGTGACACCGCCCAACACTTACTCATCTATCGAGGTAGCGATACCATCTACCCGTCAGGGCGGCTTCTGCAGGTACCTCGGAGTTGAACCGACCGAGCCGGGACCCACGACGGGGCCTATCGGCTAGCTCCGGACAAGCGCCGCCCTCGTCCGTCTTCGAGGACCGGCCCCGTCCCTAAGCAGGCTACGTGCGGCAGTTCACGAGAAGCTCGTCCGAGCTTTCGCCATCACTTCCTCACAAAGCGCAGAATGTGATCACCCAACCGCTCGGAGCCGAGGTCCGGTGGACCTTCGCGAGACGCGGAGTGTCGCTATGGCGCTTACTTGGGCTCTCGACTCACTAAAGCACCATCGCCCGCCGTGCAGGAGAGCGGTCTTAGGAGTGCAGATTGATGTGCGAGGGTAGGTCGCGGCAAAGCCTCACTCATAACACTCCGTCTCGCGCCGCGTCCGAGCACCCGCCGATGGTCGCGGACGACGCCGGATTCGGCGAAGACACTGAAATGGCAACAACCGGTCATGGGACCCAACTCACTCTGTCCGATCCACCTCGGATAGTCCAACGCGCAAACGCGGCACCGAAGGGCCCCGCATCAGATACATAACCAGACTGCTCGTAGCCAGACAATGACGCGACATTCGGCGCTCCGCGGCTCCAGCCCGGACGATGCCTCAGCGGACAGCGGTGCCTGAGTGGGGTGCCACTTTCGGACAGGATGAGTGGGTGGCGACGATCGAGGGTTACGTCTGGGCCGACTCGGAGGAGGACTTCATCAGCCTGACAGTGGCCTGGATCAAATACTCAGGTCCGACAGGTGATGTTCTCCGAGCCGGCGGGAACACATGGACTCCATGGGGACGACAGACGTTCATGTCTGCCCTGGACTTCCACGGCGGAGACTTCGACGTCGACCACGAGCCCCTTCTGTTCGACCGGCTTGGGCCCTGGCTCGTCCTAATCGCCCCGAACGGCTTCGAGTACGCCTATCCCGGCGTTGTCGCCGGAGCATCACGTCTGGGCGACGTGGTAAGCGTCTACTGGAACGTCGAAGGAAACATGTCGATCCGTGAGGCTCAGCACGGGCAGATTGCACGTCACCTCGACCTCCGGATCAACGAATCGGACTTACGGCAGGTTGAGCGGGAGGTCGGGGTCTCGTTGGACGATCCGTATGCACCAGTCCACGCGGCGAGCTTGGCGTTGGTTGAAGGACTGACCGGAGAGGTACTCGATCGCGACTGGGTGCTTGCCGAACATGAAGGCGTCGTGCTCGACCGCCGCGTGTGGGCTGGCGACGACCCTGGCTCGATCGCTGTCGCACCATATGATCCGTAGAGAACGTCCCACCCCGAGCACGGGAGCAGAACATTCGCTCTTGCGCCCAGAAGCAGAGTTGGAGCGACGCGGGGCAGCGCGCGGAATCGGCAGCTTCTGGCGCTATACGTGAAGCGGCTGCGCTGTCGACGCTGGCGCAGATCGCTCGAGATGATCTGCTCGACTGAGTCTAGATGCCGTGAGGGCTCCTGGGGCGTTCGTGACGTTGGTGGGTTGAGGCGGGAACCTTCGGGGGGCTCCGTGCGTGATAGATCTGTGAGCGTGAGCAACTAGTGGGAGCGAGGGCTACCACAGCGACTGCTGCTAGTTACAGGGGTGTCAACTGTCGCTCTGATCGTTGGCCTGGCCGGGTGTGGCAGCTCGGCAAAGCGGCTTGCTGCGACGACTACGACTTCAGCCCCGACGACTAGCACGACCCTGACTGGCACCTCGGCGGCGACGGACGTCGCAACGAGCGCCACGACAGTTCCAGTAGTGACAACTCAGCCCACTGTGGCTCGGGCGAAGGACTGGGAGTTTGATGGCGACGGCCGCGTTGATACCGCTCGTCTGGTCTACCTCGGTAACGGCGAATGGGATCTCGTGGCCGACATGACCACCCTTGGCATGCAGACGGTTGAATTCGGTGCCATTCAGCCACAGGCCCAGGAGAGCCTCAGAACTCGGATCATCGGCGCTGTCGATCCAAACGGCGAGGGGCAGGCCGACATTTTCGTTCAGGTCGACCACGGCGCCGCGAACGCCTTCTGGACGATCTTCGCAGTCACCGACCGGCAGCTTCGACAGGTCACGATTGCCGGACAGCCGCTCAGGTTGAGTCTTTACGGTTCGGTGATGTCGCTCAGCGGGTTCACCTGTCAAGGCTCCGACCTGATCGTCACCGGAGCCACTGCAGCCACGGACACGGCGACCACCTACAACTGGACTCGCCAGACCTACCGATGGCAAGGAGCGCAGCTGCTCTTGCAAGCCACGGCTACGGGGACGACGAGCATCGCGGGATCGAGCACTTATGGTCGCAGTTCCTGCGGGGATCTCCCGACAGGGACCGGCAGCTAGGAGCGTCCGCCGCCCGAGACATATTGTTCCGTACTGCGCACCTGCGTCTCCCTGGGCGCGACCAAGCGACCGCGCCAGAGTCGGCATCGGGCGCCCCCGGTTGCGCCGGGATGCTCAAGGAGGAGGGGCTGGCGGGGGTGATACTTGCCTTGGGAGATAAGGGATGCGATTGCGTCGCCTTCGCCCATGGCCTGTGCAGCGCTGGCGAAGGGTCCGCTCATGATCGCCTCAAAAAAAGGCAACGGTCGCAGCCACCCCCATCGGTCGGGCTGCACTGCTCGACCGATCTTGACCTGATAGCCCCGTCACGACTGGACCTTGGAGTTGGGTTCGGGACAGGAAATATTCGGCACGCGGTCGCTCGGCTCGGAGCCAGTGCCGTCGATCGGATCGGCTTCCGACCATTTCCGCCCGCCCGGATACGGGAGCGCGGATCGGGCAATCTGATCGGGATGGCCGTTGATCGTCCGACACGCAGAGACATCTAGTCCCGGTGGCTTGGAATCCTTGAACGCAATACATCGACGGTGCACCTACGCGAAGGAGGAGATGGGTGTGACGATTGACCGAAGCCGCGAGGCGGCCGCATTCGTGGCCGCGATCGCCGAGGCACCACCGGACGCGGTCAGCGCGTGCGAAGGGTGGACGACACACGAGATCGCAGCACATGTGACGGGCATCCACGTGGAGGTCATCCGCCATCTCGAGCCCTTCCTGCAGGGGGACCCGGTCCCGGAGACGAGAAGCTTCGAGGAGCGCGAGGCCCCGCTACAGGTGACGGACCATGCGGAGCTGTTGGAACTCCTCGACGCTGAAGAGAACCGCATGCGCCAGTTGGTGGACCACATCATCGGCCAGCAACCAGAGGCCGTGATCCCTTGGACCGGACGGCACATGGCAGTCGCCAAGTTCATCCCGCACCTACGAAACGAGCACGCCCTGCACCGCTGGGACATCGCCGGCGACGACGACACAAGCCTCCAATTGCTCGGCCAACAGGACCTCGTCGAGCACTCGGTAGGTGAGCTCGGCCGCATCCTCCTCTCCGCTGGCCGCAATCACGACCCCGACCCCGACACCGACTTTCATGTACGGCTGCGAAGTCTCCGTCAACCGGACCCTCTTGTCGTTGTGGAGGGCGGCAATGCCTCTCTGGCATGGGCCCAGGACAACGACGCCGAGGAGCCGGCGCTCGATCTCGATCCCCCCGCGCGGCATCTCTTCATCTGGGGGCGACGGCCCGACCATCGAAGCCGGCTGCACAGCCACTTAGACCAGCCCGACCTTGCGCGCCTCCAGACTCTTCTATCCGGCTATTAGCCCGGCGAAGTGACCGCCGCTTGGACTCGCGGCAGATATCGCTCCGACGTCGATGGCATCTCGCTGGACGAGAACCCCCGACCGTCGTGAGCGACAATACGTCCCGTGTCGAGTGGGTCGCCCCGGAAACTCTCGGACCACCAGCGCGACCGAATCGCTGATCGGCGCCGTCCGGGAGACGCTCAGGTGGCTGCTGACGGTGCGCGGGGTCCTTCGAGAACGGCTTGCGGTTTCGGGGCCGTAGGCCGATGAGTTCGTGTTGGCTGGGCAGTCTGTGTATCAACGACTCGGGTAAGGAGGCAGGAGGGTGGGCAAGGACATAGTCACCGGGGCGCGCGTCGAGGTGAAGGTGGAACTAGATGGTTCCCCGCAGCAGATCTGGGATCTGATCACCGACGTTACCCGTATCGGAGAGTGGAGCCCCGAATGCTGCGATGGGTGGTGGGTCGACACCACACCACCACTTCCGAGGTTGGGCGCCCTGTTCGAGGGGCACAACCGCTACCCGGGTGGCTTCGAGGCGACGGTTCCATGCGTTGTCACCGAAGCGAGCCCGCCGAGTGCGTTTGCCTGGGTGGTGCTCGACCCCGATGGGCTGGTTGAGCGGCCCGGTTCGATCTGGAGCTATCAGCTGAGCCCGTCCTCAACCACGGGCCGGACGGTCGTAAACCACCGCTTCGAGCACGGGCCAGGTACAACAGGGGTCAGGCGCGCAACAAACGAACATCCAGAGCACGCTCAACAGATTGTCGATTCCCGTTTGGACGAACTACGACGAAACATGACTGACACCATCGATGCTATGGGCCGCGACGTCGCCCGGTAGCTGTCTACCCGAAATTGCCGGTCACGGAACTTCGATCCGCGTCGTTGAGCCAAACACAGAAGATTCCATGGTGGGCCAGCGTCGGCCAGAGGAGCGAGAATCGCCAGCGATACCAACTTCGTAGCTGAGATCGGCGACATCTATCCAGGGCTAGATCATGGTGGAAGGTGACGATCGGCACGAAGGCTTTGTGGTGTCGGCAATGAACGCGCGACGGACCCCTGTCCCCGCGCTAGAAGATTCGCTCCCGCGTCGGGCGGGCAAGATGAGCTGGGGTTACAGGAACGGCGACAAGTGTTTCGGCCTCTGGGCGCAGGTCCGGTTGATTGGTGCGGGTCAGCTGGCCGTCCACAGGGTTGGCCCAGAAGAATTGGTCCCGGGCAAGTTTCAGGTACTCAAGTGGCTTGAGTGACCGGGTGGGCTCGCCCAAACTGGTCCTGTCACGAGATGACCGGGTCTGGACGTGGCGCGTGGAAGGCGACCGGTTCATCGCCTGGTCAGCGGTGTGGGGCGGGTGCAGGATGTCGGCGGTGGAGGAGAAGTGGGATGCCCCAGCCGAGCGCGGGCCAGATGGGCCAAAAGTATCCGAGTGGTGTCGTGGTCGCCCACACTCCTACCAGGATGAGCATGACCACGATGTAGGGCCTCCAGCGGCCGGTCACAGTGGGCGCGATCGGAGCGCGGGGCAGATCGTGTAGCACGGCGCTAAGTTCGCCATGGGTGCGAGCCGGGAGGATCACCTCGAGCCGCTGGGCGTATTCATCGAGAGAGATCCTTCCTTCGATGCAGGCTTGGCGGGCGTGATCGATGGCGGTTTGGCGGTCGGTGTCGTTGCAACGGAGGTCGTCGCCGACTGGGGCGGCAACCGTCGGGACGTGGCGTGTCGAACCGCAGCCGCTCATGCCGGTGAACCACCAACATCGCGAATGCCATCGACGGCGCTTGTGTCGGTCACAGCGGATGCCGAAGCGAGTCGACGGGTGGAATACCAGTCACCGAACCGGAAACTCAACGGGCTGAGCACGCCGGACAAGACCGAGAAAACGATGCCAATCCATCCGGGGCCGACCGCCGACGCGGCCGCGGCCACCGCGAAGAACACTGTCCAGCCGATCGTGATGATCCGATTCGTACCTACGAACAGTGGGTCGGTCCGCAACTCCGGCGGATACCGTCGCCTCGCTAACACCGATGTCCACGGCCGGCCGGCCAGGACCGTACCAGCCGACAGCAGCGCCAACGTGGTCCAGAGAATTACAAAGATCATTGGGCTCCCTCCTGCACACCACCGCACCACCGGCCCACGGGACCGTCTACAGTGATAGGTGACTATGGAGCATCCTGGACCATCCACAGTAGAATGTCAAGACCCAAGGGGTTGAACGGCACGGCGGCCGCCGTGCTGGCATATCTCGACACTGGACCACAATCAGGATGGGACATCGCCACTGGGCTGCAGATCCTCATCGGCGAGTTTTGGAACATAACGCCAAGCCAGGTCTACCGAGAGCTTCGGACGATGGCAGACCAAGGCTTAGTCACAGCAGGTCCCGCCGGTGCCCGCGACCGACGTCCATACAACATCACCGCCGCCGGCCGCGACGCCCTGTCGGCATGGAAGGATGAACCACTAGAGCGCGACGTTGTTCGCATCCCGCTACTGCTACGCATGTTCTTGGAGTTCACCGCCCAGCCCGACAGTCGCCGCCTCGATCGCCTCGTTCACCAATACCGCGCCCTGCACTCTCAACAACTAGCCGGATATGAAACCAAACTCCTGGAATTCGTACAGGCCGGTCTACCCGAAGCCCACCTCGTGCGCTACGGCCTCCGCCACGAACAAGCCATCCTTCGCTGGCTCGACGACTTCCCAAAGGCCGACACCTCGAAGAGTGCGCATCACCCAACCGCCCAAGAACCCACCAGCAAACGATCACGTCGATCACCCGCTTAGACGAACCAGTGAGTCATGGGTCCGCACGTCACCCCCCGCAGCCGGGCACCAAGTATGGGGTGGTCGTCCTCACCGGGGTCCGGGGGCTGGTCGAGGCCGAGAAGACGGAATCTCCGCTGTAGACGGCATGGACGCGGGTCGAGCCCGGGACGGCGAGGAATTGTACCGACGCGTCGCCACTGGAATCGAGGTGACCGAAGCCCACGAACATCTTTCCGTCGTAGATATCAACCGTTCCGGTGGAGGTTCGCCCGCCCCGCTGACCTGGACGTCGACGGCCAGCATCTGGTCGCCGGCGACAGTGGTTCCGAACGGGAACATGAGACTGGTTGTGGACGCCACGGTGGTGTCCAGATTAGGCGGTGCCACCGTGGCTGCGGCCCCCCCGCACCGGGTTCGGAGTCCGGGGCACGGATACCGAGTTGACGCTCGGGGCCTTGACCGGCGCGACATCAGCGGCCACCCAGCCGGACATTGCCGTCGAGGAGTTCTCTTGCAAGGTCTAGATGCCCAGCATGTCGCGCCGTCTCCTCGATCATGTGGAGCACGACCCATCGAACATTTGGCGGCTCGTCTCCCCCGTGCGTACCGCGTGGCGGCGCCGAAAGTGGAGTCGTGGCGAGCACTGCCTCTGACTCCGCGCACTGGTCCCGGTAGAAAGCCAGAACGTCGGCTGAGGACTCACCCGTCGTGAACACCACCGACATGGGGTCGTAGGGCGGCTGATCCTCGTCGACGTCTCCCGGCAGCTCGGGTTGCTTTCCCGCCACGACGCCCTGGAACCAGTGCCACTCGGCGCCGCCCAAATGTTCCAGCATCCCGGCCGGGGTCCAGCCCGTTGGCACGACCGAGCGGTGCCACGCCTCCTCGCTGAGCCCCTCGACTACGGCCAACACGGACTCGCGCTGCGCCCGCAGGAAGGCCAGCAGCATTTCGTCGCTGGCCTCGCTTGCGTGATCTAGGTTGCTGGTCATCTGAGTACTCCTCCGTTCGTCGTTCGTTAAACGAGCGATCCGCCATGGACATGACGAATCCCTGAGGCGCGAATCATCGCGCCAGAAGATTCCATATGGAGCGCAAAGACCAGACGTGCCTTCGCGCCCGAGTAGGCGGTGACGACCATTTCTATCCCAAACGAGTCACACCGACGCAAGAGAGCATCGGCTGTCAATGGTCAGTCTTTAGTCCTCGCTTTTGGCCAGCGAAAGTCCTCGCTCCTGCGGGGTGTTCAGGGCTTGGGGGTGGGGGGTGGGCCTCCTCGGTTTCGGGCTTCTTTCATGCGGTAGCTGTCG
>Ga0302325_10020099_pt1 | contig 14010 bp, 13 predicted proteins | sample Palsa_T0_2_FD_201948 | JGI IMG/M metagenome (GOLD analysis project Ga0302325, IMG submission 201948) | Peat permafrost microbial communities from Stordalen Mire near Abisko, Sweden - Palsa_T0_2 | ecosystem: Environmental > Terrestrial > Soil > Palsa > Peat permafrost | place: Sweden: Abisko... | reverse complement strand
GCTCCTTCGATGGATATCCATGCCGGTCATAGAGCGTCTGGCCAGTTTCGTTCGTCGGTTAAGTTCCGCGAATTTTCCATAGACACCCACTAGCCCTGGTGGGTGTCTGCGTCAACCGGATAGGCAACGATTGAAGGTCACCATTACCAATGATGCTTGGTGCCATTTGGCAAAGGTGCCGGTTCCACTTCATGCGCAACGAATGCCCCGAGTTTGACCACTCGCGGATGGACCGCGACGATCTGGAAACCGTCGTCCGGCCCACCGAATGATCGTTCGAGTGCTTCGCCGGATTGGCCCCGTCACCACCGATTGACGAGATTTCTGTATTATGGCATACCAACTACCATAGAAGGGTTCGTGTGCCGAACCCGATCTTTGATGCGGAGGGGGCATGAGGGTAGGCATCGCGTCGTTTCTCCTTGAGCGTGCCGCCGACGCCGGCGCAACGATCGACCGGCTCGTCACCTTCGGTCGGCAGGTCGAAAGCCACGGCCTCGCAGGGATCTGGGTTGGCGACGCAATGGGCCGCGGCGAGGCCACGTTGGACCCCATGCTTGCGCTCGCCTGCCTCTGCTCGGTTACCAGCCGGATCGAGCTCGGCATCAGCGTCCTGCAGACCCCGCTGCGTCAGCCGGCCGAGCTCGCGCATCGCGCACAGACGCTCAACGTCCTGTCGCAAGGCCGCTTTCGGCTGGGCGTGGGTGCCGGATCGACGCGGTCCGACTTCGATTACGTCGGCGCCGATTTCGACCGCCGCTTCGATGCGTTACGGCAATCAATCGGCGTCATGCGCGGTGCCTGGCGTGGCGAACCGCAGAACGGCGTTGTGCTGTCGCCGTGGCAGTCGAACGGCAGCGGGCCACAAATCCTACTTGGCGCATGGCGCAGTCCAAGCTGGATCAGGTATGCGGCGGAAAGCTGCGATGGCTGGATCGCATCGGGCCTGTTCAGCAAATGGGACGATCTGCAGACCGGCCTCGCGGCCTACCGCAGAGCGGGCGGGAAGCGGGCCATCCTGACCAACGTGCCGATCGATCTCCGTCCGCGTCCGGAATACGCCGACCAGTGGGCGGAGAAAGCGCAGGTCTCGTTCGCCTGTCCGATCGATGTCGCGCGGGAACGGTTGGCCAAGATCGAGCGCCTGGGCTTCGACGACCTGATCCTCGTGCCACCCGACGACTCACCGGAACATCTTGCGATGGCCCAGGAACTGCTCCGGCCCGCCGTTCCGGCAATTGTTCCGCCAAGGGCGCCGGATCGGCCGGCCGGGCCCATGCGACAGTAAGGAGGACCGATGCTCGGCGATTTCGTCTACATAAACGGGGAATACTTCCCGCCCACGGAAGCCAAGATCTCGGTGTTCGATCACGGCTTCATCTACGGCGACGGCGTGTTCGAGGGGTTGCAGGCGGCCAACGGAGGCATCTTCCGGCTCGATGCCCATATGGATCGGCTGTACCGCAGCGCGAAGTATATGGAAATCGAAATACCCCTGACCCGCGCTGCCTTCATTGCGGCGATCCTGGAAACGGCTCGGCGCAACAACCTGCATGCCGGCTACCTGCGCCCGGTGGTGTCGCGCGGCGCCGGACCCACCGGGCTGCGCAATATGGACAAGCTTGGCCCACCGACGGTCGTGATCATCGCGCAGCACGAGACCGAAGGGAAACACACCTCGCAAGGGGGCGTCACCGCGCACGTCACATCGATCCGCCGGATCCCCTCGGAGTGTGTGGATTCGCGCGTCAAGAGCTGCAATTACATCAATAACATCCTCGCCTATCTGGAAACCCGACACTGCGGCGCCCAGACGGCCGTCATGCTCGATCTGCAGGGCAACGTGTCGGAGGGTTACGCCAACAACATCTTTGCCATCGACGGTGATACCGTGATCACGCCACCACTCGGCAACGTGCTCGCCGGCATCACCCGGGACGTGATCATCGAGCTATGCCGTACGCTGGCCATTCCGATCGCCGAGCGGCCGCTGACGGTCTACGACCTCGTCACCGGTAGCGAGGTGTTCGAGTCCTCCACCCTGGGTGAGATCGTCCCGATCGCCAGAATCGACGGCCAGGTCATCGGTGACGGCGCCCCGGGTCCCGTCACGCTGCGGCTGGCCGGCGAATTGCGCAAGCTGATCGACAGCGGCGTCGAGAGCACAAGGTTCCTCAATGCCTGAAGCCCTGGTCTGATGCGCGCCTACCGCGTCCCCGGGCCGGCGGATGGCAGCCGGCGTGTTGCGACGTGACGGCATGAGTGCTGTGCTGCAGCCTCAGGAAACGGTCTTGCCGGTGCCGGCGATCATCCGTTTCGAGGGTGTCGAAAAATTTTACGGCCAATACCAAGTACTGAAGGATATCAATCTTGCCATCCAACCCGGCGAGGTCGCGGTCGTCTGCGGCCCCAGCGGGTCGGGCAAAAGCACGCTGCTGCGCTGCATCAACGGGCTGGAGCGCGTCCAGGCCGGTAGCATCACGGTCATGGATCAGACGATCACCAATAGCGCTGCCCTGTCCCAGGCGTTTCGCGCCGAGATCGGCTTCGTGTTCCAGAAGTTCAGCCTGTATCCGCACATGACGGTGCTGCAGAACATGACCTTCGCGCCCCGCAAGGTCAGGCATCTGTCGGCGACGGCGGCCGATGCGCGTGCGCGAGAGCTGCTGGCACGGGTCGACCTGCTCGACAAGGCGGATGCACATCCCGGCGAACTGTCGGGTGGTCAGCAGCAGCGCGTCGCCATTATGCGGGCGCTGGCGATGCAGCCGCGAATCATGCTGTTCGACGAACCCACCTCGGCGCTCGATCCGGAAATGATCCGCGAGGTGCTCGACGTCATACGCGATCTCGCGCGGCTCGGCATGACGATGGTCGTGGTGACCCACGAGATGGGGTTTGCCAGAGAGGTGGCCAACCGCATCGTGTTCATGGAATCCGGCGAGATCGTTGAGGCGACGTGCACGGCCGAGTTCTTTGGCCGGTCGGCTTCGCCGCGGGCACAACGGTTCCTCGACCGAGTACTGCATCACTGAATGCCTGGAGGGTAAGTGTCGATCATGAATGTTCGAAAAGCCTTGAAACGGCCCACGCTTCTTGCGTGTCTCTGCGCGCTCGCCGTGGTGGCCTGCATGGTGCCGCGCGCGCAGGCGGAAAATACTCTCGACAAGATCAAGCGAACCGGCGTGTTTCTTGCGGGTGTGCGGTACGACTTCCCGCCGGTCGGCACCGTCGATGGTTCCGGCAACCCGGTCGGGTTCGGGCCGGACCTGGCCAAGGCTATCGCCGATAAGCTGGGGGCAAAGGTCCAATACGTCCAATCCACCTCCGCCAATCGCGCCCCGCTGTTGCTGAACAATCAGATCGATGCCGAGATCGGCATCACGACACCGTTCCAGTCGCGCGAGCAAACCGCGGATTTCACCATCCCGTACGCCTGGGATTCGACCACCATCCTCGTGCACAAGGGGGATGATCTGGACCCGACGCACTACGGCCCACCCAAGAAAGTCGCCACCACGCAGGGCAGCGGCAACGTGACGGTGTTCAAGCGGATCGTACCCGACGCCGACTTCGTCCTGTTCCAGGAATATCCCGACGCGTTCGCTGCCCTCCTGAACCACAAGGTGAACGCCGTCGTGTTGAATCGAGCAGCCACCGCGGTCGTGCTCAAGAGCAACCCGGACCTCGCGGTGGGCAAGGATATCAATCGTGATGTCTGGGCAATCATGATCCGGCAGGACGATTCGAAGTGGCGGAACTTCCTGAACTGGACACTGCAGGAACTGTGGGCGTCGGGCGATTATCAGAAGATCTACGTCAAGTGGTTCAACGAGCAGCCGTGGTTTCCGATGTGGTCGCAATACGGGTTGCAGCCGGGCATCGGGGGCGCCCTCAGTTGTTGTGGAAATTGATCGCCGACGTTGAATGATCGCCGGAGCCAACGAGACGCGCGGATAATGGATTGGCCCGTCATCTGGCAGTACCGTGCCGCCATCCTGCAAGGGCTGGCCTACACGGTCGTGATCTCGGCTCTGGCGATCGTCGGCAGCTTCCTGTTCGGGACGCTCCTCGGATATCTTCGGCTGACGCGCCATGCGCTTCTGACGGAGGTGGTCAATGGCTATGTGGAGATCGTGCGGAACACACCGCTGATCGTCAAGCTGTTCTTCCTATACTACATCGCCGGCCTGGACGCGTTCCCGAGCGGCCTCGTTGCCCTGATAGTGCATCAGAGCGGCTACATCTCCGACGTGATCACCGCCGGCTTCCGCTCGATCAGCCCCGAGCAAGCGGAGTCCGGATATGCACTCGGGCTGAGCGGGCGGCAGGTCTTCGTCTTTGCCCTGTTGCCGCAGGCGGCACGCCTGACCATACCGCCGCTGACCAGCCAGTTCATCGAGGTGGTCAAGAATTCGGCGGTCGTCATGTTCGTTGGCGTACAGGAATTGACTTTTGAGACGCAAGAGATCTCACAGGCCACGCTGCGCAGCTTCGAGGCCGCGACGGTCGCGACACTGCTGTACGTCACGCTCACGTCTGTCATTGTCGGCGGCATGACCAGCCTGGGGCGAAGGCTTCGCTGGGCATGAGCGGCGCCCGCCAGTCGATCCGCCAGCCGATCCAACAGTCAACGAGGGGACCGGTCTCGCTTCGGGCCGGAGTCTGGCTCGCGCTGGCACTTATCGGCGCATGGTTGGTGCGGAACTTCCACTGGGACGTCGTATGGCGGGCCGCGCCGTTCCTGCTGCGCGGGCTCGAAGTATCGTGGGAGTTGGCAATCCTCTCGGTGCTGATCGGGCTGCTGACAGGGACGCTGCTTGCCGCCGCCCGGCTCTATGGCGTCGTGGGCATTCGCCACGCAGCGATCGCCTATATCGAGCTGATCCGGTCAACGCCGCAGATCATGATCATCTTCTGGGTGTACTTCGGCGTCCCGCCATTGACCGGCACCGTTTTGAATCCCTGGCCGGCAGCCCTTATCGCCCTGTCGCTGATTGCGTCGGCCTACCTCGCAGAGGTTGTGCGGGCGGGGTTGCTCTCGGTTCCCGCGGTGCACCGAGAAAGCGCCTATGCCGCCGGGCTGCGCGGAGCTACAATCTTTCTGCACATCGTTCTGCCACAGGCCCTGCGGAACATGCTGCCTGCTCTGATTGCGCACATCATCATGATATTTAAAGTCACATCGCTGGTCTATCTGATCGGCGTGATAGACTTCTTCAGGGCGGCGATGCTGGTAAACAACAGAGATTTCGCCCCATATGCAATTTACCTCACTGTAGCACTGGTCTATTTCGGCTGTAATTTTGTGCTTTCAACACTTATTCGTCGGTTCGACCCGAGATACACGCTTTCGGCATGATCGGTGCGGGGCCCGATCCGAGAGCGGTACAATCCGATGTGCGCATGACCTTCGGGCCGTCGGCGATCGCGGACCGCACAGTCGATCGGGCTCTGGCGACGGATGGTGGGTGTCGTTCGACAAGGAATGGAGTGCGGCAATGCAGATGACGTCACCCTACCACATGTCGATTGCGCGGTCGTAACCCGGCCATGGCCAATCGTTCGATGTTGGTGAGACGCGACACAGTTCCGCTCAGGAGCAAGGTGGTCGAGCGGCTTCGTTCGGCAATCTGTGACCAGCGTCTGCCGCAAGGTACCCGTCTGGTAGAGCGCCAGTTGTGCGAGATGCTTGGCGTCAGCCGCACGCTGGTCCGCGAAGCCCTGCGTCAACTTGAGGCTGAGGGCCTGGTGACCAACGCCCCGCATCGCGGCCCGGCCGTTGCCGTGCTCGACCGCGACACGGCGGCCAGCATCTACGAGGTGCGCGCGGTCCTTGAGGCACTTGCCGCGAGCCTGTTCGTCGAACGTGCGAAGGAGGAGCACAAGCGGCGCCTGCGGGCAGCGATGGCCGCGATGATCGATGCTGATGCGCGTGCCGACATCGCTGCCGGTCTGCGCGGCACGGCACAGTTCTACGACGCCCTGATCTCCGGGGCCAGGAACGACGTGATCGCCGCGATACTGGGTCCGCTGGGTGGGCGGATTCAACTGTTGCGATCGCGCAGCATGTCGATGCCGGGACGACGAGCCGAATCGGTAGGTGAGATGCAGGCGATCATGGAAGCCGTGCTATCGACCGATGCGCGCCTTGCGTGGAGGGCCTCCCTCCGGCACGTGAAGAACGCCGCGTCGTATGCGTTGCAGAGCTTCGACCAGGAGGGGCCACCAACCCCGCGGCCGGCCACGCGCCGGGCCCGCGAGGCGAGGGCAAAGATGCTGCCTGGCGCAACAATCGGGCGGGATTGAAACACGGGGACGTGCTGATCACCTCGAAGCTGGACCGCATGTTCCGAGCGGCCCTGGACGTGCTGGACGTACTCGCCTAGGTCGGTCGTAGTAGCCCTAAGACCGAACGGTGGTCATTTTGCTGGATCAGGTCGGATGTCGGCCTGTACGGGCTTTAAAGCGGATTTTCGCCAACATTTTGGTGCGGATCAGTTGCCAGATGTTGCAGCAGGTTGGACGCACGTGTCAGCAAAAAGCTTTGACTCGTATGTCGAATGGCTTCGGCCCTAATGGTGGGATTGCTTGGGCTGGCGCAGCTACGTCGGCCAGCAAGCTGTCCGCCTAGCTGTGCAGCAATCACCTTCGCCGCCTTCGCCTCATCGGCTCGGCCTGCTCGGTGATTGGTTGCGGGTACGGGAATTGCTATTTCATCATATGCCAGGAAATACAATCCAGACATCGAGTCCGGCGAGCCATAGTTATCTGGCGAAAATCTTACACGAGATGCACCAGCAGTGTGTGTCCTGCGGCATCAAGCGGTGTAGAGATGCTTTTCTCCCCCCTTGGAAGGATGATCGAAAAATCATCAGACCAAAAAGGGGAAACTTGCATGCGTATAACGAAGGGAGCCACTGAATGCGTTGTCCGTCCCGTTCCGCTAGGTGTTGTCACAGTGCGGAGAGCTGGTGGGGTCCGAGACCAGCATAAGGAACGTTTCCGTGACCTTGTCGCATTCCGTCCGCATGGGCATGTGACTTGTGAAGGTCACGGCTTGTTAGGCCATGTGCTGGTCATGTTGAGAATGCGGGATCACTACCCGGTTTGCATCGCTCGAATGCGATGCAGCGCATCAACCGAACCGACAATCTAGCCCGATCGATGCCGACGAGGCGCAATATCACAGCATCACTCGTCGTCTTGTTTTGCCAAAATCGGGAACCGATAGACACATTTCGAGTTCCGATTAGGTCACGAATGGTTCAGTACCATCCGGGTGCAGTTTGTTGCATATCCTACGCGCAACGGGAAGCCTCTACCCGGTACTACTTCTCTCCCGGTTCACAGTCCCTTGGTGCCGACTCACTCACCCATACTGACCCGTCCGTCGTCCGAGTTTCTGGCTTGCGGCGGGCCACCGTCACGTTGTTACGCCCTGTCGGTCATGTGTCCGGGCCTTCATAGTGAAAAGCCCGAGACGTAGTGCAATTACGTCTCGGGCTTCATAGGGCATAGCGTCTCGTGAGATACTAGCCAAACGGGCCGTCGATTGATTGCACCAACAATCTATTTAGTGATGATATACTAACGACGTGTCAGATGTCAATACAATTCGTCACCAACATGTACCATTCCACATCGTCAGTGGTGTGTAGCACAGGCTGTGCGTCATTGCGATGATTGATCGGGCACCCCACGATATTCCTGCACGACGGTCTTCCAGCCTGGTCGTGATAAATCAATGAAAGGAGATTCAAAATGCGACTACACAAATTCACCAATCCAAAAACCTACACCTCAACCGACAACGACACGACCGATTGCCTCAGCAAAATCGAGAAATTGTGGCCTCACAGCATCGGAGATGATGGCGCCCCATCTCCGAGTCACGTGAAAAAATCGAGAGCAAAGGCAACGACGCTTGTCGACGCACCATCAATGTGTAGACACATCAATCGCGAATGATCTTGACGGCGCCCATCGTGGCACTTGCTATTGCACATTGCAGGTCTCGGTTGCGAAGTCCTATTCCACCCAACCTCGCGCTAATTATCTGACGAACGATCTTCGCTCCGCGAAGCCAGTCATCATCGGATGGGTCGAGCGGAGTTGCAAGCGTTACGAGCGCGTCGCCGCTTTGTGGAATGCACAGAAACACGGGATAGTTCAAGGTGGCGTCGCGCATTGCGACCCCCACTTCGGCTACGATGTCGTTGAGCGACTGCGCGATGATCGTTCGATCCGCCTCGATGCGATCGTCTTTCGATGATTCGTTGATTGTGCCCATGATGGAGTTCCTTATCAAATTGGTGTGTTGGTATTTATCATCGGCTGGGGTATTTACTGACCGAGCGAGGGGATCGAATTCACCCATTTCGCAGGTCGTTCCGGAGTCTGTGTCGCTAACGTCTCAATACCGTCACGAACCGAGAGTTAGAGCAAGCGTGCTGGCCGTTTGTGCGGCGGTGGACTGGAAATCTACGTGCTGGGAAGCTGGCATCACCCGCATTGAGAATCTAAGCATGTGCCAACGGTGGCGACCGTACCGAGAACATGATCTACTCTGACGCGGGCGCGGGATGATATGCCGACTGCGGCGAGACGACACCGATCAGGCCCGGTCTGGATGCCCGGCACGCGCACTCAGCTGGTCGCGATCTCGCTGCGGGCGCAGAAATCTCCGATGACGCATCTCTGGGCAAAAGGTCGGGCTGGAGTCGACTGAGCGACGATCTTCAACGCCACGCTCGGCGTCTGACACTGAGATAACGCCCAACTCGACGGGAGGCTGCATCGTCGGGCGCGCCAATCTCGCTGTATGACATTCTCCAATTGCCCGCGGATGCAGTATAATCGCGTGATACGGTCCACCGGCCAGGGAAGAACCCACCCATGAAAATCGTCAGCGTGTCTGCTATTCCGATGTCGGCACCCGTTCCGACGGAGAGGCGCCACCGCACTGACCTCGGGACGAAAATCAAGAGCGACGCGACCCTCATTCGCGTCGAGACCGACAACGGGCTCACCGGCATCGGCGCCGCACTCGGAACGCCGCCAATCGTCGCGGCCATCGTCGAACACGAGCTCGCGTCAGAATGCGTAGGCGAAGACCCCATGTTCTCCGAGCGTATCTACGAGAAGATGTATAACGGCTCACGCAGCAGACCGGCGCTCGAGCGCGGCGTGACACAAGCCGATGAGAGCCGGCGCCGGGGCGTCATCATGGAAGCGATTGCCGGCGTCGACATCGCGGTGTGGGACGTAAAGGCAAAGGCGCTGGGGGTTCCGCTTTATCAGGCGCTTGGCGCTGTGCGCACCTCGGTTCGAGGCTATGCCAGCGGCGGCTGGGCGCCGGGCGACGAGGCCGAGGCAGAACTCGCGGGCTACGCTGCCAAGGGCTTCACTGCCGCCAAGATGCGCGTGGTCGGCCATGATGGATTCTCGATCGCCAACTGCGTGCGCCGGGTGAAAGCGGCCCGCCGTGGGCTTGGCCCCAATGTCGAACTGATGGTCGACGCGCATGGCTCGCTCGAGGTCGCAACGGCCATCCGGCTTGCCAGGGAACTGGAGCCCTACGACATCGCCTGGTTCGAGGAGCCGGTATCTCCGGACGATCATGCCGGCCAGGCGGAGGTGCGGCGTTCGACCACCATCCCCATCGCCTCGGGTGAGCGCGAGTTCACGCGGTTCGACTTCCAGGATCTGCTTGAGCGCCGCGCCCTTGATATTGCTCAGCCAGACGTCGCCCGCGCGGGTGGCTTGACGGAGATCCGGCGCATCGCGGCGCTCACCTCGGCGCACAGCGTCCGCCTCGCGCCACACGCCTGGGGTAGCGGCGTGCTGTTCGCAGCGAGCATTCACGTCGCGATGGCAGCCGCCAACTGCCACATTCTCGAGGTCACGCAAGGCTACATGCCGATGATGTGGGACCTCTTCAATGAGCCGTTCGACATACGCCCGGACGGCACGGTGCATGCTCCTGGTGCGGCGGGCCTCGGCTTCACATTGCGCGAGGATGCGCTGGAGCGATTCCGGTATGTCGATGGGCCAGAGTTTGAGTTCTAGCAGCGTGGATCAGCATCCCGATGGGTCTTCCAGGGGGCTTGCCATGTCAGGTACAATGATTGGTTGGTCGCGGCACCAAGGCATCGATACCAACGCGGACATTGTTAGGCAACGTAATCTCGATAATTTCTGCGTCACTTTTGCCGGTGCCCGGTTGTTGCGATCGCTCGCATTCCGGCGACGCAAGCAGAGCTTGCCCCTGTCATCTTATCGCTCGAGCGGGTCTGCTTCGCTCTCGGTGCAAGTCCGGGAGCGGTGCGTCAAGGCAAGCCCTTGAAGCCACGACCGGCTCCCATAATCACGACATCTACCGATTCCAGCATACTTAATTCGTTGCCGCTACAAGCTTGTGCGGAACAATTCGACTTCCCATCCCGCCGCCGTCAAGGGGAAGGATATTATCGCCGCGCGCACCGCGAACTGGTACACCGGCTGGAACAGGATCAACAGATTGGCTTGATCGATGATGGCTTTCTGATAGGCGATATACATCGCCGACTTCTTCGCCGGATCGGTCTCCGCCGCCGCGTCCTGCGTCAGTTTCACCAGTTCTGGTGACGGCGTCATGTGCACGCGCCTGGCCACCCGCTGCACTGTGGCCGACGCCCAGCCGTCGATTTCCACGCCGGAGGGATTCCAGAATGTTAGAACTGCGGTCGATTTGCCGGTGGTGTACTGGGTGCGAAGATTGACCTGATCCATCGGGTCCAGCAGAACCTTGATCCCAACCCGCGCCAGGTCGGCTTGTAGTTTTTGCGCTAGCACGGCGTAGGACAGGCCCGACACCACCGCATCGCCATAGCTCAGTTTGAACTCGAACCCATCGGGAAACCCGGCAGTCCTTAGCAGCGTCCTGGCCTTTTCCAGATCCTCGTGGTAGCCGAGTTGTCCGGTGGTTTCCTTGGTTGAGCCGTACAATCCGATCGGGATGAAACTGGCGCAGCGCAGCGCCTTGCCGCCCAGCAGGTTGCTAGTGATGCCATCGTAATCGATCGCCCAGCCGATGGCTTGCCGAGCAGCTTTTATGGCGAGCGCTTTGTTGAATTCAGGCTCGCTGGTGAGAGCCATGTAGACGAAGTCCAGGCTCTCCAGCCCCTCGACACGAACATTAGGATCACCCTTCAGCATGATGACCTGTTCCGGAATAAGATTGAACGCGGCATCGATGTCACCACGCTTGACCGCGAGCAACTGCGTCGCACTGTCGCTCATATGGCGGATCACCACGCGCTCGAACGGTGCCAGGCCGCGCCAATAATGCGGATTGCGGGTCAACAGGATCTGCGCGTTGCGGGTCCAGCCGACCAGCGTGTAGGCGCCAGCGCCGGCGGAGTTCTGATTTAGCCAGTTGGTCGCCTTGTCCTCGGTATTCGCGTTGGCCGCCGCGGAGCCGCCATGGGCTTCCACCACCTTGCGCTCCAGGATCCCGTTGGTGGGTCCGCACAGCACCGTCAGCATAGGCGCCTCCGGATGCTTCATGATCACGTCGATGGTCCGCGGATCGACGATTTCGATCCGGTCGATCTCGGCCAGATATTGCGACGGCTGGTCCTTGACGTTCATCACCCGCTCGAGAGTCCACTTGACATCCTCGACGGTCACCGGATTGCCGCTGTTGAATTTTGTTCCGTCGCGCAGGGTGAAGCGCCATCCCCGGCCGTCGGGTGTGCGCACCCATTTGCTGGCGAGAGCCGGTTTCACGTTCAGGTAATCGCCAGGGGTCATCGTGACGAGCGCCTCGTACACCGCTTCGAGGGTCAGTGGTGGGGTGTACTGTGCCTCACGCGCAGGATCGAGCGAGATCGTGTCGCTGATGTCCAGGCCGAGCACCAAGGTGTTCTTCGTCGCCGCGGCGTGTACCCGATCCGGCAGGCCGACCGCTAAAGCCGCGCCGCCGACGCCCAGCAGTCGCATTGCCTCGCGCCGTCCAATCCAGCCGAAATCGCGCATCGCTGCCTCCCGGTGTTTTCTTGAAAAAGCATTATAATGGTGCATCGGAGCGACACAACTTGGCACGGATTGTCGTTTCGACATGCTGGATAGGTCTTGGTCTGACGGCCGGCACTGGCTCGCGGCGCCTCCTTGATGCCGCGGCGCGCGCCTCGCTCGAACTCGGTGATGGCCGCTACCCTGTCACTGGATGCGCCGATCCATTTCTCCGAACCATCCCAAATCGTCAGCGGTGTGCGGCACGGGCTGTGCGTCTCTGCGGTAATGGATCCGAGGTGCCTCATCCTCAACAGTCCGTTCCGTATCAGCAGTGAGAGCAAGCGTGCTGGCTGTCTGTGCGGAGGCGGATCGGCCAACGCAGGCGATCGGGCAGCGTTCATCGTCATGGCCGTGTCGGATTGCATCGGGTTCGCGTCCGACCCCTGTGCTGCGCGAGTTCATCGCCGGTTCCAGATCGTCTCCGTCCATTCTATAGACGCGTTCCTGGCCATGCCAGGACACTGAGGGAGCAGCACCGTGTCGGGTGAGCCCGGTACTTACGCAGTTCGTCAGGGAGGACAGCCAAATGGGCGACCATTGGCCAGCACCCGCCCTAGTGCCGACGGCGGGGATGTCCATTATGGTGCGAGACCGGCCTGCTCGCGCCAAACCCACCCCGATGGGGAGGCAGTCCCGGAATAGGCTTCGGCCCTTGCGCACCCATCTTCCCCGCTGTCGCACTTGCGCACGTCCTCAAGGTCGCGCTTCATCGCTCGTATCCCGGAAGCGATTGGACGTGAACGAGGGACACAGCAATGACAAGCGTTGAACACGGCATGATCGCGGTCGACAAGATGGGAACCAGAGTCCTGTTTCTCAATCCGCTGACCCATACCACTGAGGTGGTGATCGACGGCTTTCTCAAGACCGTGCACGAATTGCTCGTCGTGCCGGAAACTGGATTCGCCTATGTGCCGATCTTCGGTGACGGCATTCATGGCCGCAATCCGAATCCGCAGCATCATCTCTGCGTGTTCGACCTGCACCGGCGCACGCTATCCGCCACAATCGATACATCGCCCTATATCGCCCCACATACGCTGAAACTCGGGCCCGATGGCCTGATCTACATCACCTGCGAGAACTCGGCGGTGGTCGCCGTGATTGACCGCGACAGGAACGAAGTCGTCGATGCGATCGATTCCGGCTCGACCAACGGCCATCGGCTGATCATCGCACCGGACGGTGAGCGCCTCTATATCGAGAACGAGGAGGACGCCACGGTGTCGGTAATCGACCTGCCGCGGCGCAAACTTCTCGGCAAGATCGCCACCCCGCGGCCGCTCGCCGGGATCGCCATTTCGGCCGATGGCGGCACCGTGATCGCGGTCGACGACGAGCAACCGACGCTGTTTCTGATCGACACCAAGGCCGGCAAAGTGCGCGAGGAAGTGCCGCTGAAGGACGTCCCGAAGCCGGCACAGATCGCACGCTATGCGCCTGACTTCAGCCTGCTCGCAGTCACCAGCCTCCGCAGCGATACCGTCAGCCTGATCGACCCGTCGTTTGTCGGGCAGACCGCGATCAAGGTCGGCTCGCAGCCGATGGACATGGCGTTCCGTGGCGACGAATTGTTCGTTGGGTGCCAAGGCGACGGCTCGGTTCACGTCATCGACATTCCCGCCAAGCGGCACAAGAAAAGCTTCTCCGCCGGCACCGGCTGCGAGTCGCTTGGATTTTTCTAGGCATCTTGGTCACAAAGCTCGCCAACTCTCACCGTCTCTCCAATACGAACCTCGCCTCCACCGGGCGCCGTGCGTCGGCGGCGTCAGGGGGACGAGTCGGACAACACCCGAGCGTGCCAGCGCGAATAGTCCTCCACAAACGTGGCAATAAAGAAATGGTTCCCCGGCTGTATCTGTGGGTGATTGAGGGGCGCATCAGGTCGGCTGCATCTCGGTGATGTGGTGCGACGGGGGAGGGGTTGGGACTTCCGCACCGGGCGGCACG
>Ga0302325_10020097_pt1 | contig 14011 bp, 14 predicted proteins | sample Palsa_T0_2_FD_201948 | JGI IMG/M metagenome (GOLD analysis project Ga0302325, IMG submission 201948) | Peat permafrost microbial communities from Stordalen Mire near Abisko, Sweden - Palsa_T0_2 | ecosystem: Environmental > Terrestrial > Soil > Palsa > Peat permafrost | place: Sweden: Abisko... | reverse complement strand
TTCTGATCCGCCCCCGCCGATTCGCTTCAATCGTGATATACCGCCCAAGCTGGAAGACATCATCAACAAGGCTCTGGAGAAAGACCGCAATCTGCGTTATCAGGGTGCGGCGGAAATGCGAGCCGACCTGCAACGGCTGAAGCGTGACAGCGAGAGTGGACGGAGTTCTGCGGCAAGCTCAAGCACGGTGGCGGTGGCTGTGCCAGCGGCTCGGCTTGCGATGCTTTGGAAGATTGCGGTACCCGTTCTGCTCGTCGCCTTGCTCGTAGCGGGCGGACTTTACTATTGGTCGTATCGAAGCAAGCCACTGACAGATAAGGACACAATCGTTCTCGCCGATTTCGACAACAAGACGGGCGATGCGGTGTTCGACGACACGTTAAAGACGGCGCTCAATGTTTCCCTGCGGCAATCTCCTTTCTTGAATGTGCTCCCCGATAGCGAAGTGGCGAAGACCTTGCAATTGATGACCCGTCCGGCCAGCACAAAACTCACACCCGACATAGCCCGTGAGCTTTGCCAGCGAGCAGGCAGCAAGGCTTATATTGCAGGATCGATTGCCAGTCTGGGCAGCGAATACGTGCTGGGATTGAAGGCGGTGAATTGCCAGAACGGAGACACGCTGGCCGAGGAACAAATGAGGGCGTCGTCCAAGGAAAAAGTGCTGGACACACTGGGCGAGGCGGCATCCAAGCTGCGGAGCGAACTGGGCGAATCACTGGCTACCGTGCAGAAGTTTGATGTTCCGCTGGTAGATGCCACTACATCTTCGCTCGAAGCTCTGAAAGCATACAGCCTTGGGTGGAAGGCGCTTAACGAAAGCGGCACCGCCGCAGCCTTACCTTACTTTCGACGTTCCATTGAACTTGACTCCAGCTTTGCCATGGGCTACCGGGCAGTGGGATTTCAGTACTCCAACCTCGGTGAGGTTGGTCGGGCGAGCGAGTACTTCACCAAGGCATTCCAGTTGCGCGAGCATGCCAGCGAGCGTGAAAAGCTGGAGATCACAGGCGACTACTATTCGAATGTCACCGGAGAACTGGATAAAGCGGCACAAACGTATCAGGAGCAGATTGGGACTTACCCACGGGAATACCAAGCCTATGTGGACTTGGGCTACACATTCGGAGCACTAGGGCAATATGAAAAAGCAACGGAGTTCACGAAGCAGGCTTTGCCCCTTGCGCCGGATTTTCTACACACACACGAGAACCTCGCGAACTATTCCTGCGCCTTGCAGAACTTCGACAAAGCGCGGCAGATCGTCGCCGAGGCGCGGGTGCGAAAACTGGATGACGACGGACTCCACACCGTTCCCTATGCTCTTGCCTTTCTCGGGGCGGACTCCGCGGCGATGGCCGAACAGCAACAGTGGTTTGCGAGCCACGCCGAGTACGAGAACGAGGGACTTGCGCTCGCGTCCGACACCGAGGCATACGCGGGTCATGTTGACGAGGCGCTGGCACTGACCAAGCGGGCGGTGGACTCTGCCGTGCGAGCGGACAACAAAGAGAGTGGCGCAATCTATCTGGAGATCGCTGCTCAGTGGGAATCGGCCTACGGCAATTTTGCGGAAGCGCAGCGATTGGCGGAAGACGGCTTGAGGATTGAATCGACAAGTCAGAGTATTGAGAGTGAAGCCGCCCTTGCGTTTGCCATGGCGGGTGATACGGCGCGAGCTGAACCATTGGTCAAAGACTTAGAGAAGCGATTTCCGCTGGACACTCAAATACAGTCTCTTTGGCTTCCGGCGATTGAGGCGCAATTGGCGTTGGACGGTAGTAAAAGAAATCCGACTCACGCCTCGAATGCCGTGCAACCTGCTCCCCCCACCGAACTGGCAGTAATCGCGTTCGGCAACAATCTATCTTGCCTCTATCCGACATACATTCGCGGCGAGGCGTATCTGGCAGCGGGACAGGGCAAGGAAGCCGCCGCCGAGTTCCAGAAAATCATCGACCACAGTGGCATCGTCTGGAACTGCTGGACGGGAGCGTTGGCGCATCTGGGCGTGGCGCGTGCCAACGCTCTGCAAGCAAAGAATTCACAAGGGGCGGATGCCGACCTCGCCCGCACTCGCGCCCTCACCGCCTACAAAGATTTCCTTACGCTCTGGAAAGATGCCGATCCCGATCTTCCCATCCTGAAAGAAGCCAAGGCTGTGTACGCGAAGCTGCAATAGGATCGTCGGCGGCGGGCGGTAGCACCCGGAATGCACTCCCGTAACTTGAAAGTGTGCAGGCGAAGAGTCAAATTGACTCACTCGCCTTTTTTCAGAACAGATCACGCCACCGAGTTCTGGCCCGTGGGAAGCGAAGGAAAGACATGACATTCTTGCAGCGATTCGTCGGGGGATTGTGCTCCCACCAGTTTACTTGGCCACGACTCAGTGGCAACGGCCAGCACTATCAAATCTGTCTCGTTTGTGGCACTGCTTATGAATATGACTGGAAGAGTATGCACCGCACTGATCGCCTGCTGGTGACGAGCGGACAACGCGCTCTCGCCTCGGCTCGCACTCGATTACCGGGGACCGTCAATTAGCTGAGACGGGCGATTTCGGTGCCGCAGCTTTCTGACCAGTGGCTGTGTTTCAGCGTCGTCGGCTCTGCACGCATAGCGGGTCGTTTTCAATACGGGTGTCAGTGAAGAGCGCTGCGGCCTGCGATCGGTGTAGGAATAAAGACTCACCGAGGCCTATTCAATCAGGGCGTTCTCGTCGATTTCAATGTCGCCCAAGTGCATCACGCTCTTTCCGATGTGCTTAAGGAGAACTGATTCGATGTGCTGCGCCAGCCTTGCATGCTTCGCCTCATAATCATACGTATGCGGAATTCCTTCGAAATCGCTCGTGAAAGCGACCCGATTCCCCAGACTGCGGGGTCCAACGCTCTTTAAGACGGCTTGGTCTGGCCGTGGAACCTCATTTCGTCCGGCAGGATTCGGCGCAGTCGGGCTGGGCGGCCAATTCGGCAACTCTCGCAATCTCATCGTTCATCTCCCTCAATGGCGACAGAGCCATCATTTTAAAGAAATGGCGATGCATCGCCCATCATCCCTTTTGCCTTTCCTGTATTCAAGCCCATGCACGACTAAGTTGCTGTTGTTTGCGCGGGAGCGATAGAGTGCCTGACCCAATTTCGTGCTTTTGCAAGCCAATCTCTATGCGCCGAAGCATCGATGTACCGCTCGTACTTAAAGATTCCGGACAGTCTGGCCAGCCGCATAAACTGGATCGTCGTGATGGCGTCGTCCAAGATGACGCAGGAGCGTTGCATACCGTGGCTGCGATACATCGCTTGGCCCCGGACCATCACTTCTTGAGCTTCGACCGGCAGTGGGGCCAGTGTCCTCATATCGATGATTACGCCAAATGGGGCCTGCTGCCCTGTCAGAACCTCCTCACTCTCCGCGTACCACTTCTCGATTTCAGCTTTCGTGATGTCGCCACCGAAGGTGAGATAGAATCCTAGATCGGTCTTGTCTATTTTGTACACCTAATCTCCTACTCTCTCTTGTCCGACCGTCTGAGTCGGCGTCAGCTTATCTTGTAGTTTCATCTACAACTCCAAGGACGAGAACCTCACCTCCCTATGCGACTTGCAGCGCAACAATTGAGTCCTGAGCAATAGTGCTCATTGCTGTTGTCACGTCTTATTGCACCGCCGCCCATTGCTGCTGGCGAAATGTGCGTCACGCAATGACACGGGTAAGGGGCAGCCGTGGATCGCAATCAGGGCTTGATCGACGGCCAAATCGCGGCAGGTGTGGCGTATGATTTCGTGCACGTGGTTTGATTCAATGAACTCGAACCCAAAGCGAAAAGTGTTCCTTTGCCGACCATTGGCATAAATTGTGACATCGCCCAACGGAAGGGTGAAATCCAAATTCACCACCTCGCCTAAGGGAACCTCAAGTCTCAGCATGGCTGGGATTGCCGATTCGCTGATGTCCACGGTACGCCCCTTCAGCACACCGCACGTTCGCGAATGAATCCGGATATCGACCTTAAGTTTGAATCGGGGCCGAAGACGGGTATCGACTGTGGATGGTGTCATCGTGGGGCTGCATTCTATATCGGCAAGAATACCGACCTTTCGGCACAGCGAGGGGAATGCAAACGGCAAGAATGCCCCGGCATTCAAGCCGGGGCGCTTCCTCCTCACGATGCTTGTTCCCAAAAGAATTGCTCAGGAAGTACGCCGCTTCTCCCCTTCGGTTTTCTGCTGACCTTGGTGCTGAGAGTCGGTGCCCTGCGGTGGGTTCTTCTTGGAAATATCGTGTGGAGGGTTGTTCTGGCTCTCCTTTGTCGGTAAAGAGTTACCCTTCGAATCAGAGGTATCCACTGATCCGGTTGAGTTTCGCGTGCCCTGCTCCTGTTTGCTACGGAATTTTTCAGTATCGCTATTCATAACTGCTCCTTTTATTTTAACGTCCGTGATTTGTGTGCCCCAAGGGAGGGTTGCCATATTGTGGAGAGCGAAGAAACAACGACCAGCGTGATGCTTGTTTGGGGCCGCGCTCTTCAGCCTCCGACACCCTGTAATCACTGTCAATAGTGATGCTACGCCGTGGAGAACTTTAAGAATGTTCATAATTGAACATTTCTGGGGAGCAGTATTCATCGACATTCAGGATTGACATCGGATAAGAACACTAACAAGAGATACCTTGGATTGATCATTGATCTACAGCTAGTGTTTACGTCAACCATATGGCAAGACGGAGTACCTTCGTAATCATCAGACTTCGCAACCGAAGCTAGACTGGTAGATGTATTCGAAATGATCCATAATTTCCACCTTCGTTTGGCTGCGGGTTTTCTAGCCATGATACTTGCATTGGTGGGGGTCGCCGTCCTGTCATACACAACTGCACAAAAACTAGTTACAGCCGGGGTTTGGGTGGCTCACACCGATGAAGTGATTGCAGAACTGGAAGCGACACGAAATAGCGTGGCGGTACTTGGTATCGAGCAACCCTTAACTGAAAATGACAACTTTCGCGACCACGTTTTCCGTTTGGAAAGATTGACCTCTGACAATTCGCGCCAGCAGGCCCGTCTCTTACAATTGAATCTAATGTCGCTCGATCAGCCCGGCGCAAGCGATCAGCGAAGTCGTGTGCTGAGCATTATTCTCGAAATGAAATCGGAAGAACAAAGCCTATTGGTGGGCCGAGCCTCTCAGGTTAACAAAATCTCACGAGCGACTTTAGACGCTATTGCCGCCTTTTCCATAATTGCTGTGCTTGCTTGCGTTTGTGGGTATTGGGGCACATTCAGCAACCTGCGTTCCAGAGAGAGGGTGGAGAAGGCTCTCAGCGAAAGCGAGTCCCGCTTGAAAAGTTTGCTGGCCAGAGAGCAAGAACTAGCCCGCATCGATCCACTGACTACCGTTCCCAACCGCCGTGCATTTTATGAAGCGCTTGATAAAGAGCGGGCTAGAAGCCTCCGCTATCGTCGGCCTTTTACGATTGCATATGTCGATCTCGACAACTTCAAGAAGGTAAACGACACTCTGGGCCATGCGGTGGGCGATGACTTGCTGGTGCTGGTGGCCGCGGGCTTGAGAAGTAATCTGCGTGGCAGCGATTATGTCGGGCGTCTCGGCGGTGACGAATTCGCGATTCTCTTGCCCGAGACTGACGCGACCGCTGCAAAGCTGGTGCTCCGCAAACTTCGCCTGCGACTGCTAGAAGAGATGAAAGCTCATAGCTGGCAAGTGACCTTCAGCATAGGTGCCGCGACTTTTCTTGATCCGCCTGATTCGCTGGATGGGCCATCAGCTGAATGGACCACTCCACAGGGATCGAAGTTATCGTAACTGGCGAACTGGAAAAATGGCCGGTCGCGACGAATTCAAACTGCTGGCCGTTCGCAGTCTGAGTGATGGTGATGGATTGAAGCTGCCGGTTGCTGCCGCTTCCGCAGGCCAAGGTCAGGGAGATTACGAGCAGAAGGAGAGTGAGGGCGCACAACTTTTTCATCGCGATCTCCGCTTACACATTATAAACCTATTAAGAGGTTACCCGAGGCACCAGTTACGTATCGAAGCGTCGGTGGCTATTCAATTTACGAAATCAGGCGATTACACTCAGAACCCATCCCGAAGGGTCAACGAGTGTAATTGCGATTTAACGCCAATCTGCCCAGAGCCGCTGCGCTACGCTGTCATCCCCTCGGGAAAAACCCGTGAAACGAAGACGAGAAGAAACGGTTGTCCGCGCAGAGTGTGGGGTTTCTGCGCTCGTTCACGCAACTGCTGGCGCGACTGCCTCTCGTTTTGCTGGCAGAAGCACTAATAAGGACCACTCCGATCAGAAGGAATACGATCACATCAGTATAATCAGGGCATTATGGCACCTAAAAAGCCGAGCGCGAGCGTCCCTCGCTCCAATAAAATCCGCTTCGTTCTTGTTGAGGCCGACCTTAGCGATGGAAATCTTTCAGAGTTGACCCAAGCAATCACCACTGCGCTCAAGCCCACGATTGCCCCTATTCAGCGCCAGCTCCCGGCTCGGCAGCCCGCGCCTCAACCGGAATCCCAAGGAAATTTGGATGGGCAAAAAGTCGGCTGCAAGAATAGGAAGATTTGGCGCGGTCGAAGCGCCCCCCGCACGCTGACGAGGGTGAAAGTCAAGTCTCCTTCACGGATTGATCGATTTCGGATCGCGTTTCGTTCGCCCAGACCGATGCAGCAAACCGGACCTCCAATTCGTCGATTAGAGAAAATCAAGGATATGTGAGCCGGAAACTTCAGGCTTCCATTCTCTGCAGTGCAGTTCGAGATGAGAAAATCGCGGATTGGCGGGCTTTTCGGGCAATTTTCGGAGAAAGCACGTCAGATTCCTCTGCAGGACAGACTGTGTGGCGGAGCAGGCAGTCTGGCGCTAACTCTTCTCCGCCCCAATTCCCTGGTAACAGGGAAAAATAACAGGGAATTTTGAAGATTTTAGCCTCTGAAAACCGCACCGTTTCTCTCTAAGCCGCACATTTCAGAGTAGAAACCGTTTTCAAGAGAAAATTCGAGCAGGGAATTTTCAGGGACGTATCAGGGAATCAGTTTCGGTTATCAGGGATGTGTGCAGGGAATCGTGTTTGCTGCAGAAGAACTCTGGAAACCTAGGGATCTATTGAACCAGGGACAGTCGCGGGCGGCGCGTGTTTGCCGGAGAGAATCCCAACCGCTCACGCTGCTCGGCCCAGCTCAAGGGAAGGTTCTGACACAATTTGTCAAAGTTCAAGTCGAGGGGCTGGCGACCGGCAAGGATCGCCTCAACGACATCGGGCGCAAGGAAAGCGCAGCGGAAGACCTTACGAACGTAACGGTCTGTCAGGTCGGCATCGCGAGCCAGCGATCGGTGCCCTCGCGATTCCGGGCCTGGGGCCGTTCATAGCCGCCGGGCCGATTATGGCGGCCCTTGCCGGAGCCGGAGTCGGTGGAGCGGTAGGCGGGCTTACGGGCGCTCTGATCGGCATGGGAATCCCGGAGTACGAAGCTAAGCGATACGAAGGCCGCGTCAAAGGTGGCGGCATTCTGCTTTCTGTCCACTCCGATAATTCTGACGAGACGAAAAGGGCAAAGGAAATTCTTGGGCGAACGGGAGCTCAAGATATTTCCTCCACCGGCGAAGCGGCGGGTGACAAGAAGGCCACAACCCGGGTTGCATAACTGACAACAACTGGAAACTCAGATCCGGCGACGGAACTTGTCGCCGGATTTGAGTTGGACAATTTCCTTAGGCACGATAGAACGACTGCACCTATCCAGAACGCCGCACAAGTAATAGAACGTCGCGCAGATATTGATGTATCGTAGCCACTGCGCGGAACAATTGTTTTAAGATTGGTGGCTATTTGTTGCCTCAAGATGTGCTTGAACCAATCGTTCGATTCGTGAGGTTACATCGCTTATCTGCTCTTCCTTGGACTGACCCGCTGCCACAACCAGCGTTGTTGATGAAATTGCCGGCCTAACCTTTAAAGCGTTTCCGACATTCAATAACTCCCGGTTAATGCGCGTTGTGATAACCGCAGATCCGTTGGCATCGGTACAGGCGACAATAAAAAACGTTCTGATACACCCTGTGTCACTCAGCGAGGGTAAGAGCACATCTTGACTGGGATGAGTGCAGCGCTGTATGACCCCCCGAATTTCCGGAAGGATATCCAACATTGCGACTCCATCGACCCAAATTACATCCAGCGCAATTAGGGTTACAAAACCTGCCTCCATATTGGGCGCGGTGAAGATGCGAGCGAATAGTTTATTCAGCGAAAACACTGGCAATGTGATGTAAAAAGTGCTGCCCTGTCCCGGTGTGCTTTCCACCCAAATTCGGCCGCCCTGGCGTGACACTAAATCCCTTGATATAAACAACCCCAGACCTAGACCTCTGCGACTTGCTTGAGCGTTGCTTTTCACCTGACTCAGACGCTCGAAAACAAGTTCGCAATTTTCTGGGCTGATCCCGCATCCGGTATCGGACACTGAAAGGCGTAGAAACCCCTGGTCTTCAGCAAAGTGCCGGCTTGCGACCGTGATGGTTCCACAATCTGGCGTGAATTTAATTCCATTGTCGATCAAGTTGATGAGAATTTGACGAAGACGAACTGGATCGGCCCAAACAAAAGGAAAATCAGGTGCAACGTCAGAACGCAAACTGATATGTTTCGATGCCGCATTCGCACGGCATGTGATGAGCACGTCGGCTAGCAGCTTGACCAGGCTCACATGCTGGGGCTCTATCGTGAGTTTGTCCATTTCGAAACGACTGATATCGAGAAGGTCGTTAACCATGCTCTGGATCTGTTTGACATTGTCTAAAGCCAGCGTCAGGTGCTCGTGTTGTTCTGGAGTGAGATCACCCAGTAGTCCATCCAATACATTGGTTGTAAAAAGATAAACCGCCGTCAGTGGCGTCCGGAGTTCGTGTGAGACATGAGAAAGAAGTTGTTCTTGAAGGCGCGCACGTTCCTGTCTGGTCTCTTCCAGTGCCGCTGCAATCTTTCTGCGCTCGGTCACGTCTTGCACGATAATGACAAAGCCGCAAACCGATCCCGAAACTGCTGCCAAAGATGTAATATTGACACTAGCCCAGAACTGCTTTTGGTTTCCCCGGATGCGCCATCCCTCATCTTCCACCCGACCAGCCCGCGAAGCCTCGGTCAAATGTTTGTTGGGCACGCGACTCTGAATATCTTCCGGAGTAAATATACAAGAAAAATTCTGACCAATGATCTCAGCCTCACTATGGCCGAACATGCGCTCGGCTCCGACATTCCAACTTGTTACCAGGCCATTCGGGTCGACGGTAAAAAGTGCGTGGTCTCTGACACCGTCGACGAGCAAACGGAAATGACCATTCGCCTGCGCCAGTTTCGTCTCAAGGATTGCAGCATACCGTTGCCTCAGAAACGCGCGACCGAGGGATAAGAGCAAATCGCCGGATGCTTGAAGGATGGAAGCGCTGACTGGAGGCTGCTTCCTCGCTACACTCCAAAGTTGCTGCGTCGAAATACCGAAGTCTCTTGCTACGCGCCGCAATCGTAGCTGTTCGGCGTATCGGTCGAACACTTGCCCCGCAATGATCGCTCCTAAACATTGTTTTCCTAATACCAGCGGGACCGCAACGTGGGTCAGGCCAGCTTGGTCATGTGCGGTTGCCACTCCGCCGGTTTTGAATGACTCCGCAACTGCAGTACAAGGCTGCCCCGTGCTTATACAGAAAGGACATCCGCTCCAATCACGTGCCCCGTCATGAACCAAAATCCACACCGGCTGGGCATTGTGACATTTCCCCAAAACGTGGCCGTTGGTATCGGTGAGTGCGACCGCCACTCTCATAGTTCGACCGTAGGTTGTCAGAATTTCTCCCCACGCATCCAAATTAAGCAGCTCGGCGCGCAAACTGAACGGAAGATCCACTGTGGTGTCTATATCTGCGAAGCTCGCATCGATCGGCAGTTTTACCGGAACGACAGGAGGCAAATATTCAATTGAATCGGTTGGCCCGAGCCCTTCCGAGTTCATTCTCTATCCTGTACTGCGGCAGCGCCGTTCATTTTCTTAGGGAGAGATATCCTAGTTGGGGCCCGGCTCAAAAGACTGGAGTAGCTCTGCAATGGTAAAGGTCGGACTTGATTTTCTTCCAGCGGTACGAGAGAAATTCCTCCCTGACCGATCTCGAACTCGCGTGTATCGAAGGAATGTTTACTTCCCCTTGCCTTGACTACTGACATGCAACGATGAAGCGAATTGTTAATCTCCACCAGGCTCATCAGAATGAGGTTGTCCACGATGGAACTGACGGGAAAATCCGGCATATAGGATGAGATTCCGAGAAACTCCGGATTCTCATAATTAAAGAACGTTGTCATGAGCCGCTGCTTGCTGTATGCTACGATGGCGTGAAAGAAGTCTCGGTACACGCCGCTTTCTCCAATCGCTGTGCTATAACTGGTCATCCCATCAATAACCATCCGCTGTATGTTCTGCCCCTCGATAGTTTGGATAATCCGCTCATAGTGTGCATCAATATCTAACTCCTGAGGACTCTCAAACATAATCTGGATGGTTCCGTCAGAGATCTGCTGTTCCAGGTCCAAGCCCAGAGTCTGGGCATTGCGGACGATCTGTGCTGGATGTTCATCCAGCGAAACTAGCAATCCCCTAGTTTTTTGCTTCAAGGCCCCTTCTCGCAGAATCTGCGTGCCAAGCACGGTCTTCCCCACACCTGAGACCCCGACCACCATCGTGGTGGAGCCGTCAAAAATGCCGCCGCCCATCAGAGTATCGAGGGCCTCAACCCCGATGACTGACCTCTTGGCGCTGGAACTAGGCTGTTGCAATAAATCAAGACGGAAAGGCGCCTGAACCCGACGGAAAATTTCGATGCCTCGGCCTGCCGTTATATGCAGAGTATGCTCTCCAGCCTCAAAATCCTGGCCTCGACTCTTCAACACTTCCATGCACCGGCGAACGCGGCGGCCACGCCGTTCCCGGCTTAGCTCGATCACTGTATCTGCGAGAAAGTCAGCCGCTTCCACTGTAGCGATTGATTGTGGAGTGCTGCCGCGCTCCAACGAAAGGATAGTCGTGAGATTCTCCCGGTTTAACGACTCGATCAATTGCTGCAACAACTCTCGGTACGCGCCCCGTGGAGAGTCGACGGCTCCTAAAGTAGGGTCTAGCAACCCAACGCCATCCACGAAAATCCTCTGAGCCCTCATCTCAGTAGCGGTTTCGAGCAACAAGCTGGTCGGTGAACTCAATTCCTGCTCTAACACCAGCGGACTGGTAAAGATAATCTGCAGCTTTTTCTGTTGCTGCATTTCATTGAGATCCCAGCCGAATTCAGCGGCGTCTCGAATCAGCTTGTCCGGGCTCGTTTCAAACACAACGATCAATCCAGGCTCGTCGTACATAGAAATCCCACGATAGATGAATTCCAAGCCCATCAGAGTTTTCCCGCTTCCAGTTACGCCCTGCAGCAGGACCACATTGGTCCTTGGAATCCCGCCTAGTAGGATCGCGTCTAGACCTTTAATTCCCGTCTTGATCAAGCTGCTATCACTCATGACAATCCCTTCAGTTACCAAACCTAGCCGATTGTTCTTCTTGGCGCGATCCTATCCGGCTAGGCCTCAGCAGTTTTCTAAGCAGCAGGCGCCCATTACGATTTCCTGATAGAGTGACGAGTTGCTGTAGGGAGCGTCCCCGCTCATCATCCGGGAAAGCTGCTATTCTGTGGAGTCGTACTTGACAGAGCCCCGCCCGCTCAATGACATTCTCATGCCCCAGCCAATCAAGTGCGGCAGTGACAGCCGTAGTCTCATAGCCGATAAGGCACGCAATCTGCTCGGCGCTCGTGAGACACGGTCCGTGCCGGTATATAAAAGCCAGTACATCCCACTGACTCAGCGAGGAGATGCCCACGTTCTCAAGCCAAGTGCGGACTGAGATTTCGGAATTGGTTTCGCTCTCGATGATGACTATGCCGTCGAAAGACACTCGGCCCCCAACAAGCACCTTTATCACGCGACACTATGGAGTTTCTGTGCAAAAAAGGACAGTGTTGCACGGATTGTTTATTCTCAGGCTAATCTCCCGAGAACTATCACTCGGGGACATCAACGATGAGCGTGGTTCTCACCGTTCTTTAACTCTGCCAAGGCGGAAAGCAACAACTACCCTTCTGTCAATGTCGAGGATATGACTGATCTTATGGTATTTAGAACCCGCCGCGGAGTCTGTAGGGAGGGAGCAGATTGTCGATCCATATGATGCTATTTTCAATATCATTCCGCGTTTTAGCCTTCTGTGTCCTTGCTACGATGGCATTGCTGAAACCGGCCAAGTATTCAGAGTCGCTCGAATGACAGCCATTAACTCGCGGTTGTCTGCAGGCTTCTGAAAAAAGGCGGTTGCTCCCGCTTGTAGCGTTTTTTGCTCATTGAATTCGGCATTACGGGCGGTCAGCACAATCACGGGAATGCTCGACAGCGTATCGCTATCCTGCAGTCGAGCCAAAACCGCAAAGCCGTCTCCAGCTGGTAGGCCGAGGTCGAGAATAATGAGATCAGGCTGCTCCTTGTGCGCCATTGCGATCGCCGAATAGCCATCCGAGGCTTGTACGGTATCGTAGTGGTTGGCTCTCAGACGTATTTTTAGGCCGTGTCTCACGTTAGGATCATCGTCGACGACAAGAATCTTCGATCGTTCCATTTGAATCCTCCGCTCTTAAGATCGCATCCTCTAACAGGGCCAGAAAGATTCCCCGCGTTCATAGGTCTTCGGTAATCGATTGATCTCCGCCCTAAACTCATGGAGCCATTTGTGATCTGGATCACAGAATTGCGCCGGTCCGCCAATAGAAAATTGGCTTGGCAGGCGCCACTCCAGCAAATCAATGGACTGTGCGGAGACTAAGTGTGCGCTAGACACGTGTCTCCGTTGGACCCTTTGAAAGTGAGCAATTTTGAACAGTCGCGGAATGGTAAGTCACTGTAAGATATCGGCAATTTCCAGGAAATCAAACTGGTGACTATGAGGGTCCGGCGGCAGCCCTTGTTGATGAGATGGGAGGAGTGGATGAGACGAAGCCGAGGGACTTCAAACTTGTGACCCACAAAATTTGCCACGGTGCCTCTCGATTTGTTCTGTTCTCGGCACTATGTCTTTTCGTCGTCGCCTCCGCTTCAGGCCAGGCTCGGCAGCAGGTTGTCGAAAAGAGTGCCCAATCGACTAGCGCCCAATCCGACAGCGCACCGGTGGCCAGTACTCCTTCCCCCGAAGTTTCCAAGTACGTTGGAGCCGAGACCTGCAAGACCTGTCACGAGGAAATATATAACGCCTGGTCGAAGACGCCGCACTGGAAGACGATACTGAACACGAATGGCGGTCCGTCAAAGCAAGGTTGCGAGGGCTGCCATGGTCCCGGAGCGGAGCACGTGGCGGGCGGCGGCGACACGAGCAAGATATTCAATCCCGCGAAGCACACGGCCAAAGAGGTTGACGCCAAGTGCCTGACCTGTCACGCGGGAGCGCACCCAAACTTTGACCGCTCGCCCCATGCCAAGGCGAAGGTCAGCTGTATTAGCTGCCACAGCGTTCATCAGAGCAAGGAAGAAGAAACGCTGCTGAAGGCTCCCCAGCCTACACTCTGCTTCCAGTGCCACTCCGACACTAAGCCGGCGTTCAATATGCCGTTCCACCACAAGGTGAACGAAGGCTTGATCACGTGCAGCGATTGCCACGATGTGCACGGCACCTTCGGAGTCAACAATGTGAAGTCCACGGCCGACCAGAACGCGATCTGCACCAAGTGCCACACCGAGACGCGCGGGCCGTTCGTCTATGAACACGTCGCGGTCAAGGCCGAGGGGTGCCTGGGATGCCACACTCCGCACGGTTCCCAGAACCCCCGCCTGCTGAACATGCCGGCCATCGCCCCGCTCTGCAACCAGTGCCACAGCGGCGTAGCTGCCAACACGGTTCACGGAATGGGC
>Ga0302325_10020096_pt1 | contig 14011 bp, 14 predicted proteins | sample Palsa_T0_2_FD_201948 | JGI IMG/M metagenome (GOLD analysis project Ga0302325, IMG submission 201948) | Peat permafrost microbial communities from Stordalen Mire near Abisko, Sweden - Palsa_T0_2 | ecosystem: Environmental > Terrestrial > Soil > Palsa > Peat permafrost | place: Sweden: Abisko... | reverse complement strand
AGATTCAGGAAGGGCCGCCCCAAAAAATGGGTAAAAACTGCTATTGGTCGTAATAAAAAGGAGAAGCTCTTTGAAATAATGGTTATCAAATATAGGATGGACGGCTCACAGCAGGGAGCCGACACAGGAAAAAGGTAAGCGGCACCGCAGGGCTGTTCCTGCTGCCCGGGAGCCGCCTTTTCTTCCGTGGCAAGAGCTTTGTATCATGGCACAGATCATTGTCGGTTGAAAAAAATACTACCGTTGGGCTTTAGTGGATAACCGAGCGAAGCGAAGGTTACGAACAAGCTCTCAACATTGTTGAGAGCGAAGTTCTCAGCGGCGACAGGGTTCAGCAGGACAGCCCCAACGATTGTTGAATTGCTGCTATTGGCTATGTGGTAAAAGAGTGCGACGCAAGAAGTCGCTGGATATTCTACTGCTGGGCTCATCACATTTATACTGATGGTTCGGACGGTATGAAATGGAAAAGATGATCACGGACAGCCTTGCCCGGCATTCCACCACCATCCTTTACGTCGGCCCTTTGTCTACCAACAAGCCAGGAGACGACTGTTTTTGCCACCAACAACTACCCGGTGGTCAGCGCTTATGCCAATGAGCTGCTGACCCAAAACTATTACGATGATTATACCTGGGTAAGCGGATCGGCGCCGACGCTGGGTTCAACGATGGCAACCAATTATACGTCCAACAGCAATTGGTTTATCACCAGTTTTAATGCTTCACCGATTTACGCGGTTGCCAGCAACAAACTGATGGGAGTGACAGATGCCGTTGATAACAATAATACCCTGCTCGGAAACTTTCACTATAACCCCACTACCAAGCAGGCAACGGATTACAATTACGATGGCAATGGCAACCTGACACAGGACAATAACAAGGTGATCAGCAGTATTACATTCAATTACCTGAACCTGCCACAACTGGTTCATTTCAGTGGAAAAGGTAATATTGCGTATACTTATGATGCAGCAGGCACAAAGCTAGCCAAAGTCACCACAGACAGCGTTGCCCGACATTCCACCACCATCCTTTACGTCGGACCCTTTGTCTACCAGCAGAATGACAGCATTACCATCCCCGAAGGAGGGGTGGATACACTGCAGTTTGTCGGACACGAGGAAGGCCGCACAAGATGGGCCTATCATAAATTTACGACTGGCACGACCGCCTATAAATTTGAATATGATTTCTTTGAAAGAGATAATCTTGGCAATACCCGGACGATATTGACCCAGGAGCGGGATACGACGAATTATTTGGCTTCGATGGAGTATCAATACCGAACGACGGAACTTCAGCTATTCGGCAATATCGCCAATACCTGCGCTGCCTGGACCTCGATGCCCAATGAGTCAACCAACATTCCCAATAACATCCGGTATGCCTACACGAGCCCGAATGACAGCGTATCGAGAGTCGATTCCAGCAGCGCTGGTGGCCAGAAGACGGGGCCTAATCTGCTCTTGAAGGTCATGAGCGGGGACTCCGTAAATCTCAGTGTGCAATGCTATTACACTACCCCTGGTGGCGGCAGCACGAACTACAGCTCGTTCAGTGATGTTCTTACTTCACTTGGCCAGGGACTGGTCAACCTGACCGGTGCAGCACATGGCACTTTAGGTAACCTGGAGAGCTCCGGCAGTTCGGTGTATACAGGACTATCCAGTTTCCTCAGTAGTGACGATACGGCCCATAGCGGCTATCCGAAAGCCTATATCAACTGGATTTTCCTGGATGACCAGTTCAATTATGTCAGCAGCCTTAGCGGGTCGGTACTGGCTGCCAGTTCCACCTATCCCGGCAACCAAATGAACCTGGTGGCTCCGGGGTCACCATTAGCTTTGAATCGCAACGGATATTTGTATATTTGGGTGAGCAATGAGACTTCGGGATGGGACGTGTTTTTTGACGATCTTTCGGTGCAGTATAAGCAGGGGCCGCTGCTAGAGGAAAACCATTACTATCCTTATGGGCTGACGATGGCGGGAATAAGCGATAAAGCCATTAAAACCAACTATGCGGTGAATAAGTACCGATTCAATGGAGTCGAAATGCAGAATCAAGAATTCTCGGATGGCAGCGGATTGGAAGAATATGATTTTGGAGCAAGGATGCAAGACCCGCAACTAGGTTTATGGCATGCAGTTGATCCATTGGCCGCAGCAACTGCAGCAATTAGTCCTTATAGTTATGCCCTTGATAATCCTGTCAATTTTGTTGATGTGGGCGGGATGAAGGCGGCTCCAATGCTTTCCTATAATCTACAATATCAAGCATATCAAAATAGTTTAGGAACGCATGTGGATAATACATATTGGAGCTGGAATCAAGGGGAACCACAAGGTGGGGGAGGCGGAGAGTCAGGTGCCGGAAGTTCGGGGACATCCGACGGCAGTGGAAGTAATGGAGGTTCGTCGATTGTTGATTACGTCGCCGCAGCGATGAAATTGCTCAATACTACATATGGCGGCCAGGTATTTTGGACACCAAATGGAGTTACCACCCAGGTATTTACTTCATCTGATGAAGCCATTTCCACTGCTGCATCAGAATTATATTTATCAGGATACTGGGGAACTGGCCAGAATGCAGCAAATGGATTTTATGCAGCACAAGCTGCCTATAAGGCAATAACCGGAGAAGATCTCGGATTAAGCCTGCCGGTAGTTGATATAGGGTATCATAATGGTAATAATTGGGTTACCATGAACATGAATCAGTTGATGGATCAACTAAAGCTAAACGGAGCGCTTGGGGAAGGAGCAAACGCTTTTTCAATAGTAGGGAATGTTAATGATGGGATGGGTACGACGGCTGAGACCGTCGGTCAATTTTCAAAAGGCGGGGCAGTATTAGAAGCAACAGAGTTTATAAGTAAAGGTGCTACATTACTTGGGCCGGCAATAACTGTAACTGATGCGTTTGTAAATGGCTATAAACCTCATCAGGTAGCCGACTTAACAGCGGATTTAGTGATTTACGGTATTGCAGAAGCTTCGGGTCCGGTTGGTTGGGTAGTCGGCGGCCTATGGTTTTTAGGAAATTTAGCGTATGAGCATTACCACGGAGGAAGGTCGATTACAGAGGACGCATTTGATCCTCATTAAGTATACTAAAACCTACAAATAGAGCTTATGTACAACTTCGTTTATTACGTAATTTATAATCAACAAATTCAAAAAGGGAAGAGCGCAAGATTTTCAAGAGCTAACGGCGGCTTAGTTGTTGGTCTTGCAGTGGCGGTTCATATTTGTTTAATACTCGTGTTTATGAGAAGAGTACTTTTTAAGCTCATTGGTATTTCTTCGCAATCAAAGGATTGGAATTTTGCTTATATTGTTACATCGGTAGCGTTCTGGTGCGCGTTCTGGTGGATTAAAACTGAAAAAAGAACTCAAATAATTATGGATAAATTGGTTACAGATAAAGATCCGTCAAGGACTGGAAATATCATTAAAGTATTTGCAATTATTGTTATACCAATAATAATAATTTTTGCCTTGTCTCCATCGGCAGTGTGAGAAATTTTGGCTATATCTCCATTGGGAATCAAAAAAGTAAATAAAATCTTCTTCTGATTTACATCTCCTCGGAGTCGGTAAAACGTGCGCTGGCTGGTCCCATGGTTGCGGCAAATCTCAGCAACAGATTCACCCCCAGCACCGTATCCACCTAGTGTACCAATGACAAACAGCCTTACCTCGAAACACTTTATAAAATCGCCGAATACCTGAATATCGACATGAGGGACCGCCGAAGAGCTGGAATACCAGCCCGGAAAGCTCTATGTAAACCAGTTTATCCGCCCCAAATATGTCAGCGCCGATAATATGACCATCCTGATTGCTCCGATGCCGGATCGGCCCTTGCCGAAAGCCATTGCAGGACCGGGTCTGCTGGCGCAGATCGTTATTGACAAATATGTCGATCATTTACCGCTGCATCGCCAGCAGCAACGCTTCAGCCGCGAGAAGATCAATATCCCATACAGTACGATTAGCGATTGGGTAAGTAATACTTGCAAACTGATCACACCTTTATATGACGCTTTGCAAAGAGAGGTGCTAGCCAGCAATTATTTGCATGCCGGTGAGACCCCGATCAAGGTTCTCGATAAGGATAAAAAGGGAGAAACGCACCGTGGTTATTTCTGGGTCTATCACAACAGCCTACAGGACATGGTGTTTTTTGATTACCAACCCGGTCGTGGCAGGGAGGGACCGTCAGAATTATTGAAAAACTTCCAGGGCCATTTACAGACGGATGGTTATGCCGCTTACAATATCTTCGACACGCAAAAGGGAGTAACCTTATTACACTGCATGGCCCATGCCCGGAGGAAATTCGTGGAAGCTCGTCTAAATGATCAAGCTCGGGCAGATTATGTCCTGGACAAGATCCAGCAACTGTACGCCATTGAACGAAAGGCTGCTGAAGAACAGATGTCAGAGGCGGATATTTTACAACTACGCCTGCAGAAAGCCATGCCTATCCTGGAATCCCTGGGCAAATGGATGCAGCAGGCCTATGTGGAAGTATTACCCAAAAGTGCTATCGGCATGGCTTTGGCCTATAGTATCCAGAGATGGCCTCGGTTAATGGTCTATGCCACGAATGGAAAGTTAAACATCGATAACAATCCGGTTGAAAACTGCATCCGGCCGGTGGCTGTTGGTTATGTATAGTAAATGATTATGTAAAGCTCATGACTCGTACTTATTGATTTCCAGGCTCCCGATCCATCTAGAGGCACCAATCACACGGTCATTTTTTATTTTTATTAGCCCCATAGCGGAGAAGCAATACCTTGAGGATGATCTTCCTCAGACAATATTAAATTATAATTTCTTCAAATAATGATCACTGCGAGCGCAAAGAATGAGAAAATAAGAAAGTTTTACTACTTAAGCTTATTGTGTCTTTTCCCGGGACTAGGAATTATAGTAGGCATTATCCTTGGTTGTTATGCTATATTTAAATTTAAAAGCATAAAGCTATTTTTAGTGATCGCACTCACAACTACTGGAGGAATATTCTTAATTAAAGTTGATAGTTATTACCTGAAACAAGATCAGATGTATGGAAAAGACAATGAGAATTTATATTTTAAGATGGCAGCAGATGATCTTGACGAAATAACTCAAAACCTTGAACACTATAAATTAAAACATGGAGATTACCCGGATAGCTTGCAACAACTTGAAATGGAAAACCCTCTTCTTTCGATAAAAGACCCTCTTCTGGCTAAAAATCCGGACGCTCATAAATTTTTATATTTTTATTATGAAAAGAAAGAAGATAGCTATACCCTTTTTTCGTCCGGGAGAGATGGTATTCCCAATACGAAAGACGATATTTACCCACGGACGCATCTTAAATAATACACCTGTAATTGACTTGTGGCATCATTTTCTATAGCGATTGCTGACAGTGGAGAAGAGGCTCCTTCTATAGCCCCTTTTTTTGTTTACCCCGCAGCAGCCTACCGGTATCAGTTTTCCCCTTCACCGGGAATAGCCTTCGTCTAGAAAAAAAACGCGGCCTTCGGATCGCTATCGTTTGAATACCATCTCCAGGGCTTACTGGTTCCTGAATGAAACCTGGGATAAATCCACGATCGACCTTCAGGAGGAATTTAAGGTACTCTCGTTGAACAGAGGGTCGTATCTGCTCGGCTTCTATAACCAGTGCGGAGTTTATAAATAACTATTTCGGAACATTTGCTATAGGGCATTCTTCTAATAATACATTTACGGCATGGGACTGCCCCTTAAATACCAATTAAACATATATTTGGAGTGAACCAATTAACCGTCCAAAATGATTAGAAAAATTATTAGCCTGTCGATATTTATAAGCTTGTTTTATGGCTGCTTGCCCCCTTCGCGGATTAATATTAAAGGAAGGTATTTTATAGATACTGACGATTTTGGAAGATATCTTGGTTATCAGGTTGACAACCAAGAGAATTCCATAATTCTTGTTGATGAATACGTTTTTGCTGCAGGGTATAGTGATAAATTTATTGTCGCAATCCAACACCCTAAAAAACGGGATGGAATGAGTATTGACTCGAATTATTATATTGTTCCTTTCCATAGCAATTTCACCTATTTTGCCCAAGATGGAATTATTGGGCCATTAACGCTTAAAGAATATAATATAAAGAAAGATGAATTAAAAATAGATCACCTTACCTGGAGAAAATTCAACTGAGATTGTTGAATTGGTAGTTACTACCCGTTCGGGTGTCTGTTTTATGTAATCAACGCAAAGTCATTGTTCGTGGTAGGAACAGGGTATAGGACCGTAAAAAGAGCGTTCAATGCCTATATCGAGCATTACCTATTGGATCAAACTATCCCGCCACCCTCACCCGACTCCTCCCCCCCTTATCCATACTCGGCCGATACTCCACATACCCCCACTCTGCCAACTCCCGCATCACCCGAAAATACGTCGTCTTCCCTCGGATCTTCGCGAAAAACATCAACTCCCCCCGCCGGATGACAAAGCAAGTACCCCGACCCTCCCGCTCCCCGCACTGCCACACCGCCAGATACAAACACAAGTGCACCGGCCCCGCCCGCGGATCCGCAATCAACGGGCCCAGGATTTCCCCAATCCCCCCTTTCATCATACTCATCACCTGCCTCTTTATCTTCTCCCCACATGCTGCCGAAAAACACTGGCCTCCTTTACTACCGACCGCGAAACCCCTGGTAATTCCACTACCTTCCAGCTGCTATCTGTCACCCGCAACCGCCCCACACCCGGATCAGCCTCTACAAATACCGCCCGGCTCTTCCCCGCTACGTCCAATTCCAGCCGCACCCGGTCTCCCTGCCGCAACTCCCCCGCCAGCTTCTCCTGCGCTCCCAGATCCAGCCACTGCACCAGCGGCGAATCCCGGATCGCCACCTCCGCCCGGAAATCACTCCGGGTATAATCCAACAGGTACATCCCCGAAATAGGACCCGTCTTACCCAGCGACACCCAATACCCCTGACGTACCGGGTCAAATGCCGGCTCCCGGTAAACAGACCGCCCCTCCATCAAATTCACCGCCTCCCGAAGACTTACCGCATAACCCGACCCGCGGACAAAACTATTCTCCCGCACCGGCGCCCCCGGATCTTTCCCCAGATCCACATCAAAATGCGCAAACCGAAACGGCCCCTCCGCCGACTCCCTCTCCAAATAAAGACTCCCTTTCACTTGTCGCCCCTCCATCTCCGTCTCAAAAAACAATAGCATATCCCCCGCATTCCGTTGCCCCATCTGCCGCCGAAGATCCACCAGCACCGCCTCCGGAAAACCCGCTCCCCTGATCTCCTCCGACAACAATCGGAGATTCGCCTCCATCAGTTCCTTTTCCATCACTGTCCAATTTTAGTTGTATACAAAAAAACCTGTCTTCCTTTGCGCGGGAAAAACGGCCTGACGGCCTTTTTTCCCCCGGTGGGGTGGGGCGCAGCCCCACCCCCGCTTAAGGTAGCCTGCGGGCTCTCAACACCCTCCCCACCTTCACCCTCACCCTCACCCGCCGATCCCCATTCCTCTCCACCCACTCCACCACCAGCTCCTGTTCCTTCCCCGGGACCCGCGGCGCCAGCGCATCAGCGAAATTTACCACCGAATCCGACCGTAATATCCGGGGCTCCTGCCGAACCACAGGGTACAAGCGTACCTCCTGACTCGCCCGCCGCTTAAACGCCCGCCGATCCCGGATCGAATAACGAACCGGGTCCGCCCTGAAATCTATCGCCGATCGGTTCGATGCACGGAACGACAGCCATAACAATCCATTACGCACATACACCTCCCGCAGCTCCATCCGCACTCCGCCCGCCGTCTGCCCAAACGCCGACGCCAAACCAAAAATCAATCCGCCCAATAACACAAGCCTTCTCATAACCCCGCATTTTGTACATGAAGAATCACCCGATACCCCGCCGGCACCGTCACCCGAACCGCCCGCACCTTTTTCCCGATCATCGACCGCGCCAGGTTCATCCCCGCACCCGCCGCCTGACCCGCCAGCGTCGTCGACAAAATCGTCGGTCCAAAATTCCCCGCCTCCTGATCCGCCGACTCCCGAACCGCATCCGATGCCGTCGCCCCCGGGATGTGAATCCCCGCTAACCCATCCTGGTCATCCACCACCAGGTTCACCGGATACACCCGCTCCTGCCAGCAAATCGCCGGCACGGAGACCCGCAACCGCTCCCCGCTCAGCGCCACCGACCCGAACACTAATGTCCCCCGCGGAATCCGCGCCCCGCCGACGGCCACGTCCCCCGCCAGCTCCAGCCGCAACTCCCCGCCGCTCACAAGGACCTGCTCCTCCGGCACCAGCGCCTCCAACACCGTCGAATCCACGTTGCCCATCCGATCATAAGCGCCCGTATCGTCCTCATCCCGCACCGCCCGTACCGCCACCACAGCCCGATGCACCGGCACCTGACCGCGAATGGAATCTTTCCCAGCACGCTGCACGGACATCAGCTTATCCAACACCCCATTCAACTGCCTGATCTCCGGATCACCGCCTTCCTCCCCTTGCGTTTTCCGCAACACCCCCATCAACTTATCCAACCGATCCAGCGAAGGGTTCTGCCTCCCCGAAGACGCCGCCAAAACCCCGGAAGGCCGCGCAGAACCCGAAGGCGCCGCCAGTACGCGATTCAATTCAGCCAGCTTCACCTGCACCGCCTTCACATTCGGATCAACCCCCCGCACTGCACTCCGCCCGCTATCCGGCGCCACCGGCAACCCCAGCATCCTGGCATAATTCGACTCTAATGACCGCCGCTGCCGCGTCTCCATCGAATCCTTCTCCGCCTGCTGATAATACCCCAGCTTATCCAATCGCCCCATCCTCGCCAGCTGCGCCCCCGGCAACCGCATATTAAAGCCGGAAGGCGCCCGCCCCTTTGCCGCATCCCCCGGACCCCCGCCAAGCACCCAAAAAACAATCGTCAACAATGGAAAAATCACCACCGGTGCCCGAAATCGAAGCCACCGCACCCGCAACTGCCGCCCCGTCAAAACCTTCGCTTCCATGACTAATGATTTAAAAATTCCTCCGCCGAAAAATAACGCTCCGCGATCTTCGCGCTATCCAGCAACCCCGGCCTCGCCCGCACCAGGCTATCAAATAGCCGCCGCCCCGCCGAATCCGCTTCCAGACTATCCACCCGCCGCAACAATCCCCGGATCGCCGACCCCAACAGCCTTCGCTCCTTTTCATTCCGCAAAGCCCGCCAATCCGGCGGTAGCACCACCGCCGCCGGAACAATCCGCCCAGGTACCTTCAACCGATGTGTGCTGTGCAACCCGTAACCAAGCTCTCCAAACGCCGCCGCGCATAAAACGATCCCCAGCGTCCATGCCCATCCATCTTTTCTCATATCTATCTGTTTTGTGTTTTTAAATCCTTGTTCTCCACCACCTCCAACCCCTCGATCAAAAAACCATCCGGATTGTTATCCGACGCCTCCACACTTCGCAAGGTTCCCCTCGTCACAAAGCTCCGCGTGGTGATCGCCGTCGCCCGCGTCAGGATCTGCGTCCCTGTGCATTGAAAAGGGTAGGGCTCCGCGCTCAGGTCCATCCAGATACTATCCAGCACCACCGACTGACTGATATTCCCGCTGATCAACCCAGAGATATACCCCCGCTCCAGCTGGTTATCATACAAAGCCTTCGCCGACCCATCCGCCAGATAAAAAGCCCGGTCCATATTGACTTTGATCGCCTTCTCATCCGGATCCAGGTTGAAAAAATACCGGTGAAAGGTCCGGATATGATTCCGCGCAATCACCGCCAGGTTCTGCCGCCGGTCCGTCGCCACCGCCGCAAACACCTTATCGTTAAACAACACATAGATCCGCGAACCCGCCTTCTCTGCCTGGCTGATGCCAAAATAAATCGCCCAGCTGCTCACCGCCGCCGACACCAGCATCGACCCCAGACTAAGCCACCGCACCTGCCGGAACGCCTCATCCATCGACCTGAATTTTTTAAACATGATTTGTACTTTTTACTAACCCGAAATTTTACTAACCCGAAATTTTGTTCCGCTGCTGACTCGCCCGCCCATAGGCCCGCCCCGCCTGGCTTGCCCACGAGCTGCCTTTCCCATCCCCGCCGCCCGACCGGTACCCCGCCATCAGCGCCCCCGGCGCACCGGCCAGGCCACCAACCAACCCGCCGGCAGCACCCGACACCCGCTGCGCCCCCGAACCCGCCAGCGCCGTCATTTTCCCCGACAACGCCCCGCCGCCACCCACATTCACGATATAACCCGCCGTCGCCGGCACCGTGAAATATCCCACGATCCCGATGATCAGGAAAACCAGGTAGGCCACATCCGTACTGCTAAACGACGTGTCCCCCGTCGCCTGGATCTGCGCAATGTCCAGCTGGATCATCTGCGTTTGCACATTCGCGATGATCGCTCCGAAGATATTCGCCACCGGCAGCCACAAGTACACATTGATATACCGCGCCAACCACGCCAGCAGCGTATGCTGAAACCCATCAAACACCGACAGACCCAGCACCAACGGCCCAAGAATCGCCAAAACAAGCAGCTGAAACGTTCGGATCGTATTAATACAAAGCGCCGCCGCCTCATACAGCACCTGCAGGATCTCCGACAACCACACCTTCACCGTATTTTTCATATTATAATACGCCTTCGACACCAGGAAGCTAAACGCCGCTCCCAGCCCGCCGGCCGTGCCCCCCGCCGCAGACCCATTGGAGTAAATTTCCCAAAGCGTCGAGTTCTCCTCCGACCCGTTATAAACCTGGTAAGCAGCCGAATTTTGGATCGCCGCCTCCTTCTCCTGCAACAGCGCCGCAATCGACGCATTCGCATTCGTCAGCATCCCCGCCGTCCCCGTCACCGTCGGACTCAACACCCCGTTCATCATCCCAATCAGCGCCGGAAATAGCGTGATCGCCAACCCAATCCCAAACGGCCGCAACAACGGAAACACCTCCACCGCCTCCGCATTTGCCAGATGCCGCCCAACCCTGATCCCGATATACGCCAGCGCCGCCAGCCCCGCCAACCCCTGCCCAACCCCAATCAGCTGACCGCACAGCGGCAGCATCGTCTGATAAAGCTGATCCAGCACCCCCTGCAACCCCCCAATCGCCGTCGACAACCCTGTATCCTGCGCCCGCACCGCCAGGGGAAGGACCGCCATGACACCCAACACACTCCAAACAAACACCATCTTTTTCATGCTACACATTTAAGGATTGATTCCATACAATACCTGCAACACCGACACATCATTCAACTCCGACTGCCGCTGCATCCCCAGCAACGCCGTCCCATTATTCACCCGATCCAAAAACACCGCCTGGCCCAGCATCCCGTTATAAATGCCATCGATCCCCTCCATCCGCTCCGCATCACTCGCCCGCATACTCCCATCCGTGAGGATCGTCACCAAATCCCCGATCCCCTTCGCACTCTCAGCAAACAGATTACTATACACCTGCCCCAGCAACTGCAGCTCCTCCGGCCGGAAATGCCCGCTGCTCTGAAACGCGGCCCACGCTGCCTGATATTTCCCCAGCATCGAAACCTCCAGACTAACAATATCCTTCACCCGCTGATAATCCCGCACCACCGGACTCACCGCCAGCAACCCGTCCAGGAAAGCCTCATGCAGATTAAAACTCCCCTTCGCAAGATCCCTTACCGTCGAATACCCCTTATCCAAAATCTGATACCCTTCTTTCAAATCCGTCAAAATTTGCTTCAACTGCTCCAACTTCTGCACGTCCAGCACCAACTGCTCCACATCAAAGGTCTGCGCCTTCCCGGAGGCACCCGCCACCATGCAGATCACAAGGGCAATGCTCATCCTTAATATCCTTTGTCTCATCCATTTCATCCTGGTCTCTTTTTTAATCCCGAAAATCAGGGTTTACCCTGTATCTCCCCCCAAACCTCCACCGCAAACGCCCACCTCGCCCTCGCATCCGACCACAACCTCCCAATCAACCCCAACCTTTCCGAATCCTCCAACGCCAAATCCCCATCCGTCAGCAGCACATCCAACCACCCCAGATCTTGCACGCATGCCGCTTCCAGGTTTCCCGCAATAGTCGCATCAAGCGCCGTCCCCACCGACGCAATCAGCACCTCCAGCTGACTCACCGTTCCACAAAACTGCTTGATGTCCGCTACCCGAGGGTCGGCCCGCACCGCAGAGCTAACGACTTCCAGCGACGAAAAATACCGCCCGTGCATCGTCGTGTCCGCCGCCTGAATCCCCGCAATCCCGTTCAACCCGCCCCCTGTGATCCCGTACCCGTCCTCCAACGCCCCCGAATAGGCATCCAGCGCCGCAATCTGTGCCACCAAATACTTCAGCTGCGTACTATTCTGCTGGAACCACTCATCAAAGGTCTGCGCATGCAGCTCCTTCGTCACCGCCAACATAAACACCAATAGCCATCCTGCCTTTTTCATAACCCATACAATTGTTTAACTACCGCATAATCATTTTCATCCTGCGCCCGCTGCAAACTCAACAGCTCATTCCCATTCGTGTACGCCTGCAAATCCCGGTAAGTTGCGTCCATCCCCGCCGCCGCCCCATCAATGATCGCCATCCGCTGCTCATCCGTCATTTGCGTCGTCAGCGATTGCAACACCATCATCAACTGCGACAGATTCTTTCCGCTCTCCGTCAAAATCCCGCCATACACCGTTTCAATCTGCTCCAGCTCCGCGACACTAAAATGGGTATCCTGCCGAAACAACGCCAGCCCCCGCTCATACGCCGCCAGGATCTGCTTCTGCCGGTCTACCATCTCTGCCACCTTATAATACCCCGAAATCACCGTCTTCACCTGCCCCAGCTCCGCGAAATACTCCGCATACAGCGACCGCTGATCATCCACCCAGTTCGCGATATCGTCCAGCTGCACCGCGCTCATCGCATTCTGCAGCTCCTGCTCCGCCTCCTGCAAAATGATCGTCTCCGTCTGCAACCGCTGCACCACCAGATCCGCCGCCCGCACCGCCGTACTGATAATTTGGGTGATAATATCAATCTGCGCTTCCGCCTTCCCTGCGGAAACCACCAACAGCACTCCCACCACCACTCCCATTGCCAACCCCCTCCTCCACCTGATCGCTCTCATCTCATTGTCTTTTTCATGTTTACAAAAAAATCTTACTACCTCGACGCGGAAAAAAGACCTGACGGCCTTTTTTCCGCGGTAGGGTGGAGGCGGAGCCTCCACACCCCCTTTCCATTGCAAGTGCCACCCCCATCCTTCACATCCTCTTAAATCCTTCTCATCCTTGTTCAGACAGATCCGATACAAGGTGCTTAACCGCAGTTTCCACATTCCCATACTTCTCAATATACTTAGCCACCACCATCTTCTCCCGTTGATCGCTCGTATACACCCAATATTCCTCCGGCGAAACCTCCAACCGATACACCTTCGAATGCGACGCCCCCAACCCGATCCACAAATCCTTATACACCCGACCCGCCTCGTGCCCCTTATTGATCGACAGAATCTCCGCCTTCTGCTTCTCCGTAATCCCCAGCAACGCCTGAATCTCATCAAACTTGTTCTGAAACTTGCTCTGATCCAGCAGTATCTTGGTATCCGAATTATTCACGATGGCCTGCCGGATGATCTCCGACGACACGATGTCCTCCACCTCCTGCGTCACCACTACCGCCTTCGCAAAAAACTTCCGCGCCGTCTTAAACAAATACTTGATATACTCCGCCATCCCCTCCTGCGCAATCGCCTTCCACGCCTCCTCGATGACGATCATCTTCCGCACCCCCTTTAGCTTCCGCATCTTCCCCACAAACAATTCCATGATGATCAGCGTCACCACCGGGAATAGGATCGGATGATTTTTGATATTGTCCAGCTCAAAGACGATAAAGCGTTCATTCAGCATATCCAAATTCTCCTTTGCATTCAAGAGATAATAAAA
>Ga0302325_10020095_pt1 | contig 14012 bp, 11 predicted proteins | sample Palsa_T0_2_FD_201948 | JGI IMG/M metagenome (GOLD analysis project Ga0302325, IMG submission 201948) | Peat permafrost microbial communities from Stordalen Mire near Abisko, Sweden - Palsa_T0_2 | ecosystem: Environmental > Terrestrial > Soil > Palsa > Peat permafrost | place: Sweden: Abisko... | reverse complement strand
ATGCAAAATGAGTAGTATCTCCGATGATTGGAAGAAGATCAGATCATGCAGGCTGGACGCCTCCCGGATTCGCATGATGCCTCGAGTGCAGCTGCCAGGAACGATACCAGTTTTGTGAACATGTTTCTCTGGAAGGACAAGGCTTGGGCATTTTGCTCCAATGAGACGCAGTTTCTAGCACCTTGGAGGAGGCGTGACAAAGACCACTGGTAGGGACGAGGGACGTTCGATGATAGCACAGTTCCAGAGCATGCAGTCGAGCATAGCGTACCAGGACATGGGCTCGAGAGACATCGCGATCTGAGATGTCGCGTTGTGCTAAAAATATATACCGAGACGATAATGCAGGAGGTATCAGTCCGAAAAAGCAAAAAATTCCTAGGGTTGGAACCAAGTGTGCTCTCAGCTCTGCGGAGACGAGGAATTGATGATGAGCGGTCGTTGACGGGCAAGGAAAGAGGCGTTTCTAGGGTGGAGCTACTGCAGCCAGCCTAACTTGGTTTGGAAGACAAGGGGCGAAGAATCAACTTCACCAGTATCAAATTATATCTTCTCCATACCGCACGGGGCATCTTATGACCGACATGCGAATTAAATTCACTCTGCAAACGTCGAATGCCTGGTACACGAGTGACTGCCATGCACAAGTCTTTCGCCGAATGCCAAGTCACCGAATCTGGACCAAATTCCTTCTTCCCCATAAACCCTCATTCTTTCATCTCACCACTACGGATATTTTCAGCAACGACCTGAGGCTTGACAGATAGACCGAATGGATCCATAGTCAAATCGCCTCACCTACCGAGATCTACCCCTCGCACCGTCATGTCGAGTACCAGCAATCCTCGAGACATGTGTGCACCGCAGCATTTCAACATTCCCAGAACTCCTGCCGCCACTCATTTTTTTTTTTCATTGCCTCACACAGTAAGTGCGCTTTCATATCCTGAGCTAATGAGGGACATTGCGGATTTTGGGGAACAAGCAGCTGGTCAAAAACCCAATATCGACGCAAGCGCACTGGAATTTCAACTCATCATTTTTATTGCAAATACTGTCGCCATTTTAGTAGAATGGGATAAAGGCATTTTGCTTTTTTGATGTCAAAATAAAGCTGTTTGTCTTCCGTAATTGCAACTGAAACACTTGCTTCATGCGATCTTCGGTTCAGCTACCCATGCCCATTCATTGTCGAGATATATGGATGTCTTTCAGTGCAGTGCAATCTAACGTTGAGTCTGGCTCAGAGAGTACTTCTGAATGTCCAGAACTGTTTCGTACTCAACGATCCGCAGAGCTGTAAAACCAACACGTTGAGTAGAATATTTCTTTTCAAATGCGCTAGGCTTATGCTGAAAATCAGGGGAGTTGAGGGCCCATTGTCCCTCTTCGAAAGGATCTTAATGCAACTACCAAGACAGAGGCCGGGAGAGAAACTGGTGTCTGATCTCCATTTTGGAATTGGACCGAGAAGTAAGTGAAGCTTTATCTGTGATTTCCATATTTCTCGGAAAGCTCTCGTGTAATTCGTTGCCAGCTCATTCTTCGCCATCCGACTTGCAGAGGGCACAACATATCATAGGCGCGACAGGGTACTTTTTCAACTTCGCAGGAGTGATCGAGCCTGCATCCGATTCGTCGCACGCGCGAATTTCAAACCCAGTCCACGACCTTCAGGCTCCAGCGTGTGCTTCTCAGGGTAACATTATACTCACACGGGTAGGTGCACTGTTCATGGGGCTCGAGATCCTGCCATGCATCTTTACTCTTTCGCATTCTCGACCAGTACAGCATTATCGCCGCATGTTTATGCTGCATATCTTTTCGGGCGAAATTGATCCGAGTTCGAATCATTTGACCCTCCTTACGATTATCAAGCGTCAATTGTTTCCATACTTGCACATTCTTCAGTTGGCCATTTCATCAGTCAATACATCTCTGCTCTCTTCGCTCTTGTTTACTGCTTATTGTCTCTGTTCGACCAGCCGCATGGGAAGTAATGTTACACAAGACTTCCCTTTCAAGGTAGACCCTCAGTAAATTTGCTGTAGTACCTCGGTACCAACAGCACCAGCAGCAAACGGGTACCCGAGAGCGACGCTCGCCCCGAGTGGCTGGCAAGTAGCCACTTAAGGGAGCTCGACCACATGGGTGTATATTTTCCCCGTATATAAAATACCGGCAGATGGGAAGCTTGGGAGTATATATCCATCCAGGATAATCTTGTTCTTTATCAAGGCCTATCCCGAATTATATTCTTCCGGGACTTATAAGCGTCTTACGAAACGCGAGAGTACCCGAGTTTGCACCTTTATTTTGTCTTTACGGGACAAAGTCTCAGAATAGCCATACATTAAGGTAAACCCTAATCAGAGTTGATATCTTGCTTCTTACTCACAGTCTTGTTAGTCATTTCCACCCCCAAAATGACCGAAAAGAACGAGAGCAATGAACACCTCGAAGATCGCAATGGCAGCGAGGAGAAACAGGTAAGGACCTACCCAAACCCTGAAATCGAGGGTAAAGATGGCCTCCGCACCGTCGACGCTGGCCTATCTCCCGATCAAGTCCAGTCCGAGTTCAGCGAACTAGAGGGGCAGCGGATTATGAGGAAAATCGATTATCATCTTATCCCGTTGCTCAGCTTTCTGTACCTGTGAGTAGCTCTCAGCCTTTCCGCATACTGAGTCGTCACTAACTAAACCTTTAGAATCGCATTCGTTGACCGAAGCAACATCGGAAATGCCAAGATTGCTGGAATGTCCGAAGACCTCAACCTGTACGGATTCCGCTACAACACAGCCTTGACAGTTTTCTTCGTTCCCTACGCACTCTTGGAGATCCCAAGCAACATCATCCTCAAGCTGATCCGCCCGTCCATCTGGATCTCCTTTCTATGTTTCGGCTGGGGCACTGTGATGACCTTGATGGGCACCGTGAGTACCTACCAAGGACTCCTCATCGCACGCTTCTTTCTCGGGGTCGCTGAGGCAGGTTTCTTCCCCGCCGCTACTTATCTCCTCACAATTTGGTACCAACGATACGAAGTCCAACGCAGAATGTCCGTCTTCTACGCTGCTGCTTCTCTCTCTGGTGCTTTCTCGGGCCTCTTCGCCTACGCTATCGAAAAAATGAACGGTATCGGCGGCTACCACGGCTGGAAATGGATCTTTATCCTCGAAGGCCTTATTCCTGCACTCGTGGCATTCTCAATCTACTTCCTGCTCCCCGACCGACCTGAGACTGCAAAATTCCTCACCAAGGAACAGCGCGAGTTTGTCATCAATCGCATCGCACTTGGCACAGGCTCTGGTCGCGGCCGAATCACAAACGCGGACAAGATCACCTGGGCCCAAATCAAAGCCGCTTTCTCAGACTTGAAAGTCTGGGTTGCCATCATCCCACTCTGGGCCTGCAGTATTGGGACTTACGGCTTCACTGCTACGGTTCCTTCGGTGCTTGAGGAAATGGGCTATGCCACGGGCAAGGCACAGCTTCTTACTGTTCCTGTCTATGTATTTGGCATGGCTGCGACGCTGGTGGTTGCTTTCTGGTCTGATTATGTCCAGCAGCGTACTCCGTTCATTATGGGCGGCTTCGCCATCGCAGTCGTGGGCTTCATTGCTGAGCTTGCGATCCCGCATCCGAAATTGCCTGGTGCGACTTATTTCTTCCTTTTCCTCGTGGCCGCGGGACTATACTGCCCGCTCACAGCGGTTGTCGCATTGGTAGCAAATAACATCGCACCATCCTCCAAGCGTGCGGTAGGCATGGCGCTTCTCATCTCAGTCGGCAATCTTGGCGGTATTTGTGGAAGCAACATCTATTATGCGAAGCAAGAGCCGAAGTATCAGACGGGCTTTGGAACTAGTTTGGCGATCTGCGGTTGTGGTATTATTGCGGCGTATGCTTTGAGGATCGCGTATCAGCGGGAGAACAGGAGAAGGGATGAGTTGCTTGAAAGGGAGGGGGAGGATGCTATCAGGACGAAGTATACTGAGCAAGAGCTTTTGGACTTGGGTGATTTGAGTCCTTTCTATCGTTATACAACTTAATTCGAAGGTGGCGAAATAACGATTGTACAGCAAGGAGTTGATGGAAATCGGAGTAAGGATTGAATATGTGAGCTGGTGGATGAAGTGTAGGCGGCGATGCCCTTGAGAAATCTCATTTTGCGCAGTTTGTCAGATAATGCTATATCTAATTGCAAATGCACTTTTGGTGGCTATATCTTTCGTAGATTCATTGTGCATGTAATTGAAGTGGTGAACAACATTGAGAGTAGCCAGTGACATGAGGAGGGTGCCTTTTCAAGGGTTTCATCGCTAAGTTCGAGCGTACCTGCCCTGAGTAGGCTTCTGCCCGCTAGACAATTAGGCTGCCCATAAACCAGCCCTAAGTCTCCAGCGTCTCTTCGGACCCGAAAATCAAACCATGAAATACCAAAATGCTCTTCATGGTACTGCGATTCCTAAATCACAGCCCATTCAAAAACAAGGCAGGAGGAACGGAAGTACTGTTTTCAGGATTCATATCCCGAAAGCAATTTTCTGTTCAGATGGCGAGCTGAGCTGTGAGGGTTTGTGTCAGTGATCTTTGCTTGCATTGAAAATATATATGTACAAGGTTTACAAAATATATAAAATTGCTCCGCTAGAACTTTTGAAACCGTTTCGGTTTCTTTAGATATATTTGTAGGGGTTCATGATGCCGTTGGGATCATAAAGTTGTTTGATCTGCTTCATGAGAGCAACCATCGTGTCGCTCCGACTGTATCCGATATAATTTTTCTTGGCCAGTCCCAGTCCATGCTCAGCACTGATACTTCCACTGCGCTTAGAGATCCATTCATAGACAAATGGCTCCAACACTTTCTCCACTTTCTTGTCGTAGCGTCTTGTTGCAACGTTCAAGTGTAAGTTTGAGTCACCCATGTGGCCGTAGCCGACAACTCCAACAACAGGATGCTCGTCGCTGTCTCCAATCAGGCCAGCTTTAGTGATTTTCTCTCGTGTCTTTTCTACAAGGTCATAGAGTTCGCTGATAGGTATTGACAAGTCGTATTTGTACACCCCTCCCCAGTGTCCAAGGGATTCGGGAATACCTTCTCGCCAACCCCATAGGTTTCTCACTTGCGTCTCATTCTCAGCAACGACACCATCTGTGACAATCTCTTTTCCTATAACATCTTCAAGGAAGCTCTGCAGCTTCTCATTGTCGTGCTCAGAGTTAGAGCCGCTAGTCTCGATCAAGCAGTAAAACGGATGTCCGGTTTCCAGCGGGCGCTTGTTCTTCGTAACTTCGTAGACTAAATCTTGACTATGGCTATCCATGAACTCAAAAGCCGAGAGAATCTCAGATAATTTGCCTTTAGCTTCCTTGAAGGCTTGTTGAACCTTCTCGTAAGATTCAAGGCCGAAAAATGCGACATTAATAGCCTTGGAGCGTTGCGGGCAGAGGATTGACACTCCTGTAATGATTCCAATGGTACCTTCAGCACCAATAAATAGCTGCTTGAGGTCATACCCAGTATTGTTCTTCCTTAATTTGGAGAGATCGTCCACAACTGTGCCATCGGGTAATACCGCTTCAATACCGAGCACGTTGCCGTGTAGACTGCCATAACGTAACAACCGAAGACCTCCAGCATTTGTTGCAACATTCCCTCCAATCTGGCAAGATCCTTTAGCACCAAGATCCAAAGGAAAAATATGACCTCTCTCTGCAAGATACCCATCGACAACTTCGAGGATAGCTCCAGCGTCAACAGCCAATGCTCCTGAAACCTCATCAAAGGACCGAATCTGGTTCATCCGGCTCATATTGATCACAATCTCATCGAACACGGGTACTGAACCACCAACCAGTCCAGTATTTCCTCCTTGCGGAACCACGGCCAGCATATTATCATTGCAGTATTTCAAGATTTTGCTAACATCCTCCGTTGACCCAGGCTTGAGCACCAATTTCGTATGGCCACGATACTTCCGCATCCAATCTCCATTGAAAGGTTCAATATCATCCGCGGCATCTTTTGTAACTCCATCAATAACGGCAGCTTCTTTTCCTAGCAGTTCCTTGAAGAATTTGACATGATCTGGAGAGATTTCTCCAAACTTCGAATCTCGTTTGATCTCGGGATAAGTCTCGGAGGTAAATTTGATTGTTTTTGACGAGGGAGTCGTACCCTTAGCTAATTCTTCAACGTCTTCTGTGCTTGCAGTACTTTGCCATCGGATTTGGGAAATTGGTCGTAGAGGTCGTGCGCAAGGAACCTTGGAGAATCGGGCTCTGCGCAAGGCAAGAGCGACTCTTGATCGACTTGCCATATTTAGAAGCCGATGGTTTAGTTCCAATGGCTTCAACGAAGAAGGAACATTTATGATGTTGCAGTGTGATGAAGATATCGGCGTAAAATCGGCTCTCCAAGTTCTTCAGCCTTGTGGCACTTGTTGCCTTGGAATTCTGGCGCGAACTCGGGAGGCAGGCTGCACCGCGTACGAATATCGCGAGCTCTAGAAACAAACCAAGCTCAGGAACCACACAACTACTCGGCTTCACGACCCTTTTGACGTCTCTACGATATTCACGAAGCTGCAACTCGAACACTCTGATTCGAATCATCATAAACCATGGCTTCTGGATATGATAGAGCTCTTTCAGGTAAGCTAACCTCCTCGCAATGCTATGTTGACTCCAAGCTAACAATCCATAGTCTTCAGGTAAGTGAACAGCACAAGCAAAGCTTCCATCGAATTCTAACAAGGTCTCTAGTCCCGATGGACATGTCTTTCAAGTCGAATACGCCCTCGAAGCAGTCAAGAGAGGTACAAAATACAGCTGACGGCTCTGGATCAAAGCTAAAGCCATTACAGGAACATGTGCAGTTGGAGTGAAGGGGAAGGATATCGTCGTACTAGGATGTGAGAAGCGTTCAGCAATGAAGCTCCAAGATACCCGCATCACACCCTCAAAGATTGGTCTCGTCGATACCCACGTCTGTCTTGCCTTCGCAGGACTCAACGCCGATGCGAGAATCTTAGTCGACAAGGCCAGATTAGAAGCACAATCTCACCGTTTGACTGTGGAGGACCCAGTCACAATCGAATACATCACGAAATATGTAGCTGGTGTTCAACAGAGGTATACGCAGAGTGGTGGTGTTCGACCGTTTGGTATTAGCACGTTGATTGTTGGATTCGACCCGAATGACAAGACTCCAAGACTGTACCAGACTGAGCCGTCAGGGATCTACTCAGCATGGTATGTTGAGCCAAAGGAGAGATTCGTGACTTGTTTCTGACAGATTCATAGGAAGGCAAATGCTATTGGCCGATCAAGCAAAACCGTCCGCGAATTCCTAGAGCGAAACCATAAGGATGATATGGACAGAGAGACTACAATCAAGTTGACCATCAAGTCGTTATTGGAGGTTGTGCAGACTGGAGCAAAGAACATTGAGATCGCCATCATGGCGCCTGGCAAGCTCATCGAGATGTTGCCAGTAGAAGATATCGAAGCATACGTCAAGAATATCGAGCAAGAGAAGTCTGAGGAAGATGCTAAGAAGAAGAAGGGCCGGACACCAGGTACTGGCAATGCAGCTATCTTGACGAGAGGGGAGGAGGGAAGCAAATAGAGAGATATTTTGACGATCCTGCATCTCTAATAGAGCCCTTGTACAATAGCGATGAACGATGAAAAAAAATCTTCTGCCCCAATGGTTTCTTCGTTCCGACTTCAGCAAGCGGAGGTAGCTTTTTGTTACTCGCCAGCCATACTGTACATGAATTCTGTACAAAATTCGATGTAACCACCGCGAAGCGTTTCCCCATTCATCCAGACCCCATAAATCATGAACACCATCCCATCTATGCCGCTAAATCAGACCCCATTTCGCCCCATCCCCATAGACGTTACTCAACCCAACTTGTTCGGTGCTTCCTTCACATCGAAAATCGTCCTTTGCTCCTCGCCTCGAATCCGATCATCCTTCAACATTCTGCTATCAATTCTAGCATCCTCACCCTCAACCTTCAACATGGGCTTTGGTGTAATGGCTTCGAGCACAAAGTGGTTATCGCAGTGTGGGCAGTATTCGTCGCTTTCCTCAAATTCTTCAGCATCTTTTCGGAAGGCCTTTTTGCACTTTTTGCAGGCAAACGTCTAAATGTTATTAGAGGGGATCGCTGTGGCGAGGTTGTCAAGGAAAGAGAGAAAGTACCATTTCCGTCTTTTGGAGAAGTGGGTGGCTTTCTTGTTCGGCGTGGCATTCGGCGCAGTCAAACCATTTTTTACCTGGAATTTTGTCAGAATACTCACTTTGGGTACAAGAGAACCGGGAGACTTACAGCAGGGTGATCTGATAGAGACCTGCGCGTTGAGGATGTGTTTGCTGGAGTTGAGGTTAGCTTTGCTTATAAAGATTTAGCTAAGAATCTTACCACATGATGACTGTGAGAGTTTCTACAGCTTGAAGATGAGAAATCTTCAAATCCAGCACTAAAAGATCACGTATCGATCGATTGACCTCTGAAAGGTTCGCGAAAGTTCACGCGCCTCGACGCGGCTTAGCCTTTGACTAGCGTGGATGAGTCAACGTCAGCCTTGTTGAATGTCAGCTTCGCCTCAAATACTTCCCCTCCCTCACCTTCTCTCCACATCGCTGCATTGACTGCTGGCAGACCTTCACGATGCCGGTAAAGAGGAAGGCTTCATCAAGTATGGAGCTTCATTTGCTATCAGCCATTTCATTGATCTTACTAACACCTCCTTAGCTGTCAAGGGGCCGAAGAAGACTGGGAGAGACTCCGTTGTTTCGACACCGGGTCCCGCCACTCCTCGAAGCATCGGCAGCAGCGACGAGTACGAGTCCTCCGATGTAACCGAATCTGATGATGAGACGACCAAAAAGGTCAAGACGGCCCTCGATATCAAGCAGTACAAGTCGAAGAAAGCCAGTGCTGTTGTGAGGGCTCGAGACTCTGCGAGCCATCATTTCGGAGATCACGACTTCTCATACCTATCACTCAAGCCCGATCATGACAATAGACCACTATGGATAGATCCACAGAAAGGCCGGATCATCCTCGAGAGCTTCTCGCCGCTGGCATCCCATGCCCAGGATTTCTTGACCACAGTTGCCGAACCTGCGTCGCGACCTGCATTCCTGCACGAATATAAATTAACGCCACACAGTCTTTACGCTGCTGTATCTGTTGGATTGGATCCCAAAGATATTATAAACGTCCTCGATCGATTATCGAAGATCCCAGTGCCTGACAATATTCGAAATTTTATCACAAGTTGTACTCAGAGTTATGGAAAGGTCAAATTGGTACTTAAAAATACCAAACATTATCTAGAGAGCTCAGATCCCGAAATGTTACAAAAACTCTTGAAGGATGAGGTTATAGGCCCACTCCGGGTGCAGGGAGCTGAGGATATTACTACAACATCTGCTCCCAAGATGGGCGGTCTGGTCATTCCTGGAACCAAAAATGCTGCCGGTGTGCAACAAGCTACTGATCAGCGCAAGCCTCAAGAAGGGGAGAACGTGAATCAGGAAGACATCTTTGCTACCCTCAATGAAGAGGATGATGACGACGATGACGCTGATGCCGTCCATGCTTTTGAGATTGCCGATGAAGGGGTAGAGCACATCCAGAAGCGATGTCTTGAGCTAGGTCTTCCTGTTCTTGAGGAGTATGATTTCCGAAACGACGATGCAAATGCCAATCTCGATATTGACCTACGGCCTGCTGCTCAGATCCGACACTACCAAGAGAAAAGCTTGAGTAAGATGTTCGGCAATGGCAGAGCAAAGAGTGGACTGATTGTTTTACCTTGTGGGGCTGGCAAGACCTTAGTCGGGATCACAGCCGCGTGCACTATCAAGAAGGGTGTAATAATCCTTTGCACGAGCTCCATGTCCGTGGTCCAATGGCGGCAGGAATTCCTGAAATGGTCAAATATCAATCCAAGTGATATCGCCGTCTTCACCTCGGACAACAAGGAGAAGTTTACTGGGAACACCGGCATCATTGTCACAACTTACAACATGGTGGCACAAAAAGGCAAACGATCCTATGATTCCCAAAAGATGATGGATTTCTTGCAGGGCAGAGAATGGGGCCTCATGATTCTGGACGAAGTCCATGTTGCTCCGGCTCATATGTTCAGAAGAGTGGTCTCTGTTATCAAGACTCATTCGAAATTGGGACTGACGGCAACGCTTCTTCGTGAAGATGACAAGATCAGCGATCTGAACTTTTTGATTGGACCCAAGCTTTACGAGGCAAATTGGATGGAACTCGCCGAACAGGGTCACATTGCCAGGGTTCAGTGTGCAGAGGTTTGGTGTCCAATGACCACAGAATTCTACGCCGAGTATCTCAGGCAGAGCAGCAAGAAGCAAGCTCTCCTTTGGATCATGAACCCGAGGAAGTTCCAGGCGTGCCAATTTTTGATCAACTACCACGAGAAACGAGGGGATAAAATTATCGTTTTCTCGGACAACGTCTACGCTCTCCAAGTTTACGCCCAGAAGTTGAAGAAGGTCTTCATTTATGGCGACACAAGCAACTCGGAACGTCTTCGTATCCTCGAAAACTTCCAGCACAATGAGAATATCAACACCCTCTTCCTTTCCAAGATTGGTGACACATCCCTCGATTTGCCAGAAGCTACCTGCCTCATCCAAATATCCTCGCATTTCGGATCTCGTCGTCAAGAGGCACAACGTCTTGGTCGTATCCTACGGGCTAAGCGTAGGAACGATGAAGGATTCAATGCTTTCTTCTACTCCCTTGTCTCGAAAGACACTCAAGAAATGGTCTACTCCTCCAAAAGACAAGCTTTTCTAGTCGATCAAGGCTACGCCTTCAAAGTCATCACTCACCTGCAAGGAATCGAGCACCTCCCCGAGCTTTCCTTCACGACTCCTTCCGAACGTCGCGAACTCCTCCAGAACGTCATGATCCACAACGCATCAGAAGCTGCTGAGAAGGATTACGAGGACGTCGATGATCTGTTTCATCGTGTTGACGGTGGAAGGAGGAAGAAGAAGGGCGCGAGGAGAACGGCAGGCACGTTGAGTGAGTTGGCGGGTGGACAGGATATGGCGTATGTGGAGCAAAACAAGAGTCGTAATAAGGAGTTGAAAAAGAAGAAGGAGAGTAATCCTTTCTTTAAGAAGTTGCAGCGGGATCAGCAAAAGAGAAAACAAGCTATGGAGGATGGGTGATTGTAGTTATCAATGGCGTTTTTGGTGGCAAACAGGAAGATTGCATCCACAGGTCAACGGCGTTGGGGGTGATATCTAGATGCATGGTCATGGCATAAATTGAATGACAAATCAACGAGTCAACTGACTCCATTGTCATCTTCACCAAGTTCACTCGCCCATTGTGCTGCCAAGTTGACCGCTTTCGATTCTCTCTTGTTTGATGTTCCAGTCTCTCAAGTGCAACGCCAGGCGTAGGCGTAGCAACAGTGAGTCAAATATGCGGATGCAAGCTCAACGCAGGGCAACGGAGGTAATGGCATGAAGAACTCTTCAACCTGATACAATCCTTTTTAGAATTCTTCAGCAATTCCTTTCTTGGTTTACCCTAGATTCACCCTCTTCCATTTTAGTCTTATAATTTATCTACGCTAGCTCTTTTGTTTGAGCTAGGAGGTTCATAGCCCACAAAGCGGCTGGCAGCTGGCAGCAGTCCACAACACGATTTCTGATCGACTTACTCTAACCTAGACAATGCGCTCCTCGCCACTGGCAAGCCGATATCCTTCAGGTTAATTTGTTCTCCTAAAATTCTAATAAGTGTTATCTAGCTAGTTGCTGTCAAGGACTGTTGGCCACTGGGCCTAGTCTACAAAGGTAAAATCCTAGACGTAAAATCTTACCCACTTTTCTAAGAAAGCACTTAGTAATTTGGCGGAACCTCAGCTCATTCATAGCTATGAATTAAGAGGGAAATAAATCCGCCAAGGGCGGCGGCCTAAGGTCTTATATAAATATTTGACTACATAGGAGCAGGTGCTGTCAAAAAAGTGCAGCCCCCAAGGGGGTGTACCTCCACTCTTCAAAAGTCTCCTAATTGCTTGGCAGATGCTCGAGCAGCTCCGCGAATATTTACTGAAAGGATTCACAATCTGCCAATCATCCAGGTTTATGGGAACACAAGTGGCGAAGCACGCAGGCATATTGGTCTCTGAAACCATAGGACCCCATTGGACACCGTCACAGGCTCTAAAAGCGTAGGCGGATTATGACTAGCTTTGTAAAACACTAGCGGAATACCTTGTAGTCCGCCAAGCATCCAGAGTTATGACAACCTAGTTGCTACTTCTTGCAAGTCTGTTATTCCCCATGACACTCAGGGACATAGGCGGTCAGGATATGCTCTGATGGCTTTGGCGGATACTCTGGTAGCTTGGCGGATCACGAGGAGAGAGAATAAAAGTGCGCTAAGCATATTAAATTGGGGAAGATCAGTTACAAGCACTGCTGGATCTAGTATCCTTTGATAGGGGACGACCAGACCAAGGAGCACGGCTAATGTCTGGATGACCTGGGGACTTGGGGCTGGGACTTGGGGCTCTAGCGGATTTGTGACTGGCTTGGCTGATAGAGATCTACTGCAATACCGATAGGCGGATGCTTAGTACCAAATCTGAGCCATCCAAAGGCAATGGCGCATGCACAGGTGTGCTGAATTCATGGATAGAGGCTCAAAGACCTAGAAATCATCGACATCAATTTGGCGGACGACGAACAAAGCGATTTCCGATCAGAAACCAGCCAACATCAAGCATATATTAAGTATTCCCCATGGCGCAAGATATATGGTCTGTTGAGACTAACGCCATAACATTTCACTCCACCCGCCTTTCACAGACTAAAGCTGGAGAAGCTTGGCCAATGCGCTTCGGCTAAAAAGGGGCTTCGCTCGCTTAGCATCAACGACATATTTTCTCTCCTCTGGGTTCTGATTTCCGATAGGGTGCAGAGAAATTTCATGGTTGCGTGTGGGCTTTCTTTTGTGTAGAGAATTAAACATTGGTGTAGCAGTGCAGTTTTATTTTCAAAGAACTTTTATTGTGCTAAGAACAAGCGCAGACGAGCAACAGCTTTTGTATGACAACATCTCTCCCCAGGCCTCCACCGCATTACGTATCTGTACGCTGTCTTTGAAACTGTCTGCCATTGAAAAACAAAGAAAGGAAAACGTGCAGATGCAAGGGTATTAGTGGAATATGAGCGTGCAGCAAGGGGTATCTTATTATCCTCTCGAGTGTGCTGAGCTGCAAATGGGGAATCATGAAAAACAAAGAAATGTGTAGAAGAAACACAAGCTTTCCGAATATCTGTGTATGTACGCTTCCTCGAAGTAGTGTGGCAATAACACCAAAGAGCAAGGTGTAGACTCAAAGAAACCAGAACCGTGAGCATCTTCAATTGAAGCGGCCGCTGCATTCTAGTCTCTCAGCCAGCGCTGAAAAATTCTTGTGCTGGTGCTTTTATTGAAGGCAAAGTCATGAAGTTTTTTGCGAAAAGGAAATGTAATCTCGACAATGAATCGTAAATGTTGGCCTTTACTCGCTGTTGTGACGCTGCGAGGAAGGTGAACTGCAGTCGAAAACGTGTGCGTATGACAAAATCGAATCAAGTCGCGAATGGCCCAAAGGTGAGTTTTCAGAGAGATTTGTAGTTGTGGAGTATGCTTAGACAGCTGCAACGAGAAATCCGATCGTATTCGTATCGTTATCGAAACTGCGCCCAGGAAGGAGCGTAAAGCCTAGATCTCAATCAGGGTAAAAAGACATCCTGTCAGGAAATTAGCAAAAGTCACGAAAGGCCTGGTCCGTTTCTGCTTACCATTTCTTTGCACGGTCTCAAAAGACGATTTTCGTGCTCAGAACGCGGATAGAGGAACCATATGCGCACGTTTTTCAAGAAGTATAACTTTGGCTGAGTGGCGATATAGCAACGGAAGGCGACCTCGGCC
>Ga0302325_10020094_pt1 | contig 14012 bp, 10 predicted proteins | sample Palsa_T0_2_FD_201948 | JGI IMG/M metagenome (GOLD analysis project Ga0302325, IMG submission 201948) | Peat permafrost microbial communities from Stordalen Mire near Abisko, Sweden - Palsa_T0_2 | ecosystem: Environmental > Terrestrial > Soil > Palsa > Peat permafrost | place: Sweden: Abisko... | reverse complement strand
GTTGAATGTAATGCTGCTGTTCTGGGTGCTGGAGCGCGCGACCGGTTACGCAGGCCGCAGCGCCGTAGTCGCGGCGCTGTTTGCCGTACATCCCATCAATGTCGAAGCGGTGGCCTGGATTACCGAGCGCAAGACCTTGCTCAGCATGCTGTTTTTCCTGCTCGCGCTGGGGACCTATCGCTGGTATGCGCGCCGGCCGGGAATAGCCCGATACGCTCTGGTCGCTTTGTGGTTCGCGCTCGGTTTGATGGCCAAACCTCAGATAATCACATTGCCGTTTGTGCTGCTGCTATGGGATTACTGGCCGCTCGAAAGAATGCGAACCGCCAATCGATCCCGGGGACTAACTCCCGAATCTGACGCGGCGGCTTCCGGCACGACTGGAAGCCCTTCGAAGCAGGCAGACGAGATATCTTCGCAGAAGCTTTCCTGGCTTGTGCTGGAGAAGTTGCCGCTGCTGGTTCTTTGCGTCCCCAGTTCCATCCTGACGATGCAGGCGCAGCGGGCTGGCGGAGCGGTGGTGTCGCTGGTTGAGTATTCACTACGCGTGCGGCTGGAAAACGCACTGGTTTCCTATGTGCGATACGTTGGCAAAGCGTTTTGGCCGTCAAATCTGACCCCGATGTACCCCCATCCGGGCAATTCCATCAAGATGTGGCAGGCTGCGGCGGCCCTCCTCTTGCTGCTGGCTATAAGTGCGCTGGTCTGGGAATATCGCAGGCGACGCTATCTGCTCGTGGGATGGCTCTGGTTTCTCGGAACCATGGTGCCCATGATCGGCATCGTGCAGGTGGGTCATCAGGCGCTGGCCGATCGCTATGCCTATCTTCCCTTCATCGGCCTGTTCATCATGATCTGCTGGGGCGCGGGTGACTTGTTCGCACCCGCTCCGTTAGAGCAGGCAGCGAGCGGCTCCGCGACAGCGGACCGGTCGTTGGCGCGCCGGCGAGCTCTCGCTTCGCCCTATCTCGTGGTCGCGACCGGCCTGGTACTAGTAGCGTTAAGCGCCGTGACCCGTCGTCAGCTCGGATATTGGAGCGACAATCTAACCCTCTGGTCGCATATTTCTCGAGTCGTCGGTACGAATTCAATAGCCGAGGAGCGGATGGGCGAAGAACTGATTCAACGAAGAGAACTGGAAGCTGCGATGCATCACTACTTACGGGCTGTCGCCCTCGACCCGAACGATCCTCTCAGCAACTTTGCCCTTGCGGTTTACGAGCAGAAGCAACGAGACCTGCCGGATGCGATCCGGCGTTACAAGATCGTGGTCAGCCATGCTCCCAACGTCGAGATGAAAGCCAGAGCGCTCACCTACATGAGCTATGCCTATCGCGACCTAGGCGACGGCGAGCGGGCGCGCGAGAGCTTGCAGGCCGCCGAGAACTTGCGGCACTGACAGCTGGCCGCCGAGAGCTCTCTGCTATCCTGAGCGCGTCTTCCCATGCGCACCATCAGCCGCAAAACCAAGATCGCATTTTTTGTCACCCTGGGCGTCTGCATCGCGGCGGCGGCAGCGGTGCTCAGCACCAGTTGGGTCATCCTGAACTGGCGCGAGGTCGTGCCGCTGATTCTGGGAGTCATCTTTTTCGGCTTCATCATCGCCGGGGTGATCCTCAACACGATCTTCCTGGTGCGCGAGATCCGCCGCAACGAGCAGCAGGACAGCTTCCTGAACGCAGTGACGCATGAGTTGAAGACGCCGATCACCTCGATTCGGCTTTATCTGGAGACGCTACAGAAGCGCAACGTGGACGACGGGCAGCGCCACGAGTTCTACCAGGTGATGCTGGAGGACACACAGCGGCTGATGGGAACGGTGGAAGGCGTGCTCCGGGCTGCGCGCATAACCCAGAAGAACGCTCTTCTTTCACGCGCGGAAATCGCGCTTGGACCGTTGGTGGATGAGGTGATCGAGTGGGCGCGCTCCCGCCATCATCTCTCGCTGGCGGTGCTGGACTGGACGCCGGATGGCAAGCCTGATGGCCAACTCAGCGTCATCGGCGATCGCGATGAGCTTTTCACCGCGCTATCGAACGTACTGGATAATGCCGTGAAATACTCGCCGCAGGACGCCCACATCCGGGTTGCTGTGGTTACGCCGGACCTGGAACACATTGAGATTCGGGTGCGCGATAATGGAGTCGGCATTCCACGAGGCGAGTTGAAGCGCATCTTCAAACGCTTTTATCGCGTGCTTACGCCCGGCGCGTCGCAGGTGAAGGGCAGCGGTCTGGGCCTGTTCATTGTGCGTGCCATCGCCCGCCGCCATGGCGGCAATGCTTATGCCGACAGCGAAGGTTCCGGACGCGGGACCACGTTTATCATTGAGCTGCCAAGGAACTCCCGGTGAACGAAATTCTGCTGGTAGAAGACGAAGAGCACCTGGCCCGCGGGTTGAAGTTTAACCTCGAGGCGGAGGGCTATCACACCAAGGTTGTCGGCGATGGAGAAACTGCGCTCGATCTGCTGCTGAAGCAGCGCAGCGAGTTTGACCTGCTGGTGCTGGATGTCATGCTGCCCGGCAAGGACGGCTTTGCGGTCGCGAGCGAATTGCGCAAGGCCAGCAACTACATTCCGCTGCTGATGCTGACCGCGCGCGGCCGCCCGGAAGACGTGCTCAAGGGCTTCGCTTGCGGCGCGGACGATTACCTGCCTAAGCCATTCGACCTGGCTATTCTGCTGGCGCGCATTCGCAGTTTGTTGCGCCGCCACGATTGGGGCCGCACCCTGCTGAGCGATCCGCCGGCCGATGTGCGCGTCGCGGAGCCGAAGGATGCCGACTCGCTGCGGGAGTTCGATGTTTATGTTTTTGACGGCAAGCAGGTCGACTTCGGCACGCTGGAACTGCGGGCCGATGATAAGGTCTTCCGCTTGACGCTGATGGAAGCGGAGTTGCTACGGCATCTGATTCGCAATAGCGGCAGGATTGTTTCGCGCAAATCGATTCTCGAGGAGGTCTGGGGACTGCACGAGGACACCGACACGCGCGCGATCGACAACTTCATTGTGCGGCTGCGCAGATACATCGAGAAGGATCCCGTGCATCCCCGCCACCTGCTGACGGTCCGGGGAGTGGGCTACCGGTTTATGCCTACCCCGGCGTTGGCAGGCAAATGACGCAGGTAGTTTCGCCACGGTGACACGGAGTTTTGCGGAATATCAACCCACAAAACCACAATTCTAGCCGGGTGTTTAGAAAACATGGCTCCCAAGCACAAGGGAAAACCGAAGGGTAGTAAGGAGCGCCGACCCTGTAGTTTGTCGAAGCCATAAGTTCGGAGTTGTGTTGTGACAATCGATGTGGGCCAGTCGTCAGAACAGGCTGCATCTTTGAATTTCTCCGTGAAATTTTGCCGTCACACCCTCCTGTGCGTCGCATCACTGAATCCCTGTGACAAGGGCGATACAAACGCCTTAGGGTCGCCACAGCGGCCGCAGGTGCTTTATGTTGACCTTTGCCATTTTCCCCATCGTGCTCTTCTTTCTTGGCGCCATTCTCGTCACCGGCCTTCCGGTGGTGGTGAGCTTGCAGAATTACTACCAGAACCGCGGTCGCCAGCCGGTCATCTGTCCGGATTCCGGGCAGCCCGTCGATGTCGAGGTCGACAACAAGTTCGCCTTCTGGTCGGCATTGCGCGGACAGGAACATTCGCGGCTGGAATCGTGCACGCGCTGGCCGGAGAAGGCCGATTGCGGACAGGAGTGTCTGGCGCAAATCGAGCCTTCGCCCGAGAATGTCGAACGTCTGCTGACGAAATGGTACGAAGGTAAGAGCTGCGCCATTTGCACGCGAGCGCTCTCACCTTCCGATTGGCGCCGCAGCCGCCTGGCTGTGCTCAACGAGCAGCAGAAAATCTTCGAGCTGCGGGACATGTATCTGGATGAATTGCAGGCGACGCTGCAGAATATGCGGCCCCTGTGCTGGAATTGCCATCAGGAAGAGCGAGCGCGACAGGCGACACCGGCTCGCATCCTGAAGGGCGATCGCCACGGACTGACGCCTGCGATTGAGTAAGCAGTCCAGATAAGACAAAAAGGGCGGCCATGAGGGCCGTCCTTTTCTCGCTTCGCTTCAGTTCGCTTACTTCTGCACCGGGCCGGACGAGGCGTGAGCCGCCGGGGCAGCAGCGCCGCTCGTCGCGGGGCGTCCAACGATGCTTCCGCCGCCACCATACGAAATTCCGGGTTCAGGGAGGCCGACGGTAACAGACCTGACGGGCGGCGGAGCAAACACGTGCGCCGGTTCATGATGGGCAGCGTTCAGGCCACTGTCGCTCGCGGCGAACACATTTCCATGAGCCGCTGCATTGCCCGCATTCGGCTTGGCAAAACTCTGAGCCGTCGTTGCCGATCCGGCTGTCCGCCCGGGAACCAGGCTGGCGAAGTTTGGTGGAATCCGTCCTCCTGGAATGGAGAGCGGCTTTGCGGCGGCCTTGCCCACCAGCACAGTCGAGTGCGCAACGTTCGTCGCTGCCGTGAGTGCCGGAGGAGTAGGTGCCGCCCAACCCGCGGGAGCTCTGGTAACGCGAGGAACGCTCTGGAAGCTGGACGCGTACCATTGGCCACCGTAATTGCCACCCGGCAACCAAGCCCACCCAGTGCCATTGATAAACGCCCATGAGCCATAGTGAAATGGCAACCAGCCCCAGGGATAGGCCGAGGCCCACGAAAAACCCATGCTGGGATAGAACATCCAGGCTCCGTTGCTGTAGGGGCTCCAACCCAGCATCGCGTTAGCAAAGCCGTAGGGCTGCCAAACGTATCCGTAGCCGCCGGCGTAGAAGAAGTTGCCGTAATAGTTGAGATCCTGGAGGCCATAGGCGCGGTTCGGTCCGCCATAGCCCTGGTTTTCAGCGTAGGTCCGGCTGTAGTCTTCGCGCTCCTTGTTCCACGCGTCGAAACGCACCGGCTCTACGCCCCTGGCGACGGTGTATTTTGACCCGCTGTCGCCAGCCAGGGTGAGAGTTTCTTTCTTACTAATGGTGACCGGCTGCGGCTGGTTCTCCAGTTGAACCTCGCCCTTGAAGACGGCGACCTGGATTTGATCGGGGCTGGCGCTGAGTCGCATCTGGGTGTCGCGGCGCACCAGAAAGGTCGTATCGCCAACCATCAGGCGATAAACATCGTCGCCCTTGGAAGCGGCGTCGAGATAAACCAGGCCCTTGACCACCTCGATCTGGTTGATCTTGACGCCGGCGTCGTTCATCAGAAGCTGGGAGAACTTTACTTCGGAATCTTCCGTGAGACGCAGGGCGCTCTGATTCTCGAACTCAATCTCGACCAGGCCATCGCTGCCCGTCACCAGGCGCGTTCCTTCCACGATCGGCGTGTTGAGAATGGCCTTCTCGAGACCCGCACCGGCAGCGCGATCCATCTGGACTTGTCCTTCGACGGAGCTGAGGCGAACGATCCTGACATGGGAGTCGGCGACGGCTGCGACCGAGCCCACGACCAAAACAAATGCTGCGACCGCAGAAATGACGTGCCTGGTCATGTTAGTACTCCTGGGCCTGTACTTCCTGGGCCTGTACTTCCTGGGCCTGTACTTCCTGGGCCTGTACTTCCTGGGCCTGAGAGACGGTGCCTGGAACGAGCCTCGTCGAAGCCTTCTCTATCTACTCATATTAAACACCAGTTTCGAGGCAAGGATTCGCGAATTCGGGTGGTGACGTTGTCAAAGTCTTGTGACGGATTGTGTAGAGCCTTCTGATGCGGACGAAAAACAGATCCCTCGCCGACTGAATTCGGCTCGTGATGACAACTATAAAGGACCTGAAACGGCGCACCCGTTCGGCAGGCTCAGGGCATGGCTAAAGCTGCGCCCCTTCAAACCAAGTTCTCAGCGAGATTCGACAGAGCTAGATGAGGCCCGGCATTCCGGCCTCCCTGAGCTTCATTGCGAAGCAGGATGCGGCGCGGGTGCAGCCGGCTGATTCTGGCTGTGCAACAGGCGCTCGGCGCTTTGCCGGCTGATGTTCATCAGGTTGGGATCGTTGACGATTTTGCGCAGCATGGGCGCGATGATCGCCAGTTCCTCGACCCCGTGGCTGACTTGCTGATCCTCCAGTTCCTTCAGCAGTTTGTCCATACCCAACTTGTCAAAGCGATACTGGAATGCCAGCTTGCGGCCAAAGTCCATGGTCATGGCAATCGCCCCGAAAAGACGCGTCAGTTCCTCGACATCGGAGTTCTGCGACCAGTTGTAGGTGGTCGAGCCCTGGACTTGCGGCGACTGGTACTGCAACGTCTTGCTGCCCGTCTGTGCGATGTGCTTCATGGGGGAAGCAAAATCGCCCCGGAAGTAATTCAGCTTCTGCGCCAGGTCGAAGATCTTCTGCCGGTTCGCCGCCGACATGGTGAAGTCCTGCTGGTAGGGATCTGTGTCGTTGGTCTCATCGGCGTGAGGGGTTCCATCGAAGCGGGCCTTGCCGTCGGACTGAACGGTGATGCTGAACGTCTGCCAGGGAAAGCCCTGGCTCCAATCGAAGCTGAAGCGTACAGACGCCTGGGGTGGGACGCCAGGAACCGGAACTGTAGCGGGCTGCTGCGCCGGCACTGACAGCGCCTGCACGAAAAGCAGCGAGAGGAAGCACCATCTCATTCTGAGGAGAAATTCTATCAGCCAGCGCCAGCTTCCTGGCGGTGCAGCGTCGCGGCCGTATGTAGATGGCAGATGGCAATGGCCAGGGCATCCGCGGCATCGGCGGATTGCGGCGGCGCGGGCAGGTCCAGCAAGCGTGTCACCATGAGCTGCACTTGCGATTTCTCCGCTCTGCCGTAGCCGACTACAGCCGACTTGATGGATAGCGGTGAGTAGGCGACAACTGCAAGGCCGGCTTGCGCGGCGACCAACATGGCAACGCCGCGAACATGTCCCAGCTTGAGCGCCGATTTCACATTGACGGCGTAGAACACGTCTTCGATCGCGACCTGCTCGGGTGAGTATGCGGCGATGATTTCGGCAAGTCCTTCGCAGATCGTCTTGAGACGCAGTTCCAGGGCGTCGCGCGGCGAAAGTCGAATGGCCCCGCTGCACAAGTGGCGCAGACAGCCTTGATCGTCCTGCTCCACAACCCCGTAGCCGGTGTATTCGCCGCCGCAATCGATGCCGAGAACACGCATTGCCGCGAGTGTAGCAGGAGCGCGAGTCGATTCGCAGGCAACAATTCAGTATGGCAGCAGGTTAGTCAACTGGGACGAAGCGAGAATTCGAAGGCTCCTGATCCGAATGGAACTTGAGCGGCCATCATAGTCACGCTTGCGAGTGGGAGTGTACACTTGCTTCCGAAATGAAACGATACGTTAGAAGCCCATCTGATGAGTCTTTTTTGTATCAGGGCGCGGCTTTAGACGTGCCGCAAACAGCCCAATGATGAATGGGCTTCAGCCCCTGAGGGTCTTTGCTTTGCAAGGGCTAAAGCCCCTGGCATTCGTGGGACATCTCTCGGCACGACTAAAAGTCGTGCCCTGATACAAATCCGAACTTATGAGATTAGTCTTAGTATTGGCGGCGAAACCAAACCTCCGGAGGTTGCCCATGAAGCGGCAGTTGGTGCTGCGCTTGTGCCTTACAGTGCTGCTGTGGTCTGTGGCTGCGGCTGCGCAGAGTCCGTTTGCGCCCGAGGTCAAGGGACCGCTCTCGCAGCGCGTCGTCGCGTACCAGATCGATGCCAAATACGATCCGCCGACACACACCGTCACTGCCACCGAGACGCTGACCTATCACAACCTCACCGGCCAAGCGCTCGATACGTTTCCATTTCACCTTTATCTGAACGCCTTTCAGCCGAAGTCCACCTGGATTCACGAAGCGCACCGCGACGGCAACTTCCGCACCAGCAGCCTGGCAACATGGAAGCCGGAAGACTATGGAGCCAACGACGTGACTTCGTTCGAGGTCGTCGGCATGGGCGATCTGACGAAGCAGATGAAGTTCGTTTCGCCTGACGACAGCAATCCCGACGACAAGACGGTTTTCCAGGTGAAGTTGCCGCGGCCGGTCGCGCCCGGACAAGACGTCGTGTTCAAGATCAAGTTCAAGGCCACGTTCCCGGAGGTGATTGCGCGCACCGGCTATAAGCGCACATTCCTGCTGGCTGGGCAGTGGTTCCCCAAAGTTGGTGTGTGGTGGCACGGCCAGTGGAATTGCCATCAATTCCACGCCATGACCGAGTTCTTTGCCGACTTCGGGACCTTCGACGTGAAGGTCACGCTGCCAAAGGATTACGTCATTGGCGCGACCGGAGTGCAAGTCTCGGAACAGGACAACGGCAACGGCACCAAGACGGTTGGATTCCATGCAGAAGATGTTCACGACTTCGCCTGGACCGCCGATCCGAATTTCAAGGTCATCAACGATACCTTCGACGGCAGCGTGGGACAGGTGCGAATCCGCTTGCTGAGCTATGCCAGTCACGAGCGCCAGTGGCAGCCGTACATCACCTGTGTCAAAGACAGCATGAAGCGCTTTGACGAATGGTACGGACCGTATCCTTACGCGCAGATCACGGTGGTCGATCCTCCGCACGGTGCAGGCGAAGCGGGAGGCATGGAATACCCAACGTTCATAACCGGCGACAGCGGCTGGTACATTCCCAAAGGCGTTCACCTGATTGACCTCGTCACCGAGCATGAGTTCGGCCATCAATACTGGTACGGGATGGTGGCCACCAACGAGTTCGAAAACGCCTGGATGGACGAGGGCATCAACAGCTACACCGAGGTCAAGGTGATTGACAGCTTCTACGGCGCGAACGCCAGCATTCTTAACTGGATGGGCGCGCAGTTGGGCGAACGTGAGTACCAGCGTTTCGCCTATCTCAGTGATCCCGACATCGATCCTCTCTATCGCCATAGCTATCAGGACATGAGCATGGGCGACTATGGCTCGATCAGCTATGGCAAGACTGCGACCATGCTGATCTCGCTGGAGAAGATCGTCGGTGAGCAGACCATGCGGAACGCGATGCACACCTACTTCATGCGCTACCGCTTCACACATCCCACGCAGGAAGACTTCATGAAGACCGTCAACGAAGTCGCCGGCCAGGATCTGAGCTGGTACTGGAACCAGGCGTTGTTCGGGACCCAGGTGCTGGATTACGAAGTGCTGCGCGCCGACTCCAATCCGGTGAACTGGTTCGACCCGAACCTGAAAGAAAAGAAGGGCGAGACGGAATATGAAACGCAAGTGATCCTGCACCGCAAAGGCGACTTCATCTTCCCGGTGGAAGCGGTGGTGAAGTTCGACAACGGCGACACCACCTATGAGCGCTGGGACGGCAAGGACCGCTGGGTGCGATATGTGTACCGCAAGAAGGCCCAGGTTGACTCAGTGCAAATCGATCCTGACTACCAGGTAACTCTGGACAGCGATTATCTGAACAACAGCCGCACCACCGAATCGCATCACGGAGCGGTGCACAAGATTGCCGTGTACTGGATGTTCTTGACCCAATTTCTGGCTCAGATGCTGAGCTGGTTGGCCTAGGAGGCGCACAATGGCAGACGATCAAAAAGGCGTTGTGGCTGGCGGATTCAGTCTCCTGTGGCGGCGGCAAGGAGTTCTGTGGTGGGTGTTCGCAGTGAACCTGCTGTGCGGAGCTCTGGGCGCGGGTCCCGCAGCGATACGAACTGCCCATGCGCTGTCCCACTCGCTGGCGGGCCAAAAACTCAGCGACGGCTTCGATCTGGGCATGTTCATTGAGCTGCTCCGGCTGCCTAATGTCGACCTCTGGCGCTACAGCACCACCTCCTATGTCTTCGCGTTTCTGTTCTTCCTGTTCATGATATTGGTCACCGGCGGAATACTGGAGAGCTATCGCCAGGACCGCCGGCTCAATACCGGCGACTTCTTCGCCGCTTCGGGCGCATTCTTCTGGCGCTTCGTGCGGTTAATGCTTCTGTCGATCATTCCCTTCGCGATCGTTGGCATGATCTATCAGGCGCTGTCGAAAGCGGCCGACCATATCGGAGACCGCGCCATCGCCGACCAGGTGGGCATCTTCCTGGGCTGGGGAGCGATGCTGATTTTCCTCCTGCTCGCGCTCTGGGTAAGGCTTTGGTTCGATATCGCGGAAGTGCGAGCCGTCGCGCGGAACGAACGCGGCATGTGGCGTAATCTGTGGAAGGCATGGCGCATTACCTGGCATGATTCGCGGCATCTTTTCAGGATTTACTTCTGTATCAGCTTAGTCGCGTGGGTGACGCTGGTGGTTGGGCTGGTGATCTGGGCGCACTTGCCGCCAACCTCGTTGCCGTTGTCCTTCGTTCTGCTGGAGCTGATCGTCTTCGCGCAACTGATGACGCGGCTATGGCAACTGGCCAGCGCCACCACCTGGTATCAGCGTCACGCGGAAGTCGTTCTCGTTGAGACGGTGATCTACACCACTCCTCATCCTGTGGAGATCGACGAAACAACGCCGCCTCCGGCGTCGGATTTGCCTCCAGCAGGTCCCGGTCCGGAATTGCCACCCGCGGGCGCGTGAGCCGGTATCGCTGTTCGCTGTTCGCCAGAAGAGATTGCCAGCCAAAAATGACAATCAATTTTCATTTTCAGTGTGGCTGAAGAGTGAAGTTTCTGGCGAAAAGCGAAGAGCGGAGAGCGAATCGTGGCATCACACCGTCACCGCCTCGGCCCGCAGCTTCTGCTTCAAATCGGCGGCGATTGCCTGCCCGTGGAAGCGTCCGTTCTCGATGAAGATCTCGCTGGTCCTCGTGCCGGCGACAATCACGCCCGCCAGGTAAATTCCCGGCACATTGCTTTCCAGCGTCTGCCGGTCGACCACGGGCTTCTTGTCCGCTTCGCCGCTGAGCCTGATCCCCAGCGCGCACAGAAACTCGAAGTCGGGATGGTATCCCGTCAGCGCAAAGACGTAATCGTTCGGCAGCGTCACTTCGCTGTTGGGCGTGTCCAGCACCACATGTTCCAGCGTGATCTCCTTCACGCGCGTGTTGAAATACGCATTCACCTGCCCCGCCTTGATGCGGTTCTCGATGTCGGGCTTGATCCAATACTTCACCGACGGCCCAATCCCCAGCCCGCGATGCACCATCGTCACCCGCGCTCCGTGCCGCCACAACTCCAGCGCGGCAATGGCTGCCGAATTCTTCCCCCCGACAATCAGCACGTCCAGTCCAAAAAACGGGTGCGGCTCCCGGTAATAGTGCATTACTTTGGCCAGGTCCTCGCCCGGAACGTTGATGTAGTTCGGACGGTCGTAGTAGCCGGTCGCCAGGATCAGTTTGCGCGCGTGGTATTCGCGCTTGTGGCCGTGTATGTTCGTCGTGTGGACGACGAAGTTGTTGTCGCTGCCCTCGATCTTCACCACCGGTTCGTACTGCCGCACGTCGAGTTGGTAGTGCTCGGCGACCTTGCGGTAATACTCCAGCGCTTCCTGCCGCGTCGGCTTCTGATTGGGACTGCAAAATGGAATGTCGCCAATCTCCAGCAGCTCCGGGGTGGTGAAGAACGTCATGTTGCTGGGATAGTTGAACAGCGAGTTGACCAGGCAGCCCTTGTCGATGTTGGCGACAGTCAGACCGGCGCGCTTGGCGTCGATGCCACAAGCCAATCCAGTCGGCCCAGCTCCGATGACAACTACATCCAGCGAAAAAATGTCGGCAGTTTCACGTTCCATATTCACAGCATATCGTGTCCGCAGTCGGCAATGCCGATGGCTGGCTCACCGTCTGCTTTTTCGCTCCTCGTTCTTGGCTCTTAGCTCTTAGCTCTTAGCTCTTTGCTCTTGGCGCTGGGCGCTCGGCGCTTGGCTCTTAGCTCCTAGCTCTGAGCTCTCCTTCTTGGGTGTCATCCTGAGCGGAGGTTCGCCGCCTTTGCGAACCGGAGTCGAAGGACCCCTATTTGACCAGCAAACGGCTTTCGTTCTTCGTTCTTAGTTCTTCGTTCTTCGTTCTTCGTTCTTCGTTCTTCCTTCTTCGTTCTTCCTTCTTCGCACTTCGCACTTGGCCTTTGAGACCTCGTACGCCCCGCTCCCTTTCCTTTTCCAATCCCTAACCCCCCAGTCCCTAACCCCTCGCCACCAGCCGCTGCCTTCCACCCCCTCCCCCCTCGTGCCCCGTAAATTCTTGAAAACACAGAAGACCATCCGCAAAATCTTGAGCGCGTAGCACTTGCACGGAAAATCTTGAGCCCCAAAGACTTACGGGAACAAAAGAGAGGACGCTCGGCAGGAAACTGACTTCTGGCAACGGACAACTGGCTGCTAACGACGGTCAACTACAGACCCCCAGACACAACTAGGGCAAGAGCGCCAGGGTGAAGGCGGATCGATCCTGCCCTAACAACTGAATCCTAACTCCTACGACAAATTCGTCAAGTTACGAAAGTACAATACGAGTAATTGTACTTTCGTAACCTTTGCCCTCCAGCGTAACCGGCGAAGCCGACTCCCGATTGGTTGTGATAAGGCGATTTTACGTAAGTTATCTCAAAAGTGGCTCATCCTCCACGGTATATCGCCTCCAGCCATGGCATCTGCGCCGCCATCTGCCCACGAGTTGATCTGCCCGCGCTGGTTCATATACGGGTGACATGGAAGTCGCCCGACTAGGCACCAATCTTTTCAGTCGCTTGCACCGTTATGTGAAATTAAGTTGACTCCGCTCGCCAAGAGGAAGAAAAAGGGCCTACGCAGTAAGGCACGATCCATTTTCTAGTTTTGTGACTAAGAGGGAACCATGATCCGACCATCACATCAGCAGAGCCGCTTTTCCAGTCAAACTCAAGCAGCCGTCATAACCGTCGTGACCTTCGCATGCCTGTTTCTACTGTCGGTGCCGCAACCGGCCGCGGCGCAGACGTGGACCGTGTTGCACAGCTTCACCGGAACGGACGGGGAGGAACCCAGCGCCGGACTGACCATGGATCAGGCGGGCAATCTCTATGGAACGGCCGCTGCCGGCGGCCACAACAACAACGGCACGGTGTTCAAGCTGACGCATGAGCAATCGGGCTGGATTTTCAACCTGCTGTATGCCTTCAACGGCCCTGATGGAAGCAGCCCTCAGGCCAGAGTGATGATAGGGCCCGATGGCAGCTTGTACGGTACGACGGAAAATGGAGGGGCCGCGAACCGCGGCACCGTTTTCAGGCTGCAGCCACCGCAGACCTTCTGCAAATCCTTTTCCTGTCCCTGGACAGAAACCGTTCTTTACTCGTTTCAAGGCGGCAGCAGCGATGGCGAATCCCCGCAATATGGTGACCTGGTTTTCGACTCGCTGGGAAACATCTACGGCACCACTCCGAACGGTGGTAACAGTTGGTCTTACTGCTCTTACTGCCTTGGCACAGTTTACAAGCTAACGCATACCAACGGCGGCTGGACGGAGAGCATCGTTCATTACTTTCAGGGAACCAATGACGGCGCCTACCCTTTTGCCGGTCTTACCTCCGACGGGGCCGGCAATTGGTACGGTACCGCAGAGGCTGGCGGGGCGGCTGCAGCAGGGGTGGTTTACAAACTGACGCCGTCAGGCTCGGGATGGAATCAGAGCGTCATCTTCGACTTCCCCGATTACTTCAACTATGACGGAGGATACCCTTTTGGAGGCCTGATTTTCGATAGTGCAGGCAATCTCTATGGCACAACGTCTACCGATGGCCAGGACGTCGGCGGCACGGCATACGAATTGAATTTAAACCGCGGGTGGGCCTTCAGCTTGATTTATAGCTTTAGCGCGTATGAGGGATCGCTCGCCAAGCTGGCAATGGATCCATCCGGCAACCTTTACGGGACGCTGAGTGAGCTCAACAACAATGGAGAGGAAGTTTACAAACTTACGCCTTCCAACGGTGGCTGGGCGCGAACCGGCTTCACCGGCGGATCCGCGGGCTCGGCCGGCAATGTAATACTCGACTCCGATAACAACGTATATGGAACAGACTTCGGAGGTTACGGCACTGTATTCGAGATACAGCAGTAGGGGTTGCCCAGTCGTCGATTAGAGTTCCTGACTCCTACAGGGTGAAACAGGCGCAGAGATAGGTG
>Ga0302325_10020092_pt1 | contig 14013 bp, 13 predicted proteins | sample Palsa_T0_2_FD_201948 | JGI IMG/M metagenome (GOLD analysis project Ga0302325, IMG submission 201948) | Peat permafrost microbial communities from Stordalen Mire near Abisko, Sweden - Palsa_T0_2 | ecosystem: Environmental > Terrestrial > Soil > Palsa > Peat permafrost | place: Sweden: Abisko... | reverse complement strand
GAAATCGGCCTTGACTGTAGCCAACTCAGATTCCAGTTGTTTCTTCTCCTTAATCTGTTTCTCCATGTTGTCCCACTCTTTGGTTACATTACTCATCGACTCGCATATTATTCTTTCGCGATTCTTTCTCTTCTCCTTCTCCATCTCACGAAAGATTTCGTATGCTTCCCTCTTCTTCTTCAAACGGAGTTCTTCCTCCTCAAAATGGATTTTGTACATATCTTCAGCGTTTTCTTTTTCCTCCCTCATCGACCCTATTGTCAGCAGATACTCAAGACATGGCGTAATACTTAGACACTCACCAAGGACTTCGAAAGAATTGGTGGGCTTCAGCTGATTGAGTGTTGGATCTTCTGCTCCACGAGAAGACTCACTATCGGGTGAAACTAGAGCCGTAGTGCTGATGGAATCTTGGTCGCTTTGTTCATCCGACTGTTCAGATGATGATTCGTTTTGATCTGACAATTGCCGTTTTACGAGTCGCCGTTCCTGCTGAGCAACGATGGAGATTTGGTATGTCTTGCCATACTCCAAGTTCTCCACGCAATCCACATGCATGATATCCCCATACGTCTCATTATCCCACTTCACAGCCGTCCGCTGTATCTCGAGTACCTTTTCGTAATTGTTGGGATTGTTGTCCGTCAAATTACCCTCCACGAAGACAAGATGGGTTACTTGCGTGTTGAGCCGCTGACTCGAGAGTTCGTCCTTTTCGTTCTTTGGGATCGAACCAGGAGTGACTTGAGTGGTTCCCATGTCTTCACCAAAGGTGGTTGTCCGATGCTTGCTCAGAATATTCCGCAAATGTTCGATATCCTTCCGCCATTGTACGATATCCTCGGAAGTCGTGTTCACACGCATCCGACTTGAAATCATGACTCCGTAACGGGGCCGTGCTCTACTCTCTCTTTCCAATGCTTGTTTCTAAAAGTCAACCAGGAAAAATGTAAAAAGGTACCTCCATCGAAACTTTATTCCCTAAAACTGGCCTATTCATCAACCGATTCATCGCTCCATATTCAATCAACCAAACGTCTTTCACACCCCCATCCAACATATCCGAAAATAATTTCCACCAACGGAGGGATGTTTTCCCTGTTCCTGGAAATTCCGCCAACTCAGTCAGATTATCAGCTCCGAAAAAGAGAAGAAACAGATTGCTGGCCGCCATGATGGTTTTGACGAGAGCGTTGATGATCTGTTTCGGAATTTGCGTCTCGTTGACGGAGTCGCACTTTTGACGAGACTCGAGAGATGCGGGGTGGGAATAAAACTCCCGTTCAATTATGCCTCGAAGGTTGTAATCGAACTGAACTTGGGTTCTGAAGTGTTGAAGAGCGGGAATTCCCCATGTCAAGCATGTCCGCGCGAGTATTCCTAGAAAGGTCGTGCGATAGTAATCGGGGTTGGTCGCATAACAATTCACAATGACCAGATACGCTATCGCAGTCTGCCATAAATCCTTGATCGACATCGTGGAACCAATGGGAGAGAAAGCGAGGCTGATGATGGTAACGACGACGAAGATTGCTTTGCCGGGGATGTATCTGTTCATCTGTTTGATCCTGATTACAGCGAGGATGGCGAATAGAAGTCGCGAGACAAAGAACATGAGCTCGAGGACTCGCGAATACATCAGCATACAAATAGCCGCAAGCCCCAGGCGACGGAGAAAGGGGTGGGTATTGCCGGCCCATAACATAGTCGCGAAGCCGCCGATGAAGACCAGAGGGATATTCGGCGTGAAGTTGGTGAGATATCGGCCGTAGATGTATGCTGTCTTCTCGAGCTCGTCCCTGGTGGGTTGAATGATGACTTGGGGATAGAGCATTGAACTTGCGATGGTGGAAGTAATGAGCTCTGCAGCCGTAGTCTACTTTCAGATACCGTCGATTGGAGAGTTACCATAAGAACGACCAACGTAGACCCCATGAGCAAATATGCGACAATGAGGGCAAGCGGACCAACCCTTGGCTTCAGGACAGACTTCCAACCTTCGAGCAGTATACCGGTTCCGATCATTCCACCTAAGAGTTAGCTTTTTAGATTTTGGAAGTATACCGAGTGCTATCATGTGAATCGTAGAGGCGTAGAAGTTGGGCGTCGACGTTTGCATTCGTGCAATTGCCCCACCATTGTGTACTTTGCAGCCGAAGTCGGGTTGAGGCACCGTCACACACAAACTGTTTGGCGATGAGGAGACGGGGAATACGCAGCGACGACTTCTCGCCCGACATTTCAGACATTTCGCTGTCCCTAGTGATCCGAATGGTCCCACGCTGTTTGGCGATGGCAATTGTGCTTTCACGTCGGGGGGGTCATTCCGAGTACTAAAGTCGGGAATGAACCAAGGGCCAGGATCGACTTTAGTGATCAGCTTGCGAGCATGAGGGTCGGGAATGAAAGGGCCAGGATCGACCGGCATCATAGCCCAGGGCCAGGGGGCTTGTGCCATAACCGTCGGCGATTTGGAGAGAGGCGACTTCGTAAGAGACTTTCAGCGATGAGTGTTGTTGACGATAGAGCTTTGGAGAGAAGGACGGGAGAGGTTCAGGAACGGATGTGTGTTGCGCAAAAGGGGGGACGATGGCACTATAAATGGCCGCGGATTGATTGGGTGTGTGGTGGCTGTGAGCAATCAATTGGGTGGCAGGGACGATGAACACGACATTTCATTGGCTGGCGCAATTTATATTTGTAGACTTGTAGTAGCTACAGTTACTGGGATTGGCTGGCGCAATTTACACTTGTATGTACTGACAAAAGCCTAAGGAGAAACGAAGCGAAGGGCAAAACCAACCCACCGCCTCACCAATAAGATAAGACCTGTCGCCGCAGCCATTTGGCTGCGATACATACTGTAATTTACTACATATAGCGCAATTTCTCATAAGTAGGGCCCTTTGCGGAAGTGTTGCGGAAACCCTGAAGAAGCAGGTTTCCTCACATTTTTCGGGCTCACCCAAACCTTAATACTCCGCCGGAATTTCATGAACCTCTCCCGACCCGGTGACATCCACTGGACCCCATCCCTGATAATATCAAAGCGCATTTCAATACCAATTCGGATCTTTACGATCTCGCACAATTGAAAGTCCCCTAACCGTTCCCTGCGGCAATTCCGAATTTCTTTTGGTCGGCCCGAATTGGTAGTCAGGGGGGATGTCGTAGACCTTTCCAGACTCGGTAACGTCCTCAGGGCCAAGACTGAGTTGATGGACTTGATGAAGATGGACGGAATTGGCTTGGGAATGGTGAAGGTCGAGTTGGGGCGGTCAATCAAACAAACGAGTCCGAAACTCGCAATGCACCCATGAGCATTTCCGAGCCCGGGAGATCACCACCACATCACCAACGAAATCTCCACAGATACCCCACAATTTAACAACCTGCAAAATCCCAGGAACACAAAATCCAAACGCGATATATAGTCTCACAGGAATAGTAGGAATAGAACACACAAATAACGAGATTGACTGCAAAAACTACATACGTATTTATACTCAAAATCCTACTACATCCGACGCGGACAAAGTTCCACTAAGTCCATCGTCCCAACGTACTGTAAAGTATATCCATACTGTACATACACAATACAAAATAACCACAGCAAAATTCCAAAATCACACATCCCACACATCCCCCACAACAATCTCATCCCACCTTCCCTCGCCGTACCTTTCAAAGGCGTTGCTTGCAAAAGGGTGATGCAAGCATGCGAGGGATACGCGGGGTTCTTGATAGACAGGGTCTAGAACCTGACAGGACGGACCTTGAATCTGCCCATATTTCCCCCGCGCTCGTAAGTCTTCCAATACTCCACGACATAGTCTTTTGCTTTTTGTAGTTCGACGAGGTGATGCGCACGATTAATCTCGACGCGGAAGAGTTCCTTTTCGCCGTCGCCGAGGGAGGCGATGTGTTCGAGTTGGTCCATGATCATGCTGAAGAGGCGGGGGTAGTAATCGGCGTCGGCGCGGTGTCTGGGATTAGATGAGGTTAAATAGCGGAGCGAAAGTAAAAGAAATTGGGAACGGCAGGGGTGGGAGGAGGAAAGACCGGATGCACGGGGGGAATGGGAGGGGGAAGGGATGAGGAAGACGGTGGCATGGGGATGGGAGTGTACCTCATGTAGCATTTGTTGCACCAGTAGAAACGATGGGGACGCGGGATGGAGGATCCCCTTGCGCCCTTTTGCAAGTATTCAGAAATGCAATGGCGATTGACGGTTGCCTTGCTATCCCCCATACAATCTTCACGAGCACAAGCGCCCCTAAAATCAGGCCATCGGAACAAAATCCCATATAGGAAAACAGGGGAAGATGACGAGTGGGAGAGTAGATGGGGGAGATACGGTTGGCCCTTGTGGTATCGTTGACCAGCTGGATGGGGAACCAGTTTCCTATCCGAGGGATAATAAGAGCTGCAAATTTTTCCCGGTCCAGGAACACGAGAACGACAATGAGTCCCCTTGCGTTTGGCAATGACAGGATGTAACGTCGACGAGAGCGAATTATTCGTGACACGTCCTCTGGGTCTTCCCCTTCCCGCAGTGACGGCTTTCTTTCCCGGGCGCGCACTCGCCGCTTTGCCACGACCAGTAGTGACCGCTTTGGCCGCTTGCAGGAACGGATGAGCATTGATAAGAGCCAAATCAGAGAACTCGGTCTTGACTTTGGTTTTGGTATTCTTGCCAGTGCCAGTGGGTTTCTTCGCAGGAAGCGGCGAGGGGGTGGGGACTGCCACCGTCGGCTTTTGGATGCGACGTTTGGGTGGGGCATGAGATTGTACGAGTTTGCGCCGGATGGAGAGTTTTGCTGTCGCCGGGGTCTTTGAACGGGGTTTCGTAACGCGAGGAGTCTTGGGACGGACGACTGTCGAGTGACGACTCGCTTTGACAGTGGCGACAGGGGATCCAGTGGGATGAGCGGGTGTAGTACTATCCCTCGCGGCGAGGTTCTCGAAGTGACTCCCACGCTCGCGTTTGACGGTGCGCCTGTAGACGGGAGTGATTGGCGGAGATGGGAGGTAATTCCTTTGTTTTGGAGGAGGAGTCGATGGCAAAAGAACTTGCTCCGGGCAATGGGGCAAAGGAGTGTCGACAAAGGTAGTCATATCAGACTCCTGCGGCGGAAATTAGCCAATGCAAGTAAGGGGAATACAGATTCTTCCGAAAGAAACTTGAGATGAGATTCAATCCCATTCTCATTGCATTCCGGGGAGGTTGCTGCAGGTGCTCCAGAAAGATGGGGCGACTCGAGACGCGGGAAAGGAGAATCCGAAGCGATAGATGTAGCGAAATCCGGTTCAAAGCTACTACTACTAATAGTATGATTGGCTTCCTCCTTCAATTCCTCGAGTTCGCCCATGACGAAAGTGGCATAATCCATCGTCGAGAACGCATTGCCCCCACCCGTCAAATCCATGGTGGCGTCAGACCTACTGTCAACTAGGAGCAAAAAGGAGTCGTACTCTGTCTTGACGATATTGTCAATGACGTCGGTGGAGAAGTCGAAGAACGAAAGAGCGCTCATATCGTATGGAAAGACAGTGTCTTCAAAGGGGTTGTAAAGAAAGGTACTATGATTGTCCATGTCAACAAAAAGGGACTCGTAGTAGTGAGAACGGAACGACTTTCAAAACAGGGGGCGAGCAGCATCGCCATAAATAAGCAATTGCCATCAGTGCCGCTCAGAGCTGGCGGCCGGCCGCGGGGGACTGACTGGCAAGCGAAACGGTAAACACGTTTTTCGAGACAAAGTATCGGAGAGAGGAACGTGCCTTGCATGGCATATGATACCGTACAGCGACGATCGTGCAAATTAGGAGAGTGGACAGTTGGAGAGAGTCTCCGTGCAATTGGAGCGCGATGGTGTTATTGTTGGGGAGGCGCCGGCGTGTGTGGATGTTTCAGCTGCTGGAGAAATTGACTGGAGGTGGCAATGGGGCGGGGGGCTATTTTAGGACCTAGACCGCTGCGGAAGTGCTTGGGCCGTTTTCGTCTTGCCGTACATGATCGAACAAAGCGCATCTCCCGATGCGGAAGTTTCGTCTGATTAACAGATAGTCTATCCTGGTCATGGAACGACTGCGACGACCTTTGTCGGATGTTCGGAACGGTGAGGCAGAACAAGTTTGTGTCCCAGATATGGCTTGAACGAGAGCTTTAGGAGGAATAAATATACGTCTGGGACCCCCGGCACTTCAGATTGTTGAGTGTTGGGGAAGTGATATTAGCTTGAACCGTTGAAAGCTTAATGGTGATCGGCGCGATCTGACCGCACTATAAGGTTTCAGTCAGATACACGTAATATTCGTCAACTTACGTGCGCCTGTCACTCTGCGTTTGACAGGGACATGTCATTCCAATCCTAGTCCGCGAGATTTTAAAACCGATTGCTCAGAAAGACATTCAGTGAAAACCCGAGGCGGTAGAGTCCGACTCGAGTGGCTTGTTCATTTTATCTGGTTTTTAAGTGTGGCCGTTAGATATAGACGCGATACCCTGCAGCCACTATTAATATTACCTTTGCATCCGACTGTTTCAACGGCCACGCTGTCTACCATGTGGCTGGCTCCAGACTTCGCAACAGATTTGCCACCCTGCATAACAACGTTACTCTGTGTCCCTGCCTCAATTTCAACCATGGCACGTTTCCATGCACGCGAACGAATAAGACCGAGCTATGACCTCTCCTAATACATTCAGATCCCAGCTCATGGATCGTGTCCATCGTAAGCCCTTCGTCCAATCGTTTTCTGGTGCTTTGGTCGCTGGCTGGCAGAAATCCAGTGGTCTAGGTCTGTAGTTTCTTAGCGATGCACTACGGGTAAGCATATGTCTGCACCATGGCCCATTTGGGAAGCCAAAGTGCATTGGCTCCATGAAAACGTGAATCGGGGGGTAAATTATTGCGCGCAGCTGCAGGGGCAACGGTCGCGGAGGAAACGGGATATTGCCGACGACGAAATGGCTGATTCAGGGGCGTCAGGGACACCAGGGACACCAGGGGCCTCACTATTGTCACAAAAGTTCGCAGTCAAACAGCTATGGATGTCGATACAGAGTACGTCTCATTTTACAAGTGAAATATTGATATTAGCGCAATGTGTATCATCGACGACGACGAATTATTCGATATGTGGGTTTCAATTGAAGTCGAACGTCAAGCAAGGTAGTACTTTTGTACATTGTCGTTTTCAATTGACGTTTAGTCTCCCTCGAGTTTCATTCGATACGAATCCTTCTGTTGCAGCAGTCCTCAAAGCAATTGCCGGAGACGACGAGTACCTGGACCCATTGTACCATTCCCAGTTCACATATTCGGGATATTCATAACATAGTACTGAACGACTTCGAGTGCGTGTCGCTGAGAAAGATAAGGAAAGGGAAGCAGAGGAAACTGAAAAGGCACGTCAAAGTCAACTTCAACAATTTTGGGAGGAAACTTGGTCTACGCCTGCCAATTCGTCTTCTGCATCTGAGAGAGCGTCTCCAGAGCCAATCTCACCTGCCAACAATGTCGTCCCTGCTATTACAACAGACTCCTCGAGTCCCTTGTGGGATTTGGAAACTCCGGATCAGACTATGTTCTCAGAAGACAGGGAATGGACTCCACCTACGTCCCCGACATCCGCGAATGGTCCCGAAGAGAACCACAGCTTGTCGCCCAAAAGAAAGTCTCGCAAAGCACCTCACACAGGAAACCCTCGTCGTACATGTACTATCGTATCCCCTCCAGCTTTTGTCCTTCCAATCTGACGTACCAGAGAACCACTGATAGTTACACAACACCCCCGCCCCATCCGACCCTTCCCTATCCAACGCCTACCTCCCCTTCCCCCCGCGGCCGCAAAACAATCAAGCTCCTCAAATACGCTGCAGGTAGCACTCACCATACTAAACCCTCCAAATCCGACCCCATGCTTCGAAATCCAGCAGACGAGGTATCTGACTCCGACGACTCCGACACATACACCCCCCCAAAACAACCCAAGAAAAAATCCACCTCCACAGTTCCCACACGGCGTAAGAAAAAGAAACCTTCCCGTCGTCAAAACACCAAAGCCCGGACGTACCGCACCCTGCATTCCTTGACAAGCCCCCTCCCGACTGACAAGCTTCCTGTTGTTTAGTGGTTGCAAAGTGGATGCTTGGTGGATACTTTGCGGGGGTTGATGGTAGGAGGACATGCGATATTTGCAAAGTGGAGAAACATTCTACGTTTCGGCCGGTTATTTCGGATTGGATTGGGAAGCAGAGGGTGTTGTCTGATTCGATGCGGGTTATGTCTTGTAATTCGTGTTACTGCAGGTTTGTCCCTCCCTCTCCCTATCCTACTCCCTTCGCTCCTACTGCATGCGATTTAAAGCCCATGGATTGCTACACGCCTGGATTTCTACAACCCCTTGTGTTACAAATCTCGGGGCGTTGCAAGTCCTTGGGTGTTGATGTTGACGCGGGGGGTAGTCATTCAAAACACAATCCCTCTTGGAACGCCATGAAAATCACCATGTTACTCTCCCAACTCAAACTTTTTATCAATGCCGGGATCACAACTGCCGATGTCCGCATGAGCTATAATGACAATACGCACACGCGCAAGTTGCAAGACATATACCAGGAGATTGAGGAGTTGTATCAAAGTGGGAAGGAAATTGGCGAAGGAGAGGTTAGTATTAGACCCGAGTTGCCGGAGAGTTGGCTAGGTTGAACACAGAGACCGAGAGTGCTAGTTGAGTGGGGACATTTTGCATTGATGAGTTCGCAGATGTGATGTTTTGGATTTTCAGACGGGGGATATGTGTAGTACTTACTGTAAAAGCTTTGCATTGGTTTCTTATAGTAATGATGAGAAATGGTATTTTTGCAGTTTGTGGTCTATGCATAACTCTCATGGGTTTGGCATTTGCTCGGAATCCGCCTACCTGGCGGCCATCTTCACGCGCATCCCAGTGCCAGACGTACCACCTGACGACCTTGCCTTCCCAAAAACTCACTGTCTAAGGGGCCGTGCGTCAAAGGCACTCTCTACAGAGAAGGACGCTGTCCGTCGGATTCGAGAAGACATCAATGCTCCGATCCTATCCATATCGTGTGGAATTACGATACTCTCGACTAGGACAACGGATGTGGAGTGCGCCACCGAATAAAGACAATGAATGAAGATGCGACACATTGTATTGATAAGTGGAGATAGTTAGAATGGACAATGCAGGACATTGTGACATTGTTTCCTTAGTCTTAAAATAGCGATGGATTAGCCATCGATTGAAATAGAGAAGAACAAAGTTTCTGATCGCACACCATTTTCTTCTGGTTATGAGCGTATTGTTCTCTCAGACTCTCAGATCAGCGCAAAATGCATCAACCAACCAGGTTTCCAGAAGGCATAGAAAGTTGGAAAAGCGTGCGATAAACGACCTCTCCGAAGGAGACGCCGTGCTCCTCAAGTCGTCGTTTGGCGGCCGTAAAATTGCGAATATGGGCTTCCATATCGTCGTCCTCGGCCATGCGCATGCTGACGATATTCTTGATAGCCTGGACCTTCGTAATGTGGGTCGTAGGGCGGAACCGGTCCTTCAGAGTCGTCCATATTTTCGCTGGGTCATCTTTGGCATCCTCCACATACATAGGCAGTGATCAAGCGACTTGAGATCGCGGATAATAGGATGCGACATGCCGGGAGTGCCTTCTTCTTGTATTGCTTGAGTGCGGTATCGTATGCAGCACGTTCTTCGGTCGATGCAGTGGCCGAGAGCGGGACTGGAGCCGTGACCTGGCCATCGACAACATCAAATAGCTCCTTCTCGAGCAAGATGGCTCTGACGATCGTAGCCCAAGAACGGTAGTTCTTTTCGCCGGTGAGCTTCTCGATCTGGGAGGTTGAGGAACGTTCGTAGTCGATCATAGCCATTGTCGTCAAAGATTTCGAGATGTTTGAGGATGGGATGGCTTGGCGATTTGTTTAATGGAAGGAAGTTTCTATCGCTGGATTCGGACGTGCCGGTTAGTGCTTCGTATTGAGTTGTTGAGGAGCTTAGCTGCACTATGCCGGACTCATAACCTGCAGAAAATGGTGTGCGAGATGAGGATGCGCGCATGCATCAGATGAGGTGTTTTCATCCACTGTCAGGGCAAGACAGGACGTCGTTATGCTCCCATCGGACAGCAGCTGTCCAGAGAACTGCAAAGCGACGGGAAAACTGATGTAAGTCCAGCATCGGGGATATGTGTTTGACGTCCATGGCCTTGGCCTGAACCTCCATTCATTCGTCGTCGGCAGTGACCGTGCCTATTTGCACTTTACAGCCGTTCAGAGATAGTGGCTTCGGTATTCCCGGCAACGGACTGTCCGTATGTATAAACATGTATGTATGTACGTATGTACGTGCGCGTGCGCTCCTTTCGCGGAGTTATTTATTTATCTGTTTATTCGCTTATCCAGGTGCATGCGCCACCCCAACGTTTGACCTCCCCCGTGCGCCACGTGGATTGATCAGCCCCAGCAATCCGTGCTGCTTCACCCAATGATCCACGTCGCCCTCTCCCCACCCCGGCAATTATGGGAGCGGATTGTGCGGGGGAGGAGGGATATTTCGGCAGGACACGGATCGTCGGAATCGAAGATCCTGCATGCATGCATGCGAAGCGCGGATCTTGGATGCGCGATAAGGCACGCCGGAATAATGGAGACTGGCCGCAAAACAACGCCCGGACAAAAGGGGCACGGAATGGCTTTATGTGGTTGTACGTACACGTATGTATTGGGGTTGTGTGTGTGAATTGTGTATCGCGTGCGATATGGCTCGTTTGGGCTTGGGGGGACCGTGTAACCGTGGAGAAATGGCGGACGTGGCGGCGGATGGAAGAACTCGGGACACAGCCGTGAACTGCCAAGTCAGCGGAAGACCTCGGATGAGTCGAATGCCACGGCGTCATTGGTTCCGAAATAAAGTTTTAAGGTAGTCCCCTGTATTACATACCTACATACCTGACCGTGTGTAGCAGTGTAACACCCGCGCTCCGAGGGACGGATGCCAATGAGAGGCCGCATGTGAACGGCGTGACATGGTATCCGCGACGGTGGGCCAAGTCAGTGGCAAGTCGCGGGACCCATTCAGGCGAGCCATAGTTATCGGGTTCGCCGAGGGAACTTATACACAGGTGTGATGTCGCCATTGCCTGCCAAGGGACTGGTATATTTAGCCATTTCGTGGAGAGTTGCCTTTTGAAGCGGTTGGACAGGGAGTGACATACGTGTCCACACAGCACATGCAATGCAATGGGATCCGCATTTGCTTGCGCTCCAATAGGTTGAATGCGTGATTACGCGATTGCCTCGAAATTGTAGGGGACAACTTGTTGGGCTGACTGTAACTTGCCAATCAGGGTCGAGGGGAGTCACGCCTGCCACAGTGCCACGCCCTCGACCCTGTAAGCACACACACACATATCCTTCTCAGTGCAGACAGACACACACGCACACACACACACACAGAGCAAAGAAGAACGGCAGAGAGGCAAGGCACCCCTCGACTCGACGACAACCACCCATCCGACAAGCGGGCCAAGCCAACTAACAACCCGTCCAAAAACGCCCTCTGCTCAGAGACCGTTTCGGGGAGATTCGTCTGTTCTGGGTCGTTGACCGATTGACGACGACTGCTCGGTCTGTGGCTGGCGGAAGAAAATCCCTTGCTTCACACGGATCGCCTCCTCTGCTCCTGGCGCACATCATCATCACCATCATCATCATCCCCATCGACCGATCCACGTCGCTCTCTGCGCCATGCCGTCTGTCATCGGCTCTCCAGCCCGACAGTACACGCCGCCCTCCTCCAACGATGAGTCGATGCTGCCGTCAAACCATTTCACGTCCACTCCGCGATTAAAGCTACCGGCCGCACCCTTCGCCATCGCCACTCAGCACGACACTTCCATCTCCGCCACGCCAGTCTCTCCCCCGTCCTCCTCGGAAGACTCGCCCACCACATCAGGAGGCGATACCGCGAATTACATGCAGGACGACACCGAAATGCTCGACTACGACGAGTTCACCCTCAATACCAATGATAATCCTTCCTCTCCTGAAGCTCTCTTCTTTGGGCGCCCTCCGATAACGTCAACTCGTCAGTTCACCTCGGCAAATCCTTCGCCAGGACCGTTCTCGCCGTTCAATGCTGGATTAGCGGGACTACGGCCAACGCAATCGAGTCCCGAGTTCGATCAGGATGGCGAAAGTCCCGGGCTGGGAACGGATATGCGTGGACTACGTTTGAATTCCAGATTTCCTAGTCCTGTCCAGGGAACAGTCTGTTTGGAAGATGTGATGTTGCCCAACGACGATGGCTTATCCGGATTCATGCCTTCGCAGTTGGTGGGATCATTATTCGAGACGAAGCCTGTAGTACAGCATGCCGAGAATGGCATGTTTCAGTATCCCCCGATAACGAGATTGGGCTAATTGTAGACCCCCGTATGAGCTGGCGTTAGTTGGAATACCACCTAGCGGAGCAAAGAGTCGTGTTGAAACGCAGATAAAGCTGGATTTACAATTATTACATCCAGGCACAGACGATCTTGTCAAGGACACGTATGAATATATTAAACTCCCCGCCTACGGAGTCTCGAAAGAGAAATTCCGACTCAATAACCTCAAAGGTTTGTCTTCTCTAGTTGCTTGGTAACAGTAGATGGTCCCAAAGACATCGACCTGAGTAAAGTCCTGCACCTGGAAGCAAGCGTAGTCTGCACAACCCAGCCCTCAAAAGCAGTCCACATCTGCGAAGGCTGCATCCTACGAGAGGTATTCCCCTTACCCCTTCCTCTTCCCTTCCGCCCCCCCTTTCGTTAGCCCCACCTCGGCACGAGAGTTCAGTGCTGATAGTAGCGCAAACGAGCCCTCCGTAAAAAAGACTACAAACGCAAAACCAACAAACGTCCCCCTCCCTCCTCGCCGCCTCTCCCCGCCGACGAGAACCAGAAAATAATCGTCTTCAACTGTCCCGAAATCATGGACTTTACGTCAGGCACATGTTCCCTCCCCACCCGAATCACATGCTACTGCCGTCACCACAAAGAAAAGCAAGGCTTCAAGATCGTGCTCATCGTCAAAGACACGGCAGGCAACGTTGTCGGTCGCTGTGTCAGTGGCAATATCATGATCACGGACGATCACAAGGCGCAGGGCAAGGGCGACGATTCGACGGGGCGGGGGGAGAGTAAACGACGCAGCTCGGAGGAAGGGAGGGTTTCGGGACTTACCTCCCGGCGGAGTAGTATGGATAGTGTGGATGAAGGCAGTGGGCGCAAGAGGAAGATTATCCAGGAGATGCAGAATCCGTCGGGTAACTCTGGGGCTGCTGCTGCTGCGTTACCACCGCCGCAGGGAGCGCAGACGGGAGGTGGGTTGCAGGCGAAACAGGTCAAGATTCCGAAGAATCTGAGCATGACAAAGTTGAACAAGATGGAGCCGATGTCATCGACTGGAGGGAAGCAACGACATTCACCGTATCCTACACCGTCTCCTTCTACAACATTCATGAGAACTCAATCCATGGATTCGGTCCCAAAGTTCTTTGCCGGGGGTAATAATGTCACTGCAACCACTCCCTCAAATGCAGGAAGATGGCAAACCCCTCGACAAACTTCTGCGACAGAGCCGAATTCACGAAGTAATTCTCCGCCGGATATGTTCTTTTCCTCCGCAAATCTCAATGTCAACACCAATTTCGATAACATATTCCCTGATTACCAGAGTCAGCCTCAAACGCCTGCGTTCAGCGGAATACAATCTGCTCCGACGAGCAATGCGGCGTCTCCGGAGGATACTACTCAGTTTAATGCTTTCCGACCTCAACAGCGGTGGGCGTTAGATACGATGCCGGGAATCAATATTCCAAATGAAATCGATTCGCCTCAACCATTGTCGTTGTTCCCCGCTTCGGCAGGCAATGCACAAGCCACGATTACACCCACGATAACAAAGATGGTTCCAACAGAAGGTC
>Ga0302325_10020087_pt1 | contig 14014 bp, 1 predicted proteins | sample Palsa_T0_2_FD_201948 | JGI IMG/M metagenome (GOLD analysis project Ga0302325, IMG submission 201948) | Peat permafrost microbial communities from Stordalen Mire near Abisko, Sweden - Palsa_T0_2 | ecosystem: Environmental > Terrestrial > Soil > Palsa > Peat permafrost | place: Sweden: Abisko... | reverse complement strand
GTGCCGTCGGCGGTCGCGGCGAACGACTTGCACCGCCCGTCGGGGGCCAGGCCCCGCTGCCGGCTGAACTCGAGGAACGTGGCCGGGGTGGCCATCACGGTAACCCCGCCGGCCAGCGCCAGGGTGCACTCCCCGTGCCGCAGCGCCTGGCAGGCCAGGTGCAGGGCGACCAGGGAGGAGGAGCAGGCGGTATCGATGGTGACCGCGGGCCCCTCGAGGCCGAAGGTGTAGGAGACCCGCCCGGAGGCGACGCTGCCGGCGCTGCCGTTGCCGATCATGCCCTCGAACCCGGCCGGGGCGCGCTGCAGCCGCGAGGCGTAGTCGTTGTACATGATCCCGGTGAACACCCCGGTCGCGCTGCCCCGCACGGTGCCCGGGTCGATCCCGGCGCGTTCGAGCGCCTCCCACGCCGTCTCCAGCAGCAGCCGCTGCTGGGGGTCGGTGGCCAGTGCCTCGCGCGGGCTGAGCCCGAAGAACCCCGGGTCGAACTGGTCGGCGTCGTACAGGAACCCGCCCTCCCGCGCGTAGCAGGTCCCGGGATGGTCGGGATCGGGGTCATAGAGTGCCTCCGCGTCCCAGCCCCGTCCCTTGGGGAAGTCCCCGACAGCGTCCTGGCCCCCCGCCACCAGGTCCCACAGGTCCTCCGCGGAGGCCACCCCCCCGGGGAACCGGCACCCCACCCCCACCACCGCAACCGGCTCACCGTCTCTCGCTTCGAGTTCCTCCAGTCGCTGGCGTGTCCGGTGCAGGTCAGCGGTGACCCATTTGAGGTAGTCCATCAGCTTCTCGTCGTCCGACATTCGAGACCAGCCTTCTTGGGATGGTGGGTGGCAGGATTCAGCTCGAGGCTCGCCCGAGTTCTTTGTCGATGAAGTCGAATATCTCGCCATGCGTCGCCGACTGGATTCTTTCCGTCACGGCGCCGTTCTCCGCTCGCTCAGGGACGTCGTTCCAGGCCGCCACGATCGCCTTCAGCCGCGTCGTGATCTCCGCGCGGACGGGGTCGTCCGTGACGAGGTTCGCGAGGCCCGACCGCAGCCTGTCCAGGTCCGCGAAGACACGCGCGGACATCGCCGTTTCCTTGGGGGCGAGCTCGGCGAGCAGGTGGGTGGCCAGCGCTGCTGGCGTGGGATGGTCGAAGACCATGGTCGCCGGCAGCCGCAGGCCAGTAGCTTCGGTCAGCCCGTTGCGGAATTCGACGGCGGTCAGCGAATCAAACCCGAGATCCTTGAATTGCCGCTCCACGTCGACCGTGCCCGGTGCGGTGTGGCCGAGTACGGCCGCCAGCTGACCACGCACCAGATCCGATATCACCTGTGCCCGCTCTGCCTCGCCGAGCCCGGCCAGCTGGTCACGCAGACCGTCCGCCGTGGCGGGCGTGCCTGCGGCGGTCCTCCTGGCGGGGGTCCTGATCAGGCTGCTGAGCAGCGGCGGGAGACCTCCGGACGGGGCCATCGCGCGCAGCGCCCCGATATCTAGCCTGGCTGGCATCAGCGTTGCCTGACCGGCGCTGACCGCGGTATCAAAAAGCGCCAGGCCCTGCTGTGCGGAGACCGGCGCTATGCCGCGGGTCAAGCGAGCCCGGTTGGCCTCGTCCAGCCGGTCGGCCATGCTGCTTCCTGTGTCCCAGGGACCCCAGGCCAGTGAGATCCCGGCCAGGCCCCGTGCCTGGCGATGCTGCGCGAGCGCGTCAAGATACGCGTTAGCCGCCGCGTAGTTTCCCTGACCCGCGCTGCCTATGGTGCCTGCGGCTGAGGAGAAAAGCACGAATGCCGACAGATTCATGGACTCGGTGAGGGTGTGGAGATTCCACGCGGCGTCCACCTTCGGCCGCAGCACGGCGTCCATCGACGCGGGGGTCAGCATCTGCACGACGCCGTCGTCGAGCACGCCCGCGGCGTGTACCACACCCGTCAGCGGATGGTCTGCTGGCACCGTAGCGAGCAGCGCGGCCAGGGCGCCCGGGTTCGCCGCATCGCAGGAGGCCATCCGGACGTGCGCGCCAAGCGCGGTCAGTTCGGCCGCAAGCTCAGCGGCGCCTTCGGCTTGGCCGCCCTGGCGGCTGGCGAGCAGCAGGTGGCGAACGCCATGCTCGGCCACCAGGTGCCGGCCGACTAGCCCGCCGAGCGCGCCGGTGCCGCCAGTGATCAGTACCGTGCTGATCGAGTCCCATGGCGGGGTGCGTGGCATCGGCGGAATCGCTGCACGGATCAGGCGGGCCGCCCGGAGCCTGCCGTCCCGCACGACCACCTGCGGCTCAGCGCAGCTCAGGGCGGCGGGGAGCAGACCGCGGGCACCCTCGTCCTCGTCTAGGTCAACGAGGACGAACCGGCCAGGATTCTCCGACTGCGCGGTGCGGACAAGGCCCCATATCGCGGCGCCCGCCAGATCGGGCGTGTCTTCTCCCGGCGCCCCGGCCATCGCGCCCCAGGTCGCGATCGCCAGGCGGGAGGAGGCGAACCTGTCGTCCGCTAGCCAAGACTGCACCAGGTCCAGTGCCAGGCACACGGCCGTCCGCACCCCCGCTGCCGCGGGCGGCGGTCGGCGGGTGGTGAGCCCGGGGCTCACCACCACATCAGGCACCGCCGCACCCGACGCGATGGCAGCTCCAAGCGACGCCAGGTCCTGATAAGACTCGGTCGGGAAGCCCGCCGCCGCTAGCGCCTCGATGACCTTGCCGGCCTGCCCCTCCGGGGCTCCAAGCACCGCCAGGGACACTGCCGCGGCTGGCGGCGCGGGTACCGTGACCCACTCGACCTGGAAAAGCGAATCGCGAGTGGCATCGGATTGCGCGGCAGGGGCAAGCCGGAGCGTCAGGGACTCGACGGCCGCCACCGGCCGACCCGAGCCGTCCGCCATCGTGATGGAGATCGCGTCCTGCCCCGCGGGAGAGATCCGAACGCGCAGGGTGGAGGCCCCTTCTGCGTGCAGCGAGAAGCCTGCCCAGGAAAAGGGCATCCTGCCAGCCGCCGTGCCCTCTTGGGCGCGGAGGATGCCAGCATGTGTCGCGGCGTCAAGCAGGGCCGGATGAAGCCGGAAAGCCCCAGCCCGCGCCTGTTCCTCCGCTGGCAGCCTGACCTCTGCGAATATCTCATCGTCGCGGCGCCACGCCGCTTGCAGCCCCTGGAAGGCTGGGCCGTAATCGAAGCCGTGCTCGGCGAGGAGCTCGTACAGCCCGTCGGCCTGTGCGGGGACCGCGTTCGCGGGGGGCCACACGAGAAGATCCGCGGGTACCTCGGGACCCGTGGCCACGGCCAGGGTCCCGCTCGCATGCCTGGTCCACGGCTCGGTTTCCGCGCTGTCCTCCGGACGGGAGTACACGCTCACCGCCCGGCGGCCGTCTTCATCAGGTCCGCCGACCATCACCTGGATGTGGGCCGCGCCGTGCTCGGGCAGGACGAGCGGTGCTTCGATGGTGAGCTCGTCGATGCGGTTGCAGCCGGCCCGGTCCCCTGCCTCGACGGCCAGTTCCACGAACCCGGTGCCGGGGAACAGGACGCTGCCCATCACGACGTGATCGGCCAGCCAGCGATGCGTGCGCAGCGCCACGCGGCCCGCCAAGAGGATGCCGTCAGAGTCTGGCAGCGCGATGGCGGCCCCGAGCAGGGGATGTTCCGCCGGCCGCAGGCCGGCCGAGGTCACGTCGGCCGCGGCCGTCACGGTATTGGGCCAGTAGCGCTGGCGCTGGAACGCGTAGGTGGGCAGGTCCACCAGCTGGGTTCCGCGCCCGTCGAAGACGGCGTCCCAGTCAACAGGAACACCGTGAACGTGCAGGTCGGCTACGGCTGTTGCCAGCGACCGGGCTTCTTGGCGGCCCCTGCGCGAGGCGGACGCCAGTACCGTTCCGTCGGCCTCGCCGAGCAGGCAGTCGCGGGCCATCGCCGTCAGCACGCCGTCGGGTCCTAGTTCAAGCAGGGCCGACACGCCGTTAGCCTGCAGCCAGCACATCCCGTCGGCGAACCGCACCGGCTGGCGCACGTGCCGCACCCAGTAGCCGGGTGAGCGCAGCTCCGCCTCGGTGGCGAGCGTGCCGGTGACATTCGAGACGAGCGGGATCGCCGGCGGGGAGTACGACACGCCCTGAGCGACCCGCTCGAACTCCGCCGTCATCGCATCCATGCGCGGCGAATGAAAGGCATGACTGACCTGCAGCCGCTTGGTCTTGCGGCCTTCCCCCTCCCACCGGGCGGCCAGCTCGAGGATCTCCTCCTCGTCCCCGGAGACCACCACCGAAGACGGGCCGTTGACCGCCGCGATGCCGACCCGGTCCGCGCGCCCGGCGATCTGTGCCGCCACCTCTTCCTCGGTCGCCTGGACCGACATCATCGTTCCGCCGGCCGGCAGGGCCTGCATCAGGCCGCCGCGCGCCGCCACCAGCGCGCAGGCGGCTTCAAGCGACAGCACCCCTGCGACGTGGGCCGCGGCCAGTTCGCCGATCGAATGGCCCATGAGGTAGTCGGGGACCAGGCCCCAGGATTCGACCAGGCGGAACAGTGCCACCTCGAACGCGAACAGCCCTGCTTGGGTGAACACGGTCTGGTCGAGCAGCGCGCTGTCTGGTGAGCCGGCGGCGCCGAACATGACGTCCCGCAAGGGCCGATCGAGCAGGATGTCCATATACGCGCAGGTCTCGTCCAGGGCGCGGGCGAACTGCGGGTACGCGGCGTACAGATCCTTGCCCATCTCCGGCCGCTGGCTGCCCTGCCCGGAGAACAGGAACGCCGTCGTCGGCCTGCCGCTGGTCGCGGCCCGGCCAGGCCCGCGGGCCTGGCCGGCGGCCACCGCCTCCAGGCCGGCCAGCAGGTCCTCACGGTCGGAGCCGACCACGACAGCCCGGTACTCTAGCGCCGCCCGGCCGGTGCCCAGCGAGTACCCCACATCGGCGGCAGCCAGTTCCGGCCGTTCGTCGAGGTAGGACCGCAGCTGCCGCGCCTGCGCCCGCAGGGCGCTCGGGCTGCGCCCGGACAGCGGCCACGGAATGACGGCTGGCGGTGCCGCAGGGGTCGCGGGCGGGTCAGCCGGGTCAGCCGGCGGGGATTCCTCCAGGATCGCGTGCGCGTTGGTGCCGCTGATGCCGAATCCTGACACCGCGGCCCGCCGCGGACGCCCCGTCGCTGGCCAAGGCTCCTTGGCGGTCAGCAGCCGGATGATGCCCGCCGACCAGTCCACGTGCGGCGACGGCTCGTCGACGTGCTGGGTCGCCGGCACCTCCCCGTGCTGCAGGGCAAGAACCATCTTGATGACGCCGGCCACTCCGGCGGCCGCCTGAGTGTGCCCGATATTGGACTTCAACGAGCCCAGGAGGACAGGCCGGTTTGCCGGCTGGCCCTGCCCGTACACGGAAGTCAGGGCCTGCGCCTCGATTGGATCCCCCAGCGAGGTGCCCGTGCCGTGTGCCTCCACGACATCGACATCCCCGGGCGCCAGCCGTGCGTTCTCCAGTGCCTGACGGATAACCCGTTGCTGGGAGGGGCCGTTGGGTGCGGTGAGGCCGTTGCTCGCGCCATCCTGGTTCACCGCGCTGCCCCGTACGACCGCAAGCACCGGGTGGCCGTTTTGCCGGGCGTCAGACAGCCGCTCAAGCAGGAGCACCCCCACGCCTTCCGCCAGGGCGAACCCGTTCGCCGTCGCGGCGAACGCCTTGCACCGGCCGTCAGGAGACAGCGCACGCTGACGGCTGAGGCAGATGAATGACTCCGGTGTCGCCATGACGGCGACGCCGCCTGCCAGCGCGAGCGAGCACTCGCCCTGTCGCAGCGCCTGCGTGGCGAGATGCAGCGCCACCAGGGAAGACGAGCACGCTGTGTCCACCGTCACGGCGGGTCCTTCCAGCCCGAAGTTGTAGGAGAGCCGGCCTGACAGGACACTGGGGGAGTTCCCGGTCACGAGGTAGGCCTCGACGGACTCGGACTCAGGCACGCGCGTCATAAGCGTGGTGTAGTTCGAGGGCGACGCGCCGACGAACACCCCCGTCTGGCTGCCACGCAGCGAAGTCGGATTGATCCCCGCCCGTTCGAGTGCCTCCCACGTGGTCTCAAGCAGCAGGCGCTGCTGTGGGTCTGTCGAGAGGGCTTCACGCGGGCTTATCCCGAAGAAATCAGCGTCGAACTGGTCGATGTCGCGGAGGAAGCCGCCTTCCCGGGCGTAACTCCGCCCCGGCCGGTCAGGGTCGGGGTCATAGAGTCCTTCGATATCCCAGCCTCGGTCCTGCGGGAGCGGCGAGATCGCGTCATCGCCTCGGCACACCAGCTCCCACAGGTCCTGAGGGGTCCGCACGTCTCCCGGAAATCTGCAGCCCATCGCGACGATCGCGATGGGCTCGTCGGCGGACGTGACGGCGAGGGGAACCGCGGCGGCGACCACGTTCGACACGCCGAGCGCCTCCGCACGCACGAACCTGGCCACGGCGATCGCGGTGGGATAGTCGAAGATCAGGCTGGCTGGCAGCCGCAGGCCGGTGGCGGTGTTCAGCCGGTTCCGCAACTCGACGGCGGTCAGCGAGTCGAACCCGAGCTCCCGGAAGGCACGGCCCTGTTCCACCGCATCGGGTCCCTGGTACCCGAGGACGGCGGCCGCGTGGGTGCGCACCACGTCAAGCACGACCAGGTCCTGCTGGGACTCCGTAAGCCCGGCGAGGCGCCGGGCGAATTCCGACCCGCCAGCTGCGGGTTCCGCGTCCGCGACGCGCAGGAAGCGGCGGGTCTCGGGCAGCTCATCGAGAAGCGTGCTCGGGCGCATCGCGGAGAAGAGGGGGATGAAGCGTTCCCAGTCGATGTCCGCGATGGTGACGAGCGTCTCATCCGCGTCCATTGCCTGCTGGAGCGCCGCTATCGCCGACCGCGGCGAGATTACCGGGACGCCGCGCCGGCGCATGGGCTCCTCGAGTTCCTGAGAGATCATCCCGCCGCCAGACCAGGGACCCCAGGCCACCGACAGGTAGGTCAGCCCGTCGGCCCGTCGCTGCTGTGCCAATGCGTCAAGGAACGCGTTGCCGGCCGAGTAGGCCCCGTAGTCCCCGACCCCCCAGACGGCCGAGATTGAGGAGAAGAGAATGACGGCGTCCAGTGAGTCCCGGTCGAGTAGCTCGTCCAGATGCCTCGCGCCCGCGACCTTCCCGGCCGCGATCTCTTCGAACTCCGCCAGGCTGACCTCATCGATCGGCGTCAGTCTGGCGATGCCCGCGGCGTGCACCGCGACGCGAACCGGGGAGCCCTCGGCTTCCAGCCGCTGGATTAGCCCGGCTACCGCTTCCCTGTCGGAAACGTCACACGCCGCCACCGTGACCCGCTGGGCTCCCAGCCCGGCGAGTTCCGCGCTGAGCTCATCGGCACCCGGTGCCGCAGGCCCCCGGCGGCTCGTCAGTACCAGGTGTTCGGCACCGTTGCCCGCCAGCCACCTGGCGACATGTGCCCCCAGCCCCCCCGTGCCGCCAGTGATCAGCACGGTTCCCCGCGGTCGCCACCCGCGACTGGCGCGACCCTCCGCGAGCGGAGCCCTCACCAGCCGCCGGACGAAGCTCCCCGACGTCCGGATCGCGACCTGGTCCTCCCCGCTGACTCCGGACAGCGCGCTCCCGAGGCGTGACATTGCCTGCTCGTCCGCTTTCTCGGAGAGGTCCACAAGCCCGCCCCACCGTTCCGGATGCTCCACGGCGGCGACCCGGCCCAGTCCCCACACCGACGCCTGGGCCGGGTTGGACGGCGCTTCCGAGCGGCCCACGGACACCGCTCCACGGGTCGCGCACCACAGCGGTGCCACGATCCCCGCATCGCCAAGTGCCTGCACAAGCGCGACGGTCAACGTCAGCCCCGTCGGGAGCGAGGAGTAGCCCGGGTGCGGCCGTTCGTCAAGCGCGAGCAACGACAGCACGCCTGCCAGCGTGGCGTCCGACGTCGTCTCCCGCAGGCGGTCGGCGAGCGCGCTCCTGTCGGTGTCCTGCCCGTCGAGCACGATCCTGGCTACGGTGGCACCATGCGCGGCGAGCCCGTCGAGGATGCTCGTCACCCAGTCGTCCTCGAGGCTGGCCGCGGGCACCGCGACCAGCCACGTCCCCGTCAGCGTCGCGCGGGCGATCCCGGTGGCCGGCTTCCAAGCGATCCGGTACCGCAAGGAGTCCAGGGTGGCCGCGTCGCGCTTGCGCCGCCGCCACGAGGCCAGCGCCGGGACAAGCGCGCTCAGCGACGACACCTGCTCGTCCCCTTCGACATCAAGGGCGCGGGAGAGGGCGGTCAGGTCTTCGCGCTCCACCGCGTCCCAGAACCGGGCCTGATCCTGATCATCGGCCGCGTGTTCCTGGTCGGCACCAGGCGTGTCCGTCACCGTGGCTTGCAGCCAGTAACGTTCCCGCTGGAAGGGGTAGGTAGGAAGGGAGACACGGCGGGCGTTTCGGCCGCTGAAGACCGCGTCCCAGTCCAGGGGGACTCCGTTGACGTGGGCCTGGCCGAGCGATGCGAGAAAGCGGTCCGGGCCGCCGTCGTCGCGGCGCAGCGTCCCTGCCGCGGTCGCCGCCGCGCTTGCGTGGTCGATGGTCTCCTGTAGTCCTGTTATCAGCACCGGGTGCGGGCTAATTTCGATGAACGCCTGGTGTCCCTGCTCAAGCATGGTGCGGATGGCGGGTTCGAAGCGGACGGTCTGCCGAAGGTTGCGGTACCAGTAGTCAGCGTCGAGACCTGTTCCGTCTTGCAGTCCGCCGGTGGTGGCGGAGTAGAAGGGGATATCGGCGGGGCGAGGGATGATCGGGGCGAGAGCCTCGGCCAGCTCCTCACGGATCGCTTCGACGTGCGCGGAGTGCGATGCGTAGTCGACGGCAATGCGGCGGGCGCGGATGCCTTCGGCCTCGCAGGCGGCCAGCAGCTCATCCAGGCTTCGCGGTTCGCCGGAGATGACGACCGAGGCCGGCCCGTTGATCGCGGCAACAGCGAGCCGGTCACCCCATGGCCGCAGTCGCGCGGCGGCCTGGTCGGCGGGCAGGGCGATCGAGGCCATGCCACCCTGACCCGACAGTGACGCAAGCGCCCGGCTGCGCAGGGCCACCACTCGTGCCGCGTCCTCGAGTGACAGGGCCCCGCTGACGTAAGCGGCCGCGATCTCACCCTGGCTATGACCTACGACCGCGGCAGGCCGCACACCGCAGGAGCGCCACAGCGCGGCCAGCGAGATCATTACCGCGAAAAGAGCCGGCTGCACGACGTCGACGCGGTCAAGCCCGGGCGTGCCGGGCGCACCGCGCAGAACGTCGGTCAGCGACCAGCCCACGAGCGGCGCCAGGGCCTCGGCGGACCGGTGCAGGTGGTCGGCGTAGACAGGGGATGACTCAAGCAGCTCGAGGGTCATGCCCGGCCATTGCGCGCCCTGGCCTGGGAAGACGAACGCGGTCCGGCCCCCGGGGCCGGAGATGCCGCGGATGAGGTGCGGGTCGGCGAGGTCGGCGGCCAGAGCATCCATGCCGCCGAACAACTCGTCCCGGCTCCGTGCCAGCATGACAGCGCGCCGAGGGAGCGCGGCCCGGGTGGTGGCGAGCGAATACGCGATGTCAGGCAGGCGCAGCTCGGGCTGGGCGGCGGCGAGTTCCCGCAGCTGCACAGCCTGGGCACGCAAGGCATCGTCGGTAGCGGCGGACAGCGGCAGGAGGGTCGTGCTGGTAGAGATGAGCGGGCTTCGGCTGGACGAGGCGTCGTCCGCAGGCCGCGGGTCGTCCGGAGGCTGTGGGTCGTCCGGCGCGCCCTGTTCCAGGATGATGTGGGCATTGGTGCCGCTGATTCCAAAGGAGGAGATGGCGGCGCGGCGCGGGTGGCCGGATACCGGCCACGGGCGCGCCTCGGTCAGTAGGGAGACGGCACCGGCTGACCAGTCCACATGGGGCGACGGCTGGTCGATGTGCAGGGTTTTCGGGAGCATGCCGTGGCGCATGGCCATGACCATCTTGATCAAGCTCGCCACCCCGGACGCGGCCTGCGTGTGGCCGATGTTGGACTTGACTGAGCCGAGCCACAGCGGCTGGCCGGCCGGGCGGTCCTGGCCGTAGGTGGCGAGCAGCGCGCCGGCCTCGATCGGGTCGCCCAGCGTCGTGCCGGTGCCGTGGGCCTCGACCGCGTCGACCTGACCCGGCGTCAGCCGGGCGTTCTCCAGCGCCTGCTTGATAAGGCGCTGCTGTGACGGCCCGTTTGGCGCGGTGAGGCCGTTGCTGGCGCCATCCTGGTTCACCGCGGTGCCCCGCACCACGGCCAGCACCTGATGACCGTTGCGCCTGGCGTCCGTGAGACGCTCCACGAGCAGGAGGCCGACGCCTTCCCCCCAGCCGGTACCGTCCGCCTGAGCCGCGAACGCCTTGCACCGGCCATCGGGGGCCATGCCCCGCTGGCGGCTGAATTCGATGAAGATATCCGGTGACGCCATCACCGTGACCCCGCCCGCTATCGCGAGGCTGCACTCGTCCCGCCGCAGCGCGCCGCAGGCCAGGTGCAGGGCGACCAGTGAGGAGGAGCACGCCGTGTCAATGGTGACCGCGGGTCCCTCGAAGCCGAAGGTGTAGGACACCCTGCCGGACGCGACACTTGTCGTGTTGCCCGTCATGTAGTAGCCCTCGTATCCCTCGGGCGTCTCAACAGGGCGCGGGCTGTAGCCCTGGTAGATCACTCCGGCGAACACCCCGGTCCTGCTGCCACGGAGGGAATCCGGATTAACCCCGGCCCGTTCGAGTACCTCCCACGTCGTTTCGAGGAGCAGCCGCTGCTGCGGATCGGTTGCCATCGCCTCGCGCGGGCTGATCCCGAAGAAACCAGGATCGAACTGGTCGGCGTCGCGGAGAAACCCTCCCTCGCGAGCGTAGCTCGTGCCGAAGTTCTCGGGGTCGGGGTCGTATAGCCGCTCGGTGTCCCATCCACGCTCGGCGGGGAATTCCGAGATCGTGTCCGCGCCCTCGGCGAGGATCTGCCACAGATCCTCCGGAGAACGCACCCCGCCGGGGAAGCGACAGCTCATCCCGATGATGGCGATCGGCTCCCGCTCCCTCGCCTCCGCGTCCGCCAAGCGCCGCCGCGACTGGCGGAGGTCGGCTGTCGTCCGCCTGAGATAGTCACGGAGCCTTTCCTCGTTCTCTGCGTTTCCTGTCATGACGTCTGTTCCTGTTCCTTGTTCCTTGTGGCTCGTGGCTTGGCCTGCGAAGGTTCAGGTCTCGAGTTCCCTGTCGAGCGCTTCGAAGAGCTCGGCGTCGGTCGCGCCGCGGAGTTCGCCGCCGGAGTCGGCACGGTAACTCGCGGCACCGTAACTCGCGGCACCGTAACTCGCGGCACCGTAACTCGGGGCACCGTCGCTCCCGGCCCCGGCGTCATCCAATTTCCACAACAGGGCCTGAAGGCGGGACCTGATCCTGGTGTAGGCGTCGTCCTGTGGAAGACTCAGCAGCCTCGATTCAAGCTCTTCGAGCTCCGCGAGGACGGGGGCGGACGCGTCCGCTTCGCCGGGGGCGATCGCGTCCCTGAGGTGCTCGGCGATCGCGGCGGGCGTGGGATAGTCGAAGACCAGGGCGCTCGACAGGCGCAAGCCTGTCGAGGCGTTCAAGCGGTTGCGAAGCTCCACGGCGGTAAGCGAGTCGAAGCCGAGCTCCTTGAACGCCTGCCGTTCGCCGATGGTGTCGGGCGTGGTGTGCCCGAGCACGGCGGCGGCGTTCGCGCGGACCAGTTCAAGCAGCAGGTGGTCCTGTTCGGGACGGGACAGCGTGGCCAGCCGGCTCGCCAGCGATCCGCTGGACGCGGTGGCGGCTGCCCGCTTCAGCGGGGCGCGGACCAGGCCGCGGACGATCGCGGGTATCACGGGCAGCGCGCTCAGCGCCGCCGTGTCCAGCCGGGCCGGGATCAGGACCGGATCATCGGCCTCCACGGCCGCATCGAACAGCGCGAGACCATCGGCGGGCGAGAGCGCGATCGCGCCGCTGCGGGTTACCCGGGCCATGCTGGACTGATCCACCATGCCGTCGGTCATGGACCACAGGCCCCAGGCAAGCGAGATCGCGGGAAGCCCCTGGGCGCGGCGGTGCTCCGCGAGCGCGTCGAGGAAGGCGTTGCCAGCCGCGTAATTGCCCTGGCCGGCGCCCCCGAGAGTGCCGGCGAGCGAGGAAAACAGGATGAACGCCGCCAGCGGCCGGTCCTTCGTCAGCTCGTGGAGGTTCCAGGCGCCAGCTACCTTGGGACGCAGCACCGTCTCCAGCTGATCGGAGGTCAGCGATGAGATCACGCCGTCGTCGAGGACCCCTGCCGCGTGGATCACGGTGGTCAGCGGCCGGTCAGCGGGGATGGCCGCCAGCACGGTGGTGAGGGAGTCGCGGTCGGCCGCGTCGCAGGCCGCGAGCGTCACCTGCGCCCCCATGGCGGTCAGCTCGGCTTCCAGCTCCCGTGCGCCGGCGGAATCAGCCCCCCGGCGGCTGGTCAGCACCAGGTGCCTGACGCGGTTCTCGCGGGCCAGGTGGCGCGCGAGCAGGGCGCCAATGCTCCCGGTCCCGCCGGTAATCAGCACGGTTCCGTCCGGGGCGTCCATGCGCGGCAGGGTGAAGGCCATCTTGCCGGTGTGGCGTCCCTGGCTGATATAACGGAATGCCTCCGGAGCGCGCCGTACCGTCCACGTGGTGACAGGAAGGGGCTTAAGCGCGCCGGATTCGAAAAGCGCCAGCAGGTCGGTGAGTATCTGCTTGATCCGTTCCGGCCCCGCCTCCATCAGGTCGAAGGCCTGATAGTGGACGCCCGGGTGATCGGTGCCGACCTGGACGGGATCGCGGATGTCGGTTTTGCCCATCTCAATGAAGCGCCCGCCGGGAGCCAGCAGGCGCAGCGAGGCGTCGACGAATTCATTCGCAAGGGCGTCAAGGACGACGTTGACGCCGTTTCCGCGCGAGGTCGCGCGGAAACGCTCCTCGAAGTCGAGGGTGCGCGAGGACGAGATGTGCTCCTCGTCGAGTCCCATGGCCCGCAGCGTCGCCCACTTGTCGGGATGGGCGGTGGCGTAGACGCTGACCTTCCACAGGGCGGCGAGCTGAACAGCGGCCATGCCAACGCCGCCTGCGGCGGCGTGGACGAGGAGGGACTCCCCCGGCTGGATCCTGGCGAGATCGGCCAGCCCGTAGTAGGCGGTCGCGAAGACCACGGGGATCACCGCGGCCTGCGTGAAGGACCAGCCGCTGGGGACGCCGACGACCATCCGGTGATCGGTGACCGCGGACGGGCCGATGCAGCCGGGGAACAGGCCCATGACCCGGTCACCTGGCTGGAACTCGGTGACACCAGGGCCGGCCTCCGTGATGATCCCCGCGGCCTCGCTCCCGATCAGGGCGTTACCCGGGTACATGCCAAGCGCGATCAGCGCGTCGCGGAAGTTCAGCCCGGCCGCGCGGACCGCGATGCGTACCTGGCCCGCCGCGAGGGGCTCACTGACCAAGGGAGCCAGGGTGAGGTTTTCCATCGTGCCAGATGTGCTGACGTCCAGCCGCCAGTTGGGGGCTCCGGCGGGCGGGACGAGTCTGCCCGCGTCGGCGCGCACGAGACGCGGCACGAGGATGCCGCCCTGGCGCAGGGCGAACTGCTCCTCATCGGTGGCAAGGGCCGCGGGCAGCAGGGCCGCGGACCGCTCGTCCCCATCGATGTCGATGAGGACGAACCGGCCCGGGTTCTCGGTCTGGGCCGCCCGGACCAGACCCCAGACGGGAGCGTGCACGAGGTCGACGTCCTGGCCGGCGGGATCGCCGGGTTCGGCGGCGGCGACTGCGCCTCGCGTGAGGAAGACCAGCCGCGTCGAGCCGAACCGGTCGTCGGCGAGCCAGGCTTGCAGCAGCTCAAGCACCCAGTGGGTGGCGGTGCGCGCCGCGGCAGGCACCGTACCGCCTTCCGCGCCCGCTTCGCACCCGACGATGACGGCCGACGGTGCCGGGGCGCCCTCGGTCAGCGCGTCACCGAGCGCGGCCAGGTCGGGATAGGCGGTGACGGCGGGGTGGAGGGGCGGACAGGTGGTTCCGATGGTGGCCCAGGTG
>Ga0302325_10020084_pt1 | contig 14015 bp, 11 predicted proteins | sample Palsa_T0_2_FD_201948 | JGI IMG/M metagenome (GOLD analysis project Ga0302325, IMG submission 201948) | Peat permafrost microbial communities from Stordalen Mire near Abisko, Sweden - Palsa_T0_2 | ecosystem: Environmental > Terrestrial > Soil > Palsa > Peat permafrost | place: Sweden: Abisko... | reverse complement strand
TGAAACGCCGGAAGTAAAGCACCCAGTACTGCGCGAAAAAGGTCGTTTGATGTCTGCCTCGGAGATCGAGCGGACGCTGGTTCGCCTGGCGCACCAGATTGTCGAAAAAACCAACGCCAGCGAGGGATTGGCGCTGGTAGGAATTAAACGCCGGGGCGTCCCGCTGGCCGAGCGTCTTGCGGTGCTGATTGGCGGCATCGTGAAGCGGCCGGTGCAGACCGGCGTACTGGATATCCAGTTCTACAGGGACGATTTGAGTACCCGGGATGTGCGCCCGGTGGTTAGCGAGGGCGAGTTGGGTCTGGACGTAAATGATCGCGACGTGATCCTGTGCGACGATGTGTTGTACACGGGACGCACGATTCGCGCAGCCCTGGACGCGCTCTTCGCCCACGGCCGTCCCCGGCGGGTGCAACTTGCGGTTCTTATCGACCGGGGCCATCGCGAATTGCCTATTGAAGCCACGTACATCGGCAAGCATGTGCCTACCAGCAGCCGCGAGATTATCGAAGTGAAGTTCCGCGAAATCGACAGCGACGAACAGGTGCTGCTTGTGGAGAAAGTCGACTAAAACGCAATCCTCCCCTACGTTTCCAGTATTTGTGGGTTTCTATGCCGCTGAACGCCGCTTCTGCTCGCCCTATCATCGTCACGCCGGAACTTCCGGCAGATATTTCAACCGGGGTAACTGGATCAGTGCTCTCCGCGAGCGGCCTCACGCTTGAGGCGGTGGGCGAGATCCTCGCTCTGGCTACAGTGCTTGAGCGCGAAGACCCGATCCAACGTGCGCAGCGGCTGGCCAAGCGGCGCATTGCGTTGCTCTTTTACGAGTCGTCGACCCGCACGCGAACCAGCTTTGAGCTGGCCGCCAAGGGGCTCGGTGCGGATACGACGCTGGTTTCGAGCCTGTCGTCGAGTATCGAAAAAGGCGAGACGCTGAAGGATACGGGGTTGACGTTGCGCGCGCTGGGAGCGGAAGCCATCATCCTGCGCCATCCTTCGTCGGGCGCGCCGTGGCTGCTGGAGCGCGAAACCCAACTGCCGGTGCTGAACGCAGGAGACGGGATGCATGAGCATCCGTCGCAGGCGCTGCTGGATCTGCGCACGATTCTGGCGCATCTGCGACCGGGCGTCGAAGCCGTGACAGCCGAGACGCTGGCTGGGCTCACCGTCGCCATCACCGGCGATATTCTGCACAGCCGCGTGGCGCGCAGCAATATGATTCTGCTGCCCAAGCTGGGCGCGCGGGTGATTCTTTGCGGACCGAGGGAGTTGCTGCCGGAGCTTGCCGCGCAGGCCGGACCGGGCGTCGAGATTGAGCGGAACTTTACGCGGGCGCTTGAGCAGTCGCAGGTGGTGATGATGCTGCGCATTCAGGCCGAACGGCTGGCCGGGCTGCAATTGGATCTTGAAGAATACAAGGCCAGCTATCAGCTTTCCGAGGAGCGGCTCACGAAGTACGCGCCGAAGGCATTGGTGATGCATCCCGGGCCGATCATTCGCGGGCTGGAGTTGACGGGCGAAGTCGCCGATGGGCCGCAATCGGTAATTCTCGAACAGGTGCATCATGGCGTGGCGATCCGCATGGCGCTTGTATATCGCGCCTTGGCAGGGCGAACTTTGACCGCTGGAGCGCAAAAAGGGGTACGCGCATGAGCACACTACTGATTCGCGGCGGCCATCTCATCGATCCGGCAGCAGGCGTTGACGCGCCGCGCGACATCGTTCTCAAGGATGGCCGGGTCGCCGAAGTCGCAGAGCCGGGCAAGACAGCTCTTGGCAAGGGGAAGGCCAGCGCCGACCTGCAGATTATTGATTCGAAGGGACTCACCGTCGCGCCTGGGCTCGTTGATATTCATGTGCATCTGCGCGAGCCGGGACAGGGGCACAAAGAGACCATCGCCACCGGCACGGCTGCCGCGGCTGCGGGCGGATTTACCTCGGTCGCAGCGATGCCGAATACCACGCCGACCAATGATTCGCCGGAGATCACCCGCTGGATGCAGGCTCCGGAGCGCGGCGCATCCGTCCGTGTCTTTCCCATCGGCGCGGCAACCCGCGCGTTGAAGGGTGAAACGCTCAACGACTATGCGGCGTTGAAGGCGGCTGGAGTGGTCGCGGTGACCGACGACGGCCATCCGATCCTCAAGGATGGCATCATGCGCGAGGTCCTGATCAACGCTACGCGCCATGGGTTAAGCGTGATCCAGCATGCCGAAGACACGCGCCTGACCGGCGGTTGCAGCATGAACGCCGGGCCGACGGCCTTTCGGCTGGGGCTGCGCGGCATGCCGCCAGAGGCCGAGTATGGGCTGGTGGAGCGGGATATTCGCCTCGTGACAGAGCTTTCCATGAACGGAAAAGGCGATAAGAACGGCAATCGGCCGCACCTGCATGTGGCGCACACTTCGACGGCGCAGGCGGTGGCGGCGGTGCGACAGGCAAGGCGCAATGGGCTGCGCGTCACCTGCGAGGTCGCTCCGCATCACTTCCTGCTTACGGAAGAGCATGTTGGCGCGTACGATACGAATGCCAAGATGAATCCGCCGCTGCGCTCGGCTGCCGATCGGGACGCGATGATTCAGGGCATTCTCGATGGCATTGTGGATGCCATCGCCACGGACCACGCGCCGCACGCCGCCCACGAGAAGGAAGTCGAGTTCGAGCGCGCTCCCAACGGCATTACCGGTCTCGAATCTGCGCTGGGTTTGAGCCTGCGCTGGCTGCACCATGAATGGAAGCTGCCGCTTGGCCGCGTGTTGAGCCTGTTGAGCGCTCAGCCCGCCGCGCTGCTGGGCCTGAAGGGCCGCGGCACGCTCACCGTCGGCAGCTTTGCCGACGTGATGATCTTCGATCCCAAGCAGGAGTGGACCTTCCGTGCGAAGAACTCGCGCTCGAAGTCGAAGAACACGCCGTTCGATGGCTGGACGATGCAGGGCAGGGTGCAGTGGACGATTAGCGAAGGCCGCGTCGTCTACCAAGCCGAGGCTTTGTAAACGAAATACGTCTGCGCCAGGGAGGAATTACTGTGATCAAGTGGCCGGTTGTGTCGATCCTCCTGATTGCCTGCGTGGTGCTGCGCGCGCAAACCCCTAAGCATGAGACCGGGGTCGTGCACACCGAAGACGTTGACATCGGCTATGAGACTTTTGGCGTTCCGGGGCCGGCGACTCCGGTGATTGCCGTGAACGGCGGCCCTGGGCTGTCGCACGCCTACATGGTTCAAAACGATGTATGGCAGCGTATTGCGAAGCATCGCCTGGTTGTCTTGTACGATCAGCGAGGCACAGGCGCCTCCAAACGCGTTAAGCCGGGCGCTCCGCAGACAATGGACGCGCAGGTCGCGGATCTGGACGCTGTTCGAGGAAAGCTAGGGCTGGAAAAAGTCGCGCTGGTGGGTGATTCTTACGGCGGAATGCTGTCCATGGCCTATGCGGTCGCTCATCCGGAACACGTGGCGAAACTGGTGCTCTCGGATTCCCCTCCGCCATCCTGGAAGACCATGGTGCATCTGCTTCCAGAGGTCTTTCCGGACATAGAGGAGCAGGATGCGGCTGAGGAGAAAAATCTTGGCGACGCCACAGATGCGGCAGCACGGGCAAGTCTGCGAAATCACTTTCGGATGATCTTTTATTCGCCGGAGAAACGGGATGCTTACATGGCGCATGTCGACGATCTGGGATTCGAGCCGAAGGTGGCTGAGGCAGTACAGCAGGCAACGGCTGACCTGGATCTTAGTTCGAAGCTGGCGGACTTCCACTTTCCGACGCTGGTCTTCTCAGGCCGCTTCGACATGAATGTAGCTCCGCTCACGGCGTGGCGGCTGGCCCATGCGATTCCCGGAGCCAGGATTGTCTTCTTCGAGAAAAGCGGACACCTTCCCGCCTACGAGGAGCCGGAGAGATACGTTGAAGTCCTTGAGAATTTCCTCGACTGAGATATCCCGCTTGGTTCATCCCTTGCGGCGGTAGAGAATCTGGAACTCGTAGCCTTCGTTCGCGGGGAACAGCGTTGCGACGTGGCGCAATCGCTCTGCAAGCGCGGGCGCGGCCAGCAGCGGATACTCGCGTTCCCGCAGGTCGTGGTAGTCGAAATCCAGAGAAAGTGACAGCATATAAATCGCAAGTGAGTCTGAGAACGCCGATTCTTCGTAATTCTTCCGCGCGCGCTCGTCGAGCGGCATAGGCGTTCCCTGGGCGTTAGTCACCGGGTCGAGGGCGCGCCGGCGGGTTTCCCAAGCGTCCTGGCTGGTTTCCCCGCGCACACCGGCCTGGGCCTGAGACCACGCCAGAGAGGCGAAGCTTTCGGGAACGCCGACGGCGTCGACGAAGTTGTGGGCCACGTTGATGAAGAACTCGAAGGCCAGGCCGAAACGGTCTTCGACCAGCCTTGTCGACAGAAAGACCGCTTCGACCGAGCCTAATGCAATGTTTCGGTGGCAGACGGCGCGATCACCGAGATCGACGGTGTAAGCCGGCGCGGCCACTGGCTGATCGCCCTCCACGATGACGAGGGGGACAAAGTAGTAGCAGCGTTTTGCCAGCGCAGGAGCCAGAGTGCGCGGCACTGCTCCGACCAGCCGCTCCAAATCCGGCTGCGAAACACGCGTCTCGCCCCAGGCCGCGAATTGGATGCCATTGGAAGCCTGTGCGTTCGTGCTGGCGGCCGCAACCTTGTCGGCTGACCAAGGTCCGGATGACGCGGAGGGCAGAACCTGGCCGGCAGGGATTTCAGAAGGAAGGAAGTCGCTTTGTACAGGAGCATTCACAACTCCTTATACTAAAGCGGAAGCGCGGTTCCTGCACTGTGGAGGGCCAGCTTTTGACGAGGGGGATCATGGCCAGAGGCGCGAGTATAGCCAATTCAGGAATCAATTCAGGGCGGCCATCCGGGTCATTTCTGGGCTTTCCGCTGGAAGGATTCGGTTTGTTTACCAGCCTTTTGCTGTCGCTCAGCTCCGGATTTTTCACCTTTTTCCTCGTTACGGCGCTGTCGATCTTTGGGCTGCTGGTCTGGAATCAGATTCTTCACCACCATGTGAATTATGCCAACAGCTACCTGTTCTTTGGCGTTCCGGCAGCCGTCGCGGTCTGGACGATCTCCCTCGCGGTCTTTGGAACTCTCTGGATTCGCGCCAAGATTCACACCCGGTAGCATTTTTTCCTGGCGCGGGGCATGTAATACACTCTGCCCATGCTATTTAAAGATCTGCTTTCCCTCCGTTCCCTTCGTCAGGTGCAATCTTTCGCGTTGTTTTTGATGCTACTCGGAGCGTATTCGGGTGCTGTGCCGGTCTCTGCGCAGAGCCCTGTTGGCGTGACGGCCCAGCACAGGCGGGCCGGATCGAAAGAAACCCTCGCTGCGAAACAGGAAGCAAAGCTGGCCGCGGGGATCAATGCCCTGTTGGCAGATCCGGCGCTGAGCCACGCGCATTTCGGCATCAGCGTCGCCAATTTGGATGGCCGGAAGCTGTTTGGCCTCAACGACGGCCAGCTCTTTGTTCCTGCTTCGAACGCTAAATTGCCGACCACGGCTGCTGCCTTCGCCCTGCTTCCGGTCGATCGGCTGACCTGGACAACCAACCTTGTCACCTCCGGCAATGTGGATGCAAACGGCCAGCTTCATGGCGATCTCGTGATGCTGGGCGCTGGCGACCCGACGATGAGCGGCCGGAGTTACCCCTATCATCGCAAAATCGACAACGGTAACCAGATCGCCGCTACCCCGGCGCCTAAGCCGCTCGCTGCTCTTGAGGAGATGGCGGATCAGATCGTGCGTTCCGGCATACGGGCGATCGACGGTGACATCGTCGGCGATGATACGTTTTTTGTCAGCGATCCCTATGGAGCAGGCTGGAGTTGGGACGATTTGCAATGGAGCTATGGCGCGCCCGCTTCAGCGCTCAGCGTGAATGACAACACTGTAACGCTGCATCTGCTGCCCGATCCGGCAGCAAGCGGCTCAAACAGTTCGAACAGAACCATTGCCTCGTGGCAGCCGGAGACGCCGTTCTATACGCTTCAGGGCACAATGCTGGCAGCCAAGGCGGCCAATGCTACGCCTGGTTTCGGGCCAGCCACGGGTCCGGGATTAGAGAGACCGCTTGGTTCGCGGGTCGTTCGCGTCTGGGGCACGGCTCCTGCTGAGGGTTATCATGCGGTGCTGGCCATCGACGATCCGGCGGAGTACGCAGCGCATTCGTTGCTCGCCATGCTTACCGCGCGGGGTGTCGCGGTCAGCGGAACGGCGCGCGCCCGGCATCGCCTCCCAACCTCAACGGAGAGATTCAGCAGTGCACAGAGTGCTGCTGGCGAAATGACTCCGCTGAGCCTTGAAACCGTCGCGGCGCCCCTAGAGGGCCGACGGGTCCTGGCTTCCCACGTATCGGTCCCAGTGATCGAAGACCTCACGTGGACGAACAAGGTGAGCCAGAATCTGCACGCTGAACTGATGCTGCGTTTGCTGGGACGGCTCGTTGTGGGCCAAGTGCCCAATCCGCCTGGAACGTCTGAAGTGGTTGCACCGGATGCGGAGGGCAGCGTTGCCGAAGGAGTAAGCGTGGTGCGGCGGTTTCTGCTCGGCGCGGGAGTGGCGCCCGACGATTTCTTTTTCTATGATGGCTCGGGTATGAGCGCGAACGACCTGATCGCGCCGCGTGTCTACACCACGCTTCTCACTTATGCGGCCCGACAGCCGTGGGGCGACGCGTGGAAGGCAACCTTCCCGATTGCGGGAGTGGATGGTACGCTGGGCGGGCGGTTCAAGACGTCTCCGCTTGAGGGCAAGCTCTTTGCCAAGACGGGCACGCTGAATGAGGTGAATGCGCTTTCCGGCTATCTAACGGCGGCGAGCGGCAAGACGCTGGCCTTTTCCATCCTCGTCAACGGACACCTTCCCGGCAGCGATGCCGAGATCCATGCCATCGACCGGATATGCGAGGCGATTGCAGCTGCGGAATAAGCGCCCCGGCCGCGGTCTTGGGATATGGTGGGCGGCTCGCGCTATGATCGCTACAGATGTCTTCCCGTTCTCTCCGATCTGAAGTTAAGGGATTCGTGCCGGTCAGTCTCCTTGCGCTCGCGGGAGTAGCGCTCGCGGGAATTCTGACCGGCTGCAAGCCTCTGCCGCCGTCGAAGCCTGAGGCGCAGTTCACGCCGGAAGAGGCGCGCGGAGCGCAGGTATTTCATAATTACTGCGCTCGGTGCCACTATCCCACGACGACCAGAGGGTTGAAGGGGCCGGGATTGCAGGCGCTTACCAAGGTCAAGGCGATGCCCTCGGGCGCTCCACCCACCGATGAGCGACTTATTCAGACCATCCGGCTTGGACATGGCATGATGCAAGCCATTCCTGTCGGCGACGAAGACCTGCAATATCTGTTGGCATACCTGCACACGCTATGAGTATCGAGCCGAAGGAAATCATTCAGCGTTCGCCTGACGATGGCGGTACGGAAAAGAGTGCGTTGCCGCTGCCTGGGATGGTGGCCATCGGGCTGTACATGCTGGTGCTGGCTGCCACGGTCACCTTTGGCGTGGTGAGCGGGCATATTCCGAAGCTGTTGCTGATCCTGGTGCCGCTCTTTGTGGTTGCCAGCTTTGGCTTGCTGCGCATGTTTCGCTGGGCCTGGGCGCTTACACTCTCTGCGGTCTTTCTGTTGATGAGCTACAACTTGTGGATTTTCTTCGAGCAAAAGCAGGCTCCGGGTGCAATTCAAGGCATCCTGAATCTGGTGTTTTTTCTGTACCTGGTAAGGGTCGATGTGCGCTCCCGATTGCGCTAACCATTGACCTCCTGAACCCCTCAATACATCAGGTTCAGAGCTGCAGGCGTGGGGAAGACTGACGACGTCCGGTGAATGTTTCCGGCGGTGCCGATGCTGGATAGAGTGAATCCCCACAGCCACTCGCCCTCATCGCGCAGTGTTCCCAGTTCGAAGCGGCGATAACCAGCTTGCAGACCGCAGCAGTTCCAGTTGTAGATTGCCTCCACGCCACCGTATTGCAGTGTGTCGAGTGAAAAGTCATAACTGGCATTCATGGCGAAGCTCAGGCCCACATCCGACGGTTTTCCAAAGTAAATGAAGGGCTTCACCAACTGGCTGTGGGTGACGGTAGCGGTGATGCCGCTCTGATCGACGGCATTGAGCAGGGCATGGCCTACGCCGATCGTAGTGCGTCCCCAGCTGTAGCCGGCAAATAGATTGTCGGCCCCGAAGCGGCCGGCCTTTGGATCGTAGTCGAGATCCCACTCGACGCGCAGGTGATCGATGGCCTCAAATCGCAGGCGCGAGATGACAGGCGAGATATTGCGCGGAGAGGTGAGGAACGCAATGCCGGTTAGATCCAGCGTGGAGTCGAAGACATTGCGGCGATTGGGCATCAGCGCGCCGCCGAAGGTGGGATCGATAAAGAACTTCTGCGCAATCTGCCAGCTCGCCCATTCCCGCGCGGGCGGTTTGCAGGTGCCGGTGTCATTCGTCGAATTCGCGGTCGTTGATGGTTGTCCCGAGACATCCTGGCCCATGGGGTCGAGATTGGGCACATCCTGATTCAGCGAGTTTTGGCCCTGGGATGCGGAGTCAGAACTTTCCTGGGAGTCGCATGGTTTGGGGGCTGTATTTCTGACATAAAACCGCTGGGTCAGAGAGTAGCCGGCCTCATTGGTGTCGGTGGCAATATCGACGGTGTCGAATTGCAGCGTGTCCTGGGCCTGGTTGATGCCGGTCACGTACCGATAGGTGATCTCTGGCTCAATGACATGGCGGAGTTCGCGATGGAGGCCGGGCAATTCAAAATCGCGCTCCATCGCAGGCGGCCGGATATCCAGAGATGCTTCTAAATCGGACCGGTTCAGAGCATTGTGCTGCACATACGGAACGCCGTCGAAGTGCGCTCCTGTGAGATCAGGAATCTGACTGCCGGAGTATTCGGTGGTGCGCACGGCAAACTCGGGCAGGAAATTCCAGCCGCCGAGATGCACCGGCCATTCGATGTGCGGGTAGAGATCCAGTCGGCCGACATTGCGGGCGTGGAAGTTGGGTTCGGCGCGGTCCAGGTCTACCATCGACGCGTTCAGTCCCCAGTACACAGGGGACAAAGTTCCCGAGGAGACGGGCATTGGACGGTCGACCACGTCGTATTGCGCGGTGGGTAGATGCAGGATGCGCACCTCTGGGACGCTCACCACTGGACCCGTCGTCGTTGTGCCCGCATAGCTCTCGAAGCGATCGAGCGAGAGGGACGGCACAAAGCCGTTGTGCCAGTGCGTCAGTGCGGCGTCGCTCTGCACCTCGGAGCTTGTTGCCTGGGCCAAATTCTCGTCGAATGCCAGGCGATAGATGTAGCTGGACAGGTACTCGATGGAGCCTGCGACACGGGTTTCGGGGTTGAAGTACTTGCGGCCGTAAGCGAGGATGTCCGCACCTCCCTGATTGACCAGCGTTGGCGTGGTTTCGCCGGTCAGGACCTCCTCGATGCCGCGATCCAGCAGGGCATCCCAGCGCACTGTCAACGCATCCAGGCCCGGCCCGCGGTAGCGGAAGTCGCCAGTGGGAGCATAGCCGCGCTTGCTCCAGTATTGCGCGCCAACGGTTATATCCGTGCTGCGATTGATTGCCCAGTAGACTTCCTCTCCGATCACCAGCCCCTTGACGCTCGAATTCTCACCCTCCGGCAGCAGCAATCCGCTCTCTCGACTGGTCTCGTCGAGGTTTCGCTGAACAAATGGCAGGTACACCAGTGGAATATGCCAAAACTCGAAGAAACTGTTGCGCGTAGTCGCTTTTCCGTTGACGACCTCGATCGAGCGCGTGATCAGTTGCCAGTCGGGCTTGGGCAGCCGGCAGGAGGTCATGGAGCCATCCACAATCCGGTACGAGCCCTCGCCGGTTTCCAGCAACATCCGGCCGGTAAAGAGGAAGGGGTCGGGAGTGCTGTAAATCAAGGTTTTGCCCATGTGGCGCACACCGAAAGAGCCCGTTACGTCATAAAAGGTCGCAGTGTTCTCCTGCAGATGCATCTCTCCGTGCGACGCGGTAATGACAGCGTCGTTAGGCCCGCCTTCGAGCTGCAAATGCCCTTCCGCCTCCACGGTTGCCGTGGAATGGTGGTAGACGATCTTGTCGGCGTGGATGACGTAATTCTTGTAATAGAGCACCACTTCGCCGGTCACAGTCGAGACGTCTCCGACGTGCTCCTGGTAGCCATTGGGCCCGGTTGTCCAGTGGACCGGAACGCCTGTCGGCGGCAGCGGCTCAGGCTTCGCAAGCGGAAGAACCTGCTGACTGGGGTCGTCTGGAACGCTCGTAGAACTGGATGCCGGAGAGGTCGGCACGTTTGTCTGCTGCGCATCATCCTGGGCAGTTGCGACGACGGTTTCTGATGCGGGTAACGCATTAGTTAACAGCTGCGCATGCATCTGCTCATGACAGAGCAGAAACAGCGTGATAAACCAAAAGTAGCGAGAACACATCACCTAGTCTTTGCCCAGCATAACAAAGCTGCGGAGAGCACTCAGGTAAGACGTAATTCTCGACGCTCTGGCTGCAAAGAAAAGCCGATCTCTCACTCCGCGCGGGTACCGTCCCCGTGCGACAGGTGCTATTTGGCGCAATCTTCTTTCTCTGCGACTTCTTCTCTTCGGTGCCAGGGATGTCCGGACGCCCAGATTGATCGAAGCGGCCTCCGGCCAGCAACCGCAGCCATCGCGCTGCGACAGAAGGGAACCAGCTCTTGAGCAAATCGGCCAGCCTACCCGCACAGCCATTTGACGCATTCGATCCGCCATCGAATGAATCCGCCACCTCGCCCGCATGGAAGCAGGAAGTCAACCAGCGTCTGGCGGCTCATCGAAATCGTCGCGGAGGGCCGCAGGATTCCGCCGACAGCCGCGCGTCCGAGAGTCCTCGTGCCGCCAGCGGACGCGCGGCGGAAGCCGCCGCCCGCGTGGCCGCCCGCTACGCCAAGGCTCCCAGTTACAGCGAGTTGCTGGCGGGTGAGGCGCGCGCCGTGGTGCGCGCGGCCGGTGCCGCGGCTGAGGCCGCCCGCAACGCCCAGGCTGCAGCAGAGGCCGTTTTAGCCGGTCTGGAATCCGGTCCAATCGCCTCCGGTTTGTGGGAACCGCATTCGCAGCGCGAGGCCCAAAAGGAATCGAAAAGTTCGGTTCAAGCTACTCCGTCTGCGGCGCCGCGATGGCAGGACGAGCCACCTGTCTCTGCTCCGGAACACGTCCAGGTAAGCACCCTGACTCCTTGGGCCGGAACCCAGTCCGGAGCCCAGCCCGGAGCCCAGCCGCGTTGGGAAGAGGCGTTGCCGGTGACCGCTCAGACGCCGCAACACGGACTGGATGTCTGGTCCGAGATGCGTTTGCATACGGGTTCGAATGCCGAGTACAGGCAAAACCTCGAAAGGCATGCAGGACATGGTCATGCGCGGCGCATCGAAGAAGAGGAGCTGTTTGCCGAGGAGGGATCGGATGACGATCGCTCGTTCGACTCGCGGGATCCCCTGCGCAGCGCAACCGTCGAACCGGTGCAGCATCTCCCGGCGAACCTCATCGAGTTTCCTCGCGAACTGGTAGCCACGCGCAAAGTGCGCCCGCGGATGGTGGAGGGCCCACATTACAACGCATCGCACGAAGGCTCACAGCTCAGCATCTTTGAAGTCGATCCCGACCTCGTGGCTTCGCCAGCTTACGCGGCCAACTCGTCCCAGGCTGTTGCGCCGCCGGAATGGGCTTCGATCGAGCTTGAGCATCTGGAGCAACACGCCGGCGAGCTGTATGCCAGCGGTGGAGAGCATCAGCAGGTCTACGTCGAGCACCACTATGCTGCAGAGACAAGCAAGATGTCGGCCACCGCGGTCGAAGAGTTGCCCGTACAGTCTGCGCCAGGGCCTGTTGGTAACTCCGGCGGAAACGCCGCTCCGCAGCGCAGGTCACAGGCGCATGTCTCAGCGCCAACTCCCAGCAGCGTTCCCGCCGCCGAGTTGCTCGTGGCGCGGCTCAGCGATCGCCTGCTGGCAGCGGTCGTCGATGGAGCGCTGGTGACATTGGCTGTGGTAACAGCGGCTGTTGTGGTGACCGCTTCCACGTCCCACCCGCCCACCGGGCGTATCGCGCTGATCGCGAGCGGTTGCGGACTGCTGCTCTTTGGATTGCTGTACCAGTTCCTTTTCCTCAGTTACGCCGAAGAAGGCACTCTGGGCATGCGTTATGCGCGCATCGCACTTTGCACCTTCGACGACGACAATCCCACCCTGGGCCAGGTGCGCCAACGGATTCCGGCGCTGCTTCTGTCGGCTTTGCCTGCCGGGCTGGGGCTGATCTGGGCGATGTTCGACAAGGATCACCTCGGCTGGCACGATCGCATGACCCGCACCTACCAGCGCAAGTACTAGGGCAAATCCACAAAGCAAGAGGCCGATGGAACGATTCGTTCCATCGGCCTCTTGCTTTTCCGCGGCTTTCGCCGAATGCTCTTACCAGCTCTGCGAGCGCAGAGCGGCCACACCGGCCCCGAGGATGGCCGTAGCGTCATCTTCCTTGAGAACTTCCAGGGAGTAGCTTTGCAGCGGGCTCATCTTCACCATGGCTTCGAGGTATCCGCGCAGAACCGGCAGTTCCAGAAAGTCGACGTTGAGGCCGGTAATGTAGAACTTTCCGGGTCCCCCGAGATGGATTGCCGTCGCCGTGCCAGCGGCCAGGGCGCGATGCCACAGATCCACGAAATCGCGACAGCGCGCATCCCCCTTCTTGGCGTTGTCGAAAACCTCTTCCGGTTCCAGGTCAAGGAAGCGCAGCCGCATCGCGCGATTTCCCATGATCCCTTCGAGATGACCCAGGCCGCCACAGCCGCAGTAGCGCTCCTTCGGGTCCAGGGTGACGGTGGTGTGACCGCCCTCCCATACGCCGTCAACCTGGGGCCAGCGTCCGTAGCCGATGCCGTTGCCGAGCGTCCATACCCGAATCAGGCGGTCAAGATGCCCGCCCGACGCCGCAAGACCCGCGGCGACGGCGTCCGCATCGTTCAGCACGTAGACCGGCGTCTTGATACCCTGCGCTGAAAGCACCTCGCCGAGCGCATCGGCGAGACGGACGCCTTTGATCTGTTGCAGGTTTGGTGAGTCTTCCACGACGCCGTTGCGTACGATGCCCGGTACGGCGACGCCGATCGCCGCGACCGGCTCGCTGCTCTGGGCGATCAGCGGTGCAATCTGGCTGACCAGCAGTTCGTATACCTCTCCAGCCGGCAGTCCGACCAGCGCTTCGGTTTCAGAGGTGTCGACGGGGAAGCGTAGCCGCTCTCCCTCCAGTTTTTGATGCCCGAGAGGGCCGGTAAGGCGGCCGGCCACAATGTGCTCGGTCATCACTACGCCAATTGAGGTGGTCATCTGAGTCTCCAATGCAATGCAGACGATAGTACCGCTTTAGCTGGGTTCTGCGGCAAGCGGCGGCTGGAGTGGAGCGCATTGCCTGCCTGAACGCCTGCCTGTATAAGTTTTCTCGACCGTTCCCTTTGCCTGTCACTGATACCGATGTAGCCGTCCCACGCCATTGAATGCCGCAATCTTGTAACACTCCGCTAGCGTCGGGTAATTGAAGACTGTTTCGATGAAGTAATCGACTGTACCGCCCAGCGTCATGACGGCCTGGCCGATGTGGATCAATTCGCTTGCGTTTTCCCCGATGATATGGACACCCAGCACCTTGCGCGTATCGCGATGGAAGATCAATTTCAAGCGGCCGGTGGTGTCGCCGCGAATTTGCCCGCGGGCAACTTCCCGGTAATAGGCCATTCCTACTTCGTATGGCACATCCTCGTCCGTCAGCTGCTCTTCCGTCTTGCCGATGAAGCTGATCTCGGGAATGGTGTAGATGCCGTAGGGATAGAAGCCGGGGTTGGAGACGGTGATCATGTCGTTAAAGGCACGCGCGACGGCGATTCTGCCTTGTTCCATGGACACAGAGGCAAGCGATGGGAAGCCGATGACGTCACCAACTGCGTAGATGGAAGG
>Ga0302325_10020083_pt1 | contig 14015 bp, 11 predicted proteins | sample Palsa_T0_2_FD_201948 | JGI IMG/M metagenome (GOLD analysis project Ga0302325, IMG submission 201948) | Peat permafrost microbial communities from Stordalen Mire near Abisko, Sweden - Palsa_T0_2 | ecosystem: Environmental > Terrestrial > Soil > Palsa > Peat permafrost | place: Sweden: Abisko... | reverse complement strand
GGCATCGCGGTGGCGCTGATCGACGAACAGCTCGACGCTGCCGGCCACCGCCGTCGGAATGCCCGGCTCGGCGTGGATGGCGCCGACGGTGGCCACGCCGGCTTCGGTCACGGCCCCGGCGCGCACGGCCAGCGCCAGTCGGGCCGCGGCGACCACCGGATCGCGACGCGCCGGCATCGGCGTGGAGCCGGCGTGGCTGGAGCGCCCCTCGAAGCGAACGCGATGGCGACGGGCGCCGACCACGACGTCGACCACGCCGAGGGGCAGGCTGGCAGCCTCGAGCACCGGCCCCTGCTCGATGTGCAGCTCGACGTAGCTGACCACGTCGCGCAGGCGCCTGGCGGCGCGCGGCATCGCCTCGAGCTCGACGCCGTGCTCACGCAGCGCGTCGGGCAGCGCCACGCCGGCGGCGTCGTGCAGGTCGCGCACCTCGGCGGGGTCCAGTAGCCCGGCCGCGGCACTGGAGCCGAGCAGGCTGCGGCCGAAGCGGGCTCCCTCCTCGTCGGCCCAGTCCACCAGGCGGACGGTCAGCGGCGGTCGCGGCCCCGCGGACAGCGCCCGCAGTACCTCGAGCGCGCCGAGCACCCCGAGCGAGCCGTCGAGCCAGCCCCCGTCGGGCACCGAGTCCAGATGACTGCCGATGACGAGAGCGCGCGGGTCCGCGCCGGCGAGCTCCGCCCACAGGTTCCCGGCCTCGTCGATCTGAACCTCGACCGGCAGCGCCACGAGCTGCTCGCGCAGCCACACGCGCGCGCGGGCCCAGGTCGGCGTCCAGGCGACGCGCTGCGCCCCCGCCTCGGTTCCGGTCAGCTCGCGCAGCCCTTCCAGACCCGCGAGCGCCCGCCCCGGATCCGCGCGCATCTGCTCGCCCACGAGATCGCCCACCATCGCCTCGCCGAGGCTAGCCGACGGGCTCGCGCCGCAGGTCCTGGCAGGCGCAGTGCAGGCCACCGCCGGCCAGCGTGAACTGGTCGAAGTCGATTGCCGTGACCTCAAGGCCCTCGGCCTGCAGCCGCTCGTTGAGCGTGGGGCTGGCCAGCGTCGACAGTGCGCGGCCGCCGCCGAGTGAGACGAGGTTGCCCCCGAGCTGCATGCACTCCCGGTAGGACGCCGTGATCCAGGTGATGCCGTGCGCGCGCAGGAAGTCGAGCACGTAGCTCTCGAGCGCGTCCTCGCAGACGAGCGCGAGTCCCTCGGCGAGCATGACCAGCGAGGTGTCGAGGTGCACGAACTGCGGCGGTAGCGGCACGGTCAGCGCCTCCCACCCTTGCTCGGCCAGCCAGCCGGCGACCTGCTCGGCGCCCGCCTGGGTGGAGCGAGCCCCCGAATAGCCCAGCACGGCAACGCCCGGCGCGACGATGGCGAAATCCCCGCCCTCGAAGTGATCCGCGGTCACCCACTTCCAGATCGGGATCTCCTGGGCCGCGTAGAAGCCGGCGACCACCGCGTAGTCGCGGCGCCGCGGCGGCGTCTGGATGCTGGTCACCACCGGGCCCCAGGGCGTCATGAAGCTCGAGTCGCGCGCGAACACGCTGCTCGGCAGCGCGTCGTCGGCTTCGAGGAAGTGGCAGCGAACGCTCGCGGCGTCGTAGGCCTCGACCATCCCGCGGTGCTGTGTCAGCGCCCGCTCGCGGTCGAAGCGATAGCCGAGGCGCTCCATGTTCGCGAACGTCGTCTCGGACATCGCGTTGAGGTGCACCCAGCGGAAGCTGTCGGGCCGTCCGAGCAACACGTCGGTGAGCACTCCGGTGTGGTTGTCCACCCCCCAGGTGAGGGTGTCGCGGCTCGCGGCCGACATCGCTCGCTCTCAGCCGGCGAGCGGGGCGCCGTCGACGAGCTCGGGGCGCAGCAACGCCAGCTCGGGCACCGGCTCGGTGTAGAAGGGGACCCGCTCGCGCCGCGGCGTCCAGGCGCCGCTGCGCTCGAGCTCGCGCACGTGGGCGGCGATCTCGCCCAGGCTGGCCACCCACACATCACCCCGTTCGAGCAGACCTTCGAGGAAGGCGCGGGCCCGCCGCAGCCGCGCCGGGCGACCGGACACGAACGGGTGCCACACGCCGATCCACATGCCGCCGAACTCGTAGGCGGTCTCGAAGTCCGCCTCGAAGACCTCGAAGGCCCGGTCGGGCGAACGGATCGGCATGAGGTAGTCGTAGTCGAAGTTCTGGACGTACTGCGCCCAGTCGTCGGACGAGTTGTCGACCGGCAGCTCGACCAGCTCCCCGCCCGGCGTGTCGAGGACGTAGGGCACGTCGTCGCCCATCAGGCTCGAGTCGTACAGCAGCCCCGCCCGGGCCAGCAGCTCCGGCGTGGCCGAGGAGAAGCTGAACAGCGGCGCCCGCCAACCGGCCGGGTGCGTGCCGGACGCCGCCTCGGCGGCGGCGACCGTGCGGGCCAGGAGCTCCTCCTCGAGCTCGGGAGTGAGCTCGTGGGAGAGCTCGTGCAGATAGCCGTGGATGGCCAGCTCCTGCCCGCCCTCGACCACCGCCTCCGCCACGTGGGGATAGCGCTCGATGCACCAGCCGGGGAAGAAGAAGGTCTGGCGCAGCCCGAGCTCCCTGAACATGGACACGATGCGCGGCACGGCGATCTGGTCGTAGCGCCCCCAGGACTGCGCGTTGAGCCGGCGGTGCCCGTCGCGCGGGTGCATGAGGTGCAGCTGGCTGTCGGAGTCGACGTCGAAGCTGATCGCGACCGCGCAGCGCTTGCCCTCGGGCCAGCTCGGCGGGTTCGCGAGCACTACTCGAGCACCTCGACCGCCATGTCGGTCGGGCCCCCGGACTGGAAGGCGATGATGTCCTGTGGGCACGCCGACAGCACGACGATCCCGTCCATCAGCATCTCGAAGGTCGCGGCGTCACCCGGCTGGCTGATGCACTCGTCGAGCACGAGCCGTTCGTTGTCGTGGACGCAGAAGCCGGCGAACACGTTGATCGGCTGCGGCGCGAAGATCACCGGCAGATCCTGCTTGCGCGCCTCGATCAGCAGGTTGCCCTCGCAGGAGGCGTGCCCCGGCTCGGCCCCGAGCTGCTCGTAGCGGGCGCTGTCGCACGCCGCTACCAGGCAGTCGTGGCGGCCCGGCGACGTGTCCTCCACGAAGCGCAGGATCGGGCGCCGGCGAGCGGTCACGAACGTCCAGCCGACCGACGGGTAGATCGCGCCCATGTGCACGCGCGAGTGCTGCGCGCTCAGCGGCTCGGTCGGATCGTCGGCGCAGAACACCCACAGGTCGGCGCACTGGCTGCCCTGCACGTCGACGACCCGGAAGCTCTGGCCGGCCGACAGCCGTCCGCTCCAGCCGGTTCGCGCCGGGATGGGGATGAGTGTCTCGCTGAGCATCGCCCGCGATCATCCGCATCCGAGGCGACCGTGGCCAGGGACCGCGTCCACAGAGAGGGGGGCGACCCTTTGGCCCCGCGGTCCATAGGCGGGCCGCCAAATGGCCGGTTGACTGGACCTGATGACCGATCTCGCGCGCGCGGACGCGATCGCCCAGGCCGCCCTCGTCCGCGACGGCCAGCTGACGGCGGCCGAGCTGACCGAGGCGGCGATCGAGCGCGTCGCGCGTCTCGATCCCGCGCTCGGGTTCCTGGTCGAGCCGCTGTTCGAGCCCGCGTTGGCGACGGCGCGCCAGCTCGATCGGGGCGCCGCGGCGCGCGGGCCGCTCGTCGGGGCGCCGATGCTCATCAAGGATCACCTGGCCACGATCGCCGGCGTCCGCCACACCGAGGGCTCGGCCTTCCTGCGCGATCACGTCGCGCGCGAGGACTCCGAGCTGGTGCGACGCTACCGGCGCGCCGGCCTGGTGTTCGTCGGCACCGCCTCGACGCCGGAGTTCGCCCTGCTGTCGACGACCGAGCCCGCGCTGCACGGACCGACGCTGAACCCCTGGGACCCCACGCTCACCCCGGGTGGGTCGAGCGGAGCGTCCGCCGCCGCCGTGGCGGCGGGAGTGGTGCCACTGGCCCACGGCAACGACTCGGGCGGGTCGCTGCGCATCCCGGCCTCCTGCTGTGGCGTGTTCGGCTTCAAGCCCTCGCGGGCGCGCAACTCGCTCGCCCCCCACGGGGATCTCGGCGGCATCTGGGTCGAGCACGTGATCACCCGCTCGGTGCGCGACAGCGCCGCCACCCTCGACGCGTCCAGCGGGGCCGCCACCGGCGACCCGTACGCGGCGCCGCCGTCGGAGGGCTCCTTCCGCCAACGCACGCGCAGCGACCCGGCGCCCCTGCGCGTGTCGTTCAGCCTGGCGTCGCCCGGCGGCAGACCCGTCGCCCCGCAATGCCAGGTCGCCGCCCGCGAGGCCGCGGCGCTGTGCGCGGAGCTCGGCCACGACGTCTGCGAGGCCGCGCCCGGCGTCGACTGGGTCGAGGCCGAGAGCGCGTTCCTGACGGTGTTCGCGGCCGCGTGTGCCGCCTGGATCGACGGCTGGGTGGCCCGGCTGGGTCGCGGCCCGGGCGAGGGCGAGCTCGAGCCGTTCACCCGCGCCCTGGCCGCGCGCGGCCGTGCCGTCAGCGCGCCGGAGCTGCTGGCCGCCGTCGCGTGCCTGCAGCAGGCCGGTCGAACGGTGGGCCGGTTCATGCAGCGCTGCGACGTGTGGCTGACGCCGACGCTCGCGCAGCCGCCGGTGCCGCTCGGCTACTTCGACCCTCCGGAGTCGCCGGGCGACGCGCTCGACGTGCTGGCCCGCGATGCCCGCTTCACGCCGTTCACCTGGATCGCCAACGCGACCGGCCAGCCCGCCGCCTCGCTGCCGCTGCACTGGAGCGACGCCGGCGTGCCGATCGGCGTGATGGCCGCGGCCCGCCATGGCGACGATGGCACGCTGCTCGCCCTCGCCGCGCAGCTCGAGCGCGCGCGACCGTGGGCCGAACGATGGCCGCCGGTGGCCGCCGCCGCGCCGGCCTGACCGACTCACCGGGGCCGGCGCCGGCGCGCGTCAGGCCGGCCCCAGTGCCCCCGCGTGCGCGGCGAGGCCGTCCATGACCACGCGCGTGGCGATGCCCGCGGTGAGCGAGGAGTCCTCCAGGCTCGGTGCCGTCTCGACGACGTCGAGTCCGGCCAGGCCGGATCGCGACAGGCCCCGGACGAGCGTGAGCAGCTCGCGAGCGGTCAAGCCCGCCGTGGTCGGGACCGAGGTGCCGGGCGCGAAGGCGCCGTCGAGACTGTCGACGTCGACGGTCAGGTAGATCCCGCCCTCGGTGCCACCGGCGATCGCCAGCGCGCGCTGCAGCGCGGCGGCCACGCCGTCCTCCCAGATCTCGTCGATCCAGATGACCGTGATGCCTCGCTCACGGCAGTACTCGATCTCGGCGCGGGGGTTCATCCAGCCCGACATGCCGATGAGCACGGTCCGCTCGGGAGCGAAGCCGGCGTCGAGCGCCCGGGTGATCGGGCAGCAGTTCGACAGCTCCTCGCCGCCGACGTCGAGGGCCGTGTCCAGATGGGTGTCGATGAGGACGAGCCCGGCCTCGGCGACGTGCTCGGCGACGGCCCGGACGGCGGGGATGGTCACCGAGTGGTCGCCGCCGAGGGTGACCGGCAGCGCTCCGGCCTCGAGGATCTGACCGATCGCGGCCTGCGCGATCTCGAAGCTGCGTTCCGGATTGCCGGGCACGATGTGGGCGTCGCCGCAATCGACGAGCGTCAGGGTGTCCAGCAGATCGAAGTCCCAGGTCGCGTTGTAGGACAAGAACTGCGTGGAGGCGATCTCGCGGATCCCGCGTGGTCCGTAGCTCGCCCCGCTGCGCCCGACGGCCATCGAGTCCCACGGGATCCCGTACACGGCTGCCCCGGCGGCGTACGAGCGCAGCGCCTCGGCCTCCGGCGCCACGAAGGGCACCCGCAGGAACGTCCCGGCCAGCCCGGCGTGCAGGACGCTGGCCCACATCGTCTCGTCGGTCGTCTTCGGCGGGTCGGTCATCGCGGCACAGTCTGCGACGGATCCCGCCGGCGCGATATGGACAACCGGGCACACCGTGCTCGACCGTCGGTCCCTTGGTCGCCGCGGCTGCGACGGCGAACATCGCCCCCGGTGGGATCGATACTCGTCACGGGCGGCAGCGGATTCCTCGGCCGTCACCTGGTGGAGCGCCTCGCCGCCGCCGGGGAGCCGGTGGTCAGCTACAACCGCGATCACACCGAGCACGCCGACCCGCTGGTCACCCCGGTCCAGGGGGAGCTGTACGACGTCGGGCGGCTCGTGCGGGTCTGCGACCAGCATGGCGTGGACCGCATCGTCCACACCGCCGCGATGTCGCATCCGGGCGTGTCCTACGAGATGCCGGTGGGCACGTTCGCGGCCAACGTCGACGGCACGCTGCAGCTGTTCGAGGCGGCGCGACTGGCCGGGGTGGCGAGGATCGTCAACTTCTCCTCCGAGGCGGTGTTCGGCGATCACGCCGGCCCGATCGACGAGGACACCGCCTGGCGCCCGGATTCGCCCTACGCCGTCTCGAAGGTCACCGGCGAGCTGCTGGCCGGGGTCTACAACCGCCATTACGGGCTCGACGTGATCTCGCTGCGCCCGACCGAGCTGTACGGCCCGGGCAATCGGATGCCGTCGGTGGTGTACGAGCTGGCGCGGGCGGCGGCCGACGAGCGCTCGCTGCGGGTGCAGGCGGGGGGCGGGCACCGCTTCGACCTCGTGCACGTGCGCGACGTGGCGCTGGCCGCCGAGCTGGCGCTCCGGTTGGACGGACGCCGGCGCGACGCGTTCAACGTCTGCGCCGGAGTGCGCTCCTCGCTTAGCGAGGTGGCCGAGGCGATCCGGGCGATCGTGCCAGGCGCCGACCTGCAGATCGGCCCAGGAGCGGTGGCCGGGCACTACGACCAGGGACCGTGGCAGACGGCGATCGCCGCCGAGGAGCTCGGCTACCGGGCCGAATGGGATCTCGCGCGAGGGCTGGCCGACTATGTGCAATGGCTACGGGTAAATCCGTGGTGAATGTGGCAACTGAACACCCGCGCTGCCCTGCGGGCAGCGTGAACCGGGGGACCTAGACCACTGGTCCCAGTTACTTGTGCCGTCGGTCCGTGTTCGGGGCCCGGTGCGACGAGTACCTTGCCCCGCGACATGGCAGACACTCGGACGAAGGTCGACCAGCCGCCGGCGCCAGCGGCCGCGTCGGGACAGACGCTGTTCGCGCGGCAGTCGAGCGGTCTCGTGCGGGAGATCTCGCTCGGTTCGGCCATCGCGATCAACGTCTCCTTCATCAGCATTGTCTACGGCATCATCGGGGTCACGCTGGTGCCGCTGGCCTTCCCGGGCGCGAGCCTCGCCGGCAGCGTGGTCATCTGCACGGTGCTGTGCCTGCCGCCCTACTTGATGTACTCGTACTTCTCGCGGGCGATGCCGCGTTCCGGCGGAGATTTCGTGTTCGTGAGCCGGGGGCTGCATCCGTGGGTGGGCTTGGCGGCCTCAATCAACGGGACGCTCTGGTACATGTTCGCGATCACCTACGCCGGCTTCAGCACGGTTCAGTCCGCGCTGTCGGGCACACTGGCCTCGGTGGGGACGCTGTCGGGGAACCACACGCTGGTGAACTGGTCCACGGACGTCCTCAAGCACGGCTGGACGCTCGGGCTCGCGCTGGTGGTCATCTTTCTCATCTACGCCTGCGTCTGCGTCCGCCTGCACACGACGCTCGCCATCACGCGCTGGATGTTCTATTTCGTCATCGCGGGAACGGTGCTGGCGGCGGCGGTGCTCCTCTTCAGCTCGCGCGGGGACTTCATCTCCGGGGTGCACAAGGCCGGCGGCAGCTACACGGGTATCATCGCCGCCTCCTACAAGGCTGGCTACACCGGACACTCGCACTTCAGCCTCGGCAAGACGATCCTCGCCTCGTCGGTTCCGTTCTACGCGCTCGGTTTCGGCATCGCCACCGCCTACGTCGGCGGTGAGGTGCGGGGCGGCAAGGACGTCGCCACCCGCGGCAAGTTCTACTCGCTGCTGCTCGGCGGCGCGGCCATGACGATCATCTACGCACTGGCCGGCAGCCGCATCGGCTACGACTTCCTCGGTGGGTCGACGTTGCTGTCGACCACCGCCAGCCCCGCCTACACCCTGGGCGCACCGGCGAACCTGTTCTTCTTCGTCGGGCTGATGTCGCACTCCACCGTGATCGCGGTCCTGCTCGGCCTCGCCTTCCTGGCCTCGGCCATCGCGGTGGCCATCCCGGCCTACCTCATCTCCTCGCGGGCGCTGTTCGCCTGGTCGTTCGACCGCTTCCTCCCGGACAGCCTCAGCGAGGTCAACGAGCGCACCCGGGCGCCGCTGCGCGCCAACACGATCGCCACCGTGGTCGCGGTGATCATGCTGATCGTGGTCGTGTTCAGCTCGACCTCGTTCGCCATCGCGTTGTCGAGTACCGAGATCCTCGGCCTGATCCTCACCTTCATCGTGGTGTCAGTGGCCGCGATCGCCTTCCCGTATCGGCGCCGCTCGATCTACCAGGGCTCGCCGATCGAGCGCTCGATCGGCGGGATACCGGTCATCACGCTCGTCGGGGTCGTGTCGCTCGGGGTCTACGTCCTCTTCGCCATCGCGATCGCCGGCACGAGCGGCCTGGCCACGGTGGACGGCCGCACCACGAACACCGGGCTCTACGCCCTCATCCTCTTCGTCGCCATCGGCATCGTCGCCTACCCGCTCATCTACCTGTTCAACAAGCGCCGCGGGCTCGACATCTCGCTGGCGTCGCGCGAGCTGCCCCCCGAGTAGACGTGGGCCTGTTCGGGCGAAAGGGTGGCGGCGGCCACAAGCAGACTCGGATCTTCTTCGCCACCGACATTCACGGCTCTGAGCGCTGCTTCCGCAAGTGGCTCAACGCCGGACCGGTGTACGGCGCCGACTGCGTCATCCTCGGCGGAGACATCACCGGGAAGTCGCTGGTCCCGCTCTGTCAGGTCAACTCCCACTGGGAGGGCGAGATCGGGGGGCGCCCGGTCATGGCCGAGGGCGACGAGGAGTTGCAGGCGCTCACCCGCAAGATCGCCGACAAGGGGTCCTACGCTCGCTTGGCCACGCCCGACGAGCGCGACGCGCTCACCACCGACCCGGCCGCGTTCGAGCGCGCGTTCGCCGAGGCCATCCGCGACCGCGTCCAGCAGTGGGTGGAACTGGCCGACCGGCGGCTGAAGGACAGCCCGATCGCGTTCTACGTGATGCTCGGCAACGACGACGACGAGGAGCTCGCGGCCATCCTGGGCGCCTCGAGCAAGCTGCGCTACGCCGAGGGCGGGATCGTGAATCTGCCGGGTGACCACGAGATGGTGTCGGTCGGGTACTCGACGCCGACGCCGTGGAACACCCCCCGCGAGTGTTCCGAGGACGAGCTCGCTGCCCGCATCGACGAGGTAGCGCGTGGCCTGCAGCGCCCCGAGACCGCCGTACTGAATCTCCACTGCCCGCCGCGCGACACGAACCTCGACCAGGCCCCGCAACTCGACGCCGACCTGCGTCCGGTCGTCACTCCCGGTGGTTACGCGGTGATGTCGGTCGGCGCGGCCGCCGTACGTGACGCCATCGAGCGCTCGGGGGCGGCGCTCGGGCTGCACGGGCATGTTCACGAGTCGCCCGGAGGGCAGGAGATTGGCCGAGCCACCTGCGTCAACCCGGGCTCGGAGTACGCCGAGGGCGTACTCCGTGGTGCGATCGTCGATCTCACCGCGGACGGCCAGGTCAAACGCTGGCAGATCACCCAGGGATGACCGCGCTCGTCGACGAGGGGATGGCCCTGGCGCAGGCGGCGGAGGACGCCGGGCTGCAGGTGCGGCTGCTCGGCGGCGTCGGCGTGGTGGCGCACTGTCCGACCGCGCTGGCCGGCCAGCCCCATCGCGAGATCGCGGACATCGACGTCGCCGTTTCGCGGCGAGACGCGCGTCGGCTCACCGGCTTCCTCGAGAGCCGCGGCTACACCGCCGAGGCCCGCTTCAACGCGATGCACGGGGACACGCGCATGATCTTCCATGGTCCTCAGGGCAAGCTCGACGTGTTCGTCGGGGCCTTCTCGATGTGCCACGCGCTGGACATCAACGACCGGCTGGCACTCGACTACCCGGCCCTGACCGCGAGCGACCTGCTGCTGACCAAGCTGCAGATCGTCGAGCTCAACGCCAAGGACGCCCATGACGCGTCGGTACTGCTCACCGAGCACGAGCTCGGCGAGGGCGACGGCGACCACATCGACACGGCCTACGTCGCGCGCCTGACCGGCGACGACTGGGGACTGTGGCGCACCGTGACGGCGACGCTGCAGCGGCTCGGCGAGCTGCACCCGCCTGTCGCCGATCGCTGCCGCGCGCTCGGTGACGCCCTGCAGCGATCGCCGAAGTCGCGGCGCTTCAAGCTTCGCGCCCGCGTGGGCGAGCGCGTGCAGTGGTACGAGCTGCCGGAGGAGACCGGGATCGCCTAGCTGTCGTCTGACCGGCGGTGCCGATCAGAACAGACTGAGGTAGCGGCGGCGCTCCCACTCGCCGACCTCGGCGTGGTACTCCTCCCACTCGCGCCGCTTCATGTCGGTGTAGGCGGCGACGAACTCGGCCGGGAAGACGTCGTAGGCGAGCGGGTCAGCGGCGAACGCCTCGATCGCCTCGAGCAGGTTGCGAGGCAGGCGCACCGCCGCCTCCGACGGCGCCTCGCCGTAGGCGCGCTCCAGCGTCGGCTCGCCCGGATCGAGCTCGGCCTCGATCCCATCGAGGCCGGCGGCCAGCATCATCGCCGCCGTGACGTAGACGTTGGCGGCCGAGTCCACGGCGCGATTCTCGAGCGCCGGGCGATTCGCCGGCAGGCGCAGCATGCAGGACCGGTTGTTGAAACCGTAAGCGGCCCAGATCGGCGCCCAGGAGACCTCACCGTGCGCGAGCTCGGGGGTGAGGCGCTTGTAGGAGTTGACCGTCGGCGTCGCCACCGCCGCGAGCCCGGCCGCATGGCGGATGATCCCGGCGGCGAAGGCGTAGGCCTCGCGGCTCCAGCCGAGCCCACGGGGGTCGTCCTCGGAGCGGAAGCGGTTGATCTGAGTATCGATGTCGGTGAGGCTCATGTTGAAGTGCGCACCCGAACCCCACGCGCCGGACCACGGCTTGGGCATGAAGGTGACCGCGAGACCGGCCTCCTTGGCGACCTGCTTGGCCATGAGACGGAACAGGGTGAGACGATCGGCCATCTCGAGCACCGGCGCGTGCGCGAAGTCGAACTCCACCTGGGCCTCGCCGCCCTCGGCGTCGAAGCTGTAGACGCCGAAGCCGGTCTCGTTCATGTAGCGGACCATCGGGTCGAGGAACGGCATCAGGTCGAGCTCGACCTCGAGGTCGTAGGCCGGCGTGGGCCACAGGTTCCCGCTGCGCTGGATCGGCTGCAGCGGCCCGTTCGGAGAGTCGAGCGATTCGGCGCGGAAGACGTAGAGCTCCGTCTCCACCCCGAGCTCGAACGACATCCCCAGCGCGGCCGCCCGCTCGATCTGACGCTTGAGGATCGAGCGGCCGCAGAGCTCGAACGGGTCGGTGCCACCGTAGAGCAGGTCCGCCGCCATCCAGGCGAAGCGCCGGTCCCAGGGCAGCACGCGCAGGGTCGTCGGGTCGGGGAGGGCCACGCACTCATCCTCTTCGGGGGTCATCTGGCCGAGGTCGCCCAGCCCGCGCGGCGTGTAGCGCTCCGATCCCGAGATGAGCGCGGAGAGGTGGTCGATCGGCACGACCTTGCCCTTGGCACGTCCCTGGATGTCGATCCACGTGCCGACGGCGTACTGGACCCCCTCGCCGACCAACCGCTCGACCAGCGCTTCCACGTCCTGTTCGCTGCGCTCAGCTGTGCTCATCTCGCGGTCTCCTGTCGACTCGGCGGGTTGTTCCTAGTGGCTCGTGAACGACGACGCGTGCGCTCGTCCGAGCGGGGGCTCCTCGCCGCGGCCGCGTTCGGCGCGCGCGGCGATCTCGGTGACGACCGCCTCGAGCAGCTCCTCGCCGAGCTCGTGCGTGGCCTCCGAGGGCCGACCGGTGACGCCGTTGGTCGACAGCGAGGACGCGTTGTAGCGGAACACGAGGTCCTCGGTGCGATCCGGATCGTCCGCGTCGTCAAGCTCCTGCAGGCGGACGAGCTGCGGGGCGACGGCGAGCATCAACGACGTCTCGGCGCGGTTGGCGTGCAGGTCGGCGGCGTCCGCCACCGTCAGCGCCGTGACCGCCGGGGACGCCTCCCACCAGTTGACGATCCCGGTCTGCAGGTCGGGCCGCAGCAGGCGCAGGTGATCGGTGGCGCTCAGCAGCGCCGGGCTGTTGCCCATGTGCGCGTTGACGAACAGCAGCTTGGTGAGGCCGGAGGTGGCCGCCCACTCGGCGTACTGGCGCACGACGGCGATGAGCGTCTCCGGGGAGAGCGACAGCGTCCCCGGGAACGCGGTGCCGTGCCCGAAGCTGCAGCCGAGGCCGATCGCCGGCAGGACGAGCGCGTCGCTGCGCGCCCCCGCCCGGTCGCACAGCGCCGAGGCGACAATCGTGTCGGTGCCGGTGGGCAGGTGTGGCCCGTGCTGCTCGACCGCCCCGACCGGCACGAGTCCGACCTCCGGCTCCGCGGCCAGCGCGGCGCCCAGCTCCGGCCAGGCCATCTCGCTCCAACGCCGCGATCCACCGGGCACGGTCATCGCGCGAGGTAGGCCGGCCAGCTGCCGTGATCGGAGATGTCCGGCGCGCCCTGCACCGCGACCGGTTCGCAGAGGAACCCGAGCCGCCGGCGCCCGTCGTCGAGCTCGACCGACCCGAGCGTCATCGGTGCGGTGATGGCCGCCGCGAAGCGGCCGAGCCCGGCCGGGGGCAGCGCCCACACCTCGCCCTCGATCGAGGCTCCCGCCCCGGCGGCCCGAACCAGCCCCGGCTTCGGGGGCACGGTGTCGAGGGCGTGCAGCCGGTACCGCGGCGCCGTGCGCACGGTGGCGACGTAGCGCGCCCCGGCGGCGGCGAGCTCGCCGACCAGCGGCTGGCCGCGGCGATGCGCGCCGACCACGAGCAGCTCCAGGGCCGCCGTCGGCTCCGGCCACGGCTCCCGGTCGCGTCGCGCGGCGACATCGGCGATCACCGCGTCGTGGAAGGCGGGCGCCAGCAGCTGGACGCCGAACTGCCCGCCGTCGGCCCGGCCCGCCGGCAGCGCCAGGGCGCACAGGTCGAGCAGGTTGGCCGGCGTGGTATAGCGCCCCAGCCGAGCGTTGGTGGCGATGGGGTCGGCCGCGACCGCGGCGATGGTCGGCTGAAACGGGGCGGTCGGCGTCAGCAGCGCGTCGACGCCGGCCAGCGCGTCGCGTACCTGCAGCGTCAACGCGGCCAGGCGCTCGCGGTCGGCGACGAGCGCGCTGGCCGGGATGTCCGCCGCCGCGAGCACGAGCGAGGCGACCACGGGATCGCAGGCGTCGGGATCGGCCGCGATGAACTCGCCGACCGCGGCGTAGCGCTCGGCGATGAACGCCCCGCCGTAGAGCAGCTCCCCGGCGGCGAAGTACGCGTCGAGCTCGTCGAGCGTGACGATCTCGGCGCCGGCGGCGGCGAAGCCGACGGCAGCGGCGGCGAAGGCGGTCGCGGCGGCCGGCGTGAGGTCCTGCAGGTGCCGCGACGACGGGACACCGATCCGTGGGGTCGCCGGCGCGGCCAGCGGCGCGTCGAGCGGCGCCGAGCGAGCGTGCGGGTCCGCGGGGTCGGGTCCGGCGAGCGCCGCGCTGGCGGCGAGCGCCGGCCCGAGCGAGGGGGCGAAGACGGTCACGCAGTCAAGCGACACGCAGGCCGGCACGACGCCGAGCGTCGGCACCAGTCCGCGCGTGGGCTTGACGCCGACCACCCCCTGGAAGGCGGCGGGCACACGACCGGAGCCGGCGGTGTCGGTGCCGAGCGCCAGATCAGCCAGCCCGAGCGCGACGGCCACGGCCGAGCCGCTGCTCGACCCGCCCGACACGTACTCCGGGCGGCGCGCGTCGCGGACGGCGCCGTAGGGGGAGCGCGTGCCGACGAGCCCGGTGGCGAACTGATCCAGG
>Ga0302325_10020081_pt1 | contig 14016 bp, 7 predicted proteins | sample Palsa_T0_2_FD_201948 | JGI IMG/M metagenome (GOLD analysis project Ga0302325, IMG submission 201948) | Peat permafrost microbial communities from Stordalen Mire near Abisko, Sweden - Palsa_T0_2 | ecosystem: Environmental > Terrestrial > Soil > Palsa > Peat permafrost | place: Sweden: Abisko... | reverse complement strand
GCAACACCAATATGGCGATGCTGAACGCGACGGGACCATCCCCGGAGTCTCCCAGCAGCGGCCGGATCGCAAAGGCCGTGACCAGCGCCACGAGGATCGCGGTATGCCGATGCTCCTTGAAAAAGGCCCGAAATCTCTCACGCATATTTGCCAACTTACCTCCACGGTCATATCAGATTTGAAAAGAACTGTTTCCGCTCACACCCTCAGGAACGCTGCCCGCGCGTAAACGATCGTCAGCACGGCTCCCGCGATAATTATTATCGCGCGCAGCAGATTGCGCGGCATCCGGCCGGCGATCCACATACCTGCAAAGCCTCCGATCGCGGCCCCGATCCACATCCCGCCGGCCACATTCCATGCGATGGAAGAAACCGCGAGCACCATCAATGCGGTCGCGTTCGAAGTCGCCTGCACCACGGTCTTGAACACGTTCGCCCGCCAGGTCTCGGTGATTCCGCACAATCCCAGCGCCGCTATAACTATTACGCCACCGCCCGCGCCGAAATAGCCATTGTAAATTGCCGCCAGGGTAATCACTGGATACATAATTGGCCGGCTGATCGCGCCATGTCCGGTCCGTCCCAGCGCCGCATTGATCCGCGGGCCCGACGCGAACAGGATCGTTCCCGCGCCCAGCAGAATCGGCACGACCTGTTTGAACAGAGCGGGCGGCGTCAGCAATAGCAATGCCGCCCCGATCGCCCCGCCAATCGCGCTGACAATCATCAATGTCTTCAGCAACTCGCGCGGCTCTTTGGCCAGATCCTTGCGCGCCGCTGCAATCGCCGCGGCATAGCCCGGCCACAATCCTACCGTGCAGGTCGCATTTGCCGCTTTCTCCGTCATCCCAATTACGCTCACCAGCGTCGGGAACGCGATAAACGTTCCGCCTCCGGCAATCGAATTCATCGCTGAGGCCGCGAATGCGGTCACGGTTCCAATCAATCCCGCCCATGCCAACCGATTTTCTCCTCTAGCCACTCGTGGCGTGATCGCTTCAAGTATCGATTTTCTGGATCGCTCCAGAAAATTATCGCGCCCGCGATCGTCCCGGGCCGCTCCGCGGCGGGTCGCTATCATACATTTCTCCGCTGCGCTCGGGATCACTGTTGCTTCGATGGAGCCCCCAATTCGAGCGGGAAGTGGTGGTTGACCGGCTTGAGGATCGACTGGGCGAGAATGTCTTAATTCGACGTTACGACAGCGGTGATTGGCGAAGACCCGTAGACTCGTGATTTCACGTGTGGCCTACTACTGTGTGACGCCGGCGGGACAGCCGCCTGGCGGCTTTTCGAGAAGAAGCGTGAGGGGTTAGGAGTAGTTTGAAAATGCGGTCTTCGGTAAATGGAATGCGGTCCTCTTTAAATCTGAAAATTATTGGCGCGATAGCGGCGGCAATTGCCGGAATCGCAATCGTGAATATCCCGGCGCGGGCGCAGGTCGCGCTGCAGTTCAAGGACTCATCGTCGCCCGAATTCGCGGATCTCGCCCCGGACAAGAGCAAGAGCCAGGGCAATCTCCCGGCGGCGGGCGACGTGCTAATCGCCGGCGGGCTCGGTTCGAATCTTAAATCGACCACCGCGTCGGAGTTCTTTGTGCCGGCGCAGAAGAAATTCCTGGCCACCGGCGCGATGACCGCCGCGCGCCTGTTCGCGGCTTCAACCATCATCGGGCACTCGTTTTTTCTCGCCGGCGGGGCCCTCGAGACCTTCAACTGGAACAACGGTGCCAAAGACCTCACGATAACCTTTGGTCCTCTGGCCAATGCCGAGTCGTACAGCGAGGCGACGGGGAAATTTTCGGCCGCCGCGAGCGCGATGTCGGTAACAAGAATGGGCGCAACGGCGACGCTGTTTTCGGGCGGAACGTTAGCCGGCAAGGTACTGATAGTCGGCGGGATCGACAAGTTCGGCGACGTGCTGACATCGGCGGAAATTTACGATCCAATCAGTGGGAATTTCACGCCGACAACGGGCTCTTTGCATAACGCCCGCTACGCCCACGATGCGACCCTGCTGGCGAATAACGACGTGCTCATCACGGGAGGACTTCGCGACAATCAGGGAAACGTGCTGGATTCCGCCGAGGTTTTCAATCCGAGCACTGGCACGTTCACCGCCGTCGGATCGATGCATGATCAACGTTTCGGGCATACGACAACTGTTCTGCCGGACAACACCGTACTTGTAGTGGGCGGCTTTAGCGCTCTAGAGGGCAACACGGTGACCAGCGCGGAGGTGTACAATCCCATCGCGCAAACCTTCACCGCGGTCGGATCGATGACCCAGATGAGGGGATTCCAGACCGCGACCTTGCTCGGGAACGGCAAGGTTCTAATCGCAGGCGGCTTTTCTGCCGATGAGGTAACGATTGACCCCCCGAGTTCGGACGGGCTCCGGCTCGCCGGCATCTTTGGCTTTACCGCCAAGTCGGCCGAACTATACGATCCCAACACGCAGACTTTCAGCTGTATCGGTGGCCCGGGAAAGCAATTCGCCAATTACGTCGGCTTTCCGACCTGCGCCTCTACTATGAAAGATGCGCACGCGGCCCATACTGCGACGCTACTGCCGAGCGGCTCGCCGCTTGCCGGCGATGTCCTGATAGCCGGTGGATTCAGCAGCGTAAAGCCGCACAAATTTCCGCCACCGACCAAGGCTGCCGAAATTTACAATCCGGCCACCAACAAATTCACCGCGGTCGGCGCGATGAAGACGGCGCGCGCGTTCGCCGCGTCCGCCCTGTTGCAATGAAACGGCTCGGGGCGACGCTTTACCCGCCTCGATCCGGCGCGATATAGTCGGCCCCGCATGGCGACCAATCGGCAGGTGATCGACACGACCATCGCGCTCGAGCGCGAGAGCATGGCGATCTATACGCGCTTTGCCAAGGTATTCGACCCTCAGCCGAGCCTGCGCGACTTCTGGTTCCGGATGGCGCGCGACGAGGCTCGTCACGTGGGCGCGCTCAACCTGGTTGCGACGGTGCTCGATCTCGAGGGCAAACTGGATTTGCCGGCGCCGGTGGAGATAAGCGAGACGACGGTCGCCCGCGTGCGCGCGCTGCTGGCCGAATCGGGTCGCGATAGCCTGGTCGCGATCGATCGCGCCCTTGGAATCGCGCTCGAAGTCGAGGAGACCGAGGTCGAGGACATGGTAGCCGACCTGCTCAAGGCGATTGCCGAGCGCGGCGAGTACGAGCGCTATATGCGGCTGCTGGTTCACGATTTGGGTGAGCTCAGCTACATGATCGAGCAGCATTGCCACGATCCGAAGCTGCTCGCGCGATGCGACACGCTGGTGAATCGTCACGCCGACAATCTGTGCAAGACTGCGACCGGTCACTGAGCGGAGCCAACTCTCACACGCGATCGCGGCGAGCAATTTCACCTTATCGCGGCTCGAACAATTCATCCGGCAACAATTCATCCGGATCGCTACGAACACTTTTACGGGCGCACGCCTTCGGCTAAACTGACCACGGCGCTGAGGAGTGGGCTAATTGGCAAGCCACCTGACTCTGGATCAGGCTATTGGAGGTTCGAGTCCTCCCTCCTCAGCCAGAGCATCCGCCGGTCCAGAGCTTTCGCCGGCAAATGTACGCCGCGCGGCATGACGGGTACCTTGCCGTGCACCGTGCCGACTGATTAGGATGCACGCGCGCCCCGCCGTATTGGTCCCATCGTCTAGGGGTTAGGACACCGGCCTCTCACGTCGGGAACGCGGGTTCGAATCCCGCTGGGATCACCACTTACATCGATAGCGATATTCCACTAACCAAGCGCCGCCACTATTTCTGATTTTGATTTCTAGGGGTCCCTCACCCGGTGCTCTGCACCGTCCCCCCCGACCGGGCTCCGCCGATCTAAATCTTAACGCAGCTCGCAGACTCGCCTGCTCGCTCCGCGCTAACGCGCTGCGCCGATCTAAATCTTAACGCAGCTCGCAGACTCGCCTGCTCGCTCCGCGCTAACGCGCTGCGCCGATCTAAATCTTAACGCAGCTCGCAGACTCGCCTGCTCGCTCCGCGCTAACGCGCTGCGCTAGCCTAGCGTCCCAAAATGTTTCACGTGAAACACAAACTTTCTAATGGGCCCCATTAATCAAGCTACTGACAAGCAGATCTCTAGAGCACCTATCGAGGAAAATAGCTCCGGCCCGCTTGATCATTTGCGACGTTCACGCACGCTTGACTGCCTCCGGTAGCCGAACCGACGTCTGATCTCCGATCCCGACTGCCATCGATAGACGGTCGGCCTCGGACTGCTTTGACCTAGCTATTTGATTGAGGCCCATCAGATCCGCTAAAGAGCGCGGCACCGATACCCCCACTGCCAAACTCGCCCCAACCCCAGACAGAAATAGGCTTGGGATAACCTGGATCCACGGTGCCGGGACCGGTCTCGCCGCGCGTCACTCGGATGTACCGTGAACCGGAGAAAAAGTAGTCAACAGGGCCGCTATAAAGGGCCCCATCGATACCGTTCCTGCCAAACTCGCCCCAACCCCACGCAGAAATAGACTTGGGATAGCCCGAATCCACGGTGCCGGGCCCATAGTTGCCGCGCGAGACCCGGATATAATTGGGCCCGGAGAAAAAGTAGCAAACTGATCCGCTATAGAGGGCCGCATCGATACCATTTTTACCGAATTCGCCCCAACCCCACGCGGAAATAGACTTGGGATATCCCGGGTCCACGGTGCCGGGTCCGAAATCTCCACGGGTCACACGGATATACTGTGAACCGGAGAAAAAGTAGTCCACTGGTCCGCTATAGAGCGCCGCATTGATACCGTTTCTACCGAAATCGCCCCAACCCCAAACAGAAATAGACCTCGGATAGCCCTGATCGACGACGCCGGGTCCGTATTCTTCGCGCAGTACCCTGATGTAGCGATTCCCAGAAAAGAAATAGCACGGCATGGTTGAGCCTCCACCGCGGCCGGGTTTGAGCCAATCATTCGACCCGGCCGGAATTGTTACGATCGCCGAGTGTCAGTAACGACGTCTGACAATCTCTAAATAGAGCTTTGCGAGCGTATGGTAGTCCTGAATATCTGTCAAATGGCGCGAGGGGACCAGACGATGGTTGTCGAGATTGAGGCACCGACGCAGTATCGAATCGGGCCGCCAGCGGAACGTGGACGGCTCGGAACGACACCTCAAGTCAGCGGCACCTCGATCCCTTGATTGTCGGTCTTGTCCGATTCCGATTAGTCAGAGTTCTGACTGATTCGATAATCGGCGTGACCTCTCCCGAGATGGATCAATCGACAGCGTGCGTGAGCCCCCAAATCGCGGCGGCGACAAAACGCGCCGTAAGCACGATTTCCCAACTTCGCGGAGTCGTCACCGACATCCGCTCAGGCGTATCCATCCGACGCCGCCCTAGCCCGCTACTGCGGGGCGGCGGTGGGCGATGTCGCCGACCCTAACTCGAGCTTGGTTATGAAGGCGCTCGTACCGGAAACGTTCGTAACCTGGAACGCGTTATGAAGAGGGTAGTGGAGCGACTTGGTATAGCCGGTCACATACGCACCACCGTGGGGCCCGACCGCGATCGCCTTGCCGACTTCGTTGCCCGAGCCGCCGAGCCGGGTCGAATAGACCAGCGAAGTGCCGTCATGGCTGATCTTCGAGACAAATACATCGTTGCCGCCCTGAGGAGTGTCCTCGAAGGCGTTAACGGTCGGGAAAAAAGACTCGTCGGCATACCCGGTGATGTAAGCGTCGCTGCCGAACAGCGCGATCGCGTTGATCGATTGATCGCCGTCTCCGCCGAGCCAGTCGGAGTAAAGCAGTGACCGGCCATTCTCGCTGAACTTGGTAATGAACGATGCGGGGTAAACTTCTTCTCGATCAGGATTGAGGCTGGTGGTGAACGGAAAGTTCGAGGAAAAGAAGTTGCCGACGACATAGGCGTGGGCGCTACTGTCAACCGCGAGCCCGAGGCCCTCGTCGTCAGCGCTGCCGCCGAGGAAGGTCGAATAGACAAGCGGACGCGGATGGACGCATCCGCAATCGGTGGCGGCGTATTTCACCAGAAAAGCGTCTGACGGTCCGCGGCGATGCGCCTGGTACGCATTTTTGGTCGGGAAAGTTCGCGCGTCGGTGCTGCCGGCGACGTAGATCGCCGGGGCCACCAGGTTCGGATCGATCGCGATTGCATTGGCTTGCGTAAAGCCATTGCCGCCGAGATAGGTCGAGAAGTACAAATTGCGTCCGTTCGAGTCGAGTTCAGTAACGAATGACGCGGGATATTCGACCGAATCGGAATACTGCAGCGGCAGCAGCAGCGGGAAATGCGACGAGCAGGTGATGCCGGTGATGTAGACTCCGCCGGCAGGATCGACTGCTATACCGGTGCCCCAATCCGTGCCGACGTCGGAAGCCTGGCATTGCGTGTGGTCGTTGCTGGCGACGTAGGTCGAGAAGACCAGGGAAGCGCCGCCGACGCTGAGCTCGCTGACGAACGGATGGCCCCCGCCGTGAGATACGCTGAGCTGGAAGGCGTGCGTCGTGGTGGGGAAATTGCTGGTGTTGGCGACGCCCGTGATGTAGGCGTGGCCGTCGCTGCTGACCGCGATCGCAAAGCCTTCGCTGAAACCCGATCCGCCGGTACCACCGATCAGGGTCGAGTAGACCAGCGAAGTGCCGTCGGTGCTGAACTTGGTGACGAAGGCATCTTCTTCATCGTCCAGCGTTCCATGCCCGGCGGGAAAGTCGGGCGAGCGTGTTCGTCCGGTAACATAGGCGTTACCGTTGGAATCGACTACGATCCCGTAGCCCTCGTCAGAAGCGCTGCCACCGAGGAAGCTTGAATAATCGAGAACCACTTGCGGATCGATAACCAGCGGACGATTCCGATCGTAGGAAGCGACCTCGAAGCGGACCTGCTTGCGATCGCGCGTCGTGTCGAGCACGTAGTGGCCCTCGATAGTACGGTCGCGTCCGTCGAGGCGCTGATAGATCCGCGGCTTTAGCAGCGTGACAAAGCGACGGCCGGCCGCAATTAGCAGGTTGCCATCGCGATCGACAGTCAGGCCGTCGCTGCCGTCGATCGCGAGCCGAATCGACCGCGGATCGGCCTCGGGACCGACCACAAAGTCACTCTCGATCTGGCGCTGCGAATTGCCGTAGTAAACCAGATCGATCCCCGGCCATACGCCGTGCTGTGTAACACTTCGATAGAGCGGAACATCGGTGTGCCAGCCAGCGGGATCGGCGCCGACCAGATAGTTCACATGGCCGGGCAACTGATCGCGGGCGTCGATTTTCTGCGCGTTGTCGGCACCGATCAGTCTGACGCGGATGACGCGCGGCTGCTCGATTATCGTTGAAACCTGTTGCCCCTTTCGATGCGGCGCAGTGACACCGTCGAGGGTGATCACGGTTTCGTCCGGGGTAATGAAAATCCCGTAGCTTTGGGCGCGGCTCAGAAACTTTACCCGGCCCGCCGTTTGGCCCAGGTTGGGCTCGAAGGCTATCGGAAGGCTGAAATCCAGCCGGTGCGCAATTTGCGCTGAGCGCGACGTCGTGGCGGCAGCGAGGGGGTTTCCAGGCGATCGAAGTCCGGCACCCGCCGGAGAGTCCTGAGCCCGGGCTATGGGCAGCCGGCATAGGGCACCCACGCTCAGGCCCGTGATAATCACGACTGCCGTCAAGCCGGCGAATCTGCCCGCTACTCTGCCCAAAATTGTACGGCCGGGTTTCTTCTGACGATTAGTGCTCATGGATGCCTCACCGCAGTCGCGTCAGTTCATCAAGTGACCGCTAAGCTAAATCCTACAGAAGGAAAATTAAGTCAAGCCTCATCCATCATGAACAGGTGGCTTAGGATCATCGTCAGTGGAATAGACAGGTCTAGGTATCTTCAGGTAATCAGATCACATGTCGAGGCAAGGCCCGTACACAATCGGCATCCGAGAAACTCACTAGCCGTCGAGGCAAGTGTCAGATGTTCAGCCTGCGAACCCATCTGCTGATTTCAGGAGGAATATTCGCGCTTATCCTCTTGATGGGAATCGGCGGTAATGCTCTCCAGGCCGCGGGAGTGATCAAGCATCCCGAGGCGCTGCAGACACCGATGAAGATCATTTTTCTCACGATCTTCATCGCGTTCGCTTTCTCGCTGGTCCCGACCATGGTCAAGCTCTTCGTGGCGGGCCAGACGAGGATCGGTAACGCCGAAGAGGGGCCGATAAGGTTCATCGAAGCGCATCAGGTCGCTATAATCTGGGCCATATGGATCATCTGGATTGCCGGCATGGCGATCGCGACGCCCACGATGATTCGGTCCGGGTTTTTCAACGATCTCGGCGCATCGGTGGGCAATCCCGAGGCCGGCGACGCGCGTCCGACTCCCGCCGGAACGGCCAATTAATCGCCATCGAGATTCTGACTCGCCGCCGTTGTGCGAACACGTCGCGCGATAGCCGACAGCGGCGGCCGTATGGTATTCCATCGCGAGTCACCTCGGACCTGATCGTCTGCTATAAAACGCGGGGAGGAATCGTCGGTGCTGGATTCAGATCTCAAAAAAGATTCGACGAACGGCGCGACTAACGGGAACTCCGGCAACTTGAGCGCATCCGCCGCGACGAACGGCGCCCAGGCTGCCAAATTTGCCAAGACTCCCGATCGATTCGTCGACCCGTTCCTCGGCGCGCCGGGACCCGACCTCGATATCATTGCGCGCGCGACGGACCTGATCCCGCTCATTCGAGCCAATGCCGCCGCCTCCGAGGCGCAGCGGCGCGTCACGGACGAGACTATCGCGGCCCTCGACGAAGCCGGCCTGCTCGGGATAATGATTCCCAAGCGCTACGGCGGCCCGGCCGCGAATTTTCGCACGCTGATCGAACTCTCCGCCGAGGTCGCGCGCGGCGACGGTTCGGCCGGATGGGTGCTTGGATTGCTCAACGTATGCACCTGGTTCGGAACGCTTTTCTCGGAGCAGGCGCAGCGCGAAGTCTTCGGCCCCAATCCTGCCGTCCGCATCTGCGGCAGCATCTTCGCGCCCAAGGGCGGTATCGAGGCGGTCGAAGGTGGCCTGCGCGTCAGTGGCGCGTGGCCCTATTGTTCCGGATCGCTATGGGCCGACTGGGCGACTCTCGCGCTGACCACCGGCGAACGGGCGGGCGGCTCGCCGATTCAGGATCTCGCACTGATACCGCTGAGCGATCTGGAGAACCGCGACACCTGGCACGTGACCGGCATGAAGGCCACCGCCAGCACGACGCTGGTCGCCGATAGGATTTTCGTGCCGCACCATCGAATCCAGAAGCTCGAAGCAATGTCGGCCCAGCGCTACGCCTGCGAGTATGCCGAGGAGCCCAACTACCGCGCGGCATTCGTGCCCGGAGCGATCCTGATTCTGACGGCGGCGCAAATCGGGCTGGCCCGCGCGGCGCTCGATATCACGCTCAAAATCCGAGCCGGCAAGGCCGTGACCTACACGATGTTCAGCGAGGCCCGCAACGCGCCGATGGTCCAGATGGCGGTTGCCGAAGCGGCCTCGGCGATCGATGCGGCCCATATGATCGCGGCTCGCGCATGCGCGGATATCGATCGAGCGGCGCTAAATTCGGAGCCGCTCGACGTCGCGACCCGCGCGCGGATCCGGATGGATACCGGTTATTGCGCCGATCTGTGCCGCAAGGCGATCGACAAACTGATGACCGCCAACGGTGCCGGCAGCTTCGCGCTCCATAACGACCTTCAGCGGATCTGGCACGACAGCGAGATCGCCGCGCGTCATGCGCAGGTAGAACCCGAGGTCGCCAAGCTCACCTACGGCCAGGCGCTATTCGGTCTGGATAAATTCGCGTTGCTCTTCTTCTGATTTGGGCTGAATCTTCTTTTTCGGCACCGCGATAGTGCCGCGCGGTGACGCACCGACTGCCGAGCACAGCGCCGGAAATTCTTACTGGCATGCCCACCGGTCGCGATCGCAAAGCCTGTAACCGATCGAGAAATCACAGATTGTCAGACATATCGATATCTATCAGTAGTTCATATAACTTAACTACGCAGAAATGCTTATGTTAGAACGCTAAAATATGAGTAAAGACGTCATATAAAAAATCTTCTGCCTCATTACGAGTCCTTAGCTTTGTTTCTGCTAATCTCCTATAGTCGGTCTTGATCTCCGATTGCGCTCGAAAGAATTATGGCGGTAGAGATAGATCGTTGCGCGACACCTCAGGATGCCTTGGAGGCACAGTCGCATAATGTCCTAAACTCCGTGGCCGGATTATTTCACCGCTGTTGATGGTGCGTGAAATTTGAGCGACGATCCCGTCAATCCGCCACCGCCTCCCGCTTCTCCGAACCACGGCTTCCTCGTAGCCGGAATCGGCGCTTCGGCGGGCGGAATCAGCGCGCTCAGGAAATTCTTCAGCCGGGTCGCATCGGATAGCGGCCTGGCCTATATCGTCGTCCTCCATCTTTCGCCGCTGCACGCGAGCAACCTGGCCGGGGTAATTCAGCCCGAGTCGAAAATTCCGGTAATCCAGGTCACCCGAACTGTCACGATCGAACCGAATCACGTTTATGTAAATCCGCCCGCCAAGAATCTGATCGTTAGCGACGGGCGTATCAGCCTGGTCGATCCCGACAGCGTCCAGGGGAGCCATACGTCGATCGATATGTTCCTGCGTTCGCTCGCCGAGGCCTATCAGGATCGCGCCGTTGCGATGGTCCTGTCGGGTACGGGTACCGACGGTGTGCTCGGTCTCGGCAGCGTCAAGGAGGCCGGCGGCTTCACGATCGCGCAAGATCTCGAGGAGGCCGAATACGACGGGATGCCGCGCAGTGCAATCGAGGCGGGATTGGTCGACCTGGTCCTGCCGGTCGCGGACATGGCCGCCAAACTGCGCTCACTGAGCGAAAACACGCATGGCGTCATGGCGGCCGTGCAAGTGGAAGAAAAGGAGATATCGCCTGAAGATCTGGACTCCGCGCTGATCGATAAGGTGCTCACTTTAGTGCGCCAGCGCACCGGCCATGACTTTGGCAACTACAAGCGTCCGACCATGTTACGGCGGATTGCGCGGCGTATCCGGGTCCATGAGTTGCCAGGCGTGACCGCCTATCTCGACTTTCTGCACACCAACGCTGACGAATGTTCCGCGCTATTGCGCGACCTTCTGATCACGGTCACCAATTTTTTCCGCGACCGTGAGGCCTTCGACGTGCTGGAACGCGAGGTGATACCGAAAAGATTCGACGGCAAAGACCCGCGCGACCAGGTGCGCGCATGGGTCGTCGGATGCGCCACTGGTGAGGAGGCGTATTCGATTGCGATCACGCTATGCGAGCAGGCCGCGCTTCTGGCTAATCCGCCGCAACTGCAGATTTTCGCGACAGATATCGATGAGATGGCGATCGGCCGGGCACGCCTGTGCCACTACCCGGAAACGATCGCGCTCGACGTCTCGCCGGAACGCCTGCGCCGTTTTTTCACCAAGCGCGGCGACGAGTATTGGGTCAGAAAGGAGGTCCGCGAATCGATCCTGTTCGCTGCCCATAACATTTTGCGCGATCCGCCGTTCTCGCGGCTCGACCTTATAAGCTGCCGCAACCTACTCATCTATCTGAACCCTGAGATGCAGGAACAGGTGCTGGCGACGTTCCATTTCGCCCTGGCGCCCGATGGCTACCTGATGCTCGGCGCTTCGGAATCCGCGGAGAGCACGCCCGAGTTGTTTGCTCCAAGCAACAACAAGAATCGCATCTATCGGCGCCGAACCGTGATCACGCCGCTGCGGCACAGGATCCGTCAGGGCCGCGCCGACGACGAATGGAGCATGCGTATACCCCGCATTCCGGGCACAATCGATCCGCCGCGCGGCCTTTCTTTCGCCGAACTCCATCGCCAGGTCGTCGAACAAGTCGGCCCGCCGAGTTGCCTCGTCAACGAGACCTATGACCTCGTCCATATCAGCGAACACGCCGGCCGTTATCTGCATTTCCCCGACGGTGAACCGAGCCGCAATCTGCTGATCGTCGTCCATCCGGATCTGCGGCTCGATCTGCGCGCGCTGCTGCTGATGGTTGAGGCTCACCCGAGCGACCGCGTCACCGCGGCCGAGTCGCGGCGGGTGCATCTGGAGTTCGAGGGCAAGGCGGCGGTGGTAAATCTGAGCGTTCGCCGCGTGATGACGGAGCCGTCGCTGGCCAGGGGCTTCTTCCTGGTCACCTTCGACGAAGTTGCTGAGACGGCCGCGCTCGGAGCCGAATTGCGCGGAGATCCCGGCGCACCCGAAATCGAAATTGTGGCGCAGCTTGAACATGAGCTGCAAACCACGCGCGAGCAGCTCTATCTGACCATCGGACAGTACGAGACCCTGACCGAAGAACTGAAAGCCTCCAACGAAGAATTGCAGGCTATGAATGAGGAGCTGCGCTCGACCGCGGAGGATTTGGAGACCAGCAAGGAGGAGCTGCAATCCCTCAACGAGGAATTGAGCACCGTCAACCAGGAGCTGCGCGACAAGATCGAAGAGCTCGGCCGATCGAACAGCGACCTGCAGAACCTGATGAGCTCTGCCGACAATGGCACTATTTTTCTCGATCTCAATCTGAGGATTAAACTCTACACGACGCGGGCGCAGGAGCTGTTCAGTATCACGCCGGCCGATATCGGTCGTCCGCTTGAACATTTCACCCATAAGCTCGAGTACCAGGCGCTCGCTAATGACGCTGCGGTCGTACTGCAGACTTTGCAGCGCCGCGACCGCGAGGTGCACGGCAGCGACGGCCGCTGGTACCTCGCGCGGCTGCTGCCCTATCGCACCCTGGCCAACCAGATCGACGGCGTCGTGCTCAACTTTATCGATATCAGCGAGCATCTGAGCGCGATTGAACTGCGCCGGCAGTCGGTCATCCTGCAGGAGCAATCGCAGATACTTGGCCTTGCCAATGTATTCATCTCCGATCCCGACGACCGGATCGTGTTATGGAACCCCGGCTGCGAGCGGCTGTTCGGCTACAGCAAGGTCGAAGCGCTCGGCCAGATTTCGCACGAACTGCTCGCCAGCGAGTTCAAGATTCCGCTCGCCGAAATGAAGGCTGAACTGTTCGCCCGCGGATCATGGGAAGGTGAGCTTATGCAGGTCACCCGCTCGGGCGAGCGGCTGAGCGTAGCCAACCGCCTGGTGCTCCATCGCAACGACGCGGGCGACCCGTCGGCGATTCTGCACGTCTGCCACGACGTCACGGCGCGCAAGAAGGCGGAAGACGATCTGCGCCTGGCCGATCAATACAAGGATCAATTCCTGGCGACGCTCGCCCACGAGCTGCGCAACCCGTTGGGCGCGATCCTCGGCAGTCTCGAGTTGCTCGGCGATGGCCAGGAAAACCAGCAGACGATGACGCTTGCGCGCGGCGTGATCGACCGCCAGTTCGCCCTGCTGATGCGCCTGGTGGACGATCTGCTCGATCTGGAGCGGATGCGCCGCGGCAAAATAGAGCTCCACCAGGAGCGGCTCGACCTGGCGTCGGTGGTGCACGGAGCTATCGAGGCCGCCGGTCCAGTGCTCGAGCCGCATATGGACGCGATGAAGCTCTCGATGCCCGTGGCCGGCGTCTGGGTGGACGCCGACCGCGTGCGGCTGACCCAGGTGGTGAGCAACCTGCTCCACAACGCGGCCAAGTACACGCCGCCAGGAGGACGCATCGGCTTGTCCGTCGAGGTGACCGACAGCGCCGCCGTCCTGCGGGTGAACGACACCGGCAGCGGCATCTCGCCGGAGGCGCTGTCGCAAATCTTCGAGTTATTCGCGCAGGAACGACCGCTGTCGGAATCGAGCCGCAGAGGCCTCGGCGTCGGTCTGGCGCTGGCACGGCAACTGGTCGAGCTGCACGAAGGCACTATCGAGGCTCGCAGCGCCGGCCATGGCAAGGGCAGCGAATTTATCGTTCGGATACCGTTGTCGCCGTCATTGTCAAAGCCAATGCCGATTGAGCCTGCCGGGCAGGAGCCGCCCGCCAAAACGATCAATCGCCATC
>Ga0302325_10020080_pt1 | contig 14016 bp, 13 predicted proteins | sample Palsa_T0_2_FD_201948 | JGI IMG/M metagenome (GOLD analysis project Ga0302325, IMG submission 201948) | Peat permafrost microbial communities from Stordalen Mire near Abisko, Sweden - Palsa_T0_2 | ecosystem: Environmental > Terrestrial > Soil > Palsa > Peat permafrost | place: Sweden: Abisko... | reverse complement strand
CAAGGACCTCAAGGACCTCAAGGACCTCAAGGACCCGGCTTAGCGGTAATCGTGGGCGTATTCGCCAGCGAGTGCGAGCACCTCGGCCACGTACCAGGTCGCGTGGTTGTAGGCGAAGATCGCCGCCGAGAGCGTCGCGGTCTTCCCTGCGCCGGCGGCGCACAGCAGGCGCGCGGCCGAAGGCACGGCGTCCAGCGGGTCCATGATGTCAGGCGCGCCGGTCTGGCCGAACCCGTCGATGCCCCATTCGGCCCAGGTGGACGGGATGAACTGCATCGGGCCGAGGGCTCCGGCACTCGACGGGCCCTCGTTGGCGCCGTCGCCGCTCTCGATCTCGTTGATCGCCGCCAGCACGGTCCAGGACATGCCGGGGCAGTACTCCTCGGCGGACTCCTGGTACAGCGTCAGGAGGCTCTTCGGTACGCCGGCCGTCGGCACGTTGGTGGCCACCGGCAGCTTGTTCACCGTGACCACGGAAAACGCCACCAGGTTCCGCACCTTGCCGCTGCCGCCAATAACCGACTGGACCTTGGAGATCAGCGTGGACAGGTCCGCGCCAGGGGCATTGATCAGGACGGCGACGTTCTTCACCAGCCCCAGCTGCGCCGACCGGGCCTGATCGACGATCGCGTCGACCCCGGGCACGCTCAGCGCGGTCGCCGCGCCGAATGGCACCTGCACCCGGACCGCGGCCGAGACCTGATAGGTATGCCCGGCGGCCAGATGGAGCTTGCTGGCGGCTGCCTGGGTGCTGACCAGCTGGCCCTTGCCCAGATCCGTCCACACGGGAACGGATGCCGCCGTCGCCGGCGGCGTCCACGACCTGAACGCTGCCGACACGCCGAGCACTCCCGAGCTCTTGCCGTTGACCGTGATCTCGCCGCCGTCAACAGGGAGCACCGTACGCACGCCGGTCAGCTTGGCGATCTTGGCCAGCTGCGCGGAGGTGATACCGGTCGGCGCCGCGGCGATAAGGTCGGGCACGAACTCCTCCCGCGGCGGTGCCCCGGCCGATCCGGGCGTCTTCAGGGACGCAGGGACCGAGGCAGGGAAACCCCCGGCCGGAGCCGCGGCGACGCCCACGGGCGGCTGTACCGTGAAGGGAAATGGCCCCCCCGCGGGCCCGGATGTAGCGACGGCCGCACCGGCCGGAACCGCGAATCCGGCCACGGCCATGGCCCCGCACGTCACGGCGACCGCCGCGAGCAGGACGGCACGCCGCCCTGCTATCTGGGCGGCGCGCGCCCTTACTATCTGAGCGGCACGCGAAGAGGGCAGAGAGATCACAATATTAAGACAATATAAGGACTCAGGCACCAACAGAAACCTCCGCTCGATTTCTTAAACAGACCTTAAGCCTTCTATAAAGAAGGCTTCAGCCCGGCCCACACCATGGAGCGCGCATGCCGGACAGCTCGCGACAGGTACCGGTCATCGCGGTCGCGAGCGGAAAGGGCGGGGTCGGAAAGACGACCGTCGCGGTGAATCTCGCCCTGGCCCTGACCGCGCAAGGGCGGCGGGCCGGCCTGATCGACGCCGACCTCTACGGCCCCGATGTACCTCGCATGATGGGCCTGCGACGGCGCGCCGAGACGTCGAGCGTCACGCTGTTCGCTCGCCCGGGTGCCCCGGATTCCCGGCTGCAGGCCGTCACCCAGCACGGGGTTCAGCTCGCTTCGGCGGCGTTCCTGCTCGGTGAGAACCAGGCCCTGGCCGTCCAGGGCGGCCTCGCGCAGCTGATGGTCCGCCGGCTGCTCCTCGACTCGGACTGGCACGACCTGGACTACCTGGTGATGGATCTTCCGCCGGGCACGGCCGACATCCAGCAGTACGTCTTCGCCCTGTCCGGCCGCCCGATGTGCGTGCTCGTGGTCGTCACCCCGCAGGTCATCGCCCATCAGGATGCACGCAGGCTGATCGCGCACCTGCGTCAGCGCGGCGGCCGCCGGGGAGCGGGGGCCATCGACGTCGCCGGGGTGGAGAACATGAGCGGGCAGGTCTGCCCGAGCTGCGGTCAGACCACTGCGCTGTTTCCCTCGGCGCCGCCGGCGGAGAGCATCTGGGAGCTCATCGACAAGCTAGCCGCCGTTCCGTTCAGTCATCGGGCCGCGTGCGACGCGGACGAAGGGCGGCCCGTCATGGTCACCGGTGCCGTCCCCGAGCAGGTGGCCGCCTACCAGCTCATCGCCGAGCAGATCAGCCAGCGACTGAGCAGCATGTGACGCGCTAGGCCGCCGGAGTGAATGCCGCCGGAGTGAAACGGATGTCGCAGGGTCCTTCGGGCGAGCAGAACGCGAGCACGCGTTCAGCCTCGCGCACCAGCGCGTCGCGCTCCCGCATCGGACCGAACAACCCGATGGTCAGTGTGGTCATTTCCCGTCTCCTGGCTAGCCGCCACATGCCGTTGACAAACCCGTCGATAATCACCGACCCGGGGAAGCCGCCGTTGATGGTGTAGAGCCGCTTGGTGTTCTCTGCGCTGATGACACGGGACCGGTCGGCGTGCGAGAGCACGAGGTTGTCGAACTCGGCGACCAGACGGACCGGGGCGGGTACATCGCCGCCAGGTCGGGGGGCCGAGGGCTGGTCGAACAGCTCAGTCCCGCGTTCGTCCCGGAAGGTGACCAAGGAGGGCCTGAGCTGCTCCATGACCGCCTTCAGCCCGGTCAGCCCGGACCAGGCGGCCACGTCGCGGACGGTCGCCGGGCCGAACGCGCCCAGGTACCGCATCACCAGATCCGCGAGGCCGAGAGCGGGCGCCGGGGACCCTTCCCGTGCGGCTTGGGACGGCTGGCCAAGCCAGTGTTCCGCCGAAGTGTGCCGGGAGCGCCCGGACCGGCCCCAGACGGCCCGCGGCGGTACCTGCACGAGCGGCACGAACGCGCGCACACCCTGGGCCAGGGCGGCAGGCGGATGGTCCGGCCAGCGCCCGGCCAGGGCCTGGCCGAGCTGGCTGAACGTCATCGGCTCCGCTTCCACCAAGGTCCGGCCGGCCGTGGCCAGCGCCCCGGCGTCCACGCCCGTCAGCTGCCTGCCGAAGGCGCCGCGCAGACCGCGTTCCATCACCGGCTGGAGCAGACGACGCAGCGGCAGGCAGTCACGGGCCGAGACTAGGTGGATGGTGCCGCGCATCAGCGCGATCCGGACCACGGCCCGGCCGGTGATAAGCGAGGCCAGGTCGTCGGGACGGAACCCGTCAAGTCGGGACAGCAGCCCGTAGTAAGGCGGGAACGGCGCCTGGGCCTGCAGCCCGACAAGGTGCTCGATCGTCTGCGCCACCATCGCGGCGCGCGCGCCGCTTGGGCCGGCTGCGGGCAGGGCCGGGCGGTCGAGCAGCCGTTGCCGGCTGAGCAGGGCGCGGTTGATCGCGCGCAGGCTGAGGACCTCAGCCGGCATGACCAGGACTCAGCATCGGGGGTTGACCTGTCATCATCTCACTGGCACTTCAGTAACAGATGTTGGTGTGCAGGCGGGCCGCGGGCAGCGGATGGGCAAGGGCCTGCGCGGTGCGCCGGTCGGCCGGGCGGTGCAGCACTTCGTAGCCGTCGTCGGCGAACACCAGCGTGTACCCATGGGCCTGCAGGTACGTCAGTTCTGCGGCCTGCTGGCGTGGACTGCAGAACGGGAAGTCCAGCCCGAGGGTGTCCCCTACTACCCACGGCGCCCACCTGGGCGTGCCGTCGAGCAGCAGCACCGTGTCACCACCGGACAGGCGCGGCCCGATGTTGTTGGAGGCCTCGACCTCCACCCCCGCGGGCACGTGCGCGATGGCCGCCGCGGCCGCCCGCATCCGCGAGTTGACCCCGTAGAAGGCTGGGTGCAGCAGCGACCCGAACGGGGAGGACGGCACGTACACCAGCGCGCCGATGCAGATCGCCGCCGCCCATAGGGTGGCCGGCCGTGCTAGCCAACCGGGACGTCCCTCCCGGGACAGGACACTCGGCCAGTGCCGCTGGAGTCGGGCGGCACCGTCGACGGCGGCGCAGCACAGCATCATCACGACGAACGCGTCGTACTGGAACTTCGCCTGCCACCACAGCGGATACCCGGACGCGAGCATCCGCTCGGCCAGCAGGGGCAGCACCGCGATGACCATCGGCGAGGCCAGGGGCAGGAAGCCGAACGTCGCGAGCAGCCCGATCATGGTCCGCGCCTTCACCCACGGGGTGACGAACACGCGCAGCGCGTGCAGCGGATGGATGATCACATTGGCCACGGCACTGCCGAGCGTGGGCCCGAACTGGCCGTAGGCCCAGTAGAAGGTGGCCGACCCGCCGAACGCCGGGATCAGCAGGTGCGTAGCCACCCAGGTGTCCGCCAGACCGCCCACCACGAAGGCCAGGCCCGTCCAGACATCGGCTCGCCGTCGCGTCAGCATCAGGTAGCAGCCGAATCCCGCGACGAGCAGGCCCATGTCCTCCTTGACCAGCAGCATCGCCGCCGCGGCGAGCACGCCGTGCCAGCGCCGGCCGGCGTCGAACCGCTCGACCATCACCGCGGTCAGCACCGGGACGAACGCGACCTCGTGAAAGTCGAAGACGACCGCCGACATGACCGGCAGCGACAAGGCGTAGGCGACGCACACGAAGTACGCGGACGCCTGGCCGAGCTGGCGCCGGGTATAAGCCCACAGCGGGGGGATGGCCAGCGCGAACAGCACGCCTTGCGCCACCAGCAGCGTGGCGGGACTGTCGTGCAGCCAGTACAGCGGGGCGAGCACAGCCAGGATCGGCGACCAGTGGTCGGCCAGCAGCAGGAAATGAGCGCCCTGGCCATCGGACACGCCCCGCGCGATCGAGACCGGAGCCCCCAGGTGCGCGTAGCCGCGGATGCCTTGATCGAAGATGACCAGGTCGAACGTGCTGGCGAGGAAACGCCGGAGCAGGATCAGCGAATCCAGGCAGTACACGAAGGCGGCCGCGACGGTGAGCGCGGCCACCTTGACGCCGGCGTGGGCCCACGCACCGCGCAGAGCCCGCGGGCCAGTGAACCGCCGGGCACCGCCGGCCGTCCCGTCAGCCTCGCCGAGGGGCTTCGGGTCAGTCGCCGCGCGGGCAGGCCCGGAACCGGCCGCCTGACTGCTCACCGCTGGAAGGGTAGCAGTCGGGGCATGTCCGAAAGGGAAGCAGAGGCGCCTCGTTGACCGAATGCGTGGCAGCATGGGTGCGGAAGGCTACTCTCTTGCTATGAGCCAGGAGGCAAGCCCCGGCCCCGCCAATGCCGCGTCACGCGGGTCCGGGCGGCCACCGAGGAAACAACCAGCCAGACCATCACTGGGCGGGGGTACCCCCGCCCAGGACCGTGAGCTGCGAGCCCAGGGCCGCGAGACCGTTCGCAGGCTGCTCGATGCGGGCATGATCGAATTCGAGGATCGCGGTTTCCACGGCGTGCGCGTCGACGACGTGGTGCGCCGGGCCGGCATCTCCCACGGCACGTTCTACCTGTACTTCTCCAACAAGGAAGACCTCTTCAAGGCGCTGTTGAAGGACGCGCTGCACGACATGGAGATCGTGGCCGGCGATTTCCCGGTCGTCACCAGCGACGACACCGGGCTCAAGGTGCTACGCCAGTGGGTGCGCAAGTTCTTCCGCGCCTATGCCGCGCACGCCACTGTGATCCGCATCCTCAGCCAGGCCGACCTGGTGCCCGAGGAGGTCTTCGGTGACGGCTTGCGGCTGTTCTTCAGCATCGCGGAGGCCATGACGACCGGCATGACGGCCGCGGCCCAGGCCGCCGGAAAGCACCAGGAGCACGCCGAACTGACCGCGGTGGCCTGCCTGATGATGCTCGAGCGGGTCAACTACCTGATCAGCGCCGAGGTCCGGCTGCCCGAAGACGAGATGGCCGACCGTATCGCCGACATCATGTACGCCGCGTTCGGCCTCAACCTCCCGTGATCATGATGGCTCCCTTATGAGCGCGGAGCGGCGTGTGGCGGTTGTGACGGGGGCGGCGCGCGGGATCGGGCAGGCGATCGCGCTGCGGCTGGCAGAGACCGGGCACGCGCTGGCGCTGGGTGATGTGCGCTCCACGGGCGAAACGGTGGCCGCGATCAGGGAAGCGCACGAGGACACGGGCGCCCACAGCGACGCGGGCGCGGGAGCCAACGGCGGCACGGGGGTGGAGGCCACTGGCGGCGCGGGCGGGGAGGCGCTCGCCGTTGGCTGCGACCTCGGGTTGCCCGAGGGGGTGGAGCTGCTCGTCCGCGAGGTCATCGCCCGCTTCGGGCGCTGCGACGTGCTGGTCAACTGCGCGGGGCTGATGCTGTTCCGGCCGTTCGGCGAGCTGGACCTGGAGACATGGCGGCGGGTTCAGGCGGTCAACGTCGAGGCGGCCTTCCAGCTGTGCGCTGCCTTCGTGCCCGGCATGGTCGAGCGCGGCTTCGGGCGCATTATCAACGTGGCCTCCAACACGGTATGGAAGCCGCCCGGCGCGGGGTTCACCGCCTACATCGCCAGCAAGGGCGCTATCGTCGGCTTCACCCGCGCCATGGCGGTCGAGCTGGGCCCCACCGGTATAACCGTCAACGCGATCGCTCCCGGCCTGACCAGAAGCCCGGGCGCCGAAGAGGGAAACACCGCCGAGCACTTCGAGGACGTACGGCGCGCCCAGCCGGTCAGGCGGAGCGTGCTGCCTGCCGACATGGCCGGCGCGGTCGCGTTCCTGGCCTCGGACGACGCCGCCATGATCACCGGCCAGACGATCCGGATTGACGGCGGCCTGGTGACGCTTTAGCCGCGAGGGGCTGCGCGGGGCTAGGGGCGGGGTTGAGGGACTGGGCGGCACGCAGCTCGGCGACGGCGGTGAGGGCTTCGCGGGCGGCGGCCACGTCGTGGACCCGGAATACCCGGGCGCCCAGCCAGGCGCACACCGCGAGGGTAGCGATCGTCCCCTCGGCACGCTGGCCGACCGGGAGAGCGAGCGTCTCGCCGATGAAATCCTTGTCCGCGACGGCGACCAGGACCGGCCAGCCCGTGGCTGCGAGCTCGCCGAGCCGCCGCGTCACCTCCAGGGATTGCCAGGTGTTCTTGCCGAAGTCGTGGGCGGGATCCACCAGGATGGAGTGCCGACTCACCCCTTGAGCCACGGCCCGTTCGGCATGGTCGATCACGTAGGCGGTCACCTCGCGCATGACATCGCCGTACCCGGGCCGGTGCGGCCTGGTCCGCGGCGGCAGGCCGCCGGCGTGCGCGCAGACCAGCCCGGTCCGGTACCGGGCCGCGACCATGGCGAGCCGCGGATCCGCCCCGCCCCAGGCGTCGTTGAGCAGGTCAGCGCCGGCCTGGGCGACCACCTCGCCCACTTCGGCGCGCCAGGTGTCGACGCTGATCACCACGTCAGGGTGCCGCTCGCGCACCGCCTCGACCAGGCCCGCGACCCGGTCGATCTCGGCCACGGCACTCACCTCGTCACCAGGGCCGGCCTTGACCCCGCCGATATCGACGATGTCGGCCCCGTCGGCCACGGCCTGGCTGGCGGCGTCGAGCGCGGCGCCGAACCCGGCGGTGGCGCCGCGATCGAAGAACGAGTCAGGCGTCCGGTTGATTACCGCCATGATCCCGAACGAACCGTGGTCCCACTCCCGCGATCCCAGCCGAAGGGTCCGGTGGCGGCCGTCCGGATGGGGGTCTGTCACCGGATCGAGGCTATAGCACCGGCATCGTTCGGGAAGAATCTCTAACGTGCGATTCCTGAACGGGATAATCCCCGAGCAAGACCTGACCTACAGCGACGTCTTCATGGTTCCCGGCCGGTCGGCGGTCGGCTCCCGACTAGACGTCGACCTGGCCACCACGGACGGCAGCGGCGCCACCATTCCCATCGTGACGGCCAATATGACAGCCGTATCCGGGCGCCGGATGGCGGAGACGGTGGCACGGCGGGGCGGCATCGCGATCGTGCCGCAGGACATCCCGGTCGATGTCGTGGCGGACGTGATCGCCTGGGTGAAGTCGCGTGACCTGGTGGTCGAGACCGCGCTGACGCTTGCGCCGACCGATACCGCGGGCGACGCGCTGAGCCTGCTGCCCAAGCGGGCGCACGGCGCCGTGGTGGTGGTCGAAGACGGGCGTCCGGTGGGCGTCGCCACCGAAGCGGACTGCCTGGGAGTGGACAGGTTTACTCAGCTCAGCCATGTGATGTCCGCCGACCCCTTCACGCTGGCCGCCGGCACGCCGCCGGAGCGGGCGTTTTCGCTGCTGCACGACGGGCGGCACCGGCTGGCCCCCGTGCTTGACCCCGACGGCCGCTGCGTCGGCATCATGACGCGAACCGGCGCGCTGCGCGCGACCCTGTACTCCCCCGCCGTCGATGCGGCGGGCCGGCTGCGGGTCGGCGTCGCGCTCGGCGTCAACGGCGACGTGGCCACCCGGGCCAAGCTGCTGCTTGAGGCGGGGGCGGACGTGCTCGTGGTAGACACCGCGCACGGGCACCAGGAGAAGATGATCTGGGCGCTGCAGGCCGTACGCGCCCTGGACCCCGCGGTTCCCGTCGTGGCGGGCAACGTCGTCACCGCCGCCGGCGTCGCCGACCTGGTGGCGGCGGGAGCCGACATCGTCAAGGTCGGCGTGGGGCCCGGCGCGATGTGCACGACCCGGATGATGACCGGGGTAGGGCGGCCGCAGTTCTCCGCCGTGCTGGAGTGCGCCGAGCAGGCCAGGCAGCTCGGCGCGTCGGTATGGGCCGACGGCGGGGTCAGGCACCCGCGGGACGTGGCCCTGGCGCTGGCAGCGGGCGCCTCGAACGTGATGATCGGGTCATGGTTCGCCGGCACCTTCGAGTCGCCAGGAGACACGTTCCGTTCCCCCGAGGGACGGCTGTACAAGGAGAGCTTCGGCATGGCGTCGGCGCGGGCGGTGCGGCTGCGCTCGGCGACCGACTCGGCGTTCGAGCGGGCGCGCAAGGAACTCTTCGAAGAGGGCATCTCCACCGCCCGGATGTACCTCGACCCTGTACGTCCCGGGGTGGAGGACCTGATCGACATGATCGTGGCCGGCCTGCGCTCCTCGTGCACCTATGCGGGCGCGCGGAACCTGGCCGAGTTCAGCGACCGTGCCGTGGTCGGGGTGCAAAGCGCCTCCGGCTACAGCGAGGGAATGCCCGTCCCGACCAGCTGGTAAGTGTGCGAGCCCGGCTTATACGGCGTTGAGCCAGCGGACGGGGGCGCCGTCGGCGGCGCGGCGGAACGTCTCGAGCTCGTTATCCCAGGCGGTCCCGAGCAGCCTGCCGATCTCGTCCTCAAGGGACTCCCCCAGCCGCAGGGCCACGCCCATGGCGGCCCTGAGCCTGTCCTCGGGTACCAGGATGTCGCCGTTGGCGCCGGTCACCGCGGTGAAGATACCAAGATTGGGCGTGTAGCAGTAGCGCACGCCGTCACAGCCGGGTGAGCTGTCCTCGGTCACCTCGAACCTGAGCCGGTTCCATCCGGCCAGCGCGGACGCGATCTCTCCCGCTGTGCCGGGGCGCGCCTGCCAGGCGAGCTCGGCCCGCATTGCTCCGGGGGAGGCGGGCTGGCCGACCCAGGGCATGCCTACGGGCGCCCCCACTATTCCGGCAACGGCCCACTCGACATGCGGGCACAGCGCCGGGGGCGCGGAATGAACATAAAGAACACCATGCGCGGACACCGTGCCTCCTTAAGACGAGGTTCGCCTTCCCCAGCGGCCTCGTTAGCTTGGCACAGACTGTCCAGCTACATATTGTGCCTCATGCTCTCCCCTGATACCAGCGTTTCGGCCAGGAAAACCGCGTGAATTCGCAAACATGACCAGTGCGGCCAGCAGCGTGACGCCAACCGCAGACCACGGAACGTAGTCACCGAACCGGTCGTAGATGGTCCTGGCCGAGGCCGCAGGCAGCCTGAGCCTGACGGTGACCACGCCGTGCGCTGACTGTCCCATCCAGGCCAGCAGCCTGCCCCTGGCGTCGTAGGCGACGGTGTCGCCGGTCAGTGTGGCCTGCACCACCGGCCGGCCGGTCTCGGCGGCGCGCACCGCGCCGAGCGAGGCGTGCTGGTCGGGGCCCCAGGTGCCCTGGAAGGTGGAGGTCTCCGACTGGTAGACGATCAGCTGCGCGCCCTTGTCGGTGTCCACCCGGGACATGTCGGGGAACGCGGACTCGAAGCAGATCAGCACTCCGATCGGCAGCGGCTTGCCGGTCCGGTCCCCCGGGTACAGGACGTGCGCGCCGGTGCCGGGGATCATATTGGCCGCGGCGGCCTTGCTGATCTTGGTGAGCCAGCCGAGCTGCTGCCGGAACGGGATGTACTCGCCGAACGGCACCAGCCGCGTCTTGATGTACTCACCCTCGATGCCCGCGGGGCTGACGAGCACGCCTACCTTCTCCTGGCCCCTACCCGGGACGGTCGTGTCCTGGTTGACCAGCAGGTCGGCGCCGTCTTCCTTCGACAGCTTCTCCATCGCCAGCAGCTGAGCCCGGTTCTTGGCCAGGGTCAGGTCTACCGAGGTACTGCTCTCGCCCCACACGATCAGGTCCGGTTTGACCCCGCCGAGCAGGCCGGAACGGCTGAGTTCGGCGGTCAGCCGCTCGGACGCGTCCACCCCCTGCACCGTGTTGTTGATGATGCCAGGCTGGACCATGGCGATCGTGACCTGCCGGACGGCGGGACTGGCCGGCGTGAGCGCGAACGCCAGCGGCCCGGCGGCCACGCTGGCCACGGCGGCGAGCACGCCCAGCAGCACGAGCCCCGGCCGCAGGGTGGCGGGTCCGGGACCGGGCGCCCGGGCCGCCGGCGCAGGGCCTGAGCGCAGGACCGGGCCAAGGCGCGGCCGCGACCCGATGACGAGGACGATGGCCACGTTCGCCGTCACCAGCGCGATGCTGATCAGCCACACCCCGCCCACGGCGGCGAGCGCGAGGACGGCCGGATGCTGCCACTGGCTGACGCCGTACACCGCCCACGGCCCGCCGAGCGCCTGCCAAGAACGCAGCCATTCGGTGGCCAGCCAGCAGCTCGGCACCACCACCAGTGCGGCCAGCGCCCGCGGCCAGGTCACGGGCGGACGGAGCAGCTTCCACGCGGCCACCCCGAACGGCACCCACAGCACCCCGACCACCGCCGCCACCAGCAGCACCGCGGGCCCGATCTCCGGCGCCATCCAGTACAGCGCCGCGATCAGGTACCCGGCCCCGAGCCACCACGCCCGCACCCCGCCTTCCCGGGCCGAGGGTGACCTGACGATGAGCACCAGCCCGGGCACCAGCCCGAACCAGGCCAGGAACTCCAGGTTCGCGTCCGGGAACGTGAGCACCAGCAGCGCGCCCGCGAGCAGCATCAGCCGCCGCGCCGACCAGATCCACCGGCCGGTTCCCCTGAGCGCGTTGCGTACCCGCACCGTTCCATTGTCGGCGAGCCGCGATGGTACCTGCGACGGGGTCCGGGCCGGGGACTTCTTGCTGACGGGCGAGACGTCAGGCCAGGGCTGCTACGGCGTCCGGGGTCAGGTCGGCCAGGTGAGGCAGGACCAGGCTGACCGCGGCTAGGGCGTCGGGGTCGGGTGGGTACTTCGGGTGCGGGATGGCGATGACGTGCAGGCCTGCGGAGGCGGCGGAACGGAGACCGTTCGAGGAGTCCTCGACGGCCGCGCAATCTGCCGGGGCGTGGCCGAGCTTGGCGGCTACGGCCAGGTAGATGTCCGGGGCGGGCTTGCCGTGTGGCACCTGCTCGGTGGACATGGTGACGGCGAAATAACTGCGCAGGCCGGCGGAGGCCAGCACGGTCTCGATCAGCACGGCGGGCGCCGAGCTGGCCAGGCCGAGCGGCCAGCGGGCAGCGAGCCTCTGGACGGCCTCGACGGCGCCGGGTAGCAGCGGCAGGTGCTCGCGGTAGCTGGCGGCCATCCGGTCGATGACCTGGGCCGCCACCTGATCGGGCGGCAGGCCGACGCCGAGGTCCTCGCTGAGGTACCTGGCCCATTCCTGCGTGCTCATGCCCATCAGCTTGCCCTGGGCGTCCGGGGCCCAGTGGCCGCCCCGATCCGCGACCAGGGCGCGGCGCACCCGCTCCCATACCGGCTCGGAATCGATCAGCACGCCGTCCAAGTCGAACACGACCGCCTCGATCACTGCGTGCCCCGCACGAAGCTGTTCACGCCCCGCGGGCGTGGCGGGGACCAGGGGCACGCATCAGGACCGTTCGGGATCAAGATCTTGACTTTGCCTCGGTGAGGGCGCGGGAGACCAGGACGCGGGCCAGGTGCTCGCGGTAGGCCCGGGTGGCGCGGATGTCGTCGGCAGCGTTGGTGCCCTCGGCGGCGCGGGCGGCCGCCTCGGCGGGCGACGCGCCGGCGGCCAGCGCGGCTTCCACGCCGACGGCCCGCAGCGGAGTGCCGCCCATGTTGACCAGCGCGACGTGGCCGTCGGTGACGGCGCAGCCGACGATGGCCCAGTCGATGGCCCGCTGGGTGAACTTACCGAACGCCCACGCCCCGGATGCGGGCTTGGGCACCTGGATCTCGGTGAGCAGTTCGTCGGGCTCAAGCGCGGTCTCGAACAGGCCATGGAAGAACTCCCCGATCGGGATTTCCCTGCTCCCGTCGACGCCGCGCGCGACGATCGTCGCGTTCAGCGCCAGCAGCACAGCGGGCAGGTCAGAGGCGGGGTCGGCGTGCGCGATGGAGCCGCCGATGGTCCCGCGGTGCCTGATCTGCGGGTCGCCGACCTGGCCGGCCGCGTGCGCAAGCAGCGGCACCTGGCCGCCGAGCAGTTCGGAGTGCTCGACGTCGTGGTGCCGGGTCAGCGCGCCGATGGCGACGTAGGAGCCCCGGTCGGTGATGTAGGACAGGTCGCTCAGCCCGCCCAGGTCGATGATCACCTCGGGCGCGGCCAGCCGCAGCTTCATCAGCGGCAGCAGCGAGTGCCCCCCGGCCAGGAACTTCGCGTCCTCGCCGTAGGAGGCGACGAGGTCAAGCGCCTCTTCGGCCGAGCCGGCCCGTTTGTAGCTGAACGTGGACGGGATCACGCTGGCACCTCCGCCGGCATCTCGGCGGCCGCCAGCGCGGCCCTGACGATGTTGTGGTAGCCGGTGCACCGGCACAGGTTGCCTTCCAGGCCGGTCCGCACCTGCTGCTCAGTGGGATGCGGGTTCTCCTTCAGCAGCGACACGATGGCCATCACCATGCCCGGCGTGCAGAACCCGCACTGCAGCCCGTGCTCCTCGTGGAACGCGCGCTGCACGGGGTGCATCTCGCCGCCGGCGGCCAGCCCTTCCACCGTGGTGATCTCGTGCCCGCTGGCCTGGGCGGCCAGTACGGTGCAGGACTTGACCGACTCACCGTCGAGCAGCACCGTGCAGGCGCCGCAGGAGGTGGTGTCACAGCCCACGTTCGTCGCGGTGAGGTCGGCCACGTCGCGCAGGAAGTGCACGAGCAGCATGCGGTCCTCGACGTCCGCGGTGATGTCCTGGCCGTTGACCGTCAGGTCGACCTTCACGTCGTACTCCTCACTGAGCATTCGCCTTCGTGGCCTTGTTGATGGCCGTCCACACCCGCTGCGGGGTGGCCGGCATGTCGATGTGCCGGATGCCGAGGTGCGAGACGGCATCGATGACCGCGTTCTGGATCGCCGGCGTCGCGCCGATCGTACCGGCCTCGCCGATGCCCTTGACGCCGAGCGGATTCACGGTCGTCGGCGTCTCGCTCGTCAGCAGCTCGTAGCTGGGCAGCTCCGCGGCGGTGATGGCCGCGTAATCCGCCAGCGTGGAGGTCAGCGGGTTGCCGTCCGCGTCGTACAGCACCTCTTCCAGCAGGGCCTGGGCGGCGCCCTGGGCGATGCCGCCATGCCGCTGGCCCTCGGCGAGCACCGGGTTGAGGACCGGGCCCGCGTCGTCGACGGTCACGTGCCGCAGCAGCGTGACCTTGCCGGTCTCGGTGTCCACCTCAACCACGGATACATGGGCTCCGAACGGGAAGGTGGGCACGTCCGCGGTGAAGCTCACGTCGGCGATGAGGCTGCCGCCGCTGGTGTGGCCCGCGACCTGGGCCCAGGACAGGGCCGTGT
>Ga0302325_10020078_pt1 | contig 14018 bp, 11 predicted proteins | sample Palsa_T0_2_FD_201948 | JGI IMG/M metagenome (GOLD analysis project Ga0302325, IMG submission 201948) | Peat permafrost microbial communities from Stordalen Mire near Abisko, Sweden - Palsa_T0_2 | ecosystem: Environmental > Terrestrial > Soil > Palsa > Peat permafrost | place: Sweden: Abisko... | reverse complement strand
CCTCGGCGAGCTTCTCGTCGTTCTCGAGGATCTTCTCGACGTATATGCGCCCTTCGGGCAGCATGCGCCGCAGGCGCCTGAAATATTCGCGCGGCGCGCGCAGGCCGTCGGGATGATCGACTCGCAAGCCGTCGATGTCGCCGTTGCGGATCATGGCTTGGATGCGCGCATGTCCGGCGGCCATCACCGCCGGCAATTCCATGCGTATGCCGCTCAAGGATCCGATGTCGAAGAAGCGCCGGTAATTGGTCAATTCTCCCGCGAGCTTCCAGCCATGCAGTACGTAAAACTGACTTTGCAGCACCGCGTCGAGCGCTTGTATGTCGCCCGATATGCGCAGGGCCGCCGCCTGCAGTTCGCCTCCGCGCTGCGCCTGGGTCAACAGCCCCTCCGCCTGCACGGTCAGGCGTGCATATTCACTGCGCTGCGCGTTATTGGGCCTCTCGATGTCGAGCAGATGCTGGAGACGCTCGAAGCCGGCTTCGTTTCCCGGAACCAGATGGGACCATGACGCGGGGCCCACGGGCCAGCTGTTGTCGTAATGCTTGATGCGCGGGCGGCCGTGACGCGCTTCAATCGTGATCTCGCCGGCTGCCAGCGCCGCGCCATAGGGGCGCGACAGCGAACAGATATGCACGCGAAACGGCTGCAGGCGCGGATTTCTGAAATCGAAGAAGCTCGCGAACTGGCTGAAGGGACCGTGCGTCAGCACATCGTCCCACCACGCATTGTGATGCGACGCCGACATGTGATTCGGCACGATGTCGAGCAGCACGCGCAGCCCATGCGCGCGCGCCGCCTGCACGAACGCCGCCCACGCCGCCTCCCCTCCTAGATCATCGCTGACTCTCGAAGGATCGGTGACGTCGTAGCCATGCTGGCTGCCGGGGACCGCCTGCAGACACGGCGACAAATACACGTGGCTGACGCCGAGTTCCGCGAGATACGGCAGCACCTTCTGCGCGGCGGCCAGAGGGAAGCCTGCGTGAAGCTGCAACCGATAGGTTGCGGTCCATTCAGCGCTCATGGCTCAGCAGTACGAATGATCGCGCCGCGAGGCTCACCAGGCGATTTCGCCTCACCGACTCATGGTCTGTTTCCAGCTCCGGACGTGCCGTATCGAACGCAATCTTCCAGCCGGTGGGGAAGAGTTCGTGCGAGATGCGGAAGGACACCGGCTCGTGATGTGAATTCAACAGCAGCAAGAAATCCATGTCTTGGGTGCATTGCGAAGCGCTGTTGCGGATTTCAGGCGACCGGCCGTTCAAATACATCCCCAAGGTCCGCATCCACCCGCCCTCTTCCCAATCCTTCGGGCTCATGCGCTTGCCGTCCGCGCGAAACCAGACGATGTTCTTGTCGGGATGGATGGCATCGGGGTCGTGGTCGTAGAACGCGTAGCGATGAAAGTTCGGATGCTTCTTGCGGTATCGCACCACGCGCTCGGCGAAATCCAGGAACGCGCGCCGCCTCGGGTCCAGATCCCAGTGATACCAGGACAGCTCGTTGTCCTGGCAGTACGCATTGTTGTTGCCCTGCTGGGTACGGCTCAGCTCGTCGCCGCCGCTGATCATCGGACAGCCCTGCGCGAACATCAGCGAACACCAGAAATTGCGCTTCTGACGTTCGCGCAGCTCGATGATTTGTGCATCGTCGCTCGGCCCCTCGGCTCCGCAATTCCAGGAAGCGTTGTCGTCCGCGCCGTCGCGGTTATCCTCGCCGTTGGCGGCATTGTGCTTCTGTTCGTAGCTGACCAAATCCTGCAGCGTGAAGCCGTCGTGTGCCGTGACGAAATTGACGCTGGCCGAGGGCGGGCGGCGCGTGGTCTCGTACAGATCGGCGCTGCCGGCAAGCCGCGTCGCGATTTCCGAGTGCAATCCCATGTCTCCCTTCCAGAAGCTGCGCACGGTATCCCGGTACTTGCCGTTCCACTCATGCCACCCCAGGGGAAAATTGCCGACTTGATAGCCGCCGTCGCCCAGATCCCATGGCTCGGCGATCAGCTTGACCGGGGCCAGCGTCGGGTCTTGATAAATGGTGTCGAAGAACGCTCCAAGCTGGTCGACGTCCTTGAGTTCCCTCGCCAGCGCGGAGGCGAGATCGAAGCGAAAGCCGTCGACATGCATCTCCGTGACCCAATACCGCAGGCTATCCATCAGAAGTTGCAAGGAGTGCGGGTGCACCATGTTGAGCGTGTTGCCGCAGCCCGTGTAGTCCATGTAATGGCGCATGTCTCCGGGCACTACGCGGTAGTAAGCCAGATTGTCGATGCCGCGAAACGACAAGGTCGGTCCGGCGTGATTGCCTTCGGCCGTGTGGTTGTAAACCACGTCCAAAACGACCTCGATGTCCGCATCATGCAGATCCTTCACCATCTGCTTGAACTCGCGCACCACCTCGGTGGGCGTGTGGGATTGGCTCGCGTAGCTCAAATCGGGCGCGAAAAAACCCAGCGAGTTATACCCCCAGTAGTTTTTCAGCCCTCTCTCCAACAGATGCCGGTCCTGCACGAAGTAATGAACCGGCATGAGCTCCAAGGTGGTGATTCCGAGCCTCTGCAGATGTTCGATGATCGGCGGCGATGCCATGCCGGCGTACGTGCCGCGCAAATGCTCGGGCACATCCGGGTGCGTCATCGTCATACCGCGAATATGCGCTTCGTAAATGAGGATTTCATGCGCGGCAAACGACGGACGCTTCTCGCCGCTCCAATCGAACCTCGTGTCGATGACCGCGCCCAAGGGCGCGAATGGCGCGCTGTCGCGGTCGTCGAAGGACAGATCGCCGTCGGGATCGCCGACTTGATAGCCAAACAGCTCGTCGGCCCAGGTCAGCGGGCGGCCGATTGCCTTCGCATAGGGGTCCAGCAATAACTTGTTCGGGTTGAAGCGCAGGCCGCTCTCGGGGACGTAGGGACCGTAGACGCGGTAGCCGTACAGCTGCCCCGGCGCGATGCCGGGAATATAGATGTGCCAGGCGCCATTGGTGCGTTCGCGAATGCGGATGCGCTCTTCATTGCCGCCATCGGCATCGAACAGGCACAGCTCCACCGATTCGGAGGCCTCGGAAAAAAGCGAGAAATTGACGCCCTTGCCATCCCAGTTCGCACCCCGGGGGAATGGCGAACCTGCTGCTTGGTGACCTCGGTCGTAGGGAGAGTCGTCGGCGGCCACTTAGGAGGGGCGACCCGCGCGCGCGTCGTTGTGACGGCCGCCCGCGGATTGCAGTGATTCCAACAAGGCCGACTGCCGATGTAATTTTGCAAGCATGTAAACTTCCCGGGACCCAAACTCCAAACTCAAGGCTCGCCGATTATTGGCACGTCTTTTCGATGCGGCTGTAGGCACCGGGCTACAGCGCCTGTAGGACGACCTAAACGGGCCACATCCAATCGCGAATTTCCGGCATGTCCTCGCCGTAGCGGTCGATGTATTGCCGATGCTCGACCAGCTTGTCGAGCAATTGCTGCTTCAGGTAATCGCCGCGGCTGCCCGTCTGCGGCAGCCGCGTGATGGCGTCCATGACGAGATGAAATCGGTCCGCGTCGTTCAGCACCGTCATGTCGAAAGCCGTGGTGATCGTGCCCTCCTCTTTGTAGCCGCGCACGTGCAGATTGGCATGATTGTGGCGCCGATACGTAAGCCGGTGAATCAGCCATGGGTAGGCGTGAAAGGAAAAAATGACCGGCTTGTCCTTGGTGAAGATCGAATCGAAGTCGTTGTCGCTGAGACCGTGCGGATGCTCCGACGTGGGCTGCAGCTTCATCAGGTCGACCACGTTTACCACACGGATCTTGAGCTGCGGCAACTCACGCCGCAGGATCGAGACGGCCGCGAGCGTTTCGAGCGTCGGCACGTCGCCGCAGCAGGCCATCACCACATCCGGGTCGGCTTGTTTGTCGTTGCTCGCCCATTGCCAGATGCCGATGCCCTCGGTGCAGTGCTTGATTGCCGCATCCATCGGCAGCCATTGGGGGGCCGGGTGCTTTCCCGCGATGACCACATTGACGTAGTGGCGGCTTCGCAGGCAGTGATCCATCACCGACAGCAGGCAATTGGCGTCCGGCGGTAGGTAGACGCGCACGACGCCCGCCTTCTTGTTGACGACGTGGTCGATGAAGCCCGGATCCTGATGCGTGAACCCATTGTGATCCTGCCGCCATACGTGCGAGCTCAGCAAGTAATTCAGCGAGGCAATCTTGCGCCGCCACGGCAGCGTCGCCGTGACCTTGAGCCACTTCGCATGCTGATTGAACATCGAATCGACGATGTGGATGAAGGCCTCGTAGCAATTGAACAGTCCGTGCCTGCCGGTGAGCAGGTAGCCTTCCAGCCATCCCTCGCACTGATGCTCGCTCAGCATCTCCATCACCTGTCCGCTGCGCGCCAGGAAATCGTCGTCGCTCGTGGTGGCCGCCAGCCACTGGCGCTTGGCGACTTCGAACACCGACTCCAGTCCGTTGGAGACCGTTTCGTCCGGACCGAACAGACGGAAATTGCGCGGCTCGGCGTTCAATTTGAGCACGTCGCGGAGAAACGGCCCGAGCACGCGAGTGTCGCCGATGCCCTTCAATCCGGGGTTGGGCACCTCGACTGCATAGTCGGCGAAGCTCGGCATGCGCAAATCGCGGAGCAATAGGCCGCCGTTGGCATTGGGATTGGCGCCCATGCGCCGCTCGCCGGCAGGAGCCAGGGCGGCGATCTCGGCATTGAGCCTGCCGTTCGCGTCGAACAACTCCTGCGGCCGGTAGCTGCGCAACCACGTTTCCAATTGCCCCAGATGTTTCGGGTTCTTGGCCGGATCGGTGAGCGGCACCTGATGGGCCCTATAGCTGCCTTCATTTTTTTTGCCGTCGATCATCTTCGGTCCCGTCCAGCCTTTCGGGGATGCAAACACGATCATGGGCCAGCGCGGCCTCTCGAGTTTTCCGAGTTCGCGAGCGTCGCGTTGAACCTGTCGAATCTCCTCGATGACGGTGTCGAGGGTCGAAGCCATCGCCTCGTGCATGGGCATGGGCTCGTGGCCTTCGACGAAGTACGGTTTCCAGCCGTATCCCTGCAGCAACTGGGTGAGCTCCTCGCGGGATATTCGCGCGAGAATGGTCGGATTCGCGATTTTGTAGCCGTTAAGATGCAGTATCGGCAACACTGCGCCGTCGCTGGCGGGGTTCAGGAATTTGTTGGAGTGCCAGGAGGTGGCCAGCGGTCCGGTCTCCGCCTCGCCGTCGCCGACGCAACAGGCAACGAACAGGCTCGGATTATCGAACACGGCACCGAAGGCGTGACTCAGTGAATATCCCAGTTCGCCGCCCTCATGGATCGAGCCCGGGCACTCGGCCGAGGCATGGCTGGGAATTCCCCCCGGAAAGGAGAACTGCGTGAATAAACGCTTCAATCCCGCTTCATCCTGCGAGATGTTCGAATAGACCTCGCTGTAGGTGCCTTCGAGATATGTGCCGCTGACCACGGCCGGTCCGCCATGGCCTGGACCGGACATGTAGATCATGTTCAGGTCGTACTTCTTTATGCACCGGTTCAGATGCGTATAGATGAAATTCTGTCCCGGCGTCGTGCCCCAATGACCGAGCAGCATGCGCTTGATGTGCGCCGGCGCCAGCGGCTCCTTGAGCAAGGGGTTGTCGCATAGATAGATCTGGCCCACCGACAGAAAATTCGCGGCGCGCCAATACGCGTCGATATTCCGGGCCAAGGCCGCGTCGAGCGTCGGCGTCACGGTTGCTGTCTGCATGTTCTGTAGGCTCCTATGGAGAATCAAGATCCAACACACGCGCGGTCGCCGCGGCGATCACGGACTCCTCATCGGTGCGTATCACACGCACCGTTGCCGGCGCTGCCGGCGCGGAAATCACGGCTTCATGCCGCTCATTGCGGCCCGGATCGACATGTACGCCCAGGTACTCGAGTCCGGCGCAGATCCGCCTGCGTACTTCCGCCGAGTTCTCGCCGATGCCGCCTGCGAATACCAGAGTGTCCAGTCCGCCGAGCGCCGCGCTGAACGATCCGATCCACTTCTTCGCTTGATAGCAGAAAAGATCGAGCGCCTCGCGCGCGTGGCTGTCGCGGCTCTCCCGCTTCAGCAGGTCCCGGACGTCGCCGCTGCTCGCGGAAACACCCAGCAGACCCGATTCATGATTGACCATGGTTTGGAATTGCTGTGCGTTCATTGAGTCCGCCCGCAGCAGATAACTCACCAAGCCCGGATCCAGGTCACCGCTGCGGGTGTTCATGACCAAACCAGCCGTCGGCGTGAACGCCATGCTGGTATCGATGCTCTGCCCATCCCGCACGGCAGCCATGCTCGCGCCGCCGCCCAAGTGCGCAAGGATAACCCGGCCTTGGGCTGCCGCGGGATCTCCGACCCGTTTGAGTTCCGCCAGCAGGAAGGTGTAGGAAAGCCCGTGGAAGCCGTAGCGTTGCACGCCGCGGTCAAAATACCTTCGCGGGATGGGCAGCTGCCGGGCCACTCGCGGCATGTTGCGATGAAACGCGGTGTCGAAACACACCGCTTGCGCCGTTTGCGGATAGTGCTTCTGCAGCATCTCGATCAGCTGGATCTCGCGCGGCAAATGTTCCGGATCATAAGGCTCGAGGCGTTTCAGTTCCTGCAGCAGCTGCGGCGTCACGCGCTCCGGATCCATGTGCTGCAATCCGTGCACCACCCGGTGCCCGATGCCGTGCGGAGCGGCGTTCGGCTGCTCTCGCTTCAGCCACTCGACCAGCGCATCCACGGCCGACTCGGGTTTGTCCGCTTCGATCTTGAGATTGCTCGCCTCCTGACCGGCGCGCCGTACCTGCAAGGTCGCATCGGGGGTTCCGATCCGCTCCACTTTTCCATCGAGCAGCCGCTCAGCGCTCTTCGCGATCTCGAACAGCGCGAAACGGATGCTCGACGAGCCGCCGTTGATGGTGAGGATTCGCGGCATGCGCAGGGCTTACGCCGCGGTGCCCGGCTTGCGCGCGGCATCCAGCAGTGCGCTCAAGGGGGCGATGTTCGCGATCAATGCGCTCGGGAACCCATGCCTCCGCTGCAAATACTCCGGCGTGTTGCACGATACCCAGCACTGCCCCGCCTCGTCTGCCCAGGCGAGCACTTTCAATGGCAAATCCAGCGCGGCGAGCGGAGCCGCCACCATCAACGGCGTCCCAGCTTTGGGGTTTCCTAAAATCAGCAGCTGCGAGGGCTGCATTTTGAGTCCCACCTTTTCGGCGTCGCGGCTGAAGTTCACGCGCGCGAATATCGTCATGCCACGCGAAGTCGCCAGGCGCTCCAAACGATCCAAGGTCTCATCGACCCCGAAAGGACTCGGCAACGTCCTGACACCCTGTTCTTTGCTAGTGTGTTCTTCCCTGGTTTCCATTTCATGATCCTCCGCGTATCGGTGCGAAACGCATGACGCACTTGCACATTAAATTGATCTCACTTGCCCGCTTGAAGGTGCCTCAGTAACATAAGTTGAGTGCGTTGAGCCCACGGGGAGGCGCCCAGAGGGAAGCCAATAAGGAGAATACTGTGGGATTGGGATCGGAATTCAAAGAATTTGCGATGAAGGGCAATGTGGTCGATCTGGCCGTCGGCGTCATCATCGGCGCCGCATTCGGCAAGATCGTCTCCTCCCTGGTCGGCGATCTCATCATGCCGGCGCTCGGAAGGGTCATCGGCGGGGTGAACTTCTCCGACCTTGCGCTGAGCTTGGGCAAGGATCCGACCGGTAAGGAAGTTCTGATCAAATACGGCTCGTTCATCCAGACTACTTTCGATTTTCTCATCATCGCGATAGTGCTGTTTCTCGCCATCAAGGCAATCAACAAGCTGAAGAAACCTGCTCCGGCGATTCCGGCGCCTCCGCCTCCACCGCCGAGGTCCGAGGTGCTGCTCGAGGAAATTCGCGACTTGCTGGCCAAACGGGCCTAAAGATCGGTCTCGAGAAGTTCGGGGGACGGCAAAAGGCCGGCCGCCGCCTTGCCTGTTTAACGGCACACTGACGGTTTCATTTCATTCGATAGGAGCATCATGACGACCAATCGAGTCATCGCCTTGGCACTGCTGTCACTGGCCCCCGTCGTCGTAGTCATGGCCGACGACGCTCCTGCCCCGCCGCCGCCCAACGGCGTTTGGATCGGGAAAGGTCAATTTGGATTTTTGGATTCGCACGGCAACAGCGATGCCGAATCGATCAACGGCAACCTCGACCTGCTGCGCTACGACGGCGCGTGGAAGAACGAACTATATATCGGCGGCCTGTACGGCAAGAATTCGGGCATAGTCTCGGCCGAGCGCGTGGAGGCGCACGAGCAGACCAATTACACCATATCCGGCAATTTGTTTGCGTTCGGCGGTCTGCGGTACGAGCATGACGAGTTCGACGGCTTCGAGTATCAAGCCAGCCTCACCGCGGGCCTGGGATACAAGGTGATGGATACGAAATCCGACAAGTTGACCGTGCAGCTGGGTGCCGGCTACAGCCGCTTGCGTCCTGAGGCGATCGACAAGGATGCGGACGGCGCGGTCATCGCGCGCATTCCTCAAGACTCAGAGGGCGCGGCCATCGGCACCCTCGGCGTCGATTACTCGCACACCTTCAATGCCGCAACCATTTTGAGCAACAAGCTGTTGGTGGAATCGGGGTCATTGAACACGAACATCAACGACCAGACTACGCTTACGGTGAAGATGTCCAAAAAGTTGGCCCTGAGTGTCGGGTACGGCATCTTGGACAACACCAAGCCGACACCGCCGACCAAGAAGCTCGACACGCTTGCCACGGTCAACTTGGTCTTTAGCTTCTAAAGAATGGAGGGTTTGCCATGGGAAAGAAACAGAAGATGGATGCGATGTTGAAGACATTGCTGGCGCTGATGGCTATCGGTATCTGCTCGACGCAAGTGCAGGCCGCCGGTGCGGACCGCACCTATGTGCTGCCGGACAAGTACGACCCGAGCACATCGCCGCCGTTCAGCAACGGCGTTTTGGTCGGCAACACGTTTTACGTGGCCGGCCACATCGGCCTCGACCCGGCCACGGGCCAGGCTGCCGCGGATGCGGACACGGAAGCCCATTTGGTGTTGGATGCGGTCAAAAGCACCTTGCAGAAAGGCGGCTTGAACATGGACGATCTGGTGTCGGTGACGATTTACTGCACCGATCTTTCGTTGTACGACAAGTTCAACGCCGCCTATCGCGGCTACTTCCACGAGCATTTTCCCGCCCGGGCTTTCATTGGCGTCGGTAAATTGGTGCGCGGCGCGCACTTCGAGATTGCGGGCGTCGCCCTGAAGTCGCCGCACGCGAAGGCCGCCGCAAAGAAATGAGCGCCTGAGGCTGCGAGTCTCGGGCCTGGCCCGGCGAATCTCGGGCCTGGCCCGGCGAATCTCGGGCCTGGCCCGGCGAGTTTCAGGCCTCGAGCAGCTTCTTGAGCCGGCCGATTTGCTCCGCCAGTACCTGATCGACCGACTTGGAGAGCGAGTCGAGGCCTTGCGGGGACGTCCCGGCAACGGCGTAGCTCAGCACGATGTCGCTGCCCCCCGCCGCGCCCTTGATGCTCCATGTCATTACGCCCTCGACCGCCATGCTCCCCAGGGGTCCCAACGCACCGCGCAGGCGCAATGCCTTGCCGGGCGCGACGTACACGACCGTCATGTGCTGCACCGAGCCGCCATCCGGCAGCGATTCGCACCAACAACCGCCGGCGCGCGCGTCCAGCGTCAGATTCGCTGCGTTGCCCGAGTAAGTGTGGTCGGAGTTCCACCAGTGCGAGGGCGTCAGCAACAGCGCATAGGCCTTGTCCGGAGAGGAGGCGACATGCACGGTTTCACGCACTTCGAATCCGCCGGGCGTTGCGCTGATGACGTCCGCCGGTGTGGGATTCGCCGCGCACAGCAGCAGAAGCACGCCTGCACCGAAGGGTGCGCGCATATGCTTGGTCACTGAATCACCCCCGCGCCGCCGCCGGCGGCTCTTTTTTTGCTCCAAGTGACCCTAGGACCAAACGCAGGCGGTTGTCAAGATTGGCGCGCCAGCGACGGCCGCGATTGATCCAGCATCCTGTAGATTTTCAGAACGCGCGGCACGTAAGCCATGGTCTCGGTAAAGGGCGGAATCTGGCGGCCGTTGCGGTCCACCGCATCCTCGCCAGCGTTGTAAGCCGCCAGCGCAAGGCTCAGACTCTGACCAAATCGGTCCAACAGGAACTTGAGGTAGCGCGCGCCGGCGCCGACGTTCTGCCGCGGGTCGAAGCTGTCGGAAATCCCGAAGCGCGCGGCGGTCGCGGGCATGAGTTGCATGAGCCCCTGGGCACCCCGCTTGGACATCGCGCGCGCATTGAATCCCGATTCCACCACGATCACGGCGCGCAACAGATTCGGCTCGAGGCCTGAGGCGCTCGCCGCGTGCTCGATGATGGCATCGAATTGCGCCGCCCTCGCCAACAATCGCGCATCGTAGCGATCGCCGCTGACCGTCCGGTCCTGCGGCCTTAACACCAACAGACGGTAACGGTTGCTGTCGGGTATGTCGGTGTAGTGGCGAACACCTTCCTCGTCGACGTAGACATAGATCTTCGAGGCCGCGCCGGCGGCCGATGCCGTGAGCAGCAAAACAACGACGCAAAGAAACTTCGACGCCATGGCATATGATCCTTTGGCGCGAGCCTAGCCCGAAGCCCATCGCTTCGATGGGACCTGGCTCAAGAAACCCAGCTCGGGGGCATCGATGAGCCGCGCAGCCGTGTGACCAGATTCGCATTACGCGCCGGCCGGCGACCGCCCGGGCGGCGAATCCGCTGCATTAGGTTTAGTTAACAGATATTTAACGATCTTTTTGCGCTCCACTCACGGAATTCAGGCACGGTCTCGTTAGAATCATTCGCAGCCAATCGTCAACCACTGGGCATCCGTTCAACAAGTCATTGCCGCCGGCTCCGATCGGTGCCGGTAGTGCAGCGACGCGAGTGTAAATTGCAACCGACCCTTCCGAAAACCGCTCTCACGGAACCTGCAATAGCGGGACCCATCGGCTCCGGCGCGGTCGCCGTTCCCCGTGCCCAGGTGCTCGGTGTCCGCGCTCTGCTGGTCGCGGTTCTTCTGTTCTCGATCCCGGTGCTCGCCTACTGGTCGGCCACCTTCCATGATTTCGGTCTGCGCGACGACTATTCCAATCTGCGCGAAGCTCATGAAGAGATCGGCAAGGTCGTGGCGTTTTGCGCATCCCATGCCCGACCCATATATGGCTGGCTGCTGCAGGCCACGTTCGGACAGACGAGCAGCGTGCAGAATTTGCAATGGCTGCGCTTCGGCGCATCGCTCTTGCTGGGGGCGCTGTCCCTGGTCAGCTACCGCGGCCTGCGGTCCCTGGGTTGGTCGTCCAATACCAGCCTGTGCTTCGCGATTCTGCTGGCGTTGGTGCCGTCTTCGCAGGTAATCGCGGGCTGGGCGATCGGCTGGCCCTACGCCCTCGCCGCCTTGCTCGCGTTCGGCAGTTTCTTGACCGTCGATGGCGCGCTCAGTGCCGGCTCGAGCGCCGGTGCCGGGCGGGCGGCGGCCCAATGGCTGGTGGCGCTCGGCTTGATGGTCGTGAGCGCGCTCATCTATCAATCGAGCGCGATGTTCTATGTCGTGCCCATGGCGGCCGCGCTGATTGCGCAGCGCCGCCGCAACCTGGTGCAAGCGGCGCGTTGGGCCGGATTGCACCTGGGATTCGTGGTCGCCACCTTGGGGCTGGCGTACGGCATCATGAGCGCGCTATACGCGGCTCACGTGTTCGTAAAATCCGGGCGCATCGCGTTCGAGCATCATCTTGGCGACAAGATCGCCTGGTTCCTGCAGGAACCGTTGCCCAACGCCCTCAGCTTGTTCGTGCTGAACGACAATAACCAGCGCGACCACGCGCTTTATTTCGGTTGCGCCGCTTTGGTCGGTTTGATTCTGATTGCCGGCACCGTCGTCGAATGGCGCCGCCACGGAAAGTCGCGCGGCATCATCTGGTTGACGGCACTGCTCGGACTGCCGACGTTTGCCTGCGCGGTCAGCCTGATCGCCTCGGAACACTACGCGACCTATCGGACCATACTGGCGATGACCGCGGTGCTGTTGTGCTTCTTGGTAGCCTCGGTCACGGCCCTTACACGGCGCTGGACCAGTTCCAGCAGGCACATGCTCGCGGGTCTCGTCATCGCCGCTGCCTATTTCACGGCCCAGCATCATGTCTATGCCTTGATCGCGGTACCGCAAGGCAACGAGTGGCAGCTCATCATGCAGGGAGCGAAGCAGGTGCGCATCGACGCTGCGCACATCGACGCCCATCACCCGCGCATTTTCGCGATCGCCTCATCGCCGGCCGACATATCCACTGCGACCATTTATCACGATGAATTCGGGTCGCTGTCTTCCAACTCCGAGTGGGTGCCGCGGGAGATGTTCAAGCGCGCCATGCATGATCTGCATCCGGATGTCGCCGATCTCGAATCGCGCTACTTCTTCGCCACGGGACCGAAGCTGCCCACCGACCAAAGCTTCGATGTGATCATCGATCTGCACCGGTTGCGGCGTTTCTACGCCAACAATTAGTCCTAGAACCCAAGCCAGTCGATCAAGCGACCGCGAGCGATTGCCGCACGCACTCCGGTACGCCAGAAAGCATGGAATGGAATGCCGCGCATGGCCGTGATGGGCATGTCGAATGGCGCTGACGGACTTGCGATGCGTGCCGCCAGCAACGCGCCCATGACCGTGGCCATTGCCACACCGCGGCCGTTGTAGCCGAGGCAGATCGATACTCCCGGTTGTGGTTCATGAACGTGCGGATAATGGTCCGTGGTCATTGCCAATTGGCCGCCCCACGCATGCGTCCAAGTCAGCGGCCCGATCGCCGGCCACAAACGCTGCGCGTAGGCCAGCAAATGCTTGATCGCCGCCGCATCGGACACTTCGCGCATGGGTCCGCGGCCGCCGAACAACAACCGCTGCCCGGCATCGACGCGATAGTAATGGGTGATCGCGCCGATCTCATAGAGCACCGATCGGCCCGGCAGTATGCTGCGCGCAGCCGCCTCGGACAGCCGAGCACTGGCCCCCATGGCGCCGAACACCGGGATTATGGTTTTTTTCAGTCCAGGCCATAGACCGTCCGTGTAGCCGTTGGTGGCCAGTACCACGCGGGGCGCCGAAATGCTGCCGCCGGCCGTGCTCACCTGCCACAGCCGACCCTGGCTCTGCAGGCGCAGCGCACGCGATTCTTCATGCAGCTCGGCACCCGCGGCGCGCGCCGCGGCGGCCAGGCCGCGCGCATAGCGCAGTGGGTTCAGATCCCCGCCACGGTGATCCAACAGGGCGAGCGCGTAGCGCTGCGTGCCGGTTGCCTGCGCGAGCGCCTCCCCCTCCAATATTTCGACCGGAGCGCCGCGGCGGCTCAGCTGCGCCGCAGTCGAGCGCAAGCGCAGCGCCTGGCGCGGACTCGTCGCCGCGCGCAGCGTGCCGTTGCGGCGCGCCTCGCACTCGATTTTGAGACGCTGGATGAGATCGAACACGAATCCCGGCGCTTGGCCCGATAAGGAGTTCATGCGCCCGCCGAGATCGGCACCGTGGCGTTTCTCCACATCGTCCGGATCCGCCTTCAATCCCGGATTCACCTGGCCGCCGTTGCGTCCCGAGGCGCCCCACCCCACAACATGCGCCTCGAGCAAGGCGACCGCGATGCCCGCTTCGGCCAGATGCAACGCCGTCGACAGTCCGGTGATGCCGCCTCCCACGATGATGACGTCACTGCGCCGCTCGGAGATGAGCTGCTGGCGGGCGACCGGGGGGTCCGCGGTATCCTGGTACAGATTAGTCATGACTGGTCGCAAAGGTGTAGCGTAGCGGCTTTCAGGTGCTGCGCAGGGGTACATGATGTATCGAGGTGGTTTGTGGGGACTGATAGTCCTGATAGCGGATGTGTGGGCGCTGATCAATATTGTTCAGAGCGGCGCGGACACGGGCACCAAGGTCCTCTGGGTGGTGTTGGTG
>Ga0302325_10020077_pt1 | contig 14019 bp, 10 predicted proteins | sample Palsa_T0_2_FD_201948 | JGI IMG/M metagenome (GOLD analysis project Ga0302325, IMG submission 201948) | Peat permafrost microbial communities from Stordalen Mire near Abisko, Sweden - Palsa_T0_2 | ecosystem: Environmental > Terrestrial > Soil > Palsa > Peat permafrost | place: Sweden: Abisko... | reverse complement strand
GGCTGGTTCACAGCGGCTCAGGTAGAGGAACTCAAATTGGCTGATCCCTCTTATCTGACAGTGCTCCGGCGCCTGCTGAGCGCGTGAGCCGACAGCCCTCCCCAATTTCGCCACTGGCGGAGCCGTCTTCTCCTTCGGCGAGCAAGAGGTCCTTCTCGATGAGCCAGCGCCGGAGACTGCTGTCGGCCAGCTGGCATGAGCCGATGAACCGTCAGCACTATCCATTTGAAGTCGGCCCGATAGCATCGGGCTCAGGAAGGAATTGCGATTATGTCCGTGGGCCCGTGGTGGCATGGCAGCGTCCTGTACCAGCTATACGTCCGATCCTGGCGTGACAGCAATGGCGACGGGTACGGCGATATAGCCGGCATCGTCGAACGGCTGGATCATCTGTCCTGGCTTGGCGTGGACGGCGTCTGGCTCTCGCCGACGATGCCGTCGCCGGACGAGGACTGGGGCTATGACGTCAGCGACTATAGGGGCGTGCATCCCGAGCTGGGAACCACCCATGACCTGGACGCCCTGATCGCCGCCGCGGCCACCCGCGGTATGCGGGTGCTGCTCGACCTCGTGCCCAATCACACCAGCGCGGCTCATCCGTGGTTCGTCGACGCCGCGACGGCCCGCGACAGCGCCCATCGCGACTACTACGTGTGGGCGGACGCGGCCCCTGGCGGCGGGCCGCCGAATAACTGGCTCGACAACACCGGCCACTGCGCCTGGCAGTGGGACGCCACGACCGGGCAGTACTACCTGCATAACTTTCTGGCCGGACAGCCGGACCTGAACTGGTGGCTGCCGGCCGTGCACGCGGAGTTCCGCGACATCCTGGAGTTCTGGTTCGATCGCGGCGTGGCCGGCATTCGCATCGACGTCGCGCATGGCCTGTATAAAGACGCCGAGCTCCGCGACAACCCGCCGCCGCCGCCCGGCAGCAGCGAACTGGACGGCCAGTTCGGGTACCAGCGGCTCTATAACGCCAACCGGCCGGAGGTACATGGCGTCTACCGCGACTGGCGCAAAATGGCGGACAGTTACAGCCCGCCGCGACTTCTGCTCGGCGAGACCTGGGTAGGCGAAGCCGACCGACTTGCCTCGTTCTACGGAGACGGCGACGAGCTGCAGCTCGCCTTCAACTTCCCGTTCGCGTTCGCGCACTTCGAGATGCCGGACATCGCGCAAGTCGTCAGCCATACGCTGGCAGCGCTGCCGTCCGGCGCATGCCCGGTGTGGATGGGGTCCAACCACGACATCGGCCGTTTCCCGAGCCGCTGGTGTCATGGCGACGAACGGCTGACCAGGCTTGCGCTCCTCATGCTTCTTACCCTGCCCGGCACGGCGGTGCTGTACTACGGCGACGAGATCGGAATGACCGATCTTGACGTGCCACCCGAGCTCCAGCGGGACGCCATGACGCGCGGCACGGCGAACCCGGGCGACAACAGGGACCGCGGCAGGACGCCGATGCGCTGGGATGACTCAGCGGGCGCTGGCTTCACCGCCGCCGACGTGCGCCCCTGGCTTCCGCTACCGCCGAGCTCTGCACCCAATGTGGCTGCTCAGCGCGCCGATACCGGATCGACCCTGTGGTTCTGCCGGCAGCTCATCGCGATGCGCCACGCCGAGATCGGCACCGCGCTCGCCGAGTTCGAGCTGCTGCAAGGGCCGCCAGGACTCCTGGCCTACCGAGTAGGAGGGCTCGTGGTCGCGGTCAATCTGAGCGCCGAGCCAGCTCCGGTGCCAGCGCAAGCCGGCCAGCTACTGCTGGACACCACCGCTGCGCCAGGGCAGCCAACACTGCAGCGGCCGGCCATGCTCCAGCCGTGGCAGGGCATTGTCGCGCGGTGGCAGCCCTGACGCACGACCTAAGGCGCACCGGGAACACGATGGCCTAAGAAGAGTGTGGGGCCATAAGGCGGCGGGATAACTTCTGGAGGCTCTCCCAGCTCGGCGAGAAGCTGATGGACAGTCGCGAGCGGAACGGTGACGCCCATATCCCAGCTCACGTCGTTATTACCCACGACGATGTACACCACTCCGGGGTTATCGACATCATTGCGAGCCTCGACGGTCACATTCACCATGGCCTGATACTGGCAGCAACGACGACGTGGGCCAACCGGACCGTACGCTCGGAGCAAAGGCGCTCGGGCACGCAACGGGCACGGGGACCCCGGAAGCAAGCCGCAAAGCGTTCGAAATATGGCTGGGTTTTGTCGGCGGTCCCGCTAGTCGAGGCGCGGTGAGATGCGGGTTTACCCGCGGGCGACCGTGAGTCGCCCTGGCCGTCCGGCCGATCGGGCACGGACCGGCATCGGCCTCCGGCCGGCCACTGTCCCGGCTGTGGGTCGAAGTCCGGCTTGATAAGAACAATTAGCTTCGCATGGGGCTTATCGAGTCCCCAGCTTGATAAAATCAATTGGCAAGTTGTCAGGTGTATCAAGTCAGGTAGGGCCCATGGCCAGGGGACGACCGTCTCGTGCCACGATCTACGCGCGCCTTGACTCAGCCATCGGCGAGCTCAACACTCGACTTGGTGGGTTGCCGTCTCCGAAAGAGTCAGAGCACGTCTGGTCCGACATCTGGCACCTTGAAGCGCACCACTCCACCACTCCACCACTCCACCACTCCACCACTCTCGAGGGCAACACCCTAGTCCTGCGCGAGTGCGTAAAAGGTGATTTGATCTGCGAGAGCGGATGACGGGAATCGAACCCGCATGACCAGCTTGGAAGGCTGGGGCTCTACCATTGAGCTACATCCGCGTGCCCCCGCCGTACCGGCCAGCGGGCATCCCATGTAGCGTACCGGCTCCCGCCGGTTTCCCGCACGCCAGCCCACGGCCACCCCAAGGCAGAATCCCAACGCCTTATCTCGAACGGTCCCGTGTTCCACCCCCGCTGTCAGCCTCAGCCCCACCGCCGCCACGCCTCCACCGCCCTGCGGCACGGCCCGAAGCCGTCGCCCCTGCACCGCCCGATGGCCCTCAAGGCAGCGCCCAGATGGCCATTGTCCGCCCAGCGGACATGAGTCCGAAAGACGTGAGATCGCGGCGTCAAGTCCCGCTCGCGCCCACGCCGCGTCCTCCCCGCGCAGTTCTCACCTGCCCAGTCATACGCGCAACACAGTGGTATGTCCGCATGCCGGACATCGCCGGTCAGTCTCATTTGCGGCCGGCCCCACGATTAGCTCTTGACACCTGCGGAAGAAACGGCCACGCTTCCGATCAAGCTGAGTGACCGTGTTGCGGACATTAGTCCGTTTCGTGAGAACCCCGCTGACAGCAGCAGAAATACCGGTGGACCGGGCTGGCACCCGGTCCACCGGCCTAACAGCTAACCCACCTCCCAGTGAGCGAGCACAAAGGAGTTTAGCCGTGTCCTCTATCCCGGCAACGCGGTCTCTCCGCCGCGGCGCCGCCGTGGCAGCCCTACGACGCCCCGATGCTGGCGGCGGCGCAGGCCGTCGCGTCGGCCGACGGCGCGACGTTGAAGGTGTTCGACGCCGACAACAGCCCGCAGACGCAGTACGACCAGATGCAGACCGTCATCAACTCCGGCCAGTACAACGGCATCATCACCCAGCCGATCGAGAGCACCGGCCTGGTCTCCCTGGTCAAGGAGGCGATCGCCAAGGGGATCAAGGTCGTCAACATGGACCAGATCCTCGGCTCGAGCCTGAGCACTGCCGCCCCGCAGGTCGCGGGCCTGTCGGCCAACGTGACGTTCGTGCCGACCACGATCGGCACCCAGCTCGGCCAGCAGGTGATCGCCGCCTGCGCGTCCAAGAAGCTGAGCCCGTGCAAGGTCGGCTACCTGTACGACATCAAGGCGTCCTCGCTCGACACCGCCATCTACGGCGCGTTCACCGCGGCGATCAAGGGCAGCCCGGTCTCGGTCGTCACCTACGGCCAGTCCTACTTCACCCCCACGATCGGCCTGACCGCGGTCGAGACGATGCTCCAGGCGACGCCCGGCCTGGACCTGATCGTCGGTTCCGACCAGGGCATCGAGGGCGCCATGACCGCGCTCTCGACCACCGACAAGGCCGACCACGTGCTGCTGGTCGGATACGGCGCCAGCGCCGCCGCGGTGGCCGGCATCCAGTCGGGCGCGGTCTTCTCGGACGTCGCCCAGGCCCCCTCGGCCGAGGGCAACGACGCGGTCAAGGCGCTGGTCGCCGCCATCCAGACCGGCAAGGTCAGCGGCGCCGTCGACCCGGTGGCGGGCTTCCCTGACAGCGGCGTGGTCAACAAGGCGGACGTCAGCCAGTTCACCCCGGAGTGGCAGGGCTGATCGTGCCCGATAACGACCAGGACCTCCAGGGCGCGCATGTCGAGCTGCGGGACATCGGAAAGTCCTTCGGCGGCACGCGCGCCCTGGCGGGCGTCAGCCTGACCATCAGCCGAGGCTCGATCCACGCCCTCGTGGGCGAGAACGGGGCGGGCAAGTCCACCCTCGGCAAGATCATCGCCGGGGCGTACACCCCCGACGACGGCCAGATGCTGCTCGCGGGCGAGCCGGTCCGGTTCCGTTCGCCCCGGGACGCGATCAACGCGGGCGTCAACCTGATCGCGCAGGAGCTGTCGATCATGGGGTCGCTCACCGTCGAGCAGAACGTCTTCCTCGGCGTCGAGCCGAGCCAGGCGGGCTTTCAAAGCCGCCGCGAGCTCCGCCGCCGCTACAACGAGCTGGCCGCGTCGGTCGGCTTCGAGCTCGACGGCGGCGGCAACGCCGGAACGCTGCGGACGGCCGACAAGCAGAAGGTCGAGATCCTCCGCGCCCTCTGCCGGAACGCCGAGCTCATCGTGATGGACGAGCCGACCGCCGCCCTGTCCCGGCCGGACGTCGACGCGCTGCACGGCGTCATCAGGCAGCTGGCGAGGAACGGCACCACGGTCGTGCTCGTCTCGCACTTCCTGGCCGAGGTGCTCGAGCTGGCCGACGAGGTGACGATCCTGCGCGACGGCCGTCTGGTGCGGACCGGGCCCGCCGCCGGCCAGACCGAGGAGTCGCTGATGGCGGCGGGCGATCTACCGGGCCAACCGAGTCCACTCCGGGTCGGTCACCGTCAGCACCGGCGACAGAACCGACCCCCACCAGGTCACCGTCACCGGCACCCCGCGCTCGGCGATGCGGGCCGGGATCCAGATGATTCCCGAGTCGCGCAAGGACCAGGGCCTGCTGCTCGGCCGGCCGGTCAGGGAGAACGTCAGCCTGTCCACGCTCGCCCAGGTCAGCCGGCTCGGCATGGTTCAGCCCGGCCCCGAGCGACGGACCGTGCGCGAGATGCTCAGCCGGGTCGACGCCCGGGGCGGCGGCCAGTCGGACCCGGCGTCCGCGCTGTCCGGCGGCAACCAGCAGAAGCTGCTGTTCGCCCGCTCGCTGCTGAGCGATCCGACCGTGCTGATCGCGGACGAGCCCACCCGAGGGGTCGACGTCGGCGCCAAGCGGGCCATCTACGAGCTGCTGACCACGCTGACCGCCGACGGCCTCGGCATCCTGCTGATCTCCTCCGATGTCGAAGAAATCCTCGGCCTCGCGCACCGCGTGCTCGTCATGCGCGGCGGCCGGGTCGTAACCGAACTGACCGGCGAGAACGCGACCGAGGCGGCGATCCTCGGCGCCGCCTTCGGCGCCAACGAAAGAGGTGCGTGAGTTGACTCAGCCGCAGGCCGCCACGCCGACCCCGGAGAAGCCGGACCAGCCGGGGGAGCCCGGCCGCGCGGCCAGGAGGCTCGCCCTGCCCGGCGGCTTCAGCCTCCCGCAATCTGGGTTCCTCGCCCAGGCCCGGCAGGGCGGGATCGTCTACCCGTTCATCGTCTTGTTCCTCGTGCTCACGATCTGGAAGGGCTCGCTCTTCGCCGACCGGACGAACCTGCTCGAGATCCTCGACCAGCAGGCCTCGTACCTGATCATCGCGGCGGCCGGCACGATGGTGATGATCGCGGGCGGCATCGACCTGTCGGTCGGCGCGACCTACGCCCTCTGCCAGGTGATCGCGACCAAGATGGCCGAGGGCGGCAACCCGGTGCTCGCCATTCTCGTCGGCGTGCTCGTCGGCGTCGGGGTCGGCGCGGTCAACGGCGTGATCGCCACCTTCTTCCGCATCAACTCGCTCATCGCCACCCTCGCGATGTCGTTCGTGATCACCGGCGTCGCCAGCCTGGTCACCAACGGGAACTTGATCATCGCCTACAGCGCGCTCGGCTTCGCGAACTTCGCCAGAACCGAGTTCCTCGACGTCACCACCGCCGCCTGGACGATGATCGGCGTGGTGCTGATCTTCGGCATCGTGCTCTCGCGGACGATCACCGGCCGCTACATGTACGCGGCCGGGAGCAACGCCGAGGCGGCCAGGCTGGCCGGCGTCCGGGTGCAGTGGATCAAACTGGTCACGTTCGCGATCAGCGGCGGCGCGGCCGGCCTCGGCGGCATCATCGACGCCTCCCGGGTGCTCTCGGCCTCCTCGCAGAACGGCGGCACCGCCCTGACCTTCACCGTGCTGGCCGGCATCGTCGTCGGCGGCACCTCGATCCTCGGCGGCTCCGGCGCGATCTGGCGGATCTTCATGGGCGTGCTGTTCATCGCCATCATCGGCAACGGCTTCACCCTGCTGGCCTGGAACCCGCTCTACGAGCAGATCACCCTCGGCGTGATCCTCCTGCTCGCCGTCGGCGGCGACGCCTGGTCCCGCCTCCGCACCGCCTAGCCCGGCCTTTCCGCCCCGCTCCCGTCGCCTACGCCAGCCGCACCCAGGAAACGGGTGATAGCGCGGCGGCTGGTGAGACGGACGAACGTCAGGTGGGCGTTGGTCGGATCCGCCTCTGCCGCGCTGTACCGCTGCCGGTACTTGGCATGGTTGTGCCACGCCCAGGAGATGATGGACTCCTCCGGCGCCCAGGTCAGGAAGTTCCGCAGCGACTCCCGATTGCCGTTCCACAGCTCCTGCCGCGTGACCGCCCGATGCAGGGTCCGCCCCACGACCTGCCACATCACGATCCACTTGGGCAGGTCGAGCCAGACGACGGTGTCGGCGCGGGCCCAGACGAGCAGCCGCACGGCGGAGTAGTTGCCATCTATCACCCAGCGGTCTCCGGCCGCGGCCGCCTCGGCGACGCGACGAAACTCGTCCTCCGGCAGCGGCTCCCAGCCCGGCTGGTGAAAGACGCTGTCGAGTTCCAGATACGGCACGCCCAACGCGTCGGCAAGCTGCCGCGCCATCGTTGACTTGCCGGAGCCCGAGGTTCCGACGACCGACACGCGTTGCACGATCGCGCAACCTAGCACGGGAACGCGCCCGACCGACACTCATTTCCCGGCGGCGACAACGGAAGGCCCCCGCCGGGCGGGCATGCGCCGGATCACTCATCGCCGATATCGGCTAGCACCTCGCGCAGCTCGACGATCAGCGGATCGTGGCGGGGCAGGATGCGCTCCAGGCGGTCGACGGTATCGCGCAGCAGCGCGCGAGCGTCGCCGTACCGCCCGAGCTGGCGGTAGACCAGGGCCAGCTCCGCGCGATTGCGCAGCGTATCAGGGTGACGGGGACCAAGCACCCGCTCGAAGCCGGCCTGGGCCTGCTCGTACGCCCGCTCGGCCGCGACCGCCTTGCCCGTCCGCAGGTAGGCGGCGCCGAGGCTGTAGCGCGCCCGAATGGTGTCCAGGTGATCAGGCCCGAGAGCTCGCTCCCGGTCGGCGAGCACCCGCCGGTAGGCCGCGACCGCCTCTTTCGAAAGGCCCCCGGCCAGGTACGAATCGGCCAGGGAGCGGCGCGTGGTCATCGTCTCCGGGTGCTGGGGTCCCTGGATGCGCTCCCGGGCGGCCAGCGTGCGCCGGTACAGCGAGATGGCGTCGGGATGCCGCCCGGCGGCCTGGTAGGCAGCGGCAAGCTCGTCCCGCACGCCGAGCGTATCGATGTGCTCGGGGCCGCGGGCCCGCTCGGCATCGGACAGCACCTGCTCGAGGACGGAGACCGCGCGGTCAGGCTGGCGCGCCGCCACCAGGGCGTGGCAGAAACGCAGCCGCATTCTGATCAGATCGGGGTGATCGGCCCCGAGCTGCACGGTCTGGGTATCAAGGATCCGGTGGAACCAGCTGACGGCGTCGTCCGCGCGGCCGGCCGCCAGGCAGGCCTCGGCCAGCCGCTGCTCGGCCAGTATCGTCTGCGGGTGCCCCGCGCCGAGGAGCCGGTCGCTGGTCGTGGCCAGGTCACGCCAGTGCTCCGCGGCCGGGCCGGTCAGCCGAGCGTGATCCAGGCTGTCGCCGGCCCGTAGCAGCACCGGATGGCAGCCATCGGCCCACAGCCGACCACCTGCCGCCTGCTGGAGGGCCGCGGTGCAGGACCGCAGACCGGAAGCGGGCCAGCCGAGCGGTTCCGGTGCAGGCCAGGCCTGCAGCAGCGCGTCCGCGGCGACCCGAGCCGCCTGATCAAGCATGGCTTCCGGTATCGCATCGCGCAGCGCCGCCTGCAGCACCGGGCTCATCCGCACCGTCGGCGGTGCCGACGCCCGCTCGACCGTCAGCAAGCCGACGCGTTCGAGCGCCGCCAGTGCGGCCAGGGCCGGCTCGGCGTCCGGGGCGGTCAGGACGGTTGCCGGAATGCCGTGCCCGTCAAGCAGCGCGGCCAGGGCCAGCAGCGAGCGGACCGATCCGCCGGAGGCGAACTGAGTGGCGCTCTCGAGCGAGAGCGGCCACGTGACCGCGCTGGCCAGCGGGAGGGGGCCCGCTGGATCGGCCAGGTGCTCACGCCAGCGAACGAAATAGTCCTGGTAGCTCTGGCATGACATCGCCGAGCTGGCGATCACCGCGCTGGCCTGAGCCAGCGCGGCCGGCTCCACGCCCATGGCATTGACCAGGTCGATCGCGCCGAGCCGCTGGCCCCGGTTGGCCGACAGTCGCTCCGTCAGGTAGCTCAGGGCCTCGCGCGAGTTGAACGGCCCGATCGGCATGACCCGCATGCCGCCGGGCACGGCCGCGGCGTCGGCGCCGGTCACCAGGACCCGGCCGGCCGGGCCGGCCGGCCAGAGGCCGTCCAGGTTCGCCTCATCGGTCAGGTCGTCGAGGACGATCAGCCATGAATGGCTGGTCTCCGCCAGCCAGCTCAGGAACTGGGCGGCCACCGACTCGCTACTGCTCGCCTGGTCCCGGCCGGTCACCAGGGCCGTTGCCGCCGCGTAGCCGGACAGCACCGAGGCCCGGCTGCTGGCATCGATCCAGACCAGCAGGTCAAGCTCGCGCGCGTGCCAGAGCGACTCGGCCAGGGCAACCGCGATCTGGGTCTTGCCCGATGACCTCAGCCAGTCCCGCGCGGTGGAGTCGGCCGTCCGCCCCGGGTCCGCTGCCCGGTGGCTGACCAGCGCGACCGTGGTGCCTGGGCGCAGGCCGGCCACCAGGTCGGGGGCAGTCTCGAGCCGGTCGATGTAACCGTCAGCAATCGCCGGGACCGTCCCCGATCGGACCGGCCAGGACGGAGACGACGACCGGACGGGCACCGTGCCCGCCGCGCCGTCAAATGTGGTTGCGCTGCTCATGGTCCGCCGCCCCCCCGGCTCAGAGTTCCATTTCCGGAATTCGCACCGGGGTGTCCCGGGAGAGCGTCTGCCGCCGGAAGAAAGCGGGGGCGGTGACGCGCATGTAGACGAAGCAGACCATTCCTGCCAGCGCCGCCAGCACGGCGATCACGAAGATCCCGCCAATCTGCCACTGCAGGCCGGGCACCGTCCAGCTCGTGTAGCTGTTGGACGCCACCCAGTCGCTCTGCAGGCTGTAGATGCCGGCCCCGTACATGATCAGACCGCCAAGCAGCGGCAGGATCCCGCGCATCCACAGGTTACGGGCGCTGCTGCGCAGCGTGGACCGGTAGTACCAGCAGCAGGAGAAGGCAGTAAGCCCGTAGTAGAAGGCGATGTAGAGCCCGATCGCGGTCACCGCGTCGGCGATCGGGTTGCCGCCGGAGATGAAGTTCAGCGGGATGTACAGCGCGACGGAGACGACTCCGACCGCGATCGTCGACACCGTCGGAGTCAGGTAGCGGGGATTGATCTTGGCGAACTGCTGGGGCAGCGCCCGGTAGGCGGCCATGGAGAGCGTGGTCCTGGCCGTGGGCAGGATCGTCGTCTGGGTGGACGCGGCGGCCGAGCTGAGCACCATCAGGATCAGCAGCCGGGACAGGACCGTGCCGAAGACCGAGGTTCCGAAGATCGCGCTGCCGGTCACCGACAGCACGTCGAACTGGTGGGCCGGGTTGGTCAGCCCGACCCCGTTGCCGCCGACCCCGGCGAACGACTGCACCGCGATGATGACGATCGCGTAGGTGAACAGCAGCAGCACGGTCGAGATGATGCCCGCCCGGCCGGGCGTCCTGGCCTTGTCCGCAGTCTCCTCGTTGACCGATAGGGCGGTGTCCCAGCCCCAGTAGATGAACAGCATCAAGATGATGCCGGACACGAACGCCGACAAGGGCAGCTGCGCAGGCGACAGCCAGGACAGGCTTGGGTGCAGTGATCCCGTCGGATGGCTGACGTAGACCCTGACCAGTGCGGTCACCGACATCACCATCAGCATGACGACTTCGATGGTGAGCAAGATCCGCTGGAACCTGGCTGACAGCTCGATGCCGCGGTAGCAGATGTAGGTCATCGCGACGATCCACAGGATCCCCACCAACAGCACCCAGCCGCCGGAGGCGTTGGCTCCGATCGAGCTGTTCGGTCCCTGGAACAAGAAGAAGAGGTACTGGCCTGCGACCTGGGCGAGGCTGCCCATGACCAGCAGGTCGGCCGCCACGGTGGCCCAGCCGCCCGCCCAGCCGACCGACGGCCCGAACGCCCTGGTACCCCAGATGAAGGTGGTACCGCAGTCCGGGTCGGCCTTGTTCATCTCGCTGAAGCCGATCGAGCACAGCAGCATCGGCACGAACGCCAGCACGGCGACCAGCGGTGCTTTCAGCCCGACGGCGGCCACGACGAAGAACAGCGTCGCGGCCAGGCTGTAGGCGGGCGCCGTTGACGCGACCCCGATAACAATGCTCGACACCAGGCCGAGGGCATCGCGCTTGAGACCCTTGTCCCGCTGCTCTTCCACCGGTTGTACGCGAGAAGCGAATATAGCCATGGACCCCCCACGGATCGGCCTCTCCGGGGGAAGCTGACAACGAAATCGCCCCCCGGCCGCTAAAACTGCAGCGTAACGGAAGACCATAACGTAAACACCCATAACGGGACAATGGTTCAATCCCACAAAGCAGCGGCCCGATGCTCGCTCTGCCCGGCTCAGTCGCTCAGCTCAGTCGCCGACTTTGCTGGCGCTGGACAAGATCCCGATCAGCGTGTCGACCGCCTCCTGGGCGTCGGCCCCGACCGCCCGCACGGTGACCTCCTGCCCGCTGCTCGCCCCCAGCTGCATCACCGACAGCACGCTCTTCGCGTCGACCTCTTTACCCGCGACAACCAGTTGCACCGCCGAAGAGAATCCCGCCGCCGCGACCGACAGCGCGCCGGCCGGCCGTGCGTGCAGGTCACCGGTCAGGGTGATCGTCGCTTCAGAGTTTTCTGGCATGACGTGCCTCCTGCGCGGCGTCGAGGACAGCCTTGAGGCTGCCGCCCGCGGCCGCGGTGACGGCGGCGGCGACGGCGCCCTCGACGAACGGGGCGTCGGCCACCTCAAGCGGGCCGGGAAGATCGTCAAGCTCGTCCGCCAGCAGCGTCCGCACCGTCAGCACCGAGCTGCCCAAATCGGGCAGGATAACCACGCCCGCGCCGGTGTCCGCGCGCCGGATCGCCGACGAGACCTTGTCGATGCTGGTCCCCAGGCGGCCGTCATCGGTCCCGCCCGCGGTGGCAATGGTGACCGTTCCGCCGCCGACCTGGCCAGCGAGTTCAGCGGTGCCCTCGGCCAGCGAGGCGCTGTGGGAAACGAGAACGATTCCTACCGTTGCAGCCATGAACTATGCCCTATCCTGAGCTTGTTCGACATTACCGAAAAGGACCTTATGATCCAGTCTGTGGAGCGGGCCGCCGCCATCCTCGCCGCGCTCGGGTCGGGGACGCCGCGGCTCGGCGTCACCGAGATCGCGGAGCGGGTTGGTCTCGCCAAGCCGACCACCCACGGGCTGCTCCGGGCGCTGGTCGCGCATGACCTGGTCGCGCAGGATCCGGCCAGCGGCAAGTACAGCCTCGGGGCCGGGGTGCTGCAGCTCGGCAACGCCTACCTCGACGGCTCCGAGCTGCGCGCCCGTTCGCTGCTGTGGGCCGAGTCGCTCGCCCAGCGGACGAACGAGGCGGTATGGGTGGCGACCCTGTCCGGGACCCGGGCGATCGTCTTGCACCACGTGTTCCGGCCGGACAACACGGTCCAGATCCTCGAGGTCGGCGCGGCCATCCCGTGGTACGCGTGCGCGCTCGGGCACGCGATCGTCGCGTACCTGCCCGCGCTCGAGTCGGCCCGGGTGATGGCCGAGGAACGGACGCCGCTGACCGGCCGCACCAAGACCACCAGGGCCGCCCTCGGCCAGGCCCTCGCGCAGGTCCGCAGGCGCGGCTACGCGGTCGAGAGCGAGGAGGCGACGGTGGGCGACGCCGGCCTCGCCGCCCCGATCGCGGGCCGTGACGGGGTGGTCGGCTCGATCGGCCTGGTCGGCCCGGCCGAGCGGATCCTCGACCGCGGCACCCAGGCCGAGATGACCCGCGCCGTGGTCGAGTCGGCCCGCTCGATCTCCCGTGATCTGGGGGCCGGGCGCGGTGGAGCGGTGCTGGCGGCGCTGCGCTGATCCGCTCACAGCGCGGGCACCAGGTCCCACACCTCGGCCGCGGACGAGGCCAGCAGCGCCCGTTCGGTCAGTTGCTTGCAGGTCAGGAAATTCAAATTCGATATTTTCGAACGGACCGTCGCGACTCTGGCAGCGGGCACGCTCACCGTCTTGATCCCGGCCCCGATCAGCAGCGGCAGCACCCGCGGATCGGCCGCCGCGTCCCCGCACACGGAGACCGTGATCCCGGCCTCCCTGCCCGCCTTGGCGACCCCCTTGACCAGCGCCAGGACCCGAGGATGGGCGGCCAGCCCCGGCCCCGCGGCCGGATCGCGCCGCCCCAGCCCGAGCACGTCCCCGGTCAGATCGTTGGTGCCGATCGAGAAGAAGTCCACCGCCGACGCGAACACCGCCGCGTTCTTGGCGGTTGACTCAAGCTCCACCATGATCCCGAGCGACGGCACCTCGACGTCAAGCTCCGCCGCCGTCTCCGTCAGCACCTGGCGGACCCGGCTGACCTCCCGCAGCGACCTCACCATGGGGATCAGCACCGCCAGCCGCGCCTCCCGGCCGGCCTCAAGCATCGCCCGCAGCTGATCACCCAGCGCCGACGGATGCTTCAGCAATGCCGCCAGCCCAGCCCCGGCTGGCAAGCTAATCTCCCCGGCTCCGCCGGCCCCCCCGGCCTCGGTCCCACCAGCCCCGCCACTCCTGCTACCACTACCAGCCCCAATTTCCCCGCTAGCCTCAACGTCGCTCCTGCCCCAATAGGTCCCTGTGGCCAGGAACGGCGGGATCTTGTCGCCGGAGAAGTCGAGCAGCCGGACGGTGGCGGTCTTGCCCGCCAGCAGTTCCAGGATCGGGCCGAGCTGGGCCCGATCCTGTTCCAGGGTCGGCCAGTCGTCGGCCTGCACATAGGGCAGTTCAGTCCGCAGCAGCCCCACCCCATCCGCCCCGGCCGACAACCCGCGCCTGGTCTCGACCGCCGAGGCAACGTTGCAGAGCACCATGATCTGGCGGCCGTCGGTGGTCCGGGCGGGCGCGCCGACCGTGGCCCGGCCGGCCGCGGCGACCGACGCGCCGGCCGCGCGCTCGGCGTCGGCCGCCCGGGTGGCGTCCGCCATCTCCTCCGTGCCGACCAGCAGCTCGCCGGTAGTGCCGTCAACGACCGCGGCCTGGCCGGGTTCCAAGCCGAGCACGTCCGGACTGGCCCCGGCGATCATCGGGACCCCGAGCCCGCGCGCGACGATCGCCGCGTGCGAGCTAGCCCCG
>Ga0302325_10020076_pt1 | contig 14019 bp, 16 predicted proteins | sample Palsa_T0_2_FD_201948 | JGI IMG/M metagenome (GOLD analysis project Ga0302325, IMG submission 201948) | Peat permafrost microbial communities from Stordalen Mire near Abisko, Sweden - Palsa_T0_2 | ecosystem: Environmental > Terrestrial > Soil > Palsa > Peat permafrost | place: Sweden: Abisko... | reverse complement strand
TCACCATCGGATTGCGAACAACGCGGCAACACTCGAGGAGAATGAACCTCGCGTTGCGCAGTGTCGAGCGTGAGGCTAGTAGACGGCTTGACAACGATTTGACACGAAGAGAGCGATTGCTGCCGCAGTGATTCTTGTCAGTTCTGGAAGGCCGCTTGATCCTTTGAGTCGTTCTTCAAAGACTTGCAGCCAGCAGTCTGCCGCAGCATGGGCTGCATCGTCGCCATAACTTGTCCGTACACACCAGTAGAGAGCTGCGAGCCATCGTTCCGCGTCCAATGTGAAGTTCTCCAGAGAGCAGCGGATATTTGAATTGGAACTGGCGGGAACAAGATGCCCGTCCATGACAACCTCCAAGACGTCATGCTGACTCCGACTCACGCTGCAGCTTGTCTCAATACATCTTCGACTTTAGCGTCCAAGTCGCGAGCTATGCTCAGCGCATCGCGATCCCGGTAAGGGGCCAGGAGGCTGGCCATCCTGTCATACGAAATATGCACGCCATCAGCGCGCTCATCCACGAGGACAGTAACCGGAGCATACGAGCCGGCGTCCGGAACACGCTTCGCCATTTCTTTCATGATGAGAGGATTTCCAATGACCAGACGAATCATCTTGGATGCGTGTTGCTCCGTCCCCTTGCGAATAACCATCCCGTGATCGAACTCGACAAACTGCATCAGACCGGTCTTGCCCAGCGTGGGTTGTATGGCTGCCTCTAGCTCGGCAGCAGTTGTTGCTCGCTGCGCTGCTTGCCAGAGCTCTGCCATATTTGGGTGACCGACCGAAGCCTTGATGGCTGCAACAACCACGTCGAATGGCCTCGAGGAGGTCACTGTAAATCGCTCTATTTCCATTTTTCTGATCATTCTGGCTCCTTTCAATTGCTCCCTTAGAAACTTCCGATAATCATCGCAATTGGCGATTGAGGAATTCGCCCGTCCGACCGTTGGCAAGGTGAGCCGCGGCGGCGTTGTAGTGTTTTCCGTTATGGCGCGAGAAAGCGTGACTCTGCCCCGGATAGCTGTACAGCGTCGCATTTGGCTTCTTCCCTAGTGCCGCTTTAATTTCCGCTTGTGCGGCTTTGGAAATGAACTCATCCTCCTCCGCCAGATGCATGAGAATGGGCGCATGAAGCCCATCGACCTCTCCCAGGTATTTATCAGTATCGGCGCCGTGATACCAGACCGCGGCGTCTATACCGTCTTTGCGCACAGCTGTCATGAAGACCATCAGTGCTCCGAGGCAATAGCCGAGCAAGGCAACCTTGCCGTTACATTCCGGGAGACTACGTACTGCATCGATGGTGTCTTTGATGTCCCTGACGCCGGCATCTCTGTCATAAGCCTGATAGAGGCGAAGGCCGTGGTCCCAGTCGGCTTGGGAGGTGACGTTCAGGTCGACGCCCGGCTCCTGCCGCCAGTACAGATCTGGAGCGACCGCGAGGTAGCCTTGCTCCGCCAATTCATCGCAGTGCTTGCGAATGTCGGCGTTCACACCGAACAATTCCTGCAAAACGATAACGGCCGAAGCCGGCGAGGTCTTCGGTCTTGCGACATAAGCGGCGAATGTGCCGTCCTGTCCTTGTACGATGATGTTATCCGCCATTTTGCCCTCCTTAAGGTGGCTGTATCGATAGAAAATCTCCGCCGACCGGGATCGGATCGGCGGAGATCATTTTGTCCCAAAGCATGTAGCTACCCACATACGCTGGTGGCAGCCTCTTCGATGAGCTTGGCTGCGTCTTTCGGATGAGACATATAGGCCACATGGCTCGATTTCACTTCGACCGTCTTGGCATTGGCGCGCTTCGCCATCATGCGCTCCTGTTGCGGATTAATTGATCGGTCTTCGGTGGCCACCATGTACCAGGTGGGCTTGTGCTTCCAGGCGGGATTCTTGACCTGATGGGTGAACGCGTCAGTAGAAATCGGCACCTGTGCTATAGCCATGAACTCTGCCTCATCTCGTGGGATGTCCGCTGCGAAGTCGGCCACGAAATGCGCCTGGTCTATCCACCAAAGCCCGTTGCTGTCGGCATAGAACGCCTTAGAGGCTTGCGGCACGGCCGTTTCGATCGACGCACAGCTCTCACCTTCATCGAGTGCAAAAGCGGCAATATAAACAAGCGCCGCAACGTTCGGATGATTGCCGGCCTCGGTGATAACAGATCCACCGTAGCTGTGTCCGACAAGGACGACCGGGCCGCCCATGGCGTCGATTGCAGCCTTTGTGTACTTTTGGTCGTCGGCGTAGGAAGTCTCGGGGTGCTGCACCACCGACACCTTGTAGCCATCATGCTTCAGGATGTCGGCAACCCTCTTCCAGCCGGAACCATCTGCGAAAGCTCCATGCACCAGAACCACATTCTTAATATGCTGACTCACGATTATTCTCCTTTGTCGTAAAGATCCATTCGGATCGGTTAATTTTTGATGTCGAACGCCTTCTCGCCGAACCGCCCTTGTCTCGCGCGAAACGTACATCCTGCTTGCAACGTAAAGACCTGTTGGCTACTAATTGACGTGCGCGGAGGCGGCCATCTCTTCGATGAGCTTGGCTGCTTCCTTCGGGTGAGACATATAGGCCACGTGACTCGCGTTCACCTCGACCGTCTTAGCATTGGCGCGCTTCGCCATCATGCGTTCCTGTATCGGATTGATCGACCGATCTGAGCTGGCCACCATGTACCCGGTGGGCTTGTTCTTCCAGGCGGGACTCGTGACCTTGTGGGTGAACGAGTCGGTCGAGATCGGCACTTGCGATATTGCCATGAAGTGAGCTTGGGCCGGGGGTATATCCGCAGCGAAGTCGGCCACGAAATGGTCCTGATCGATCCACCAGTTACCGTCGCTATCCGGCTTGAATGCCTTGGAGGCTTGCGGCACGGCCGTTTCGATCGACGCACAGCTTTCACCTTCATCGAGCGCAAAGGCGGCGATGTATACCAGCGCCGCAACGTTTGGATCGTTGCCAGCTTCGCTAATGATCGACCCGCCGTAGCTATGGCCGACCAGGACAACCGGCCCTCCCATAGCGTCTATAGCGGCCTTCGTGTACTTTTGGTCGTCGGCGTACGAGGTCTCGGGGGGCTGCGCGACCGATACCTTGTAGCCATCCTTCTCAAGGATCTTTACTACGGCGTCCCAGCCAGAGCCATCGGCGAAGGCGCCGTGGACGAGCACCACGTTTTTGATGCCGGCTAGAGCCGCCGCCGCAACTTTAGCGGTCTTCCCCAGCAGCAGGGTCAGGCCCACGAACACAGCGAGTAGCATTACAACTGAGTAAGTCTTTTTCATGACCATTTCTCCTATCTAGTTTGAGCTTCAGCGATTCGTGTATCGAGCCCTGCACTTGCGACCAACCATAGTCAGGAACGAGCACGACACTCTTGAAGACACGAATCCTTTTTGTCGATTCCTGCTCAAATGCGGAGTGAAGGCGGGCGAAAAGGCCACTCCGGGCTCGTGTTCAACGCGGAAACTCTGGCCGAATCTCAAATCCGCGACGATAGTGCGTCCAGAGACGATTCCGGGCAACACCGCCCCGGGCCGCTGAACTTGAGGATGGTAACTATTCGTGCGGTTGAGGGAATTGGAGCTTGGGAATTTCGACAAAGCTCCTGCGACGTGAGTGTTCACGCCTCCACTTTGCGGGAGTCCCACCGACCACATTTGCAAACGCGCGGCTAAACGCGGCTTGATCGGAAAATCCAGTCTGCGCGGCAACGTCCACCAACGAGCTATTCGTTTCCGACAAAAGGGCCTTGGCGATCTCAATGCGCTTCAGAATCAAGTAGCGATGTGCGGAGGTCCCAAATGATCTCCTGAATGATCGCGCAAAATGGCTGATTGAAATCCCACATTCATCGGCAAGGGTTTCCAGTTTTAACTCGCCATCCAAGTGCTCATGGAACAAATCCACAACGCGGCGTCTTTGCCACGGTGCCAGACCGCCCTTGAATTGCGGGAAGGCTTCGTGAGTTTGAGCGTACCGTCCGACAAGGTGCGAACAAATCATCAAGGTGAAAGAATCCATGAACAGCTGAGAGAACACCTCCGGCCTATTTAGGCACGGCAAAATCGCTTGCGTTAGGTGATTGAGTGTCGGGTCGGGGGTTCCATAGACGCAGTGGAGACGCTTAGCTCTAGGCACTCCGGCATCGTCCGAGAGGGAATCCAGAGTTGCACGCGGAACATGGTAGTGGATCCAATCGATCGAGCCCGGATTTCGAATACTCGAACTTGACTCCAGGTCGCACATTGCGACTCCACCCACTGGCCATGTCCCGGTCTTTGTGTACTTGTCATCGGTCCAAAGTTCCCATTCCCCGGAATTTGCATGATTAAGATGAACCGAGACAACGTAGGCCTTTTCAGATGGGATGGACGCAGTGCGTTCCGGGATGCCGCTCCGTGCAATCAGCCGGGTAATCGCCAGTTGCGGCCGGACGACGGAAACCGCAGAATCGATGGCAACATGGGGCGGTTGGTTCATGGTGAAATACTTCGCCATCTGCGCACCATAAGCGTTTGCCGAGTTCGATGATGTCGTCATGGATAGCTCTTGTCGAATTACCGGGAACAATGCGGACGTCGGATTCCGCCAAGATGAAGCGTAGCGCCAAAAAGAACGGTCGTTCTTGTGCAAAATGACCTTGGTTGAATAGACAGCTCCCAGAAATGCTGGTATTGAGCAGGATTTATGGTCCTTTCACTGATTAATGAGATTCCTTTGGACTCGAAAACTGAGTCCGAATCGACAAATAGGACGGATATCGGCAATCCTCCAAGACGGTGTACCGCGTACCATACCTCTCGGAGTCGCCTGGCGGCATAGCTTACCTCGTCGGGAATGAGAAGAGCTTTTGTAGAGGACAAGTAGAGGACGATCAGTGTCTGGTCAAGTAACTAAAACCCGCATCCTTCGGGTGGGGCTTGATTTGGCAAGCGCAGAGGGGCTCTGCACGATCACCTTTGGTTCGGTTGCCAGACGCGCGAGCCTGTCAAAGGGTGGCGTTGTTGCGCATTTTCCACATTTGGGCGACCTAAAGCGGTCCATCCTTGATGTTGCATTGGACCTTTGGAGCCGTACCTGCCTCGGAGTCGACACTGGGGTTGGAGGCGGGTTGCCGTCGCTGATTCGCTACCTCAATGTATGGATTGGATGGACGAGGAGGGCAGGACTGCCGGGCAGTTGTCCGATCGCTCAAGCCATTGTTGAGTTGAGTTTCTTGCCGGGACCTGTTCGAGAGGCTGCCGCTGCGGCGGAATCTGTCTGGCGGCAGACCCTCATGATGTTGATCCGTGATGCGATCGACAAGCGACACTTATTGCAGGATACCGACGTCGCCCAGCTGGCGTGGGACTTGCTCGGGATCTATCTGAGCCACCATGTCTCCAGCCATTCTCTTCGGGACCCGGACGCGGACAGAAAAGCACAGTTCTCGGTGAAGCGGATCGTTGCTTCTATAGAAGCCACTAGCGAGAGCGCAGCTCACCATAGACAAGGTGGTCAGTAGCAACCGCGCCACGACCGTTCAGTTTGCGCCAGCGAAACGGCGTTGTCCCTTCGAGCGTGGTAAACGCGCGTGTGAAGGCAGCCTGATCGCAGAATCCGGACCGAAATCCAACCTCTGCCAGACTCAGTTCGGGTTCGCGAAGCAGATTCTTCGCCGTGTCGATTCGAAGCTTGATGAGCCATTGATGAACTGAAGCGCCAAAGCTCTGGCGAAAGCAACGAGAGAAGTGACTCCGGGAGAGCTGACAGGCGGTTGCAAGATCCGCAATTCTGATCTCGCCTTCAAGATGCGCACGCAACATCTCCTCGGTGCGAATCTTTTGCCAGCTCTCTAGGCTCGGCTGTGCCCGGAGGATTCCCTTACCGTTTCCATAGTGTTGCAGAAGATGTGTGCTCACAAGAAGTGAGACATCTTCTAATGCAAGCATGTTGAGCGGTTCACGGTTGCGCACCTGACTGAGGATGGTCTTGGTCAATTGAGCAACGACGAGGTCCCTTTCAAAGAAGACCATCCGAAACGAATCAACTGGTGCAATCCTGTTGTCTGCTGCAACTCTGTCCAGCAGATCGCGCGACACATAATAGTGTAGATAGTCGAACGGACCTGCCGCCCACATCTCCATCGACTTCATAAGATCGATTACCGTTGTTGCGAATGCGATCGAATGAGAAACGCTGACTTCTTGTCCGGCGATTCGTGCGCGCCACCTGTCAACCGGAGTCGGAGCTAAAGCTACGCAGATGAGGACCGCTCGGTCTTCGGGATAGGCCGGGGCCCGCTGCATCTCCATCGGTCCACCCTTGAGCCTGGTGAGCGCGAAGTCGGGCACGCCACCCACATTCTTGAGGGAGCAATCATACAGCGGCGTCCGGAAGACCTCGGCTAGGTTGGCACCGTAGAACTTCCGGTCGTGATCCGGACGCGTCGACAACGGCTTCTTCGGAAGACTTTGCTTGCGAGCCATGCCCACCTCCGTTCGAGCAACAGCCTCAATATAAAGCACCTAGGAAAGGCGCGTCCATGCGCCGCAAACCCGACCCATCTGCAGTGACTCACAGATGCGCCATCGCAGACAGGGCACCTCGGCTAAGGATCTCCTGTAGTTCGCTTTGGCCGGCGAAGCTAAACATGTCGAGCGGATCTACCTCGCTGCGATGGCCGCAGCGCGCGTTGTGAATGCGGTCGCGGTGCTCATCATCGCCTGTCCGTGCGCTTTAGGACTCGCAACAACGATGTCCATCATGGTTGGTACGGGGCGCGGGGCAGGCGAGGGAATACTCATTCGGAATGCCGAAGCCCTGGAAATCTTCGAGGTGAATACCCTTGTTGTCGACAAGACGGGAAGCCTCACCGAAGGCAAGCCGCGCCTCACGGCGGTCATTCCAGCAGAAGGTTTCGATGAGAAGCAACTTCTGCAATCGGTTGCCAGTCTTGAGAAAGCAAGTGAACATCCTCTAGCTGCGGCCATCATTGCCGGAGCCAACGAGAAGAATATTGAACTGGTCGCAGTGGCAGACTTTCAATCGGTTACGGGTAAAGGCGTCGCTGGAACCTTGCAGGGTAAGCGCATCGGCGTAGGCAATGCTGCTCTCATGCAGGATCTCGGCGCGACACCTGGATCGTTGATGGATCGGGCAGAGAGCCTTCAAAAGGAAGGTCAGACCGTCATGTTCATCGCATCCGATGGACGCTTCGCCGGCCTTATCGCGGTTGCTGACCCGATCAAGGACTCGGCGTCAGAGGCGATCAAGGAACTGAAGTACGGATGCCGGTGGTGTTGGCAATTGCGATTTCCCGCGCTGCCGCTCCTCCTGCGCCTTCGCCTTCGGGTCATCCGCGACCTTCTGCGAACGTGGCTTGGGGTGATGCACCGGGCAGGTTGGCTCGGTGCATACCTTGCGCAGTTCACCCTTGTCGATGCCTTCGGAGACGATGGCTTCGGTGGTGTACTTGCACGTCTTGAACTCCGGCCGGCATTTCTGCGGGATGAGCCGTTTGTTAATTTTCCTAAGGGTTAGTTGGGTCAGTCTCGCAGGATGCGGCGCGGGTGAGGAGGAGGTCGCGTTCGCGGGTGTTGCGGGTAAGGGCGGCGGCGCGTTCGAACTCGGTGCGGGCTTCGGGGTGGCGGCCTAGTTTGTAGAGGAGGTCGGCGCGGACGCTGGGGAGAAGATGGTAGCGCGCGAGAGAGGGTTCGGAAGCGAGGGCGTCTACGAGTGCGAGGCCGGCATGGGGGCCGTGGGCCATGGAGACGGCTACGGCGCGGTTGAGCTCGATGACGGGGGAAGGGATCAGCTGGGCGAGCTCGGTGTAGAGGATGACGATGCGGGGCCAGTCGGTTTCGGATGGCGTGCGGGCGCGGGCGTGGCAGGCGGCAATCTCGGCTTGGAGGAGATAGGGGCCGCGGGTGGTGTTGATTTTATGAGCGCGTTCGATTGCGGTTAGTCCGCGATGGATCAGGAGTTGATCCCATTGGGTGCGGTTTTGATCGAAGAGTAAGACTAGTTCGCCGGTGGGGCTGATGCGGGCTCGCGTGCGAGAGGCCTGGATCTCCATCAGGGCGACCAGGCCGTGGACTTCTGGTTCGGCGGGAGTGAGTTCGGCGAGGATGCGGCCGAGGCGGAGGGCGTCTTCGCAAAGGGTGGGACGGATGAGGTCCTCGCCGGCGGTGGCGGAGTAGCCCTCGTTGAAGATGAGGTAGATGACCTCGAGGACGGAGGAGAGGCGGGCGGCTAGCTCGGGGCCGCGGGGCACCTCGAAGGGGATGTGTTTTTCGGCGAGGATGCGTTTGGCGCGGACGATGCGCTGGGCGATGGTGGGTTCGGGGGTGAGGAAGGCGCGGGCGATCTCGGGGGTGGTAAGGCCGCCGATGAGGCGGAGGGTGAGGGCGGTGCGGGACTCGGTGGGGAGGATGGGGTGGCAGGAGATGAAGACGAGGCGGAGGAGGTCGTCGCCGATGGGGTCGTCGAGGTTGGAGTTGAGGTCGGGCACGGTCTGCTCGAGTGTGGCCAGGTCGCGGGCGAGGTCCTGGTGTTTGCGCTCGGCGACGGCGTTGCGGCGGAAGAGATCGATGGCTCGGCGTTTGGCGGTGGCGGTAAGCCAGGCGCCGGGATTTTCGGGGACGCCGGATTGGGGCCACTGTTCGAGGGCGGCCAGGAGGGCCTCCTGGGCGAGGTCTTCGGCCAGCCCGACGTCGCGGGTGAGGCGGGTTAGGCCGGCGATGACGCGGGCGGACTCGATGCGCCAGACGGCTTCGATGGTGCGGCGTGGATCGGTAGCGGACACTGCTACCGATCACACCAGCTTTCGACCCATGGATGCAAGTGCGGCTATTTGTTGGCGGTCTGATTTGGCAGCTCAGCTCGGCGCTCTACTTTGTGCTGGATCTGCTCTTCGGACAGGATGGGTGCGAAGTCTTCCATCTCAAAGACCTGGCGGATTTCGATTTCGGAGTCGCCGCAGTGGGGGTTTGGGCAGCGCTTGACCCACTCGATGGCCTCTTCAAGGGACTTGACCTGCCAGAGCCAGAAGCCGGCAATGAGTTCCTTGGCCTCGGTGAAGGGGCCGTCGACGACGGTACGAGACTTGCCGGAGAATTTGACGCGTGCGCCCTTGGAGCTGGGATGGAGGCCATCGAGGGCGAGCAGGACGCCAGCCTTGCTGAGCTCTTCGTTGTACTTGCCCATCTCCTCCATGAGCTGTGGATCGGGGAGGGCGCCTTCTTTTTCTGACTCTGCGGTTGCTTTGACGATGACCATGAATCGCATTGCGAAATCTCCTTTGGGTTGAGCGATGATTGGGTGGCTTGTTTGCGAGTTTAGCTATTTGTTGGCTAACCGGTGAACTCAGATTGAGAGCGCAGTTGGATCGCTTTTGCTCGCTTTCGTACTGGCTCTCTGCAGATACGTCGAACAGGGTGTGGCCGAATCGACATGAGAACGGAACTTAATTAATTATTTTTCCGGGAGACGATGGATGGTCTAAATTACGGAATTTGTTGAGGCAGGTTGAGCTGCGCCCCCTCGGGCAGAGGTCGCGGGTTCGAGCCCCGTCGTCCACGCCTCAGATTCCACAGGACTTACGGGATCTTTGGCAAGCTCTGTTGTTTGGGATTCTGGACGAATTGCGGCCAACCCTGGCGGCCCATCGAAAGGGCCGCCACGTAACTCACGTCCTTATAGAGTTAGCCGCGAGTCACAAGCTGAGTTATCACCTCACGAAACGTCGTCGCCCCATCCACATGCTCTGTTCCGGGTACGCCAAAGTGAATCCAACCGGAGTTGAATGCATCGACCATCTCCACCCGAGGCGCCGTCCGCCCCTCCGGCATCCCCTGTGAGACCCAAAACGTCTCCCATTCCGCCCTGGGAACGGCGATCGCCTCGACGGGGCGCCCAACAGCCTCCGCGAAAGCATCTGCTATGTCGAGGGGGCTGTAGCCCTCCGGGCCCGCAACTTCGATATGGCGGATTCCGGTCCAGCTCTGGGTAAGCGTCTCTGCACCCACCTTGCCGATGTCTGCGGTTGCAACCAGAGGAAACTTCCGGTCAATCGGATGGAGTTGAAACATGATTTTGCCTTCATTCCGCGCGCTTGCTACGTCACCGGCTGAGTTCTCAAAGAACCAGCCCGCGCGCAGAAATGCTTGAGAGAACGGAAGATTGCCCAGCGTCTCTTCGAGGAAATGAGACGTCGTGATCAAACCTAATCCACTGGCCTGTTCCGCTCCTATGGATGACAGATAAACCGCCTTCGACGGCTGAGCTCTTGAGAGTGCCTCATGCAGGACTTTCAACGTCGCCGTGGCCTCGGGAAAGCCCGGGGCCGGCGCAAAGTTTGGAGGAACCATTACGAACACGCCAGCGACACCGGTGAACGCTGCCGTAAGCGCATCTACGTCGTCATAGCCGGCTTTGAAGAGCTCCACACCTTGCTTCTGCCACTCTGCCGCTTTCTCGGGATTCCTTACGATTCCTCGAACGTTCCCGCCCATTGCAAGAAGCGTGCGCGCAACGGCGCCGCCTACATTCCCCGTGATTCCCATGACTGCGTACATATTGGTTGCCTCCTGGTTTCTATGGTGGTTGTCTGAAATGATTTGTTGCGAGTGTCAGTGCTTCTCTGACCGGTCCTTCAAGGTCGTAAGCCAAAGCTGGTGCCCCTGGTGCATGGCGTTCGGTTGCTGCTCACGGAACTGAATGGCGCCAGGGCCCTTCACAACCTCTTCTGTGACAACGTGGCACCCCTCAGGGGCCTGGGTAAGAAGGAAGGTGTGATAAGCATGGACGTCCTTACCATCTCCGAACCATCCGAGGCGGCTAGTCGACTCAAACTCCCACACGCGGCTTTCGATGTGGAATCCGAAGGTCTCCCACGAGATGCGTGCGTTCTTCCGGAGCCGATGATCCGGAGTGTTCAGAACCTTGACGTCCTTCGAGTTCGAGTACCAAGAGGGCCAGGCCTCTGCATCGACAAGATTGGAGAAAACGATCTCGCATCCGGCTTGGATGTCGATCTCATTGTGGGCAAAGAGATCCGCCTGCCCGGGCTCGAACCCCTTGGGCCAATGAATCTGGTTGTCACGCAACGCGCCGTCGCCGTTGAATGTAAGTCCCTGGTGTGCCGGCACCTGCGCATGACCGTTCATGCTGAATATTGCTGCAGCGAGTAGCACTGCCTGTGTTCCACGAATTGCCATTCTCCTTACCTCTCTCCCGGTGCTTCCAACTATCTGACTCACGGGGATTGATTCGGAACTAATCTTTGCAGCATTACACTTATAACCCATTAGCATAGGTGCATGAGTTTTGATGACCGCCTTCTGAATGGCGTGAGCGCCCTTGCAGCCGTGGTGAGATCGGGCGGCTTCGCGGCCGCGGCGAGATCCTTGAACGTCTCCCAACCAGGCATCAGCCGTGCAGTAGCCCGGCTCGAAGCGAAAGTGGGAATCCGGCTCCTGGAGCGGACCACACGCTCCGTCTCCCTGACGGACGAAGGCAGGCGATTTTACGAGACCATTGGCCCGATTGTCTCGGCGCTCGAAGACGCCACCTCCGCTCTGGCCGAAGGCAAAGTGACCGTCCGGGGGAGACTCCGCGTCAACATGGACCCTTACTTCTCACAGCTCATTCTCGGACCGCAACTCAGTGGATTTCTCAAAGCATATCCGGAGCTTAAGGTGGACCTGATCACGCGGGAGAACCTCGGAGATCTGATCTCGGATGGATACGATCTGGGAATTCGTTTCGGCGAGCCTCGCCCCTCCACTCTTGTCGCCCGAAGATTGCTGGACACGAGAGTTCTTACCGTAGCCTCGCCCAGCTACTTGAAGAAACACGGCCACCCTACCGACCCGCAGCAACTGGTCGCGGAACGACATCTGATGATCGATTTTCGAGACCCGGAGACAGGCCGTCCCTTCGAGTGGGCATTCCGTAAAGGTCGAAAGGAGATCAAGATTGAGACGCAAAGCCAACTCATGCTGAGTGACGTCGCAACCATGCACGCTGTGTGCCTGGCAGGATATGGGATCGCTCAAGTTCTCGAACTCGGCGTGGACGCCCATCTCTCGAGTGGACGACTGGTGACCCTCTTTCCGGAGTGGGAGGAGGAACGTTTCCCCCTGTATGCCTACTATCCCTCGCGCCAATACCTCGCACCGAAGACGCGCGCGTTTCTTGTGTTCCTGACCACGACGGTCCAGGCCTTGCACTCTCGCAAAACAATTGCAGGCTGAATTTCGAAAGCGCCGCGAAGATCATGAGCCGATCGCCTTGCCGATTCTTCTGATCTCGCCCCGGAGCCATGCGTGCGCGGCATCGGTGTTCACCCTGGGATGCCAGATCATCAAGTACTTGAAGCCAGTTATCTCTCCCGGTGCTTTTAGAACTCTGATTTTGCGGTTTTCGGCCTCGGCTCTGGCGAATCGCTGGGGTGCGGTCAGAATTAGTTTGGTCCCGGGAATGCACCGGGTCGCTGCTCCAAAATATGGCAGCGTAATTACGGTTCGACGGCGATGGCCGTGCGCTGCGAGACGTTTCTCCGGTATATGTTGTGAACCTTCGACGACGTCGACGCCGATGTGCTCGGCCGCGAGGTATTGCTTCAACGTGAGTTGACGATGGTAGGGCGCGTCGGCTGCCACGATGCAGACAAGTTCCTCCTCATAGATGACTTCGGTCAGTAGCGGCGAGGGCACATGGCCTTCATCGCCAACCAAAGCAAGATCCAGCCGACCGTGACTCAGGTCTTCAAAGACATCACTTCTCCAGCTTGCGAATGTAAAGCGAACCTGCCGTGCCACCGGGAGAACCTCGCGGCATAGTACAGGGGCGATGATCGAGGTCGCATTGTCTGTTGCCGCAATGCGGAAGGAACAATGTTCCGTCGCCGGGTCGAAGGTCGAACCCGAGATGAGCCGGTCCAGTTTCGGCAACATGATCTCAAGCTCCTGGAGCACGCGTTCCCCTTGCGGCGTTGGCTCATAGCCCTTTGCGGTCCGCACCAGAAGGTCATCGTGAAACGTATCGCGCATCCGCTGCAGGGCCCGGCTCACCGCAGGCTGGCTCAATAGCAGCCGCTTGGCGGCACGGGATACGTTACGTTCTTCGGCGAGCACCGAGAACACAACCAGGAGATTCAGGTCGGCCTGACGTAGCTGCGTTACACGCATAATTAATATTAGCACTATGCATTGGACGTATAGCTATGACAGGTTCAATCTCTTTTTAGCGACGGACTTCAAGTTCGACGCAAGAAAGGAGAAACCACCATGAGAAAGACAGCTATCGTAACCGGCGCATCCCGCGGCATCGGACGCACCATCGCCCTTCGCCTCGCAGCCGACGGATTCGGCGTGGTCGTCAACTATGCCGGCAACGCAGCCAAGGCGGAAGAGGTCGTCAACCAGATCACCAGCGCCGGCGGACGCGCCCTCGCAGTCCAGGCGGACGTTGCCAATCCCGAAGACGTCAGGCAGCTCTTCGAAAAGACCCTCAAAGCCTTTGGACAGATCGACGTCGTGGTCAACAACGCGGGCATCATGCCGCTTTCGCCCATCGCCAAGGGCGACGTGGAGACCTTCGACAAGGTGATCGCCACGAACCTGCGCGGAACATTTCTGGTCCTCTCGCAGGCCGCGCAACACGTAGCTGAGGGAGGCCGTATTATTGCCTTCTCCAGTAGCGTGCTGGGGAAGAACTTTCCCACCTACGGCCCTTACATCGCCTCCAAAGCAGGCGTTGAAGGCCTGGTCCATGTTCTCGCCAACGAGCTTCGCGGACACAAGATTACGGTCAACGCGATTGCACCTGGGCCTGTCGGGACGGAACTATTTCTGGACGGCAAGACGGAAGAGCAGATCAAGCAGATCAGCAGCATGGCACCGCTCGAGCGGCTCGGCCAGCCAGACGATATCGCCGGTGTCGTCTCCTTCCTTGCCGGACCCGATGGCGGATGGGTCAACGCTCAGATACTTCGCGCAAACGGCGGCTTCGCATAAG
>Ga0302325_10020075_pt1 | contig 14020 bp, 9 predicted proteins | sample Palsa_T0_2_FD_201948 | JGI IMG/M metagenome (GOLD analysis project Ga0302325, IMG submission 201948) | Peat permafrost microbial communities from Stordalen Mire near Abisko, Sweden - Palsa_T0_2 | ecosystem: Environmental > Terrestrial > Soil > Palsa > Peat permafrost | place: Sweden: Abisko... | reverse complement strand
ACTATATCATCATTTGGTGTTGTCTTGGCTTTCGTCTTGTTGAATAAATTTTCAAGCAGTGCACCAAGACTAACGACAGCATGAAGGACGGCTGGCGAAGCTTCGCAAAATTGAAGGACGGTTTGCTTCCAGAATCCAGAGTCGTGGCCGAACCCCATGAGCCCCAAGAGCGTGTTTTGTCGGAAGTAGTCAAAGCCTCGAATGTGCTTTCCGCTCGGAGCAGGACTGATACTGTAATGACTCTCCTCGTCGGAGAAGTTGCCACACAAGGGCGAATGTGAGGGAATATTCGCACGGGGTCGCAGATTGAACGCAACGAAGATACGGTGGCTTTTCCTCTCCTCATTTCAAGTGGCGAATCCTGTATTTTCATTAGGTCAACATCTGTGTACTGACAGGAAAGAGGGAGAGGAGTCGTACTTGCAAAACTTGCATCCAGTGCTCGACTTCGGCCCCCTGGCTCTTGATTTCTTCATCACTGGCTTGTTCATCTCTTTCAGAATTTTCCCAATCCTGTGACGGCTTTACCAGGCTGAGAGCGAAACATGGGGTCAATTGAAGTTAAAGATGGCTCGTTATAAGTCATGAGAGCAACGAAATGGAAGAAGACAATACTGAGAAGTGTACATTCGGGAAGGCACGGTTCAGTTACACAAGTCTCCCCGCGTGCCTGGCGTGTGGCGCAGTATTCAGCCGGGTAAGAAGCAAGGAGATTACAAGTGCAAGCTGTTTACTGGCCAGCAGCAAGAGTACGAGTGCTGTAGCTCCCGACAGATCCCTGCAATAGCGCTCAGTACAGCCGCATTCAGAATTTAAGAAAGTTACCGAAATATCATCGATGACCCTGCTCTCGCATCTCCAAGTCCGATCTTTTCAACGAGTGGTTGTTCGTGAGATTGATGCGCAAGGACATGCCATCCAATCTCAAGGTTATTAGCTTTGATTCGCACATTTCATACTTTCACTCTCTCTCCACTTTTGGAAGTTTCGGACTGAGAACCCATGCCGCCATCAAAGCGATCAAATACGGCTTTTTGTTGCCCTGACGAGGTGAAATTTGCCACGGAGGGGATGGAAGGCGATTATTGGCAAATCTACCGCCTCTTATTGGAACTGTTCTATAGCATGAAATCTGACCTTCCATTGGAACTTTACCTTAGGTGGCTTCCCTCTGAATGGTCCGATCTTTTTTGCGGTCAAGATGTGGGGTCAACCTCTGCAGACCCATGCTCGTTGCACGAAAACGTCTCGCAGGGGCCATGTTGCTTTTATCTCAACATCCCACCATCCCACCATCCGCACACGAAGCCACTTATACTTCCAGCCAAGGTCAGCCCCTTGGAGTATATCTCACCATGGCTAGCACTCAGTGGCGTTGATTACGAAGCTCGTGAGGAGACCTTCTCCCAATGGAAGGGTAAGCTGGAGCCGGGGGCTGTCATGCAGCTGCAGCACGGTAATCGCTGACCCCGCCTAGAAAAGCAACGCGCGAAGATATACAAGACAGCGAGGTTACTACTCCTCATGAGAATCAAGGTTTTCAATTCATAAATCAGACTGGAAGCAAAATCAAGGATCCAGCAATCAAGAAGCTGGTGCGGCAAAATGCCATCAGCCGTAAGGACGATCTCTATAACATTTTCCTATTCCAGTGCATCTAAGAAGAGCCGCATATTGTTGGAGATGTTCTAAAAGATTTGAAGATTGAGGCATGCTGATTTGTGGTGTCTTAGATGTGTCGAAAGCCAGAGAGCAACAACGGGGGCGGCCGACCCCCATACGACCCCTCGTTCAAAGTTACACTGGGGAAGCATCTAGGTCCGACGTGGGGTCCGAGATAGCTGAGGATTACCATCCTCTAAAGGGCGAAGTGTCTCAGCTAGATGACTACTGGGCTTCAGAGAGAGACCCTGGATATTCTGGCTCCAGTCTACCACCCACTACCGCTTTCAGCCCCGCTCAGCTTCTTGCGCTTGCCGAATCCACAGTGCGTTTTGAAGAGCTCAACTTTGGCCAGAAAAGCTCAGAAACCTCTTCGCCTTCAAGTTCTCATACTAGTGACACCAAAGACTTCCCGAGGGGAGCAACACATACCCGGCCGCGAAGATCAAGGTTCCAGCGTGGGTGCAGAACTTGCAGGTCAGTTAGCTGGCCCCATAATCCGGATGACCTTGCAGTACTAATTATAAAACCAAATTTAGGAGACGACATGTCAAATGCGATGAAGGTCGACCAGCGTGCTTGCGCTGTTTACGATCATACGGTTCTTGTGAAGGTTACCTAACCGACGGAACGGGGATTCATACCTTTGACTCCAACATCCCAACCTCATCCTCCGGATCTCAACTATCAATGCAACGTCCCACAGTGGGTCAAAAAGTCTCCAATGAGACAGAAGCACTATACTTGAGGCTTTTCCTAGAAGAGACTTCTCTGGAACTGGTAGGGCTCTTCGATACAAGCTTCTGGGGTCGCATCCTCCTGCAAGAGAGCCACCAGCAAGACTTTGTCCGGCACGCTCTTGTGGGAATTGCTGCACTTAGCAAGTCGATCAAGACTAAGGCTCTCACTATAGCTTACCCAGCAAGCTTTGGGACAATATGGAAAGACGAAGCAACCAAGCAAAGAGAGTACGCACTGACGCATTTCGGGAAATCTTTGAGGGGTATGAAAGCTGTCCCGTGGGCTGGTGAAGACTATTTAAGGAAGATATCAATCGCTATCCTCCTGGTTATTGTCTTCGAAATCATGTACGGCCAGCCAGACCTGGCCTTTTCCCACGCTCTGATTGGAGATCGCTTGATACGAAGACGGATCGATCTTCGTGACCGCGCGAGAATAGTGTATAACAACGGCCAAAGATCTCCAGCTCCGCGCGTGCTAGATGGAGATATATTCTCGGCTTTCGTACGGTTCGGCCTGCAGATGATGACTTTTGTGGATACCAGGCCCTACTTGACCCATGAGGTGGGAAGAGTGAATGCCTCGGATACGATGGCGAAAATGCCAATGGAGTTCTTCAGCCTGATGGAAGCTACTTATTTTTGGGAGTACGTGGTCAGACGGGCCATTCACTATGTCATGTATGCCGCTGTTCGAAGCCAGTCGAACCGCATCATGGGAGAATTCTCGAAGCCTTTTTCAGGCAGGGTCGTGGATATGACTCCAGAGACAAGTATTTATGGATCACCATACATCGTGCCACCAGAGCTGCAGCCCGACAAGGAGTACCACACTGTCGAAATCAATCGCTGGTGGTCAGCATTTGTGCCGCTGTTAGGCCAAATTCAATCCTCATCCTCTGATCTACGACAGAGGACAGCTGCTTTGATGATGCAGCTATATGCAATTACCACCAAAATAGTCGTTGAAGGGACGCTTTTCACGACTGAATGCTCATACGACATTTTCCTCTCGGAATTCAAGGAAATTGTCTCCCTATGCCGTCAAATTGACGACAACTTCCGCGAGATGTCCGAACACCAACCTTCTTTCCACGTTCACCTCAACATTGTACCTTGCCTCTTAATCACTGTACTGCGATGTCGAGATCGAAGCCTACGTCGGGAATGCATCGAGATTCTCAGGGCCTCGCAGCAGGACGGCCCTTGGGACCGCTTTGTTATAGCTAAACTTGGCTCCTGGATAATGGAGTTGGAAGAAGCTGGCTCTGTTTCAGATTATATACCAGAACATGCAAGAGTACAATTCACCAGAGGCATGAAGAGTATGGAGGCGAAATTAGTGATGGTACAATGTGTTCGGCGAGACAGATCTCCGGGCTGGGAGACACGAGAACAGACTCTGAGATGGGAAGAAATGGCTATGGACGCTGACACTCACATGGAATGGATCGCTACGACCGATCCACTCAGCGGGGTTGCATGACGAAAACGGTGGGAGTTTGAAAGCAGGAAAAGCAATCGAAAACCTGCCGCAACTTGGCATTTTTTCAACATTGAACAAGAAAGTAATATCATATACAAGTTTGAGAAGTCTTCAGTTTGCACCTCCTTGCAGCTCCCCTAATCCATACACCACAAAATTCATCAAATGGTGAATATAAAACCTCCAGTACAAGCCCTCAACTCTCTTTCACCTCATCATCTTCGGTAATTATTCTCTCCAGTTCCGTCCAACGATCAAATGTCCATCCTAAACAGAATTTCCCTTCAACCTAGCCCCTTACAGGCCCTCTTCTTCCCCCAGGCTCCCTAAGATCCTAAATTCGCCCTACACCACCTCCCAACTAACCGCCCCAAAACCCCCGCACAAAGCCAAACACACCACCTTCCACTAGCTCTATCAACACAAACAGCCTGAAGCCGTCTGTATCACATCCGTCAGCACCAGTCCCGGGTGGAACTCACAGCCTTTTCTACTTCAGCTATTTCCTGAGGGGTGGAGGAGCGAACTTTGGAGGGCAACGAGCTTGAAGAATGGACACCTTGACTTGCGTAGGAAAGTGAGGTGGCTGAGGAGGTCGTTATGTTGATTACTGTATCTCTTTATTTCTTTCCGGGATGGGGGAAAAGATTGTGTGTTGAGTAGGGTGTTAAACTCATCCCTGCTCCAAAGCTATCGGGAAGATCGAATATGGAGTAGATGTTTTAGGGTATTCCGAGTATCACCTTGCTAGAAGAAAGACTGTAAAAGTGAATCGATAACAATCTTCTACAGAATTGCGATGTGCAACAAAACTTTCTCAATACTTTGGGATGAAATTTCATCTAATACACCTTGCTAGAAGAAAACTTAAAAGTGAATCGGTAATAATTTTCTACAGAATTGCGATATGCAACAAAAACTTTCTTGATTGATACTTTGAGATGAAAGTTCATCTGATATACCTTGCTAGAAGAAAACTTTTAAAGTGAATCGATAATAAGTTTCTACAGAATTGCGATGTGCAACGAAACCTTTCTTAATACTTTGGGCGGAAAAGGGGGATGGGTAATACATACAGCAGCCCCCTTGTTTTACGCCCAGGCTCCAATTGGAAAACGGATTTGAAGAGCTGCATGTCTGGTATCTCAAGACCACTTGCTAGAAATATGCTCTGATTTTGGAGTTTCTGGTTCAAAATTTCAAGCAAAGTCTGTCCCTTCATCAACATCATGAGCACCGAACATGAATGTAGTAAGAGTCAATTAAAGCCAGCATATGCTATAGCGATCGCGTCTATGTACAAGTTTTATCGCATTCTCCGCAGTGCATCGCTCACTCCTTCACTCTATGAGAAACCATCTCATCCCTAGTGAGCTCTGCAAATGATTACTCCTGAACGCCGATGCTGACGAGACCTCTTTCCCCGAAAGTACTCATGGGTTACGCTCGCAGATATGAGGTTCATCTATGTACAAAATGAAAACGTAATGAAAAAAAAAACGCCGATGCTATGCTAGAACGCAGCCAAATCAACGATGAATGCAAATCGGAGGCACAAATCCTCCACAACGCCTATGCAATCGAGAGACTCACCAACCGTGGTGTTCTCCGCTACTGGATATGAGGAATGCACCTCAGACCAATTGGAATTCAATACTACGATTCGAAGCGGATGTGCGAAGGCTTTCGTTGCCCACGCTGACCATGTTTGCCGATGATTGCCTGATCAGCAGCATCCCGGAACGGATCACCAGCATCATCGTGCATTGGAGGTCGTGGTCGGTACTGCTGCCAATTGTCCGTCTCTCCTGTTCCTGGATTCTTTCGCTTAGTACCTCGATACTCACTGGAAGGTAAACCTCTAGCCATATCTTCGCGTTTCGTAGAAGGTGAAGTGGGTGTGGATCTACCTCCGGTACGACGGATCTTGGAAGCCCAAACAGTCGCACGAGGGGAGGCAGATGACGACGAGAGGTATTCGGGGTCCGCATCTTCAAGTGCACCATCTTCAATCTTACTTCCACCTGCCTGAGATGAGTCTCCGTTTGGTAAAAGCATTTCATCATCATTCCCCGAGGCTTCTTTTGCTCCCTGGCGAATTGGTTTGTGTTTTTGTTCTGTACTCACGAACTGGACTTCATCGTCCTCATCCATAGAGTCAACAACTTCGTTCTCACCACAACTTTTGATTCCATCATCGAATATATCATTCGAATTCTCCAGCCCACTATCTGAAGATTGAGATAATTGATGATTGGACACTTCCGGACTAGGAGTCTCCTTAACTTCAAGTCTCCGTGCTTTGGTGGCATGTTCGTGCTTTTCTGAGACAGGGCGATTCACCTTCTTCACTGCAGAAAGCGATTTGTGGTGGCCTTTGGTAGGACGAGCGTGCGAGGGTTCCACATCAACGGAACTAGGAGACGACAAGTCTGCAACCTCGTTTCTAGCTCGGACACGATTTGGAGTCTCCATAGCGTCAGGCGTTGGAGATGTGAGCACACGGCCATTGTCTCTAGTAAGTTTTTGACGGGAATTCTGGGGGTCATGCTGGCGCCGTGTATTGGAGTCCTCTGCACAATCAATACGCCCGGCAACGGAAAGGCTAGCTTCCGAAGCATCAAGACTCTTTTCCGCCAAGTTTGCAGAAGACTCTTGCATCACAGGCTCCTTTGATATCGGTCGACTCCTCGACTCTGGCTTCTGCGGGGAATCCTCGATCTCGACAACTTCAGTCTTTGAAGATTCGGAGTTTGACGCAGCTGACCTTGCGGACTTCTCATGGCCTAGAAGTCCAGTCAGAATCCTGGCTGCCGATGAATAAAAACCATTGATTCCCTTACCAAACTTGGTCGTGGAATCTTCGCTGGCAGCACCCAAACTAGAATGTCCTCTTTGTGTTGATTGATCAGTCTCGAGTATGCCAAACTCTACCACAGATGCTGGCTGGCCAAGAGTACTCGATCTTACAGGCCCGAGGCCGATTGACAGCTCTGCTTTAGGCTGAATGGCCCTCTCCTGTACGTCTTCAGATTTTTCTACGGCTCGAGGGTCAGGAGATGCTCGAGCACTCTTCGATAGTTCACGGGAGGATTGCTTGGAAGTCAGGGATGAACCGGATTTGTCCTCGTTCTTGCTCGTCTTCTTCCCCTTGCTTTTCGACTTCCCAAGCCGCTCCGCTTCTGCAACCTGTTCATCTTGAAGCTTGAATAGGAGCTCTCTAATTCGTTGACGCATCTCCGGAGCTTTCGGCCATTGGATATTCTTTTCGTCAAGATTACCCTGGAGTAAGCCGCTAGCGAACTCGTCTGGATCTTCCAGAAACATCTCAATGTAGCTAAGCAGAAATAATCCGCAATCGTAGTAGTTGTTCTGGTTGGGGATGCCCTTGGCAGTGGTGCCAACAGCACCGGGTCTTGGAATCTCGATATTCTTTTTGTCTTTGATTTCAAGTACGAGATAATCCTTGAGGTTAGAGCAAGTGGCCGTGTGGCTGTTACCGAGAGAGTCCAAGGTGATGATTCGGAACTCCTTTGGATCGTACTTTCGCTGCGGGGGAAGGGACTTTCGCTTTGGCTTTCTGGTCTGACTTGCCTTCGTGGTCTCTAATTCGAAGAGGTCAGAGGCGATATTTGCTGGTGGAGGACCACTATTATCCGCAACATGTTGTTCTTCGAGAACACCAATAGGAACGGAATGAAGCTCTTCAGCGCCTTCTCGATTTTTGGTGTTGTCATTCAAAGACACGTCTTTCATCAAGATATTGACGCCACCTTCGTTACCACTTTCTGAAGTGTGTGGACTCATAGTCAGTGAAGAAGACTTGGGCATATCGTCGGCGTTTGTTCCTTCATCTCCATGGAACCCGTTCTCATCTTGCGATTGAGAATGATTTGTTTTCTCAGACTCCGGTAAAAGCTTTGGCGCATTGCAGATTATAGCCACATACCAGTGAGAGTGTTCATTGATAGGTATGATGATGTAATCCTTCTCCAGGAGATCGACTTTGGACGTCCATTTCTTGACAGCCTCGTAGTTGATCCCCTTAACCCCCTTCTCGGGACTGGAAAGCTTCTGATAAAAGAAGGTGTTCTGGAAGTATATGCGCTCCGCCCATTCGGGATGCTTCTGCTTAAGCTGAGCTTGCAACCATTGAAGATAGAAGCCGATGAGGTTGTCGTTTAGAAATTCTCCTTCGTCGAGTTTTTCAATGTCTCCCATGTCTACCCTAGCTCTATCTTTCCCAACGGGAGGATAAATGATCGAGCTGTGCCAATCCCTGATCCAATTTGGATGCTCCTTTGTCCAGAGACGAAGAGGGCTTGGGCTTGGGTTTCGGGGTCGTAGCTGACGAGATCTTTGCTCTCTGTCAAGCCCTCGTGTTGAAGAGCGAGTCTCGTGCAAAGGGACCGCATTTTCTCGACTGGGACTTGACCTACCGTAGAAATCGTCCGTCAGCATTTCCGGTACCTTGAAAGCTGGCTGCAAATCCTCGTCTTCAAAGTGATCAGAACTTGAGCGAGTACGCATTCCGCCAGCGAGCCTTTTTCCTCTAGGTACTTCGATGACCTCGTCATCTCGGGCTTTCCTGGTGATAATTCGTGCTGTCGTCGTTGAACTTTCAGTATGAGGGCGCAACTTTGACTCCAGTCTCCTCTGAGAATTTGCTTTCGCAAGTTTGGTGTCATCAGGCTCTTCTTCGAACCTTGCCTTCTTCGCTGGAACGCGGTTCGCCTGATATTTGATGACATTTCCAAGATTCTTATCGAGACACTTGCTAAGATATGACCTAGACAGTGACATTAGTTATGGACAAACAAAACAAGAAATATGCTTACTCCTGTTTCTCAAGTAGTGAAAGTGTGGGTTGCGTCTTTTTGAGACTCTCCCTCATATCATCACTCTGATCACCGTCACGTAGCTTGAGGTAAATGTGAGTCCCGCTACCAGTCAGATGGTCTCTTGCTTTATGCAGAACCATGATTTCACATTCGGATTTGTATTCGATCTTTTCCAGCTTGTTTGTTGGAAGGGTCCATTTGCTGACTTTGTCTCGATCTAGCAATGTCACGGTTTTGGACTCGGGATCGTGAACAAGTGACCAAGGCCCGTTACCATGGTCGACTAGCCATGCTTCGGTCTCGGAAAATACGAGAGTTGCAATGTATGATTCGTCTTTCGTAGCTGCCTTGACTTTGGCGCGCTTCATAGATGTAAACTCCGTCTTCGATATGTTGGCTTTATCGTTCGCAAGATCATCATCACTAGAGATATCCAAAGCAACGGAACGACTTCTCTTCGGCTTGCTTGTTGCTGTTTTGGCAGTCCTCTGGCTTGTTAGAAGGGCTTCTGCTGTTTGTTGATGGATATCATCACGGTTGAGCTCATCCACGCTCTCGTCTGGGTCAACGGCGCAAGAAGAGTTCTTGCTACCCGACTTTCCGTCTAAAAAAGCTTTGCTGGCAGCCGTATCATCAAAAGGGCGGGACGTGCTTTGATTTTGTCTTTGCTGCTGATTTGGTGCGCGGGGCGGGAAATGGGGTGAGACCTCTAAGGGACGTACATCAGCAGCGACTTCATTCCTGCTTCTGCCTCCATTCATTTGTTGTCGTGGGCCACGAAAAGCTGACCCCTTGTATGAACCGGGACCAATGACCACTTGAGGCGTGGTTTTATGATGAGGACCAGCTTCCAGAATCTCGATATCAGATATAGGGTCATTCTTATCTTCTGCCTCGTGGAGTTCAGAATGACGCACAACAGTACCCTGGAATGACCCATTCTTTTTGAATTGCTGGCCTCCCCGCTCGCCTGAAGTCTGGCTGTCCGAGGAAGAGCTCTTCCGATTTTGCGGCTTCTGGGGACCTGGCTTCATCATCTTCTCAACGGAGGCGAACTCTTGAACCTCATAGCCAGAGCGTTTTGGGGCTTGGCCTCGAGCCGACTTTGTGGTTTCTGTTCCTGGCTGCTTTCCATGCGTTGCAGGACTTCCGTCAAGATCGATAGGTGACTTCAATGACCCATCGTGCGAAATTGGTGTTCCCTCAGTCCTCTGTCTCTTTCTCGGGTGCTGATCTTCCCGTTGACTATGTTCTCCTTGCAGATCAAATGTCTTCTTTTGGTTCGAGACATTGTAGCCGACTTTGCTGTGGTTGTTGTGGGTGGAGTGGTTCGAAGCATTGTGACCGTTCTTAATCGCTGGGGTTTTGTACTGTGGGTTTGGAGAAGGCTTCTTGTTCCCATGTAAGGTATTGTATGGCTTTGGGCCTCCTTGGGGGCGTGCCTGTGGAGAAGTCAGCTTCATGCTCCTTCCCAGTGTATCTGAGGACGTACCATCGATCCCCCTCGCAAATTAGATGACTGGGATGGCGGAGGTGCAACTGGTTTGGGTCTCCTAGATTTACTTAGTCAACAAAATGTCTCTTGCCACTCTGCAGGGAAAGTAGACATACGAGTACTGTCGAATAGTGGATGGAGGCAGAATGTGGTAATTTTCGAAATAGCACCTTCAACACCTTGTTAGCAAACCACTAGCAAATTTTAGGATATGACCACCAGCATACCACTTCTTGACAGGAGCCTTGCTTGCGATCGGCTCTGGCTCTGGCTCGTCACGGTCATCGCCCTCGATAGACGCGTACAGTTCCTCACATGCCGCCACCGGATTCGATTTCAATGTGTTAGCATCTCCCGATGATACAGACTTTGTAAGGTTAGAGAGATCCACCGCGTCTCCGTGTCCATGCAACTCCTCGCCTGAGTCTGACTTGAACGTCTTCGAAGAAATGTGTGTCGCCTCTTCTTCCTGAGGTGAGTGTTAGCGATCTCGAAATTTGGTGGTGCGGGACTAGCCGGTGGCCTCGACCATAGCCTTGCACGATCCTGGACTGTTAGACTCACAATCAAACCCGTGGATTCTTCACCACCGTCTTGCTCCGCCTGCTGCCGCAAGGGCTGCTCGGTATCGCTGGAAAGGTCGACAGCCTCCGCTGTGATCGAGCTGTGCGCGCGTTTTCTGGTGTTGCGCGGGCTCCTTCTCGACATCTCCGAATCGTCATGCTCCAGAGGAAGATCCACTGCTTTGGTCAGGTACTGGTGCGAGTCGGTGTGCCATGCTTCGAGGCGAGGCTCTTCGCTCTTTAGCCGTGGTCCCAGGGAGACTGGAGTCTCGATGCTGCCTACGGCAGTCTTTGGTTGTTGATCTCGTTCAAGCCTAGTCAATTGTAAGTCGTCCGTAGCAGCAGGTCGCTTTTGATTGGCAGATCCCTGCGCTGGCTCCAACTTCTCCCACAGAGCCGCGTCCCAATCCTGAGGAAGAGGGTTGCCGATTGACGACACGGTTTTCTGTGGGATATAAGCCTCAATCCAGGTATACTTCGATCTCTTTGGGCTTGTTCCTTCCGTATAGGAAGCGTCTTCGTTTCCATCTCTCTTTCGCTTTCCCTGACCATATGTATTCTCGAAGCGCAAAAGCCCCAGGTTGTAGTGCAGCAAATGATTCATGCTCTCCGAGTCTGGTTTTTCCATCTTGGCCGCCGATATTGGTAGATGGGCAGGATTTGCAGAGTCTGTCAAAATTCCTTTTGCTTTGTTGGTAGTTAAGCAGAGTTCGTTCTGTTCGTCCAATTGAGAAGTTGAACTTGACAAAGCACAAATTGATGTTGGATCAGTGCTTTCTGATGAGTAGCTCACCGTTGGTGATGGAAGATGAAGGGAGAAGGAGATTTGAAAAGGTTTTTCTTTCAGATGTGGGTGGGAGAACTGCAGAAGAAACACGTCTAGCGATCTGTTGCTGCAGATATCCTATTGTGTTCAAGTGAATATTTGGTTGAGAAACTTGATAGCTATTGTAGAGTGACTGTGAATGACACAATGGGGAATTGATAATCCTAAGTGCCAATATGAAGCTCAACAAAGCCAACCCTAACATTCACCTCAAATCGAAAAGTGAGCGCTGAGGTTACGAAGAAATGCACAATCCTCAAGAACAACAATTTCCACAAACCAGACTACCCTTGAAAATGAGAATGCAGGAACTGTAGCATATTAATAATGACAGCAACGAACTTCCTAGACGATGAAACTTGCTCCTCAATCGCCACGTCTGCCCCTCTGCTCATCTTCCCATCCTTTTGGGACCGATCCAAAGCAGAAACCCATTTTTAAAGTGTTCGTGGCATTTGCCCCAGATGAAGAGTCACAGCAAGAATCTAGAAAATAGGTTCCTATGGCAAATGAATTGCTTCTCGAGACAGCTGTACAAATAAAGAAAGGGTCCGCAACTAGAGCCCCATGCTCTAAAACCGCTCCTCTTCTATCTCTCAATCATCGATAACGATTTACACATCTGTCTCCTATATTCACTCGCGCCCTCTATTTAGATTCTTCGGGGTACAGGTCCTCCTTCAGACTGACACCCAATTCCTCCCTCAGCGGCTTGAGCTCCTCAAGGTAATTCTCGTACTGGCCACGGTTCTCGACTTTCGCCTTGATTCCTGTAATAACTCCTAGTCAGCCTACTGGTCCCACAAGCATCCCTTCCTGACATGTGCCCGGTGTGTGCTTCTAAGATGTCGATGTGGAGCACATACCCTCGAAGATCCGTACAGCTGTAGGAAAGTCGTTGACTCTTCGCGCTGCCTTCAACGCAGCAGTGAGAACGGAAGGTGAGGGGACGAGATCGTATGCGAAGGCATTGTTGAGATTACGCTATAGACCATCGCACGATAATTAGCAACCCGTACGTACGTGGTGCCAGGTCGTGGGTGATGGCAGGAAGCTATATATCTCATACCTGAAGCTCGAAAACATCTTGAACCTGGTCGAACTCCTTCTCATATCTGTATGTTGGCATCGGAAGGTTAGCAATTGACGATCAGGGTTGGTGTGCATCTTTGCTTCGTTCGGCTGTGCAGAACATCTCAAAAGCTCTCGACGCCCAATTGAGGATCCACGTACCTAGCAGTGAACTCCTCGAAGCTCTCCTCGTGATGAGAGGCTTCCTGGCCATCTTTATCGGCTTGACGAATGCTGCTGGTGCTGAAGCTGCTAACGGAACCGGAGGTCGCGATCAGGGCAGGCACAGCGTATAGGACATTTGAGCTGCGGGGAGTGAGGCTGCGGAGACCATTGGAACGGAAGAAGGTGGACGGTTGGGCGCGAGCTGCAATACGCAGCAATGAGGACGACATAATTAGGAAAGACGATTTTGGTGTGATGCTATTTCGATATGTTCGAGGAGCTCGATGAGGTACGATTTTCATTCCGAACGTCCCAAGCAGTCACAACCAATCAATTGACTTATTAGTAAGCTGATGTCCACTAGCCGAGGAAGGGGCAAGAGGACCGCCGAAGCATCATGCGATAGGTATTCAACAAATTTTGAGAGTTTGAGACCTACGAATCGAGCCTTCTTTGTTAGAAGAGGATATCGGTCAAGCAAGAAGAGTACCTCCTCTCTATTATGAGGTTACAGAAGCCCGCTGCCTTGGCCGTGGGCCTGCGCTCAAGTTTTGAACCGCCTCAACTCATCAATAGCTTCAGGATTCAAAAGCGCAGATCCCAAAGCCTTTTTTTCAACGGTCATCTATCCGATGCCCAGGACTGAACTTGGGGTAGAGGTTGGGGTTCTAAGTGGACGAGGGAGCAAGTATCCCGCACGCCAGCCATTCACGACCTCAGGAACACCCACGAAGTCATAGATTCAATTCCAGACTCTTTAGCAGCTTAGAACGCGGAAATATAAGCTGATCGGCATGGTGATTGATCGCATTTTTACATAACTCTCATATGTTCATTTTCCCAGCTTCGTTGCTTCCGAAATATGTCGGCTCTGACCACCAACAATGTGTTGATAAATGCAATCGATGCGATATCTGCCGAACCATGAATATAAAGGTTTCTCGGGCACTCTATTCTTCTTTTACTCCTTCAGAATATTGTCCTTTCAAATATGGACTTCCAATTTTTGGCTCTTGTTTAATCTTCGTTCAATCCCAATCAACTACCACCAATCCTCAGTCATAAAAACTAAACAATCCTCATCTCTGGTTCAAGTACGGAATTGGCTTGTGGGTTGCTCATCTCGGTGTCAAATTGGATGCCATTGTCTAATTGTCGCTGTTCGGAATTA
>Ga0302325_10020073_pt1 | contig 14020 bp, 17 predicted proteins | sample Palsa_T0_2_FD_201948 | JGI IMG/M metagenome (GOLD analysis project Ga0302325, IMG submission 201948) | Peat permafrost microbial communities from Stordalen Mire near Abisko, Sweden - Palsa_T0_2 | ecosystem: Environmental > Terrestrial > Soil > Palsa > Peat permafrost | place: Sweden: Abisko... | reverse complement strand
CTGGAAGGCACAAAGGTTATTATTCGAAAGCCGAAGACCCGTTGAGGATCAATATGCGAACCAGCCATATAAATCTACTCATCCGGATTATGATATTAAGCCATAGGTCGATCGTTAGTATGTGTTAGATGTGCCTTTGATGTCCTGCCACGTAATTCATGATTCATTGCTGATGATAATCCAGATCAAACTAAAGTTGTGGAGCTTCTTTAACGCCAGCGATCTTGTCGACCTGGTCGTCGAAAATCTGTTCACACGGTCTTCGATCATTACCATGGGCGCACCCTTCGCTCAGCTTCAATATCACAAACTCAAGGTCAATATTCTAGAAATCAACCGAACTTCATGTTCCATATTACATTCGTGACCCCAGGCCTACTGATTCGACGGCTCAACGCCATCCTTCGGTCATGTCAGAAATTGTCTCCGAGGCTATCAACACGAGTCGCTTACCCCAACAAATTTTTTAGTGAACTGGAAACAAAGACCTTAATCCGGGCCTATGAGAAAAGTGGCTGCCTACATACTGCGCGGACCTCTCCAGCTTGGCGGAGGATGCTTGAGTATCGAGGCCTCTGTGGAGTGTAATTACTTCATGGCAAATTCTAGATATAATTAGAATATTATTGGCATATTGCAGCAGTATCGTTATGGCTTTTCTGAAGACCTTTTTTGTGGGATTAATTATGGTATCGTGTGAAGGTTTGTCCATTTCTCGTTCTGCAAGTATAATCTCAATGCTATCTTGTATCTCCAACACTAATTCGTTCGTCTTGTTAATCAATTGCACTTGGTTCATCTCTCATCTGTCCTTTGCTCACGTTATTCTTCCGTCACCAAGAGCCGAGACTTCTAATCTTCTGTCACCCTGCTTCAGTTGTCTAAGATGGCGTATACTTGCGCGCCCCGTCGGTTCATTAGCAAGAAACCTCGACTTCTGTTGCATGTCGCAGTTTTGTTGATTTAATTATATTTTTGTGCGAGAATTAGGGTATATTGGGATAATGAGGTGCAGTCTCCCAGCTTCGGCACTGAAATTGGTATTTCTTCGATGTCACTACTGTTTCCTTTGCCTTGTGGTGATGGGCTCCTGGCCCTACAACCGAGTCCTAGCAATGCCTTCAAAGGAAGCTCACGCCAGGCATTCACACCCCCACTTCTAAACTTGGCTACCGCCATTTCAGTCGCAGAATCATAATACCATATGATTTTACCTTAGGATCCTATGAACCTGAATGGAAAAGCCCTTCCAAGATTTCTCGAAGCTGTCAGCTTAAATCTCGAGCTTCTTGCTGCGATTCTCTAGGTAAAGATGGATCAACATGAAATCATGGTTTATCCAGATGATCGTTATTCTGGACACGTGTTGGCAAGCCAAGGTCATCTCAGTGGTGATTCAATCTTCAACGGCATGTCGCAATCGTCGGAGATAACAACGGAAGTTGTGAGATGCGTTACTGTGATGTAGGGCTGACCACAGTTGGGCGTCCTCTCGAGTCTGCCTCGACAGTTTCGGAATGAAATGGAGGTTCGCTTTTCATTTGTCTCGCAGTCATCGTGATGCGGGGCGCAAAGTCACTGCCCGCTATCCTCCATTGCGATTCCCTGATACCTTCAGGTAACAGACTCGAGGATGTCTGCTACGTGTGATTCTATCTTGGCAGGATCTTGTAAACTTTTAGCTTTTCCCCCAAAAAGGGATGGCAATGATACCCTGTGACCAAACCCAAGGCCAAATTTCAGTTCACGATGGTGTGTGTTTTCACGAATTCTTCATGGCCATCTGACAGTCACAGGATCTCACTGTCGCAATTCACACAAGCGTCGGCATAGTCCAAAACACCCTAAATTGGAAATCTGTCAAATTTTCAACTATCTGCAGCTTTTCTCCTAATGTTCTACAATTTCTGTTGGAATGACCGTGGTTGAAGCCAATGAGCGGTCATCGACTCTTCCTGATACATTATATATGCATACCTGTCGGTTCAGCTGTTCTTACACCTAATACTCGCGGAACTGTGATGTTACAAGATTGGCCACCGTCGAAAAGGGGCAACTAGCGAAGACTCCTTTCTCGCAATGATCACGTGATTATTCACACCTCTGGTTGGTTCCAAGTAGGGCCCGCACAAACGACCAACTACAGAAACCACTGGTTTAAGGCATCAGTGGGCCATCTCACTGCCGGTGTTCACAACTTTCCTCAGTAGTTGGCGTGATTTTGAGCCTCAGCGCGAGTTCCGGGGAGCATCTTCAGTTGATTGATCATGCCCCTCACGGTTCTGACTCCCCTGTTCAAAACTTTCGTCCTGCTTCCAAGTAAATATCCTCCGGAGAAATAAATTCGGAGATTACCGCAGCAGTATTCATGTTCACTGTCTCCAATAGATCTTGAACTTTCTCAAAAACCGAGAGTCTTTTGGAGAGTTATCTGAGATCTTGGAGATCGTGAGAATCTCATTTTCAATTCCGGACGAGGAGAAAAGTGGGCTATTTTTCGACGCTGTATTGGCCATGGCTTCTCCTTCGATCCCATCCAGAACAACATTCGGGCTAGGTGTCGCTGGGAATTTCTTGGAAGCCTGGGGAGGAACGTGATGCTTACGTATGAATCTTTCAAATCTTTCGATCACCCTTAACCTCCCAACAGGCTTGACTGTAAGGTCGGAATTACTATCCCTCCCTTCTTGAGCCTTGTCGGAATCGGCTCTGGACAACCCATTCGTCGCCATCGTCCTACCCGACGCAGCCCCCCACCATTCCTCCCTAAAATCCGGTCGAACATATGGTGTCCTCTCCTCTTCCGCATCCGCAAACGCCTCTTCGAACTTCTCAAACGTCACATTCCACTCCCGGCATTTCGAAATGGGAGCCCCAATCCCCAACTTTCTCAACGGCTGAACATCACAGAACGCACACAGAAGCTGCTCATGCTGCCTCCATTTCTTGGTCTTGGGTCCCAACCTCTCTCCCTCTATCCCTTCCTCATCAAAACACTCGGGGACTACCTCTCCCCTCGGACCGATCGGGTTCAACCTCTCCTCGAGATCTCGATCTCGGATGGAAGAAGCGGTTTCCCAGCTCCAATCCAAGAGAGCGGTCAGAGCAGGGCGTATGTCGGTTGTGTCTAAGCTTTCGAAGGGGAAAGGGACGTTGTGGAGAGAGGGACTGCGGTGCTTGGTGACGCGAGTTGGGATGAAGGTTTTGTGCGCTGTGAAAGCGTGTTCGTCGAAGGTGTGCGGGCGACGGAGACGGGTGTTGTAGAACCAGGTGTTTATGTAGGTTTGCTCTTTTGTCCAAGCCATTTTTTATGGTTTTGATTAGAGCGAGAGGAATGAATGAATGAAAGAATGGGGGTACTGTGTGATATTGCAGTTGGGGAAACGAATGTTAGTGAGAGAGGGAGAAACGAGTGTAGATGGAAAGAGAAAATAGTAAAGGGAAGAAAGAGAGACAGAGAAAATGAAAATATGTGGAACTGTATAGGGCTATGACTCAAGCGCATGCTTTAATATAACTATGGATGATGAGGTCGTCGATTCCTTGCCCCTTTCCTAAAGCGGTGCAGGATGAGGCTAAGCGAGCTGGAAAGGGGAAGGGGCCCAAAAGGGAGCGAAGGGGCTATGTCATAGGTTGGAAATCTTGAGAGCGGATACTTGCTTTGTGAAAGCTGCCGGTTGTCTACTGTAAACCTTACCCCAACCTTCCTTTTACGCTCACCTGACAGTGGTCAAATGACTTTAACGGAGAAATCAGTACATCACGTGATAAAAGCACCTGCAATTCAGATGCAAACATGACTTTTCAGTCGATTTTGGAAGGCCTTTTCGATCTTGAGCGGGGGCAAAGTTCTCACTTTGCTTGCAACAATCTCTATTCTCGACATGGTTTTTCTCGAAGTTCAGAATATCACGGGACAGCAACGAAGCAATGAAAAGTCGAAGTCACATGTCTTTCACCTCATGCAACTTCACGCCTTATTTCCCAGGCCGAAGGGGGCCTCACTCACGGCACTTCTCCGAGAAAACGACAGTTCCGCATAGGAAGAATGATAAAAAAAGAAAGAACTAGTGTACAGTACAGTAGTGTCGTGCCCCACCAACGTGTTTGCATTCCCATCCCTTGCATCACTCGGTCCCTCTTACCGAGCCGAGAGCATGAGTTCCCCCTTGAAAGCCACGTTTGGGGATGGGCTGATCATGGGATGGGTGTCACACCCGAGCATCAGAATCAGATCTGCCGCGATAATTATTCCATTTCCAACGCCTGGGGTGACAAGTGATGCCATTCGTGGTGGAATGGGGATGGGGATGGGGATTGGAACACGGCAGATCGCGATCGATCGGACGACTGACTGAGAGCACGTTTCGATAGTGCAGCGGCGCTGCGGCACAGGGTTCGAAACGGGCGACTTTTGACGTCGAGCGAGTCGTGTCGGATGCAGGAGCTGGGGGTGATAATGACGGGCGTGCTATCGATACTCCGTACGACGTACTGGTATCGATAAGCCTGGGGGTGGGAGTGGAACGGCTGGCTGGGTGCATGCAGGAGGATAGAAGAACGTGCGGTAGTGCTGATAATACTCCCCGTCCACGATGCGACTCTCCAGCACCGTACCAACCAACAGCTTAGTCGCCGCGAGGTCACATACCAACCAATGCGCTGGGACTGCCGACCTCGTGAGCACCGGGGATCTACCAATCTGGACATCAACAGCACCTTTTGCGCTCAAATCCGCAAGCACGGCACGGTTTCCATCCCAAGGAAGGCTGGGACTAGGACCTTTTCATGCGTTGGAAGTACAGTAGTGACGATGTGCACGGAGGGTGTATTTCGAGAGGGAATGCGCACAGATGACTCGATGTTCCAGCGACCATCCTCCATCCATACAGTACAGTAGCTGTGGATTTGGAACAGCGCCTCCACCTCGCTTCTCCTTTGCTGGCATTAGTCCTGTGGCGACGGCTTTAATTGCTTATACTTTTCGCACAGGTCACCTTCGAGAACAAGCGGTGTGAAGAAGAGTGTATCTCAGACAGACGAATAGCGACGGAGCCTGGGGCCTGTTTGACTTTGACAGTGTGTTTTGACGGCGGGGCGGGGTCAGAGAGGTCTATCAATTTCGACCTTGGGGGCAGGAAATGGCCTCGTGCGTCAGTCAGGTAGGGTCTGGACTTGATCTTCGGTGGTGGGAGGAAGTTGTAGACGAACGTTAAGAGACTGTACAAGCATCTAGGCAACGGGCAGACATACAGCGGGACGGACCTGCTGTTTTCCGGCGGCGTTTGACTTTCTCTTGGCTTCTCTGGAGGATGAATAGACTTTGGCTAGGTAGTGGCAATTGCTGCAGTTCATCAGGGCTAAAGTTGTACAGGTACACCGTATTGGAGACGAGGGGGTGAGAAGTTAATTGACTGGTGGGGATGGTAAGTGGTCAGAGATTCTGTACGCTTCTGTGCGGGAATTATGTTTGTTGCGAGACCTTTCTCCAAACGTCTCATGAGGTTGGATCGCTTGGGGGAGGTTGAACTGATGTGCTATAGTATACTTCGTAGGTACCAGCCTTCCTCAAACAGGGAAGACCGGACTCTTCAGCTTCGGTATGCAAAGGAGGAGCTTGGAACTTGCCAAGTCTTGAGTCAAGATCGTGATTACGCGGCTGTTGCTGTTGTTTGGAGCCCGATGATGAAGGTTTGGCTGGATTACACTGCCAAGATGCACTTTACTTGAGTTTTAGCATCTTGATATCATATCTGATTTCATATATGCCACTTTTCTGGCCATGGTCATACAGTAAAGAGTCACGAGTTTAGAGTCATATACTGCCATGCAAGCTTGAGGTCATTTCCAAAGTTCTGTTGAACGCCATTTCCTTGCAGTACTGATAGCTGTTCTCTTCAATTCTTGGGACTGGTTTTAGCTATGGCTCTCCCGTTCTGCCGTTTGGTAATCTAGTACTAGAATACGACTCCCAATTCACAATATACGAAACCGTAAGGAAGCCAAGAGGGAGCCATCTCCCCCCCGCTTGTGTGCTCCAAACGAATAACAAGCTCCCATCCTTAGCAAGGGGTAAAATAGACGGGTCCCAATCTTCAACTTACCGTAAACAACAAGCCAACATCACTACCACTTTCTCAGCTGAGACCAAAGCAATGAAACCACTCCACGACATCATATCACCTGACCTGCCCACTTCCAACCTCACTCCATCAGACGATAGGCGGCCTGATTCGCCGCCCACCTCCGAAACCGTGCCCTACTGCACCGTCACTCTGCAATGCGGCATCCTCACTCACCCACTCGGCCTTACCCCCTTCTCTCACAGCTGCATCTCCTTCCCTCCCTCCAACCAATCACTTCCCTCCCATCCCTCCCCCATCAAACTCCCTTCCCCACTAACCCCTCTCCCTCCCACCAATCACCACCCACCGTCAGCTTCCTCATCCAGCCCTCCGCATCGCCAAAAAGCAAGATTTTTTCGCCACGCACTTACAGGCTACAGCGCAGACGGGCGGAGAAAGGAGAAACGTGCGGCCTGGCCTGTTCACTCACCCGCATCGGCATCTGCACCTGCACTCGCCATTCGCCCCCTCCAGAATCCCCACCTTGTGAGCTGGTACGCCATGATTGGGCGCGCGCGCAGATGGGGAGGAAAAGTAAGGCGAAACGAGGCGGACGGTGGCGGGTCCCTGTCAGCGAATGGGAGGAGGGGGCCTATCAGATGCTTATCTGCGCTATCGCTGCCTGCATCGTAATTTAGCCAGGGATGCTCTGTAGCAAGGCATGGGAATTGGGCGGGAGTCTGTTCTCCAATGTGAATGGCTGAGGTGGAGGAGAGCGGTGTGATGATGTGTGTGTGTTATGATTATGGTTATTATTGTTATTTGTTTGTTGTTTGGAGGGTGTGTGTGAGGGAAACATCTTCGATAGGGGAGAGCGGAATTAGGTGCGTTAGATGTGCTGTTGGGAAAGTTGAATATGGGTAAAGTCGAGATACGAGGCCCCAGGGTAATGAGACCTGGGATTAGGGGTGGTTTGGATTGATTTGGATGACATTTGTGACATCAGTGTGGGAGGTGGTTGCTTATCTTCACTGTCACTATGGGAATTGATTGATGTGCACGAGCGAGGGAGAATCGAGTTGAGGTAGACGTGAATCTGGTTGTGTATTTTCATGCATCGAGCTCTGCTGACTCTTGGTCGTATCTTCATGATCTGTGGGTACCTGTACAACCCTTCCGTCCGTTCTTTCTTTAACATGCAGACAAAAGTCCACAAAACGTATATAGTGACAACCACATGATGAGTGCAGTGTCGACTCCCAAAAACATTAGACATGGTTGTCTATCTTCCCCTATTCCATAAACATCCACATATCTGACCTCCCATCGGGTATTTCTTCAACGAAAGTTGAAACATGAAAGTAGAAAAACATGAGCAAGACATCTAGCCCAAAAAACAGACTCCATTGCGAGCGGTCTCTCCGCTGCACAAAATGCTTCAGATATCCCAGCCTCCCAATCTCGCCAGAGCATGCCAGCTCTGGACCAACAAAACGCCAAAACAAAAAGACAATAATTAGGATAACTGTAATATTTCAAAATCTTCTTTCCCCAGAAATAGCCTGCCATTTTAACGCTGGAAATCCTGTGCGCCTTGCTTAGATGAAGTAGATAGAAACGAAGATGGATGTAGAAGATCTGTACAGGTTTTGTATAACAACATGATTTGTTTGAAGAGAAGAATTCCAAGACATGGTGCTTTTCTTTTCGCTTTTCATAGGGTTTTTGGGGCCTTCCACGGTAAGGGTTGATGTGCTGTGGTGTGCCTTGGTTCGAGTTTCCGTAGCTGGTACATGCTGATGCATGACCGTGGTTCGAAGAAGTCCTCATGGTTTGCGGTACGTACCACCGAGATGGCATCTCGAGTGAGTATCCATAGAGTCCTTGAAGTGGGACGTGAGTCCAAAGGGGTTGTATGGAAGAATGGATCCAGTGTCCTGTTTTTACCACTGGAAGTCCAGAGTATCCCAAGCGGAAGCTGATGGAAGAGACAAGCTAGAGTAACTAACATGTTCGAGACCAGTCACGCTTTAAAGGAAAGGGGAAGAACCTCTACCAGCCAACTTCTCTAGCAAACTGGTAATGAGAGGAAAAAAGGGCAGGTTGGGCATGGGGATAAACAGCGTGAACATGTTGAGGTACAGCATGCATCTGCTCATATTGTTGTTGCTCATATGGATTTCCCCAATTTTGATAAGTCCAAGGGCTAGGTTTGGCTGGAACTCCCCAAGGGTTTCCATTGAATTCCTGCTGGGAAGGAAGAACGTATGCCTGGTGCGTAAACGGGTTGGGGACAACTGGCCGTTGCACTTTCGGCTGACCAACTGGGTTGACAATCTCGAAGGAGTCCGGCTCTTGGTCCATGGACTCGTAGCCGGAATCGCAATCGGTGTTGTCGGACAGAGTTGAACAGGAACTGATTAGGGATCCTTCGTCGGAGCTGATAGAGCCGTCGTCGGAGCCGTCGAAAGAAATGGCTGATGGTTCGGGATATTCTGGGTTGCATGCTGCTTGGCGAGGTGATCGAGGAGGTGTTGGAAGTTGTGGTGGTGCGGAGAAGCTCGAGCATTGGAGAATTCGGAGCCTAAGCTGGCCAACGGTGATCCTATCCTCTGGGTTGGATGCAAAGATCATGCCAAGGATGTCGTTCAACTCATCAGACAATGGAAGAATTGTCTTCAAGAAATTTGGGTTCCTAGTGAAAGCCTTATATGTGGAATCCTCAGCGGAAGCTTGTTTCCATGGATTGCGGCCACATGTAAGATTGACAAGAATGACACCAAGGGACCAAATGTCGTTGGGTGCACATCGGTATGATGGCTTCCTTGAAGATTGATCCAGACATTCTAAAGGAAAATCAAGATGGTTAGTGTGTAAAAGGGGGAGGGGGTAAACAAGAAGGCCTACCTGGGCTCATGTAGAAGGTCGATCCGCAGCCGTGGTCCTCGGACTCGGAATCTGTAGTAGCAAGGCCAAAGTCTGCGAGCAGTACTTTGGTTCCTGAATTTGACACTAAGATGTTTTCCGGCTTGAGGTCCCTGTGGTAGATTCCCAAACGGTGGCAGTGTTCTACGGCATCCAAGATCTGGAGAAATGCTTGTTGGACAAGCGCGTCATTGCTAACATACCTTCCTCTCTCTGTAATGTTGGAGAAGAGATCGCCCTCTGGACAGTATTCCAGAACGACATATGTGCAATCTGGGTCGTCCACAATCTTGAGCATGGAAACTATGTTAGGGTGTGCTGAGGCTGCGTAATGAAGTTGGATCTCCCTGGATTGGAACTCTCGCTGTCTTCTATCCAAAGGTTCCCCATTGGCATTGGTTTTGCTCAAGGCTTTCACCGCATACCAGGAGTGGGTACAATGATCGAAGGCTGAATACACAACCCCATAGGCTCCGGTCCCCAATATCCCCTTCAACTGCAACGACTTCCCAAGGTATTTACCTATACGTGATTCAGGTGTAGGCGGAGGGCACTGAGGTTGTTGTTCTGATTGTGGTGGTGGTGTTGAAGGAGGTGTCAATAGCCCATTGTTATGCATGGCCAAAAATGGGAACCAAGTCAAATTCCTGTGGAAGGGATCCTGTGGATTGGTCCAAAGAACAGAAAGAAAATGTGGCCCTTTTCCTCTGGAGAGGAACGAATCCTAACAGCGGGTGTGCCTGAGGTCGAGAGAAGGAAGGCGCGAGATAGAAGGTGTCGTGAAGAGGATCTCCCAGGTAGAGAAGTAATGTAGAAGATCGAAAGAGGCGACGGTGAGGGAGGATCGTGAAGGAGGAAGTGTCGTGATGGTAGGTAGTGGTTGTGGTGGAAGGTTGAGATGAAGTTCGAAGTGGGGAGGAGTCGTCATACATATCATTCGTGAAGAGAAGACCAGGCTTGGAGAGGGTGAGGCTTCCCTTGACAAGGGTCCCGTCACTAGCGTAAAGGCCATTTCAACTGTCTCCAGGTGGGCCCCCCGTTGGCCACTAATTATCAAGCCAAGTAATTTCTAGCCCAAGGATGCTTGGGAACCTAAGAAAAACAGCTAACCCCAGAGGACGAGCAGCCCAAGCCCAGCGAAATTTGCGCGAATACTTGTGACCACTCCAAATCCGTATCCGACGCCTGCACCCACACCAGGCTAGGCCCGCAAGTCACAAGCCGCTCAAAATAGTTGCATGGCCCAGCAGTCCTCGCTGTCCGTGCTTTGCCAGGCAGGGCTGGGCAAGGCGGGCGTTGAGCAGGTGTGGGACGGGCCAACACGGCACAATCCTCCTGATGCTCCGTTCTGAACTTCTGCACCACGCCTACTGCAGCCTGCTGGGTCATGTCGTGGGCATGGATCTGTGAGTGGTGGGCAGCCCCGAAGCCTTGTGTGAGTGGATGGGTATCACACATCATGGCTGTTTGCGTGTTGTGTGGCGCTCAGATGTGCAGGGAAATGTCAGTCGCCACTCGCAGACTCGCATGAATTTGGCAGTCGGACTCAAGACATCTGAGACCAACCACCGATCAACCATGAGACCAGTGATGCTGCTGTCTTTCAAGACTTCCCGCACAAGCTGCCTCGTGGCTCCCAGCGATCAATGCGAGTAATCGACTGTTTGTACTGTACGGAGGTTACTGATTGGCTCTGGGTCCTCCGCGCCAGGAAATTCCAATATTTTACGGCCACTTCGGTTGTTCCTTCATCTTCTGCAGATCGTTCCAAAAGCTGGAGGGAAAGGACCAGGAGCATGGATGGAGAATTGCCCGCTGCATCGTGATGTGTCATCGTCTCAAAGAAAGTAGGATCGCCACCAAACGTTTTGGCAGCCAATCTCCGATCCAATCCTTTCCAGACGCACAGCACGACGATGGAAGCCGAAGCCCAGCAAATCAGCAGGGGCCAACAAGACAATTGTGGCCGCTGCGCCCGACAGCCCTGGCAACTTGGAGCCACATCGTGTCATTCTCGAATCTCCAGTTTTTTCCATGTGGAGACCAATCAGTGCCCGATGCAGCGGAAAGTGAGGCTGTTCGACGCTAGATCGTCGAGGATGATTGGCAAACTCGAAAGAAGGCCCCTGTCGAGTGTGATGGTGGAGTTGTAAGACGCATATACAGTAGGTGGCGCGAGAAGCAAAAACGGAGCGATGACAAGGAGCAAGGATGCAGATTTGAGACGACGATGATTTGCAGAGAAAACACGAACAGTGGGACGTGAGGGTAAGACACGAGAAACCCGCCTAGCCATCTACTAGTTAGCTGCCGTTCATCGAGTGAGGCCATCACTGCAGCTTCACCAACTCAGGCCTAGCCTATACAAGCAGCCAGAAAACTGTAGCCCACACAATTTCCTCATTTGCCTGCCTGTGCCCAATCAACAGCCGCGCCCTCTTGATTGGCCTCCTGTTCCGCGCCAAGCGGACACCACTTTGCGATCACAGCCTCGCTGCACAAGCTGCATCTATCTCTCATACTCTTAAACAAGCTTGCATAATTCCGCGCAAGGAAACTGGGCAGGCTGGGCTGGATGCTAGCCAGTGGCAAGTGCCTCAGTCATCACTGCCTGTCGTCGAAAATATTGGTGCAGGACGCCCAGCGCCCCATCCACGTACGTCGTCGGTCATCATCCGAAGTCTCGAATCCTCCAACTCCCAGCCTTTCTAGACCTGTGCCGCCGTTCCCGTAAAACAAAGCTCGCAATATACACAACTCGTGACTGTTGGGCGAGCAAATAGAAACCCCAGCGCGGCAGCAGGTCAGCCGTGCAAGTCGTTTGCCAAACACGTCAAACCAAACCGTTTGGCGACCCCCGAACAAGCCGACTATCGACCCCTGAAACTCACCGCCAGTTGCCTCTTCTTGACCCAGATTGTCGCATTTGGATAGGACGAAAGTAATTACTGTATTGATTCGATTCATCTGAGGCGTCCCAACACAGATCTCTACAGTACTGTATCATCATGGGTGATGGACTATTGAAGTCTTTGTGTCTCGCTTTACAACGGCACTTGGTAAGTATGCTTGTGCTCTGTTTTGCAACTGTACCTTGTACCGTTGCAGTATCGAATTTTTGGTACGGTGTTGTCTCCGAGTCCGAGCAGGAAAATCCTCTGTGCGAGATTTCAGGAGGCGTCGAGTGGCAAATCATTGGATGAGCTTTGTTTTCACTAGCTCCTGCTGGCCCATTTGCTCGTGTAACGCACAGTCACGTGTTAAAACTGGCTGCTCGCACGCCGACCTCTTTATCTGCACTCTCTCTCCACCGCACGCTCGGGAATCCTCCGTCTCACCGCATGCGTGCATCTATCCCATTTACCAAGATACGGCCAACCGTCTTGCAGCATCAATTTCCATCTTCACGGCCTCGCCATCCGAGCCTCTCGTGCAGCCCCGAGTACCAAGTACCCCCAGCGCCTGGGTAAGTGCATCGCATCACTTACACAGCATCACGGTCCAGCGAATATCATCGTGAGAACTGATAAATTCCTGAACAATTGTTGAATCATCAAGGACTAGCCGCCCCGTTTCTGGCAGAATATGCATAAAATCTGACCATGATCCATGCCTTGTGCCCTCAGAGTGCCTCGTAGCCAGCAACTTCCCTGGCCAAAATACCCAGCCTTGTCTGTTCCACTACAGTAGATCACGGCTTCGCACAGGGCCGAAACCGAAACAACCTTACTTTCCCACGCCTGCGCATTTGCAGGCAGCTGAATTTAGAGTGCGGAATGGAGGGACGGGAAACAGCAAATGAGTAAGCACGGGACGATTGGATAGAGTTATTTACAGGCATGTGACTCTGTTACAGTATCTGCAGAGCATGAAGTCTGTATGCACGTGCCGATGCAATGTGATACTGTAGAAGCTTCTTTAGAACATGGCTGGAAGTTGTCTATTTTCAACGCTCATGCGGCACGGTGTTCTAAAAACATCAATCATGAATTGGTTCGACGAGAAGCCTCGGGTCGGCGAATGCGGGGTTTGATCACAAAAGCCAGTACCGTCGTTTAAAATAGATGCCGTCTTGAGATAGGCCCCACAACGCGGCACAGGAATAGCAGAGATGTCGTGATTAGAACAAGGAAAGATGCTTCCTGGGCGCTTCGCACGACATCAAGCGCGCAACGGCTTCTCCACAGTGCGCCGTCTTCTCTCCTATCATATTACATATCGGACTTCTGTCGGAAATCACGTCGGCAGTACTTCATTTCTCTTGAGTCGGAGGCTAGTATCCTATTCTCAGCTTCAGCAGAAGAAGCTTCCCGCAGAAGTTGACAACCATAGAGCAAGGTTGAAGGAGAAAGTCATCGGCGACACCGCTCAAAGACCCCAGAGGCTTGAGAGTTCCGTGCCTATTTATACATTTTTTGAAGCTATCATCATACGTGTGTCTTGCTGTTTCGGTTTTCATCTGAGCAAACTCTGAGGGGCTGCCTTTGACTTTTTGTGGAGCAGAGGATGTGGCGTTGATGATGAATGGGAGATCCGTTCCTTTTGTCACTGGAAGCCAGCTTCTGACTGACTAAGTGGAGGAAGGCCATGAGGCTGCAGGGTGAGGCTGAAATTATTCTCCGTCTTCTCCGAATCTTATTCATCTCATCGTAGAGTATCGTGTCTCCTCTCATCTTTGTCCTTTCTAATTCGTCAGTATCTCACGTATCTGAATAAAGGGGGCGGGAGGCTAAGCCCGATCAACATCAGCTAAGTAGTCAGATTACCATTTTGCTCATCTACCTTCCTTTCTCACCCTATAATTACGAACATCCTACATCTTGACATTCATCCTATCGCAACAGCATTTGCTCTGCGAGCGAAAGGTTCGAAACTCCCACAGACGAACAAACAACACAGTTTTCCCAGGGTATTTCCCGGAAACCTTGGCCAGTCTTGACCAATAATTTTAGCAAGGTTTATTCTGATGTGAGAAGATCACCGGCAGTTGTCAGCGCATAGGCTAAGCTTACAATCCGTGTTCAGGCTAT
>Ga0302325_10020071_pt1 | contig 14021 bp, 10 predicted proteins | sample Palsa_T0_2_FD_201948 | JGI IMG/M metagenome (GOLD analysis project Ga0302325, IMG submission 201948) | Peat permafrost microbial communities from Stordalen Mire near Abisko, Sweden - Palsa_T0_2 | ecosystem: Environmental > Terrestrial > Soil > Palsa > Peat permafrost | place: Sweden: Abisko... | reverse complement strand
AATGCGCCAGTGCCGCCCACGCAGTTGCACTTGCCGCAGCGTAGTACGCGCGCCGGCCAGCACAGTCCGTCGGCCGCGCAATTGACGCTGCGCCTGAGCCTGGCGCTGGCGTAGCGAGCGCGATAGCGCAACCACGGCCGTGTCCTTGCCAAGCGAGCGCCTGCGGCGGCACAGCGTGTCGAGCGTGCGCACCAGCACTCGGGCATCGCGCACCGCATCGAGCGCGCGCGCCGCCCGGCGCAGCGCCGCGTCCTCGCGCCGATAGCTCGCCTCGGGCAGCGCCGCGCGCAGCAGACGCAGTGCGGCGCGCGATTTCTTGATTTCCTTGCGCGCACGGTGCACGTGAGTGTCGGAAAGGGGTGAGGATGCCAGCGCTCGTTCCGCTTTAGCGGCGTGCCGCAGTGCAGCACGACACACTGTGCCGACGGCAGATCGGTCAGAGCGCGTGTTCTGATCTGGCATGTAGCGATGCTACGGCAGCCGGTACGTGCTGCGCATCCGCATCGGCAGTCACACACGGCGGGAGCATCTCCCGCCGTGTGCTCGCCTGGGTCAGTTGCCGCTCGAGGCGCCGCCGCTGGCAGACGACGTAGTCGCGCTCATGCTGGTGCCGGAAAGCGCGCCGTTCGCCGACAGGCCCGACAGCGGCGCTGACGTCGTGGACTGCGCGCTCGTGCTCGCGGTGCCAGCCGGACCGACCACACCAGTCGCACCGGTCACACCAGCCACGCTGGTCACACCGACTGGACTGGTCGCACCGGTCACACCGGCGGTACCGGCGGTGCCGGCCGTCGCGCTGCCGGCGCCCGCGATATTGGCGGCCATTCCAGCAGTCCCTTGCGCCGACTGCGCCGACTGAACTGCGCCCGAGGCTGCCGCCTGGGTGCTGGCAGTTGCCGGGGCAGCGGTTTCGGCGGCCTGCTGCTTCGTGGACTGGACCGCGCTTTTTGAGGTGTCGCGCGTGGCGCTCACATCGTGATGCACGCCGTTGATCCCCGAGCTGGCATTAGCGCTGCCGCCCGCGCTACCGGCCGCGTTGCCTCCAGCGCCGGCAAAGCTGCCCATGGTGTTACCACCAAAGCCACCGTTCAGGCCTCCCATTCCACCATTGAAGCCGCCCCCTAGGCCGCCGGCGGCCCCGCCGCCAAGAAGTCCGGCCTGCGCGACGGAACTGAGCCCCAGAATCGCTGCCAGCGCCATGGGGACGCGAAGTTGACTCATTTTCATGTGCTTTGCTCCAGAATTGATCGCTACCGATAGCGACCTTCATAGAGCACAACGACTGCCGGGCCGGTATTCTTCCCTGGTCCAAATCTATTATTCGGGGCGCAGCTGCATTATGTCAGGCGCCACCCGCAGCCCCTCCGCGACCAGCCCCAGCCCGTAGGTGCCGTCGCGTCCACTGGCCCCCAGATGGATCGCCTCGCGCGCCAGCGACGCGATCGCAGCGCGCGCCCCCTGCTGGTCCGGCGCCATCAGACGCGGCGCCAGTAATCCGGCGACCAGCGGTGCCGCAAACGAGGTTCCCCGCACGATGCTATAGCCGGCGGGGCTGATCGCCGCCACCATGTCAGCACCAGGGGCGGCAAATTCGACCTGGGCGCCGCGCTCAGCCTCGATGAGCACGTGCCGATGCCCATCGACGGCGGTCACACCGACGACGTCCGGGTACGCCGCCGGATACAGCGGCGGTGCCGCGGGGCCGTCATTGCCCACTGCCGCGACGACGATGTGGCCGCGCGCGATCATCCGCTCCACCACCTGTCGCAGAATCAGATTGTCCGGCCCGACCAGGCTGATGTTGATGACCGCGACCTGATTGGCGTGCAGCCAGCCGAAAGCCGCCGCAATCGCATCGACGGCACCGCCGGTCGGTTGGCCGCAGTAGACGTCCGCCGCGTAGAGCTGAGCACCGGGCGCTGCGCCATGAAACGGTGCGGCATCGCCAATCAACAGCGAGGCGATTGCGGTGCCGTGCGCGCTTGGCACCGCTCGCCCGCCGCAACCCGAGCTCATGATTGAGGCGCGGTAAAATGCGGCATGCGTGAGCTCCACCCCGCCATCGATCAGGCCTACGCGCACGCTGCCCTTGATGTCGCCATCAACATCGGGCGCTGCCGCAAGCTCCGCGGTTCCGGCCATGGCGATGGCCGCGTCCGCAACCGACGCACTGCTACCGTAGATATGATCGTAATCAAACACCGCACCGGGTTCGAGGCGGCGCAACTGGCTCAACGCGCGCCGGGTTGACAAACCCTGCGGCACGCGCAGCACATCGATACGGGTGTCGGCGCCGTCGGGCGCCTGCTCGCTGACGCGCACGAAACCGGCGCCGACAATGCGCTCGAGTGCCTCGGCGCTCAGGTCAAGCCCCAGCAGCTCGCCGCGCAACATGGGCTCGCCGTTAGGATCAGCTTCAATCAGCTGCCGATTCTGGCGAATCAACTCATCGCCCGTCGCCCGGCGCAGCAATGCCAGCGCCGACGCGCCCAGACCGGCAGCGCCGGTGGCGGATTGTCCGATGGGACCGATAAGGCCGGGGGTCGGCAGCGACGGCAGGCGCACCGGGGGCAGACCGATCTGCGCCGCCGCCCCGACCGTGATGGCAGCACAGCTGAGTGCGATTGACCTGGCGGTGGTGCGATGTGCCATAACGCTACGTCCTTTCTCAACGATGCTAGCATTGACTGAAACGACCGCCCGGATGCGTTTCGCGGCCCAACACGAATTAAATTTTTGCCGCCAGAGGGAACAAGCCGTTACTCCCGCGCGTTTACCTGATACGACATGAACAGCCCCAGTGATCTGCTGCATAGCCGGATCCTCGAGCTGCTGCCGAAGCTGCGCCGGTTCGCGCGCAGCCTGACCAGGAACCCGCACGATGCGGACGATTTGCTGCAAGGTGCGCTCGAGCGTGCACTGGCCCACCTGGAGCAGTGGCAGACCGACACACGGCTCGACAGCTGGCTCTACACCATCGTCAAGCATGCCTGGATCGATGAGCTGCGCTCGCGCGCACGGCGCGAGCGCACATTTGACCATCAGGGACAGGCAGAGGCGGTCGCGGACCATCGGGGCGATGCGAGCGGCACCCTGGCGGTTGAGCAGGCCATGGCGTGCCTGCCGGCGGAGCAGCGCCTTGCGGTGGCGCTGGTGCTCATTGAGGGCTTGCCCTATAAGGAGGCCGCGCAGATCATCGGGGTTCCAATGGGGACGCTGACCAGCCGACTCGCACGCGGCCGCCAGGCGCTGCAGCAGTTGCTGGGGCCAGGAGAGAGCGCATGAATATTCCGGACGAGTTGTTGGCCGCCTATGTTGACGGCGAGCTCGAGGGCGGCGAGCGCGAGCGCATTGAACAGGCCATCGCACAGGACGCGCAGCTGGCGCAACGCGTCGCCCAGCAGCGCGCGCTACGCGATCGACTGCGCGGAGCCTACAGCGGTGTATTGCACGAAGCCGTGCCGCAACGCCTGGTGCATGCGGTCAAGCTCGGCACGCCGACAGGTCCGGCCCAGGTGATCGATCTGGCGCGCGTACGCGCGGAGCGCACGCGTCGCGGCAATGGCCAGCGCCAGGTGAAGGTACGCCGCTACAGCATTGCTGCCAGCCTGGCGGTGGGACTGATGGCAGGGGTCCTGATCCAGCGCCTCGCGACTCCGGGCGCCGTGACGGAGTTTCATGACGGTGCGCTGCTGGCACGCGGCGCCCTTGCGCAAGCGTTGAACGAGCAGCTCGCCAGCAGCGCGGCTCCTGGCGCCGCGGTGCGCGTCGGACTGACTTTCCGGTCGAAGGCTGGCAACTACTGCCGCACCTTCGCGCTCAGCGGCGGCCGCTCGCTGGTGGGCCTGGCCTGTCGCGATCAGGATCAGTGGCAGCTGCTGAATCTGATGGCTGCCGAGGGCGCCGGCGGCGCCGGCACGACACAGAATCTGCGCATGGCCACTTCGGCTTTGCCCCCTGCGCTGCTGCAGGCGGTCAGTGAACACATCAGCGGCGATCCGCTGAACGCGGCCGCCGAAGCCAAAGCGCGCAGCACCGGCTGGCACTAGCATGGTCAATCGCCCTGGGCTTTTGTCCCCTGGGTGGCTGGCCTGAGCCCATCGTCGACCAGCTCACCACTACGCACATTCTCGTAGCGGCGTCCCAGCAGCCAGGCGATCGGGAACCAGACCGCCGAGGTAATCAGGCCGAAGATCGCCAGCCCGGTAACACCATGCGGCTGAATCAGGGAACTGACCCAGGCGTTGCTGAAATCACCGAAGCGATAGACCACCGTATCGATGACGTTCTTGGCCTTGTAGCGACTCTGCTGGTCAACCACCGTGAACAGCATTTCCCGGGTCGGCTTGGCCAGCGCGTATTCGGCCACACGGCGCACAATCTGGATGGCGCCCAGGATCAGCAGGACCGGGGAGAATGCGATCGCCAGGAAGGCGATCACCATGATGATCGGGTTGAGCAGCAGGCCGGCCTTGACGCCAAAGCGCGCGATGATGCGTCCGGAACCGAACAGCTGGATGAACACCGCCAGGCTGTTTACCGCCAGATCGATCAGCCCATAGGCCTGGGTGCGGGCATCGCGATTGGGAAAGGCGTGGGTGATGAGATCGCCGAGCTGGAAATAGACGATGGTCGAAATCCAGGTCATGAGCAGCAGAAACAGCGCCAGCAGCAACAGATAACGCGATCGCATCAGTAGCACGAAACCATCGAACGGATTGCCCTGCAGGCGATGATCGAGCGTGGTGTGCTGCACTTCGACGCCGGCCGCGAGCAGCCGCCGCTTTTCCTGTGCCAGCATGCGCACCAGCAGTGCAGTCGCGACGAATCCGGCCGCCGAAATAAGCATCAGGTTATTGTTCCCCAGCCTCCTGGCCAGCAGCGTCGCAATGGCCGGCCCGACGATGCTGCCGAGGGTGCCGCCGGCCGCCACGAAGCCGAACAGACGTTTGGCCTGCGTGCGCGAAAAGATGTCCGCCATGAAGGTCCAGAACACCGAGATGATCAGTACGTTGAAGGTGCTGACCCAGACGAAGAATGCCGCGATGAGCCAGCGATTCTGATCACTGACGGCGACAAACAGCGCGTAGAACGCGAAGATCGTGACCGCGACGAAGCCATAGACCCAGGGCAGGAAGCTCGACAGTTTGATGCGCGCGGCGAGTCCCGAATACAGCGGCGCGAACAGCAGACTTGCCACCAGAGTCATGGTGAACAACTGCTGGTAGTGATCGACCCCATAGATCGTTCCCATCGCGTCGCGTACCGGCTTGACCACCGAGTAGCTGCCGAACAGAAAGAAGAAGTACAGCATGCTCAGGATGACCGCCCTGACCTCATAGGGCTCGATCGCGGCAACGGACTTGAGCAGGCGCGCCAGCAGTGACGGGCGCGGCGGCGAAGATGGCGGGGTTGGGCTCATGTTCTCATGTGGCTAGGCGGCAAGGGTCCATTGGGGCCGCTGTGGCCGCTGTGGCCGCTGTGGCCGTCTTAGAATGCCCGGCGCGCCCGGCACCGGCAACCCGGGCGCGAGTCGGGGCGGTCGCGACCAATGGAACTTCGGCGTCGGCTCAGGCCTTGAAACCATGGCGAATCTCCTCGTAGCGTCGGCCGGCATAGCGCGCAACCGCGCCCCACGCGATGCAGGCGCCGATACCCACCGCGAGCGCACCGCCAAGGCCGAATCCCGCGGCCCGCAATCCGGTCTGCATCCAGGCCGAACTGACGTCCCCGAAGCGGTAGATCACAGTGTCGATGACGTTCTTCGCCTTGTAACGGCTGCTCTGGTCGACCACCGTGAAACAGATTTCCCGGCTGGGCCGGGCGATGGCGTACTGCGCGACACGACGCACCGCCTGCAGGCCCTGGATGACGATCAGCGTCGGTGAAATAGCGACCGCGACAAAGGCGAGCATGAGCACCAGCGGATTGAGCAGCAACCCGGCGGTGACTCCAAAGCGCTGCACCAGTCGCCCAAGACCGAACACCAGGATCAGGGCGGTCGCGATATTGACCACCAGATCGATGTCGGCAATTGCCTGGGCGCGGCCCTCCACCTCGTGGAAGGCATGCGCGATGACATCGGTCTGCAGGAAGTAGCCGACGGTGCCGGCCCAGGTCATAAGCAGCATGAATGCTGCCTGAGCGGTGATGTAGCGCGAACTGAGCAGCTTGCCGAATCCCTCGAACGGATTCCCCGGCAGGCCGTGATCGAGCGTGGTCTCCTGTACTTCCGCATGGCTGGCACGCAGCCGCTCCTTCTCGCGCATCAGGCAGTACACCAGCGCGATGACGATCAGGAAGCCCGCGGCCGCGAGCAGCAGCAGGCCGCTGAGTTGCAGCCGCTGCACCAGCAGCCGCACCAGCAGCGGTCCGGCGATGGCACCGATGCTGCCGCCGGCCGCGATCAATGCAAATAGCCGCATCGCCTGGGCGGGCGTGAACAGGTCGACCATCAGGCTCCAGAACACCGAGATCATGAACAGGTTGGCGACGCTGAACCAGACGTAGTAGGCCGCTGCAATCCACCCATTACCCGGTGCCTGCCGGAACAACAGCTGGAACAGCAGTACGTTCAACAACCAGAACCAGAACACGCCCGGCAGCAGCCAGCTGAGCCTGATGCGCGCTGCCAGCATGGCGTAGATCGGCGAGGCCAGCAGGGTGCCCAAGAACGTGGCGGTAAACAGGTTCTGCAGCTGACCGACCCCGATGACGGTCGCGACCGTGTCGCGTATCGGACGCAGGATGTAGTAGCTGCCGAGCAGAACGAAATTGCACGTGAACGCCAGCACCACCGCCCGACGCTCGTGCGGCGCGACCTGAGCCACGACACCGAACAGCCGCGCCAGCCATGCGCTCAGGCGCCGGGACCGCCGTTGCATGGCGCCTAGCGCACGCGCCAGATCAGCATCGCCGTGACCAGCGCCAGCAGCCCGGTAGGCACCCACGCCAGCAGCAACGGATCGAGGTTGAATACCTGCGTGCCGCTTTCGATCAATCGCTGCAAAAACACATAGACGATCCCCAGCGCCACGCCAAAGGTGCTGCGGGCGCTGAGCGAGGCGGTGCGCAGCGAGCCAAAACCGAATGGCAGGGCGAACAGCAGCGCCACCGGGATGCCGACGGTGCGCGCCACGCGTGACCAGAACGCGATCTCGTACTGCTCGGACTCCAGATGGTTTGCCCGCAGGTAGCGGATCGCCTTGAACAGCGTGCGCAATGACAGCTCCGACGAGTCGGTGTTGACCAGCCGCAGGAAATCCGCCCCGGCGGCAGTATGCAGCGACTGTTGCGCCGCCCGCGTACTGCTGACCGAGTCGTCAGTGAAGCGCGACTCGGCATAATTGCGCAGTTGCCAGGATTGCGGCCCGGCCGCGGTCGCATGCTCGGCGCGCGCAATCGCGGCCAGCCGATTCTCGGGTGTGAGCTCGAAGATCAGCATGCCGCCGAATTCGGCCGCGCCCGAACGGTCCTGGACATTGAGGATGGTATCGCCGTCGCGGATCCAGGCACCGGCCCCGGCGAAGCTCAGGTTGGAGTACTTGGCGATGGCCTTCTGCTCATCGGCCAGCTGCCCGAGCGGTTGCGCCAGAAACTCACCGATCAGCAGGTCGATCGCCACCAGCAGCGCCGCGCTGATCAGTACCGCGAAGCTCAGGCGCAGTTTCGACATACCCGAGGCCCGCATCACTGTCAGCTCGTGACTGCGCGCGAGTACTCCGATGCCCAGCAACGCCCCGATGAGCGCAGCTGCCGGGAATGTTTCGAGCGCGAATTGCGGCAACGTCATCGCGGAGTACTGCAGTGCATCGAGCATGCCGTAATGGCCGATGCCGACATTGCCCTGTTCGCCGATGAATACGAACAGCATGCCCAGCATCTGCAGCGCCACCATCACCAGCGCAACGGCCGACAGCAGCGTGCTGGCGATATAGCGATCGAGCAGCGTCATCGCCGGCTCCGCGCGCGCTGCGCGCGCAGCAATCCCGGCCCGAGGATCGCAGCCAGGCTCATGGCGAAGAACAGCCCATGCACCCACCACAGTCCAAACGCCGCCGGAATTACTCCATGCTCGAGCCAGGTACGCGCCGCCAGCGCCAGGTTTGCGTACACCGCAAACACCAGCACCGCGATCCAGATGTGGGCGTAGCGCCCCTGGCGCGGACGCAGTCGACCGAGCGGCACCGCCAGCGCCGTGAGCACCAGCGCCATCACCGGCAGGCCAAGACGCCATTGCAGCTCCGCCTGCAGCTTGATGTCGCGACTTCCCAGCAGTGCCATCGTTCCCAGCTCGCTCGCCCGCGGTGCGCGCGTGCCGGTCTCGGGCGTCTGCACCGGAATCAGCTGCTGTTCGAACCGCATGATGCGAAAGCGATTACCGCCAGGGGTGCCCTCGATACGCTCGCCGTCGTAGAGCGTAATGGTCTCGGCCAGGCCGTCGCCCGCGCCGCTGTAATGCGCGCGCCGCGCCACCGTGGTCTCGACCGACAGCCCTTCGTTGCGCTTGACGAATACGTCCGTCAGGTCGCCGTTGCGCGCGGCCGCGCGCGCATACACCACGATGCGCCCGCCGCTGAAGCTGCGAAACTTCCCGGGCTCGAGCGGAGCGTTGATTGCGGCGCGGATCGCCTCATTGCGCAGTCCGGCCTCGGCCGCCGCTGCGCGCGGGGCCAGATCGAAGTTGAGCCAGGCGATCAGTCCGGTGACCGGTAACGCCAGCAGCCACACCGCCGCCGCCACGCGCGCGACGCCGACCCCGCAGGCCTGCGCCGCGGCCATTTCGCTGTCGTGGTAGAGCCGGCCGAAGGCCAGCACGATGCCGATCATCAGACCGAACGGCAGCAGGATCGCCACATTTTGCGCCGCGCTCAGCCCGATCAACTCGAGTACGAAGCCCTTCTGGTACTGCAGCTGCGCCGCTCGTGCCAGCACCGTACCGACCTGGTTGACCAACAGCAGGGCGAGCGCTATGAACGTCACGCCCAGAAAGTTGACGGTCATCTCCCAGAGCATATAGCGCTGCAGAATTCGCAACGGGACCTCATCCTCCAGTCGGCTTCGGCTACACTTGCACCGGACTATCGCCGCCGCGCGCAAGCCGGCGTATCTGGTCGATACCGCTGCATTGCGGGGTTTACGCCGCGGCGGGCGCTACGTTATACGAATATTTCGCGGGCAAACAAGGAATAAGACGATGCGATTCGAAGTCTTCAGCCGCCGGGCCGCCGCTCAGCGTGGCGATTGTCTGGTAATCGGCGCCTTCGAGCGCGGCGAGCTGGGCGCGGAAGCGTCGGCGCTGGACCGCAGCCTGCGCGGTCGGGTGCGACGGCTGCTCGCAAGCGGCGATTTCTCCGGCCGCAGCGGCGAGACACTGCTGCTGCCGGAGGTAGCCGGGCTCACCGCCGGAAGGCTGCTGCTGGTTGGCTTGGGCGCCAAGGCTCAGTTCAACCGCCGCGGCTGGCGCCGCGCGATGCAGCACGCGGTCGCCGCCCTGACCCGTACGCGCATCGTGTCGGCTGCCATCGCGCTGGAGCGGCCCGTTGCCGCCGAACTCGATGACTACTACTTCGGACGCTGCGCCGCGGAAATCGTTGGCGCAAGTATGTATCGCGTCAACGACCTCAAGACCGAGCGGCGTGCGCGTGCGCCTGCACTGGCGCGCATTGTGCTCGGGCCGGTGGCCACTGGCGCCGCAGCCGATGTGCGCCGCGGGCTGGCTGCCGGGGCGGCCGTGAGCGAGAGCGCAAAACTGCTGCGCAATCTGGGCAATCTGCCAGCCAACGTCTGCACGCCGCGCTACCTGGCAACGCAGGCGCGTGCGCTCGAGCGCAGCTATCGACGCCGGGTGCGCGTGCGCGTGTTCGATGAGGCCGGGATCCGGCGTCTGAAGATGGGTTGCCTGCTCGCCGTCACGCGCGGCAGCGCCGAACCGCCACGCTTCATCGTGCTGGAATATCGCGGCGCACGCCGCAGCCGCGCACCGCTGGTGCTGGTTGGCAAGGGAGTCACCTTCGACAGCGGCGGCATCTCGCTCAAGGACCCGGCGTCGATGGACGAGATGAAATTCGACATGTGCGGCGCCGCCACGGTGCTGGCGGCGATCGATTTCGCCGCGCGCGCCGAGCTCAGGATCAATCTGATTGGCCTGGTACCGACTTGCGAGAACATGCCCGACGGGCGCGCCGTGAAGCCGGGCGATATCGTCACCAGCGCTTCGGGTCAGACGGTCGAGATTCTCAACACCGACGCCGAGGGCCGGTTGATCCTGTGCGACGCGCTGAATTATGCGCGCCGCTACCAGCCCGAGGCGGTGGTGGACTTTGCGACCCTGACCGGCGCCTGCATCGTCGCCCTGGGCAGTCATCACAGCGGCGTGATGGCGAACGACGATGCGCTGGCCCGCGAACTGATCGAAGCCGGCGTACGCGCCGACGATCGCGCCTGGCAGCTGCCGCTGACCGAAGAGTATGGCGAGCAGTTGCGAAGCAACTTCGCCGACATGGCGAATATCGCCGGTCGCGAGGGCGGCGCCATCACGGCTGCCGCATTCCTGGGCAAGTTCACCAAGGGTCTGCGCTGGGCGCACATGGACATTGCCGGCAGCGCCTGGACCGGCGGTGCCGCCAAGGGTGCCACCGGTCGGCCGCTGTCCCTGGTGGCGGATTTTCTGACCCGGCGCGCCGCCGGGGCAAGGTCGTAGGTGCCAGCGGCGCCACGCGTCGATTTTTACGTGCTGCCGGGTAGCGAGGCGCGCTCGCGCCTCAAATTCGCCTGCCGGCTCGCCGAGAAGGCCTATCTGGCCGATCAGCGGGTGTTCGTCTGGCTGGACGACGCCGCCGAATTGCGCAGCTTCGATGACCTGCTATGGACCTTCGCCGACCGCAGCTTCGTGCCGCATGAGATCTATAGCGACCCGCAGCAATGGCAGCACACGCCGGTGCTGCTGGGGTGTGAGGCACAGCCGCAGCAGGCCTTCGACGTGCTGCTGAATCTGGGCACCGAAGTGCCCGCGGCCGCCACGCGCGCCGGCCGCATCGCCGAGATCGTGGACGCGGAGGAGCCGCGGCGGCGCGCCGGGCGCAACCGCTTTCGTCATTACCGCGACCTGGGGCTGGCGCCTGAAACGCACACCATCGCGGCCGAAGAAACACCTTAGGCCCTGAGCTCAAGCCCTATAATTGCGGGGCTTTCAGGTCACCCTCATTCCCGGATGGAAAAAGTCTACTCGCCCGCCGCTATCGAACAGCGTCTGTATCAGCGTTGGGAGGCGGCCGGGTATTTTGCCCCGCAGCCGGCTGCACGCAGCTACTGCATCGTGATTCCGCCGCCGAACGTGACCGGCACGCTGCACATGGGGCACGCATTCCAGGACACGATCATGGATGCGCTGATACGCCTGCACCGCATGCGCGGCGAGCAGGCGTTGTGGCAATTCGGTACCGACCACGCCGGCATTGCCACACAGATGGTGGTCGAGCGGCAGCTCAACGTCGAAGGCAGGCGGCGTACCGATTTGACGCGCGAAGCCTTTGTCGAGCGTGTCTGGGCCTGGAAACAGCAGTCGGGCAGCACCATCGCGCAGCAGTTGCGGCGTCTTGGCGCCTCGGTGGACTGGACGCGCGAGCGCTTCACCATGGACCCCGGCCTGTCGCGCGCAGTCATTGAAGCCTTCGTGCGCCTGCATCAGGAAGGCCTGATCTACCGCGGCCAGCGCCTGGTCAACTGGGATCCGGTGCTGGGCACGGCGCTGTCGGACCTGGAGGTACTGTCCGAGGAGGAGGACGGACTGCTGTGGCATGTGCGGTATCGGCTGGCCGATGGCGCCGGTCAGCTGGTGGTGGCCACCACGCGCCCCGAGACCATGCTGGGGGACACCGCGGTCGCGGTACACCCGGACGATGAACGCTACCGGGCGTTGATCGGGCGCAAGCTGCGGCTGCCACTGACCGGACGCGAGATCCCGATCATCGCCGACAGCTACGTCGACCCCGCCTTCGGCACCGGCTGCCTGAAGATAACTCCGGCGCACGACTTCAACGACTACGCCATCGGCATGCGTCACGGGCTGCCGCTGATCAACATCTTCACGCCCGACGCGCGCTTGAACGACAATGCGCCGGCGCACCTGCGCGGCCTCGATCGCTTCCAGGCGCGCGAGCGCATCGTGGCCGAGCTCGACGCCGACGGCCTGCTCGAGCGTGTCGAGCCGCACAAGCTGATGATCCCGCGCGGTGACCGCACCGGGGCGGTGATCGAGCCTTATCTGACCGATCAATGGTACGTGCGCATTGCGCCGCTGGCGGCACCGGCCATCGCCGCGGTCGAATCCGGTCGGGTGCGCTTCGTGCCGGAGAACTGGGACAAGACCTTCTACCAGTGGATGCGCAATATCCAGGACTGGTGCATCAGCCGTCAGCTGTGGTGGGGGCACCGGATTCCGGCCTGGTATGACGAGGACGGCGAGATCTACGTCGCACGCAGCGCGGCTGAAGCGCAGGCGCAGGCGCGCGCGCGCCATGGCCGCGAGGTGCCGCTGCGCCAGGATGACGACGTGCTCGACACCTGGTTCTCTTCGGCGCTGTGGCCATTCTCAACCCAGGGCTGGCCCGAACGGCCTCCCGAGCTCGAGCTCTACTACCCGACCGACGTGCTGGTCACGGGATTCGACATCATATTTTTCTGGGTCGCGCGCATGCTGATGTTCGGACTGAAGTTCATGGGCGAGGTGCCGTTTCGGCAGGTGTACCTGCACGGCCTGATCCTCGACGCCGACGGGCAGAAGATGTCCAAGTCCAAGGGCAACGTCATCGATCCGCTGGACATCATCGACGGTATCGATCTGGAAGCGCTGGTGGCCAAGCGCACCGCCGGACTGATGCAGCCGCACCTTGCGGCCGCCATCGAACGCGCCACGCGCAAGCAGTACCCGAACGGCATTGCCGCCTACGGCACCGACGCGCTGCGCTTTACCTTCGCCTCGTTCGCCACCCAGAGCCGGGAACTGCGCTTCGATCTGGGCCGCGTAGCCGGGTATCGCAATTTCTGCAACAAACTGTGGAACGCAGCGCGCTTCGTGATGCTGATGCTGGACCAGGCAGCACCGCAAGCGACCGGCGCCTCGATCCTCCGCACAGCACCGTCAGCAGATACCACGGCCATTGATGTGGCCAATCGCTGGATCCGTTCGCGCCTTGGTGCCACGATCAGTGCGGTCGAGCGCGCGTTCGACGACTACCGGTTCGATTTTGCCGCCAGCGCGCTCTACGAATTCACCTGGCATGAGTACTGCGACTGGTATCTGGAGATCGTCAAGCCGGTGCTGCAGGACGCGCACCATCCGGCCGCGCAGCACGCCGCACGCCGCACCATGCTGGAGGTGCTGGAAGCGCTGCTGCGCACGCTGCACCCGCTGATGCCGTTCATCAGCGAGGACATCTGGTTGCGCGTGGCCCCGCTGGCCGGCGTCAGCGGCCCGAGCGTGATGCTCGCACCCTGGCCGCAGGCGGCGCAATTCGCACATGACGCGGCCGCCGAAACTGAACTGCGCTGGGTGATGCAGCTGGTACTGGCCATCCGGCAGATCCGTGGCGAGATGGATATCAGCCCTGCCCAGCGTCTGCCGCTGCTGCTGCAGCATGCCAGTGCGGGCGATCTGCAACTGGCGCAGCGTCATCATGCGCTGCTGTCGCGCCTCGCCGGTCTGGCCAGTGTGCGCCCGCTCGCCGCCGGTGAAACTGCCCCGCCGGCGGCCGCCGCGCAGGTCGGCGAGCTTAGCCTGCTGGTGCCGATGGCCGGACTGATCGAGCCCGCGAGCGAATTGCAACGCCTCGACAAGCGGCTGCAGAAGATCGAACAGGAGCTGGGCAAATCGCGCGGCAAGCTCACCAACCACAGCTTCGTCAACAGCGCGCCCGCCGACGTGGTCGAGCAGGAGCGCGTGCGCCTCGCCGAGCGCGAGAGCGAGCGCGCGGCGCTGCTGCGCCACATCGGACAGGTGCGGGCGCTGCCCCGGGAGGGTG